>Ga0163153_10006911_pt1 | contig 12492 bp, 10 predicted proteins | sample OliLakLV19MP6IB1_FD_148629 | JGI IMG/M metagenome (GOLD analysis project Ga0163153, IMG submission 148629) | Freshwater microbial mat bacterial communities from Lake Vanda, McMurdo Dry Valleys, Antarctica - Oligotrophic Lake LV.19.MP6.IB-1 | ecosystem: Environmental > Aquatic > Freshwater >... | reverse complement strand
AAATACTGCATCCCGCGGGCCTTCATAGCGGAGCGCCTCGGGGTTGAGATGTGGCCGAGATTCAACAGCGGCCTGGTTTTACTTCCCTCGGCGGCCGTGTCCCTGGCCCTCTCGGAGAGACTGGCAGTTGCTTTCGAGGACGACGCGCACCATCCGCAATTTTTTGAGCAGACGCTCTACGGCCTGATGAGTTCGATCTGGAACCGCGGTGGGCCGCTGCCGTCAACCTACGAAATTAGCTGGGGTTACCTGCGTCGGAGGCACGCAACCTGCCGCCATTACGTGGGAGATTTCAAGCACGATTTGCTTTATATTGAAGGGGCGACCTCCTTCTGGTGGCGCACGTGCGTGCTCAGGAAACGAGCGAACACCCTATGAGTGACTCGCCGAAGAAACCCAATTCCGCGCTTTCTGCCGATATGGAGCGGCGTTGCCGCAGGCATAACCTCACAACTTCGTGGGCCCGCTGGAGGTTCTTTCTCGCCGAGCCGCAATACCGCACGTTGTTTTGGTGGCGGCTGGCTAGGGCAGGCGGCCCGCTGTCTTCCCTGTTCCGCCGCCTCTATCTGAGAAGTTCCAGAAGCAGCGGCTTGGAGATCAACACCCGGGAACTCGGGGGCGGAGTCATCATGCCTCATTGGGGCCGCATCATTTTGAACGCCGAAAGCATTGGCCGGGATCTTTATGTTCTACACAATGTCACCGTCGGCAATGACTACACCACTGGGCTGCCGGTTCTTGGCGACGACGTGTTTCTAGGGACGGGCTGCACAGTGCTCGGTGCCATCTGCATAGGCGACCACGTTGTCGTTGGTGCCGGCAGCACGCTGATGACAGACGTCCCCTCATGTTCGCTGGTGGCAGGAAACCCTGCAAAAGTTGTGCGGAGTATAGAGACGGATTACATCCGCAGGATGATCGGCTACTGATGAGCGCTGCCAAAATCATTGGCATCGTGCTCGCGCGCAATGAGGAGCGCCACATTGAAACCGCAGTGCGCAACGCTGCGGGCTTCTGCGATCAGATGCTGCTCTGCGACCATCGTTCCGAGGATGCCACGCCGTACATCCTGCGAGGGCTTTCCGGCGAACTTCCTTCAGCCGAGTTTTATGCTCTCGACCACCCGCGCGAGTCGCACGACCTGCTCAAGCCTTTTTGTGGAACGGCGACATGGGTTTTCGCGGTCGATGGCGATGAAATTTACGACCCAACTGGTCTTGGCCATCTGCGCTCGCGGATCCTTAGTGGCGAGCTTGAAGCTTCCTGGGCGGTCTTCGGAAATGTGCTCAACGTTACGCGGTTGGCCACAAACCGGTCAACCGCAACGGGGCATCTCTCGCCACCCTGCCGGAGCATGACCAAACTCTACAACTTCGAAGCGATCTCCTCATGGCACGGCAACTGTCCGGAGCGCTTGCACGGAGGAACGCCTGTTTTTAGACCCGGTTTTTCCGCAGCAAGCAGACGCTACCTGCATGAGGAAACCTCATGGGAGAACTCGCACTTCCGTTGTCTTCATCTCTGCTTTCTCCCGCGCAGCTCTGCTGATGTAAGTCAGGCCAGAAGAAACATCATGGAAACCTATGGGACCGGCTGGAAAGACACATTCCGCTTCGGATTGGTGAAACTGCTTTGCGCTGGCGGACAGTCGTCACGTTGGAAGCAGGAAAGATACCGCCGCGGGCCTGAAGTCACCGTGGATGCGGCACCTTTTTTTGGCGGACACTGAGGCTGATAAACCGTTGAATCTATGGCGTGTCCGATGCCAGAAATACTTAGACATGAGCACTCATCTCAGCCGTCAACGGCACGCGACACATTTGTAATAAAATTGAATGCTTTTCCAAAATCATCTAAGGTGCTCCTTATCTAGTATTTTGGTGCTGCACCACGGTGTAGCACACGTCATGCTACAGATTCTATAGCCAATCCCCGAAATGTTATCTCCGAGTGATCCGTAAATTATTCTCCGGTCCTGCTCCTGCAACCATTGCCTTCAACATGCAAAGACGCCGGGGGCCGTTTGGTGGTGGCAACCAATGGTTAAACCAAACCGCAGATGCCTTGGGCCGTTGTGGGTATGCGCTCACACATTCTCTCACGAACAAGGTGGCCCTTGTGTTGGGAACTCATGCCGGGTTTGGGCACGCAGGCCTTACGTTTTCTTATCAGGACGTGCTTGCGGCAAAAGCCAGGCACCACGGCCTGCGTTGTGTCCAACGAATCAACGATAACGACCTCCGCAAAGGCACCTCGGAAATGGACCCGCATCTTGCCGAGTGCAATCAAGCCGCGGATCACACGGTGTTTGTCTCGCAGTGGCTCAGAGATTATCATGCAGAAAAATGGTTTGATGTGAGCCGTCCACACTCGGTCATCACCAATGGTGCGGATCCCTCAATTTTTCACCCGCTTGGAGCGCGCGCCTGGAAGGTTGGCCAGCCCCTTAGAATCTGCACACATCACTGGTCCGACAATCCTGCAAAAGGCTTCCCCGTCTATCAGGAGCTGGATCGGCTGATTGCTTCGGGAGAGATTACCGGCGTGGAGTTTTGGGTCATCGGTCGATGGCCAAAAGAGATTGAATGGAAGGCAACCCGCACGTTTGCGCCCCGTGCGGGCAAGCCGCTTGCCGACATTCTGCGACAGTGTCACGTCTGCCTTTCCGCCTCACGCTATGAACCGGGGGCGATGCATCCGGTGGAGGCTCTGGCGTGCGGGCTGCCCCTGCTCTACACACCGGACACCGGAGGCACGGTTGAGCTTGGTCAGAATTTTGGAGTGCCTGTTACCGGGCAGAGCCTGCCTGCGGCCATTGAGCACCTGCGCGGTAACTATCAGTCCTTGAGAACCCGCGTTCTTGAGGAAGCTCCCTCCGGAGACCAGATGTGCCTAGCTTACCGGCGCCTAGTTCAGACCTTGATTAGCAATCGATGAATCCTGCTCGCTGGTATGTGCATTTTGCGGGTAGCCAAAAAGTGGCTTGGGCGCTGGATGAAGACCTTCTGTGGTTGGAGCAGGCACTTGGCGACCGCGCTAAAAAGGTTTCCCTGCCCTTTGCCCGCATCGTCCATGCTGCATGGTGGCCCGCTGTCCTTTCCCTTCCCGCTCCGATGTTGGCTGGAAAAAACGTGGTCAGTTTTGCTGATAACCCGCCCTCTTTTTACCTTAGTAATCCCGGGTTTGCCAAAGCGGCCGGGCTGGTCAACTTGTGGATCGCCCGCACGCGGGAGGCCGAAGCTCAATTCCAATGTCTGGGACTTCCAGTGGCACGAGCTCCTTATTGTGCGGATCCCGGAGTGTTCAAGCCTCTCCCCAATCGTGCGGAAATTCGTGCGGCACTCGGCATTCCAGAAGATTCGTTTGTGATTGGAAACTTTCACCGCGACTCCGAGGGAGCAAATTTGCGCAAACCTAAACTCCAGAAAGGTCCCGACGTCTTCCTGGAAGTCGCAAAAGCACTCCGTGAGAGAAAACCCCGCCTGCATGTGCTTTTGGCAGGGCCCCGCCGCCATTGGCTTCGGAACGCATTAGCCAAGGAAAGAATCCCTTTCACCTTTGCCGGAGAAGCCGAAGAGCAGGATGATTATCCAAAAAATATTCTCAACCGCCCGAGACTCAACGAGCTCTATCAGGCTCTCGATGTTTGTGTGATTTCCTCCCGCTGGGAGGGCGGGCCCTATTCCGTGCTGGAAGCTTTGTTTTCGGGCACTGCGGTGGTGAGCACCCACGTTGGTCTCGCCCGCGATCTTCTCCTTCCAGAGGCGCTTTACAGAACGCCGCAGGAGGGCGCTGAAAAAATTTCCTCCACTGGCCTGACAAGTGCCTGCAAAACCGCAAGAAAGCAGGCCTTGCAAACAAACACACTGCCTGCTCTGCGGTCAGCGCTGATTGCCGGTTATTCTGATTTTCCTGCTGGTGGTCCGTCTGTCCGGGACGTCGCGGCCTCCCTATGGCAAAGAGTCTCAAATTCTGGAGCAAAGCCTGAATCCAGTCATCTCCTTTCCAACATTATACAAAAGGTGCAGGCCGGGGGTGACATTGCCAGCGAGACCCCGCTGGAAAATGATGCAGCGATGAAGTCAGCACTCATTCAGACCGCTCGGCATTGGAGAACGCTCAAGGAAGACCAATAGGCCAGCCCCCACCAATTTCGTGAAACTAAAACCCGATCTCTCCGCAGCCGCAGGCATGATTCATCGGGTCGATGGAATCCTTCGCATGTGGGGGCCTGTGATCCTCGTGGTCCTCGCGGTTTTGTATTATGGTTCCTATCTCAACAACGGACTCAACCTCGGCGGCGAAGGGGGCACGACGGCTGTGATCGCGATGCGTTTGATGGAAGGCCAACGGCCAATCGTTGACACGTTCCTGGGCTACAATGTGCTCTGGTTTTATCCCATCACCTGGCTTTTTAGCATCACGGGCCCCGACTATTTGGCCATGCGGGCCTTCTTCTTTGCGGTTTGCTTGTGCACGGCACTGGTGGCTTTTGTCACAGTAAGAAAAACAACCGGAAGTGGACTGTTAGCCTTAGGGACTGGCGTCATGCTTATCCTGATTCCCGGTATGCTTTTTCGCAACTACATGGGGCTCATGGGTGTTGCGAACCAGTGGGCGTTGGTCTCAGCCTTTCTCCTGCCCGTCATCGGGTTTCGTCAGCGAGTTCTCTTGATCGGAGGCGCAGGGGCCGTCTTGGGCCTCACCTTTCTGATTCGGATTGAAATTGGTCTGTTTATGTTGTTGATCGTAATCGGCCTTCTCTTGCTGAACGTTTTTAGACCGGGAAGGTCCTGGGTGGTTGGGGTCAAAGAGAGTCTGGTGGGCGGATCGCTTGGTCTTCTGGCGCTTGTGCTTGTGCATTTGCCATTTGCATCGGACGCCCACACCCGTGGATATGCGCCCCAATTTTACGGCCAATACACCTCCTTTGTGGGTCTCATGAAATGGGAGCTCCAAAAACAAATGGAACCCATGCTTGCCAAGCCTTCCCCTCCTCAGCGTGTGGAAAAATCAGAGAAACCCGCCGTTGCGATTCAGCAAATTGAAACGGTTTCTACAACTCAGGAAGCCGGGGGTCGAAGGCTGCGTCCGGAGGTTGATGAAATTTTTTCAGGCTCCAAACCCAGAGACCGGTTTTTCGCCGCAGCCATTTATCTTCCTGTCCTCGTGAGTCTTGCCATGGTCATCGGCGCGACAATCACATTCTTAGTCGCATGGCTGCAAGGCTCCGCAAAATTGTGGAATGAAAGCCTCATTGTTCTTGTGCTGACTGGCTGTGCTCTCACGCTTTTTCCTCAATATTTCTTCTTTCGTCCGGACACGCCGCACATCTCGGAATTCATGGTTCCCTTCCTGCCAGCCATAGTTGTTACCACCTTTCTGATTCTCAGACGCGCGAAAAGCCGATTCGGTTATCTTATGGGGGCGGCTGTTTTGGCGCTTTCCGCTCTCCAAATTTGGGTTCACTTTGGACATGCTTGGCCAAAGGAGTCGGCGGGCACCATTGCCGCCCGCAAGAATGGACCTGCCGAGTTTGTGGCACTGAACAATGTGCGCGTCAAACTCCGGCCGCAAAATGCGGAGGCCTTGGCGGGCCTGCAATCAGCCATCGTCGATCATTCCTCTCCCAAAGATTGGGTGGTGTGTTTTCCCTATTCTCCAACCATCAATTTTATGACAGATCGGCCCAGTTATCTCTGGGACCTTTACACTGATAATACGATGGCCGGCCCGGATTTTGACTCTTTTCATATCGCTCTCCTCAAAAGAAACAACCCGGCTGCCGTTGTCATCGACCATCGGGCCATCAACAACAATGAGGCATCGCGGTTCCCGAATTGGGCTCCACAGTTTTATGCTTACCTCAAAGAAAATTATCGGTTCGGAGGCGAGTATCTTGGGAATGAGGTATTTTTAAGAAAGGACGCCCCGCAGCCGTGAAGATCGGAATCACCGGAGCCCGGGGCCGTCTTGCTCCTCTTTTACTCAGGCATTTTCATGATCAGGGTGCGGAGGTCTCGCAGTATTCCCGAGTTGGAAAAGATGGCGTGTTGCCCCTCACGGAGCTTTTTCAAAATCCCCCCAAAGACATGCTCATCCATTGTGCCTGGAGCACAGTGCCCCTCACAGCCGAAGCCGATCCCGACGCCTTTGATCGTGAGGATCTCCCCCTACTGAAAAAGATCGTGCAGGCCACAGCCGGCCACGGAACGCGGATTGTGTTTCCCTCCAGTGGCGCGATTTATGGCAATACCGGGGATTCCCCCGCTTCCGAGGATGACCTTCCAAATCCTTTGGGAGCCTATGCCAAAGCAAAAATCGCCGCAGAGAATTTCCTTTTGGACAATGCAGCTTCGCGGGTTTTTATCCTGAGGGCAACCAATCTTCTGGGCGAAGCTGGCGACCCTCAAAAACCACAAGGCATTCTCCCAAAATTCGTGGATTCTGCTCTCAAGGGATCAGTTGTTGAGCTTTGGGGAGATGGCTCAGCCACCAAAGATTATGTGCATTACTCGGATTTTTTCACCGGGCTTGAAGCCGCGCTGAACTCCGGGTCTCCTGGCCTTTGGAATGTCGGCTGCGGCATTTCCTACTCACTGCTCGAAATCATTCAAATCGTGGAAGACCTCACACAAAAAAAGATAAACCTCGTCCATCGCCCCCACTTTGATTGGGATGTCACCCACTCACGAATCTGTGTGGACAAACTGCGGGCCACCGGCTGGCAACCCAAAAAATCACTCTCCGGTGCCATTGAAGACTTTCTTCACAGAACGAAATAGCATGGATTCGAGCATGGTGATTTTTGAAGATTGATGCTAAATTTTCCTTCATGAAAGACCGTCTGGATGTTCTTGGCATGGATCGGCTGATTGCGGACAAGATTGAAAAAGATCCTGCCCTGCTGGAGATCGGAATTCAGAATATCGATCGGTGGATTGCAAATGGTGCCACTCAGGTCCATCGCTTGGAGCAATGGAGGTCATGGATTCTCAAAGCCCAAAAATCTCCAGAGGCCATGGCACACGTGCTTGCCATACTTCGCGAAGACAGCGAGAAGGCCTCACACCTTCGTGACTTTGCCCCGTTTTCGGGAGTGCTCTCCACCGAGGAGAGACGGCCCTTCATTCTAGAATGCGCCTACGCTCACTAAATCGCTTGGTCTCAGCCACGCTTGCTCTGAGCGAGTGCTCTCGAGTGGTCAAACTCTGTCTGGGCCGGGAGAAAGATTTGGAATTGGTCAAAGCCCTTTTAAATCTGAAGAAACTGGAGTGTGCCAAGCTACGGGAACGATTTGCTTTGCTGCCTTTAGGTGAGAAGGAGTTATTTCGGGCCGGAAGAAACCTGGGCTCAGTTTGTCCCGCTCGCTGATGCAGGTTACTTAAGAATCTGGTGGCTTGCTGATTTGAGCGACCAATCACATGTTTTGACTATAGAGACCCTCCCACCGGAACTTGAAAAATTTTGGAGAACCGATGATGGTCTCACGGCCTGCGAGCGCGCGGAAGCTTATGGGATTGACCTGTCGTTGTCGGAGGAAAACTTGCGCTTGAGTCCTGAGGAGAGGATTCGGCAAAATCTCGCAGCTTCACATTCTGCAACTCTCGTGCGCACAGGTGTTCTCAATGCAAAGGATCTTCATGCCGTGTTAGAGTTGGAAGCCATCCGCGAAAAATTAGGAAGCCGGTCCTGAAAACCAGGATCCTCCAGAGGAGGGAATCCCGGAAGGTCGGCGCACAATCAAAACACGATTTCTTTGGAGAGTCCTGCTTGTCAGAACCGCCTCTCAAGTTCCCATCTCGCTGATAACAATCCTTCCTCACCCAATGCATCTTCCATGGCAAATTCTTGACTGGTTTTCCCGGCTCCGTTCGCTGCCCCGCAGCCGGGAAGCCGCTCGTCACCGCTTGCGGATTTCGTGCTCAGAATCCCATGAGGCGATCTTGAGCTTTGGCGGTGTGCTTGAGCGGGGGGGGGTGATTCATGGCGGAGCGGTGAAACTCCTTTCCCTGCAATCTGCGTTGGCTTGCAGTGAGGAAAAATTCAACTTGTTGTATCTCGTGAGCAGTGCCCAGCCAGAATTCCCGGTGGAGCTTGTTTCCATCTGCAAAGATCGCGGCATCAAGTTTGTCTGGAATCAAAACGGGGTCGGGTATCCCGCATGGGCCGAGTCGGGTGCGGAACTCCACAATGCACCTATGCGTCGCCTGAGGGCTGCCTCGGATTATATCATTAATCAAAGCGAGTTTTGCAAATCCTCTGCGAACCGCTTCCTTGGCCCATGCACGGCACCCTCGAAGACCTTGCTCAATCCGGTCGATCTCATGCGCTTCAGCCCGCCAACATTTCCGAATCCCCGAACTCCCCTCCGCCTCCTGGCCATGGGAACACAAAATTACCCGGCGCGGGTCAATCACGTCATTGATTCTCTTTCCGAATTACGACGTGGCGGAGTTGATGCGACGCTGACCATTGCTGGACGCCTCCTTTGGAAAGATGCGGAATCCGACGTTGCCGGGCACGCGGCGGGATGCGGGGTGGAACGTTTCGTGTTTCGGGTCGGTGAGTTCACTCAGGACATGGCCGTCTCCCTCTACCGCAGCCACCATGTGCTCATCCATCCCAAGTATATGGACCCCTGTCCAACGGTTGTTGCCGAGGCCCTCGCTTGCGGCCTGCCAGTCGTGGCATCCCTCTCGGGCGGACTGCCGGAAATGACTTCCGCGTCCTGCGCCCGACTCATACCTGTGCCCGAAGATTGGAATGCCATGCATACGCCATCAGGTCAGGAAATTGCCGAATCCATCGCCGACCTGCTTCCCAACCTCGCCGCCGCATCGCTGGCTGCCAGAGAGTTTGCCATCGCAAACTTCGATTCCAAGGCTTGGATTTTATCGCATAAACGCATCTTTCAAACTTTGCTACACGGCTCGACCGCATCTTGAAACTCCTTAACTCGATATTAGAAAAGCCGCGTGCGGCTTGGCTTGCCCTCGGTCCAGTGGCCCGGTGGCGGGCCGTGCTCGCATTCATTGTTGTGCTTTATGTCTTATATCTTGCGATTGCGACAAAGCCATGGACCGTAGATCTGGATTCCAAACACCGTGTCCTGAACTACTGGGCCGTTTATTCATGGGTTGCCGTCGCGATGGGTGTCCTCACTGCCTTGTTGCTTGGATTAATTTCGCCATGGTGGGCTGGAAGAACGGTTCAAACTCAGGATTCGATGACAAAGACGCCCCGTTGGTTCTGGCCGCTTGTCCTGGCGGCCATGGTCTTGCCTGCTTTCTTTGCAATTCCCCGGTTAAATGACGGTCTTTGGGATGACGAAGAATACAATATTAGAAAATCAATCGTCGGGAGTTACAAACTTAGGGAAGCGGATGAGCCCGTAAAGTTTCAGAGATTGGATTGGAGTTCCACGGCGTTGGAATACCGGGAGCCCAATAACCATATCCTAAACAGTCTGCTCGCGCGGGCCATGCATGACGCGTGGCGGAGCGTCGCGCGGCCAGGAGGTCTTCCATTCACCGAATGGCCGCTGCGTGTGCCGTCCTATATTGCCGGGGTTCTTTCTATAGCAGGTCTTGCATGGATGTTACTTGTCTTTGGAATGCCAAAGGCAGGGATCCTTGCGGCTTACTTAGCTGCCCTCCATCCATGGTATCTTCGCTACACATCCGAATGCCGGGGGTATGCCTTTGCACTGCTCCTTGTTCCTGTCATCCTCGGACTGTGGCATCGGGCGGTCTTTCGAGGGTCATGGAAATGTTGGGCGTTGCTGGGAATTGCGCAACTTGCGATGGTTTATGCCTATCCTGGGACCCTCTTTGTTCTTGTCGTGCTCAATGCCGCGACCATCCCCGTGCTATTTTTTCAAAGGGGTGCGGCCACCCCATTTCGTATAACAAGCGGACGGTGGTTTTGTTCCAACGCCCTGACAGCGATGGTTGCCATTCCCCTCCTTCTTCCGCTGCTTCCTCAAATGTCCAAATATTTGGACTTCCAATCCGCCCAGGCCTTTGCTGTGGGGAAAACATGGATATGGAATGAAATCCATTACTTTGTCTGCGGAACACCATGGTGGCGGGGCAGTTCCCCGGCTGTATCCTATCCCGAAATCATTAATAATTTTGGGGCCTTTCTTTGGTTTTATTGGGCCTTCCTTGCTCTCGTGTTCATCGGGTTGGTGCTTGGTGTATTTCGTTTCGTACGATTTGGCCCCTTGGGATGGGGATTGATTACAACGATTATTATTCCGCCATTTCTCACGTTCGGATTCTTTCAAATCAAAACTCAGATCATTTACGAGTCCTACATTATTTATGCCTTGCCGGGGATGATCGCCCTGTTTGCCACAGGTATCATGTGGCCGATTTCCAAAATAGCCGTGGGAAAAGTCCGGGGATCCGTTCAATGGAGCCTTATAGCACTGGTGGCCGTGGTCTTTGCAGTGGTGACTCAACCCACCCGCGCATGGTTGATAAAAAACCCATTGCAACAAATTCCCGAGTCAGTCATTGCCTGCCGGGGGACCCTGGATCCCTCAGACTCATCTAATAATCACATCCTGACAGGGAGCTTCTGTATTCCTCCTTACCTCTACGATCCCAAAATGCTCCGGTTGGACTCCACCCGCGAATTTGTTGGGCTGATGAAAAAAGCCGACTCCGAAAACCGGCCCCTGTATATCAATATTGGAATGCCGTGGGCGGCAAGAGACTACAGCCCAGGCATGTGGTCACTTCTTAATCACCCCAACCTTTTTGATCCCCCGGTTTTCTTTCGTGGATGGGATTCAGGCCTCGACAGAATGGTCGTTAAATACAAACCCGGTTCGGCGTCACCATTCGATTTCTCCGAAGCATTGGAGTCTTTCCGATAGTATTCGTCCAGAGATTGGCTGGACGAATTATTGACATTTTATTTCATGCTCAAAACAGTCTTCGCAAAAATCACACAGGCCTCTAAGAGTTTTTCGGACTTGTCTCCTGTTAGAAAAGTCTTTTTCTGCCTTGCGGCCATTGCCGTGTATCTGGTTGGGGTCTTAATATTCTCCGAAAAACCATGGGCACAGCCTGTGGTTGAGGGGCAATTAAAAATCAGGGACTATGTGAGAATCTGGTTTTGGTGGGCGGCAGCCATCAATCTCTGTATTCTGGCAGGGCTTGCTCTGACTGCTAAATGGTGGACGCGTGCGGTAAAGTCGAATCCCGGTCCGCTTTTCCCGAAAAGCACCACGATTTGGTTTTGGCCACTCCTTCTCTCGGCTGTCGTCTTTTTGTTCCTTGCCGCGTCGCCGCGACTGGGACAGAGCCTTTGGCACGATGAAGCAAACCGGGTAAAAAACACTCTGGTTGGAGAATACCGCGAGAAAGATGGGGGTTACACATTCCGAACGGCTACATGGCGAGACACGCTCTTTTATTATCGGCTGCCCAATCACACCTTGCAGAGCATTCTGAGCCGCGCAAGCCACGATATCTGGCTTTCCATCACACGGCCCCAGGGCTATCCGCTTTCAGAAACCGCCCTTCGGTTTCCCTTGCTTATTGTGGGTGGGCTAGGTCTCGTCACGATGGCGCTGCTTCTGCGGTCCATCGGTCAGCCCATGGCCGGAGTCGCGGTCGCATGGCTCCTGGCTCTGCATCCATGGTATGTTCGCTATGCTTCTGAAGCGCGGGGGTATATCTTGGTGATGGCCTTGTTACCCTTCGCCCTGCATGTTCTTTTGCGGGCTGTCGAAACAGGAAAGTTGCGATGGTGGGCCGCCTATGGATTTGCTCAAGTCGCGATGGTCTATTCTTATGCGACCGCAGCATATATTCTTATCGTGTTAAATGCGCTTTTCCCATTGGCCCTGCTCTTCAGCAGGAAGAAGGGTCTTGATCGCCCGGTGATTCTGACACGATGGTTCATTTCAAGTCTTGTCGCCGGCGCGGTTTTTCTTCAGTTGTTTCTGCCCTGTGTGCCTCAATTTCTTGAGTATTTGAGTTCCGGCAAGGGCATGGGCGGCGGCAATCAGTTAAACTCAGGGTGGGTAGCCAATTTTCTCGCCCACATGCTTGTGGGAACGCCATGGACAATTACCGGGCTTTTGGACCCCCCCTACTTGGAACTCCTCGAATGGGCCAGTAGTCATCCGGCTGTCTTTGCAGGGATCGCGGTGGGAGTCTCAGGGCTTATTGCTCTCGGAGTGAGGTGGTGTGTAGCCTCAGGAGCCTTTGCCACGCTGATGGCTTCAGCCTTCGTGCTTCCTGCCATTCTTTGCTTTGCGGATACGAAAGCCCGTGAATCGTTTCTCTTTGAATGGTATTTGATTTTCTTGCTTCCGGGTGTTGTGGCGCTTGTCGTTCTTGGAGCTCGCGATCTCGCGCAGGCCCCTGCGAGTGCTGCCGCGAAATCAATCTTGGCTGTCGCTTTCGTGGGCTTTATTCCTCTCTACGGGATCTGGACTCATCGTGAACGCTCTGAGTTGGCTTCAAATTC
>Ga0163153_10006910_pt1 | contig 12496 bp, 9 predicted proteins | sample OliLakLV19MP6IB1_FD_148629 | JGI IMG/M metagenome (GOLD analysis project Ga0163153, IMG submission 148629) | Freshwater microbial mat bacterial communities from Lake Vanda, McMurdo Dry Valleys, Antarctica - Oligotrophic Lake LV.19.MP6.IB-1 | ecosystem: Environmental > Aquatic > Freshwater > Lake... | reverse complement strand
GGAGGGGGCGTCGACTTCGGCATCAACTACGGCATCCGCACCAAGTATTTCGTCCAGGCGGATTTCGTCGCCTCGGGAGATCGGATCGATTTCACCTCCGCTCCCGCCCCAGGCAGCATCTTCCAAGGCAACAGCCTGTCGATCTTCATCCGCGGCGACGGCTCCGGCAACGCCAGCCTCTACAACGGCTCGCTGGATACGCCGATCCAAGCTTCCATTCCCGCCTTCAACACCGGCCTCGCCAATGATGGTCGTTGGCACAATTACGCGGTCCAATTCGATCAAATCGGTAAGACGGTCGAAATCTTCGTCGATGAAAGCTCGAAAGGCATCATCGACCTCACGACGTTCGCCGGTGGTCTGTATCAGAACTTCTCCAACGCCGCCGTTGGCGCTGGTGCTGGTCTCGCCGCCGGGCAAAATCGCACCTGGAGCGACAACTTCCAAGTCGGCGGCGAAGGACCGAGAATCGAACCCGATCCGAATCTCCCAGACCCGGGCAATCTCGCCAGCTTGCCGGAAGGCCTGGTTTCACATTGGGATTTCGATGAAGCTCCAGGCCCCGTCCCCGGTTTCAAGCTGAACTTTGCGTACGATCGTCAGGGGGACAACGACGGCTCCTTCCAAGGCGGCGCAACGCGCGTGCCGGGCATCGTCGGCAAGGGGGCGGCGTTCTTCGATAACGTCAACGGCAGCACGGTCAGCGTCGGCAATGGCGGCAATGCGGACTTCACGGTCTCGACCGGCGTCTCGATTGAAGCCCTCATTCAGACCAATTGGACTCCCGATGCCGTGGACACCCATGAGGAGATCTTCCGCAAAGAAGATGGCGCTAACCGCATCCTCTTTTCGTTCCAGAACGATTCCTTGCCGACGGCCTTCCCGCCGGTCCCGGTCGGTCCGGCCCTTTCGCTCGGGCTCAACATCGGGGATCTGTACGATGAGCTCGATATGCCGCTCAATATCGACATCGAATCGCTGGAGGGCGGCGTCGCCGGTTCCGGGATCATTTACCTCGACGACCCCGGCACTCCGCTCGGCCCGAACGACGTAGTCCTCAAGGACGGCAATGCCCATCACGCCGTCGCCACCTACGATAGCGTCACCTCCGAAAAAGCCATCTACATCGATGGCGTGAAGCGTTGGGCGTACGTGATCGGCGCGCCTGGCACCCTCATCACGTCCGGCGGCGAGGCAGCCGGTTTCATCGGGTCGTCGACGGGCACGGAAGTGTTCAACGGCGTCATCGACGAAGTCGCCTTCTGGAATCGCAGCCTGACGCCGGCGGAAATCGCCGAGCATTACGCCAACGTGCTGGATGGCAAGAACTACTTCGGCCAGACGCCGCCAGGCGGCGAACCGGGCGACACGGACGGCGACGGCGATGTCGATATCACGGACTTGAACAACGTCCGCAACAACTTCAGCGGCACTGGTCTCGGCGATACCGACGGCGACAACGACGTCGACATCACCGACCTCAACAACGTCCGCAACAACTTCGGCGCAGGCCCTGCCGCGAACAGCGTCCCGGAACCCTCGACCTGGGCGTTGCTCTCGATCTCCGGCCTGGCCACGTTTCTCTTCGCTCGCCGCAAAAATAAACGCGGCGTAGAGTAGCGCAACGCAGCAATCCGTCGACCATTATCCGTTCCACGCTGGCGGCAGTTGAAAAAACTCCGCCAGCGTTTTTCTTGCGCGGCCCTCGACCGACCAACCTCAAGCCCAGGAAAGGTCGCGTTGAACCGCACACTCCGCATGTAAACGAATGGCAAGAGGAGACTTGCGCGAATGCAGGCGATTCCGTGCGAAACGCTGCGAAGTCAAAAACGGAAGTGCATGGGAATCGAACCCACCTGCCGCGCGGTTCACGCACGGCACAGCGATTTTGAAGACCGTGGCCACCACCAGGTGTGCAAGCACTTCCAGTACGACCGAACGAAATCCGAAGGAACAAGTTCAGCGTTCAGTTAACTCAAACGTATCATTCGACGTTCGGATTTCGAATTTCATCATGCTTCACATACATTCCCTCGATCTCCGCGGCGAAGTTCCGCGCGATGTTGGTGCGGCGGAGTTTGAGCGTGGGGGTGAGCTCGCCTGTATCGATCGAGAACGGGCGCGGAACCAGGCGGAACTTGCAGACCTGTTCATAACGCGAGACGTCGGCCAAGCGCTGGCGGATGCGCTGTTCGTACTGCTCCAGGATGGCCGGATTTTCCATTGCCGTTTCCAACGACTGCCAGGACGCCCCCTGATCGGCGCGCAGGTTTTCAACATTGGGGACGATCAACGCGGTCAGAAAGTTGCGCGCGTCGCCAATCACCATTGCTTGTGCGATCCAGGGATCGGCCGTGAGCAACGCTTCGAGCAGCACTGGCGCGATGTTCTTGCCGGCGGCCGTGACGATCAGTTCTTTCTTGCGTCCGGTAATTTTGAGATACCCTTCGGCGTCAAGCTCGCCCAAGTCGCCGGTCAGGAGCCAGCCGTCGCGGATGGTTTCGGCCGTGGCGTCGGGGCGTTTCCAATAGCCCTGCATGACCAGATCGCCGCGGCAGATAATCTCGCCGTCGGGCGCGATCGCCACTTCCACGCCCGGCGCCGGCTTGCCTGCCGTACCAATCCGGTTATTGCCGGGACCATTGATGGAAATCACCGGCGACGATTCGGTCAGGCCGTAGCCCTGTCCCAGTTCGATGCCGTGCTCGTTGAAGAACCGCGCGACATGATCTGGCAACGCCGCGCCGCCGGAGCAGCAGAAGCGCATCCGCCCGCCGAAGAGTTTGCGCAGTTCCTCGGGACTCGGATCGCGGCCTCCCTCCGTAACGTAGCGCATCACTTTTTCATAGAAGTACGGCACCGCGGTCAGCACCGTGGGGCGTACCTCCGCGCAGTTGGCGAGTACCTGCTCCGGTCCCTCGCCGATCGCCAGCTCGGTGCCGCCAGCGATCCAGAAATACAAGTCGCAGGTCCGCGCGAAAATGTGGCTGAGCGGCAGCCAGTTGAGTTTCAAATCCCCTTCGACGGGCGGAAACGCGGCCAAGGTGGACAGCACGTTCGACGCCAGGTTCCATTGGCTGAGCATTACGCCCTTCGGCTCGCCCGTGGTGCCGGAGGTGTAGAGAATCGTGGTGAGATCTTCCGGCCGCGTCTTAGCGACGGCGTCGGCCTCGATGCGCCGCGCTTCGGCGTCGTTGACTTCGGCCGCCAGGTCCCAGAGTCGCGGAATAGGATGCCCGCCGAGCGATTCCTCGCAGGCGTCATAACTGACGAAGCGAACGCGATCGCCCAAATGCCCTTGTTCCGGCGCTAGCTTGGTCGCCTGATCGGGACCGGAAACGATGGCGAGCACCGCTTCGCTATCCACGATTTGGTAGGCGATCTGCGCTCCGGTTAATAGCGCGTGGACCGGCACCTGTACGCCGCGAGCAAGTTGAATCGCCAGATCCGTGACGATCCACTCGTAGCGATTGCGAGACAGATGAATCACCCGATCGCCCGACCGCACGCCCAACTGCACGAGCGCAGCCGCGACGCGCCGCACGTCCGCCGCTAGCTCGTCCCAAGTGATGGCCTGATACGCGCCGTCGCGCTTGGAATACAAGGCCCGCTGCGGCCCCGACTCGGCGATCCGCGAGGCGTAGAGGTCGAGCAGCGTGGTGCGGGTGGAGTAGTCGTACATCGGAGAGAGTAGGTGGAGTAGTTAGTAGGTGAAGTAGGCGGAGTAGGTGCGCTGCTGAGTCGGTGAAGGTTCACTGCTTCACCTACTAACTACTTCACCTACTTTCTTGGCGATTACGCGACACGCTCGAACACCGTGGCGATTCCCTGGCCAACGCCGATGCACATCGTCGCCAGGCCGAGCGTCGCGCCGGTGTCGACCATGGTGTGAATCAACGTCGTGGCGATTCGCGCGCCGCTGGCCCCCAGCGGGTGGCCAATGGCAATCGCCCCGCCGCGGACGTTCAGCTTGTTTTCGTCGACGCCCAGCATGCGTGCGCAGGCCAAGGCTTGCGAGGCGAAGGCTTCATTGATTTCAATCAGGTCGATGTCGGACAGTTTAAGCCCTGCGCGCTTGAGCGCCTTCTGCGTGGCTGGAACCGGACCCGTGCCCATCACCGCGGGATCAACTCCGACCACGGCCGTGGCGCGAATGCGGACCAAGGGCTTCAAGCCGAGCGATTTTGCCCGTTCGTCGGACATGATCAACATCGCCGCAGCGCCATCGTTCAGCGGCGAGCTGTTGCCCGCGGTCACCGTACCAATGCCCGGCATGAACGCCGGTTGGAGCGCGGCCAGTCCTGCGAGGCTGCAATCGGGACGCACGCATTGATCGAAGGTGATCAACTTGCGATCGCCATTCTCGTCACGCCCCCAGACCGGCACGATCTCCGGCTTGAACAAGCCGCCGGCGTGCGCGGCCGACGCGCGCAGGTGACTTCTTAAGGCGAAGGCGTCTTGTTCCTCACGAGAAATCCCTTGCGTCTGCGCGAGGAACTCCGCCGTGTAGCCCATGTGCAGCGCGCCCTTCGACGTCCGCTGGAAGAGCTTGGGATTGAGATTGATATCCTTGTCCATCGGGATGTGGTGCATGTGCTCCAGCCCGCCGACGATTTGCACGTCTTCGGCGTCGGCCACGATGGCGTGGGCCGCCTGGTTCAAGGCTTGCAGGCTCGAACCACAAAGGCGGTTGATCGTCGCGCCGCCGGCATGAATCGGCAAGCCGGCCATCAGGCCCACGGCGCGGGCGACGCAGAAACCTTGCTCGCCTTGCTGCTGCGTATTGCCGAGGACGACGTCTTCCACTTCCTCGGGATCGATGCCGCTCCGTTCCACGACCGCCTTCACCACTGCCGTGGCGAGGTCGTCCGAACGGACTTCCCGGAAATATCCCTTTTCAGCGTGGGCACGGCCAACGGCCGTCCGGGCGCACTCAACGATGACGGCATGTTTCATGGGATTAGTTTGAAGTTTTCAATGAAGAGGAAGTAGGTGGAGTAGTTCAGGAACAATTCTATGCGTGAGAGCACGATCGACTGGAAACTGAACACTGAAGACTTCAAACTCTACCCGTAAAACGCCGCTCCTTCTTTCGCCATCCGTTCCAACATCGGCGTGGGCTTCATGCGTTCGCCGAGGTGCTGGTACGGTTTCAGTTGCTCGAGGATTTTGGCGGCGCCGAGCGTGTCCGCCCAGAACAGGAGGCCCCCTTTGAACGGCGGGAAGCCGATGCCGAAAATCAGGCCGAGATCGACGTCGCGCGGGTCGCGAACAATCTGTTCGTCGAGAATCCGCGTCGCTTCCAGCACCATGGGCAGGAACAGTCGCTCGGTGATTTCCTTGCCGGGAATTTTACGGGTCTCGCGCATCAGCGGGGCGATCAGTTGATCGAGCGCCGGATCCGGGGAAGGTTTCCCCTTCTTGCCGGTGTAGAGCGAGAAGCCCACGCCCGATTTTTCGCCCAGTCGGCCGGCTTTGACCATTGCTTCCAGCAGCGGCGACTTGACCACGCGATCGGGAAACGCCTCGTGCATCACGTTGCCGGCATGGAAGGCGGTGTCCAATCCAACAACGTCGTAGAGTCCGATGGGCCCGATCGGCATGCCGAAGGCCTTGGCGGCTTTGTCAATGTCCTTGATCGGCGCGCCTTCGAGCAACAATTCCAGCGCCTCGTTCATGTACGGCAGCAACAGGCGATTCACCAGGAAGCCGGGACCGTCGTTGACGACGATTGGCGATTTGCCGATGAATTTGCAGTAACCTACTGCCGTGGCAATGGTCTGGTCGCTGGTCTTCGACCCGCGGATCACCTCGACAAGCGGCATCTTGCGTACGGGATTGAAGAAGTGAATCCCGACGAAGCGCTCCGGCTTGTTCACCGCTTCGGCCAGTCGGCCGATCGAAATCGCCGACGTGTTGGAGGCCAAAATCGCATCGTCGCGGAGCTTCGGTTCCAAGCGGCGAAACAACGCCTGCTTGGCGTCCGGCTTTTCGATGATCGCCTCGATCACCAGGTCGCAAGTCGAAAACTCAATGTCGTCGACCGCCGGGTTGATCAGCGGCGCGAATTCCAAGGCTCGCTGGACGTCGGCGGCTTTCGTCTGTTTGTTGAAGGAGACTTCCTCCAGGACATTCCGCACGCCGCGTTGCATCGCCTCGGGCGAGGCGTCGTTAATCACCGTGGCGAGCTTGCGCTTCACGCCGGCGGCCGCGATGCCCGCGCCCATGATGCCGGCGCCAATCACACCGACTGATTTGATCGCCGCGGGCTTGATCGAGGACGTTGATCAAAGCGCGGCTGATCGGCGAACCGAACAGCGCCGCCATGCCTTCCGCTTCCGCCACGCAGGCCGAGGTTTCATCCACGGCGATCGAGCCGAGCATCAGTTCCAGTGCCGCCAGTGGCGCGGGGTATTGCCCCTTCGTCTGCTGTTGGATGTACGCCGAAGCGGTCGCGCCGAGGAACGCCAATTCCGTTTCGCTCATCTCGATCGGCTTGGCCCAGCGCTCGCGATCCCGGAGGAAATCGCCGGAGGCTTTTTCCGCGCGAACGAGGGCGACGGCGGCCGCTTGCAATCGCTCGGCGGGCACGACGTCGGTGGCCAGACCCATCGCATAGGCCGCGCGCGAGTCGATCGATTCGCCGCTGCTGATCATTTCGATCGCATTGCTCAGCCCGACAATCCGCGGCGTACGGACGGTGCCGCCCCAGCCGGGGAAAATGCCGATCTTCACCTCGGGAAAACCGAGCTGCGCCTGCGGGCGATCCGACATAATTCGGCGATCGCACCAGACGGCCAACTCCGCGCCGCCGCCGACGCACATGCCGTCGATGGCGGCCACGGTCACAAACGGCGTTTTGGAGAGCCGCCGGAACAACTCCTGCCCGCGACGGCACATCGCCACGGTATCGGCAGGCTGGATGTCCTTGGCGGCGGCGAATTCCCGCAGGTCTGCGCCTGCGATGAAGATGCCGGGCTTCGCCGAAACAAAGATCAACCCCGCCAGGTCGGTGCGCTTTTCCAGCCCGGCCAGGTGGCTGTCGAGCTCGTCCAGCACATGGCGGGAAAAAATATTGGCGCTCTTGTCCGGAGCATCGAGCGTAATCAGCGCGATATCCGGTTCCGGAAACGAGACGCGCATCGCCGCGGCAGCCATCGGGCGGTCCTTCAAGGCAACGTGCATCGCACGGCCCGTCGGGGGCCGGTGCGATCCACTGGTTCCTGCACTCACCGAGTAGTAAGCTGACCCCGACAACGCGTGGGCGCGGGCCGCGTCAAGCTTGATCCAGCACCCTTATAGCATACGACGCAAGATGCCTGCCAGCACTTCGGCGACCAGCGCGAGCGCCGTACAGGTCGCGACGCCAGCCCGTAGCATCCTCACACTAGCCCGAAGCGCCAGCGAGGGAGAGTTGACAGCGGCTACCATTACGGCCGGAAACTCTCGTGCCACGTCGTCTCACCCTCGCTGGCACGACAGGCTAGCGTCGATTTGTCTCGCGCTCGCGATCATGCTCTGTTTCGCCACGCCGGCACTCGCCGCGGACGAAATCGAAAAGCCAGCTACCCCAATCGCCGTGGCGGCGATGGGCGTCGCGGCGGTGCTGTCGATTGCCGGCGTGATCGCGGCGATTTGCTTCGGCCCGCGTTTGACGGCCGCCATCGGCGTGGTCGGCATGACGCGGATCGCGCTGCTGAGCGGCGTGCATTTCGCGATTTCCTTTACGGCGCGAATCGCCGACGCCGTGATTAGCGTGTTAGTCGGGCCATACTTTGTCTTCGTGAGCGGATTCGGCGGTGAAGTCCTCCCGACGTTGATTCAGGCCGTCACGGTGGCGATCATCCCGCGCCCCGGGACGTTGGCCCTTTCGAACCTCACGGTCGCCATTCTAAACGGCATCTGCGCCGGCGAGTTAGGGCCCACGGATATCTGGTTCGCCATTGTTGGTGCGAGTCTCGGCGAACTTTGCCTGTTATTGACCGGCGCGACGCGCTGGTCGGGAGACATCACCACGGTCGCGCCGCGCGGTTGGTCGTGGCCGTTACGTTGTGCGCTCGCGCTATCGGTCTACAACGGCGGCGCCTGGTTCCTGCAGTATTGCATGTACGAAGTGCTGTTCGATCTGTTCTACCCGGCCAGTTACATCGCCGCCGTGGCGCTCGTCGTCGGCGCGTTGTACGGAGGACTGGGCGCGATCGTCGGCGCGCGCTGGGGCGTGCGGCTGCGGGAGATCTGTTGATGCCCGCGGCGATCCATTGCCAGGGGCTGTGCTGCTCGTTTCCGACGGGTGACGCCCCGGCCCTCAATAACGTTACGTTTTCGCTACCGGCCGGAAGCGTCACGCTGGTGATCGGCCCAAGCGGCGCCGGCAAATCGACCCTATTGCACGCGCTGGCCGGGTTATTGGCGGACAGTGTTCACTCGCGGCGACAAGGTGAGATTAACATTGCCGGGCATGACCCACGGCGACTGCCAGCCGCGCGCCGCGCGGCGCTCGTAGGGCTCGTGCAGCAATCGCCCGATACACAGATTTGCACGACGACCGTGGAATCCGAAGTGGCCTTTGGGTTGGAAAACCTGGCGATCGAGTCGAGCGAGATCGATCGCCGCATCGACGAGGCGCTGCGACTCGTCGGTCTACAGGAACTTCGCCACCGCCAGGTTGCACAACTCTCCGGTGGGCAGCGACAACGGCTGGTCTTGGCGGCAGTGTTGGCCATGCGCACGGAAGTGTTGCTGCTCGATGAACCGTTGAGCCAACTCGATCCCGGCGCGGCGGCGCAATTTCTGGCGGCGATCGACAATTTGCCCGACGGCGGTCCGACGATCGTGGTCGCCGAGCACCGCACCGCAGCCTGGACGGAGCGGGCCGATCAGTTGCTCGTGCTAGACGAGGGGCGACTTGCCGCGAATTTGCCGCGAGGCGATTTCGCCGCTTGGGACGCGGAGATCAAGCGGTTGCGGTCGTCAGAGTCCCCAGATGGTCCGCTCAATACGGTACTGGGTGCGCCGCTAGTCGAAGTCGAACGCTTGACCTTCACGTTCGATCGACGACGTCCAGCCGTGTTGCGCGACGTGAACTTCCGAGCACAGGCCAGCGAGCGTATCGCACTGCTGGGCGCGAATGGTTCCGGCAAAAGCACATTGCTGGCGATCTTGGCAGGGCTGCATGAACCGGAAAGCGGAGCCATTCATTTCTTGGGTGCGGCGCCCGTCGGACTCGTGCGCCAGAATCCGGACACGTTGTTGTTTTGTCGCACTGTTCACGAGGAACTGGCCTTTGCGCCGCGACACGCCGGCTGCTCGCGCGACGAAATCGCCGAGCGCGTGCGCGATGCGGCGGAGCGATTCGAATTGAAGCGATTGCTCGATCGCTCCCCATTGCTTTTGAGCCAAGGCGAGCGCCTCCGCGTCGCCGTTGCGGCGACGTTTACCATGCGCGCGCCGCTGCTACTGCTCGATGAACCGACCACGGGACAGGACCCTCGGCACGAAGCTCAGTTGATGAGCACGCTGACAGACGCCGTCGCTGCCGGCGGCCCTCCCCAGACGTTGATCTTCAGTACGCACGACCTCCAGGTGGCCAGGCATTTCGCCGACCGCGTGATCGTGCTCGACGGAGGGCGGATCATCGCCGATGATGTGCCGAAGTTCGCCATCGAAGCGTTCGAGGCCTGTTTGCGCGAGATGGCGTCGCGGGAGCGCGCGTCATGAATTGGTCGCACGCCTTGCGACAAGTCGAGCCGCGGCCTTGGCTCGTGCAAGTCGACCCGCGCTTGAAATTGCTGTGGGTCGCGACGATTTCCATCGGCTGCATCTGGTTCGATTCCGTCGCGATGCTGGCCGCCCTGAGTTTCGTCGCCGCCTGTCCCCTGTTCGCGATACGCTTTCCTTGGCGCGCCGCGGCGGCCTATGCGTTCATCGCGCTGCTGGTGATTTGGAGCACCGTTTCGTCCCAAGGTTTGTTCTATTATGACACGACGCGCCCGCCGCTATTCACCATCGTGCCGGCGTTTACATGGCTCGGCAGACACTATGCCGGCCTGCACTTTTATACCGAAGGCGCGCGCTACGGCGCAGGGCAATCGCTCCGGTTTGTCGCGAATCTGCTAGCCGGCAGCTCCGTGGCCTTGTCCACCAGCCCGGAACGCTTGATGGCGGCGCTCGTGCGGCTGCGAATTCCCTCGCCGCTCAGCTACATGGGCACCGCGGCGCTCCGTTCGATACCGCTGGCCCTGGAAGAATGGGCGGCCCTGCGGCAAGCGTACCAACTTCGCGCCGGCTTACGGCGCGCCGGACGTTTTCAGTTTCGAAGAATGCGCTTGCTGGAAGAGCTGAGACTACTCGAGCCGCTACTGGCCAACACGCTGCGCCGCGCCTCGGCGCTGGCCTTCGCCGTCCAAGCGCGCGGCTTCGACCCTCAGCAACCGCGCACTCATTTCCCGCCGCTGCTGATGCAAGCATGGGAAAAGGTTGCCTGCGCCATACTGGTCGGCCTGTGGATCACAGCGCTGACCATTTCGCTCGCAAAACGGTAGTTCAGGCACATCGCTGGCAGACGTGAAGGATGCGGGCTGACGTAGAACTGGCGCGGCGATGATGACTTCGTCCGCGGTGCTCGACCTACGGGACGCTCGACCATCGCCGCACAGCTGGCTATACTGCCGGCCAACTCGGTCCACCCGCAGGAGGCGATGTCGATGGCCACGGTTCCGCCCGTCACGGATCATCTGGTTGAACAAGTCCTGGTCGTCCCGACCGAGGTTTTTCATCGGCTCGGGCATTTTCAGGGCTTTTCGCCGGACGTCGACCGTTACCTGGACGAACTGCTCAGCCCCCAGCACACGCGTTTCATGGTCCGCGCCGACGCCGAGCGTGATTCTGAGTTCAAGCAGTTAATCCCCTACTGCGTGTTCCGTTACACCGACGCCGCCGGCGTGCCGCATCTGTTCCAGTACACGCGAGGTCGCGGTCAAGGCGAAGCCCGGCTGCACAGTAAACGCAGCATCGGCGTCGGCGGGCACATCTCCACGCTCGACGGCGTGGAGGCCGACCGTGGCGACCTCTATCAATCCGGGCTCGCGCGCGAATTGGCCGAAGAGGTCGAAATCGCCGCGCCATACCAGATGACCTGCGTCGGTCTGATCAACGACGACGAAACCGAAGTCGGCCGCGTCCACTTGGGCGTCGTTCACATCTACGACATGGAACGTCCGGCCGTCGCCTCGCGTGAAACCGACATCCTGGAAAGCGGCTTCCGCCCCATCAGCGAACTGCTGGAAAACCTCGACCATTTCGAAACCTGGTCGAAGATTTGCCTCAACGCGTTGTTCGCCAACTAACGCGAAGGCACATCCCGACTAGTTCTTCTTGCGCTTCAGCGAACGCTCAAGATAGACGACGTTCGCTCGGACGCCTTCCAGATCGGGGCAGAGGCGCAGAGCGCGCTTGAAGCTTTCCAAGGCGTCGGAATGATTGCTCAGGTGCAAATGGCACTGTCCCATGCCGGCGGCGGCGAGGAAGTGGTAGGGATTGATTTCGAGCGCCTGATGGCAGTCGCGGATCGATTCCTTGTGCCGGCCGCCCTGGAAGTACGCCACGGCGCGTTGGTTCCAGGCTTCGGCGAACCAGGGGGCCTGCTCAATGAGTTCGGTGGCCCGCACGATGGCTTCGTGAAAACGCTGGGCGGCGTTCAGGCGGATGACCGATTCCAGCAATTCACGTTGCTCGTCGCTGCCGGAGCGGCGCCAGACGTTGCGAATGGCGTTTTCGGCCAGCGTGCGAACGGCGCGGTCCTTGTCTTGCAGGCAGCGGCCGAGCACCTGGTTGGAATCGTAGTCGGCCAGGAAACCGAGCGCCAGGACGGCCGAGCGCCGCACGGTCGGGCTGCCATGCGCGCTGAGTCGCTCCAGCGTGCCAAGCGTATAGCGCTGCGAAACCTTCTTGATGAACTTGGCGGAATCCGGGTTCGTCAGGTAGGCTTGGTAGTAGCCCTGCAGCAGCGCGATGCGCATCGAGGGACTGCTCATGGTGCGACTCCGAAGTGCAAAGAACTTGAGCGACTGCCCGACTTGCCGATCCATCCCCGGTGCGACGACCCAATGATCGCCGCGCCTCGCTAACTTCCATTCGCTTCGACGACCAGGACTGACCGAGCGAAACGAGCTCCCGACTTGGAGCGAAAAGGAACGGCCCACACGCTCCTTCCCTGCCGCGTCGTCCTGGCCTTAGCCCTGAGTGTAACCATGACCATCCATCCAGCCAACCAAAAAGCGCCGGGCCAATCGAATTTCACGGTTCCCTGGTTGGGAACGCATCGGCGGCCGTTCATGCTGCGCATGCGACATCAGAATTTCACGCAATTCGCGCCAATTGCAAAGCGCGCAATTGGCCTATTTCGCCATTTTTTTTGCTTATCACGGGTGCGAGTCGCCTGCGCGCTGCTGGCGGCGATCCTCATGCTGGCGATCAATCGCGCTGCGACGTGTCGCGC
>Ga0163153_10006909_pt1 | contig 12499 bp, 10 predicted proteins | sample OliLakLV19MP6IB1_FD_148629 | JGI IMG/M metagenome (GOLD analysis project Ga0163153, IMG submission 148629) | Freshwater microbial mat bacterial communities from Lake Vanda, McMurdo Dry Valleys, Antarctica - Oligotrophic Lake LV.19.MP6.IB-1 | ecosystem: Environmental > Aquatic > Freshwater >... | reverse complement strand
GGGACTCGACGGCGTCGTGCGCCGCGCGCAGCCGGTCGGCCAACTGCGGCTCGGCACGCACGACGGCTTCGTCGTCCTCAACGGCCGCGTGAAGTGCACAGCCGAGCACCCACTCCTCGTCCGCCGCGACGACCAGTGGGGATTCGTTTCGGCGGAGTTCGTCGTGGTAGGCGACGCGCTCTTCCTCGACGGGATCGGCGAGGAGGTCGTTGCCACCGTCGAGCGCATCGCGGGCCGCGTGCGGACCGTCGCGCTCCACGTACCGACGACGAACACCTTGCTGGTCGACGGCGTCTGGGCGCACAACGACACGGGGCTCACTCAGCTCACCTCGACGAGCTCGTCTGCTTCGTCCTCGTCTGGCTCGGGGAAGTCGAGCGGATCGAGCTTCTCAAGCAGCTCCGGCACGATCGCGCCGTCGATCCTGACGAGCGGTGGTAGCAGCAGCATCGGCGTGAGCGCGAGCAACGGGAGCAGCAACAACACGGCGGTGTAGCCCAATCAGACGCCACGTTGGATCATGGGTCGCACCGGCGCTTCGAGTCCAGGAATAGGTATACCCAGAGCGGCCGCTTCGTGTCCGGAGCATAGTCAGCCGCAATTTCTGCAGCCTCCTCGACAATGGTAGGAACTGCACCGAGCCCAGGAATGAATGAGGCAATGGCCCCGATACGTCCGATCCATGTCTTGCGCTCTACACGAATTCCTTGGGCGTGTAGAGCATCGAGCAACAACGAGTTGGTTGTGTCGATCGAAATGGGATTGCCCGATAGGAGGGAGTCATCGACGCATCGCCGGAAGTGTTGAATGCGGGCGTCACGGAGGACTCTAACAAGTTGCATCACGTCTGTGATCCGCAGCTGTGGTATTGCCACGAAGAAGTCACGAGCAGCTTGTGCCCGCCTCCGGTTTTGCACCATCGTCGGGTCCATTAGGACAGCGCACTTGGCAGTGTAAAAGGCGGCTGTATTATCCCAGTCAAGCGTAGCGGCATTGAACTCGCGCGCTAGCGCAAGTGCTGAGTTGGCATGAAGTATATACGGGTAGACCGAGTCGCGGATCACATCGAGATCAGCCCTCGAACGCGATCGGCGCCTAGACTTCAATATGGATCGTATGGTGCGTTCACACTCTGCATCAGACAATGAGCGATCCTGACGCTGCATTGCGTAGGCGATTCCGTAAGGCACACGGATGGCATCCGTATAGTGAGAATCGAAATGCGCGCGGATTCGAGGTTGGCACGCATCCCATCCATCTACTGCAAATCGCACGTGGTCCAGCCACTGTTCTGGATGTCGAAGGTCCTCGCGAACGGCACCCTCAACTTGAGGCCACAACTGATCTAGTCGAGTCGAATAGTCATCAACAAGGACCACGCCTTCGGAACGAAGGATGCGAAGGTCTTCTGCGAGATCACTAAATGCAGGCAGCGTTGATTCGGTGATGCGCTCAAACGCGTTGGCGTCGAGCATGATCTCGTTAAAAAAGAGTAGGGACTCATAGTCAAGTCGAACCCGGTCACCATCGAATGCGAGGGGTGGGAGGCGATCCGTGTGACGGCTCGAACTCTCCGCCACCGGCGATCGAGCGCTACCAAACGAGGGAAGAAACAATCGTTGCGAGAGGGCTGCCATCGTTCTGCTTCCCGAAACACTCTCACGAGTCGGGCTTGAGTTGGGTGGAGGAAGTGCCCGCCTCCGCGAGAGTTGGTTCATGCACCGGGCGAAGATCCTATGCCTGTTCCCCGTCGGTACCGCAAGACGCCGTGTGGGTTGTGGGTTCGATCCGCTGTCCTGAGCCCCGGGGGACGTTCAGCCGCCATGTCGGGCGACCGGGAACGGAGTGTCATCTCGCCACGACCGAATCTGACTCCGCGTCAGCCCGTCCCGCCAGTCTCGCGCGAGACACAGAGACTCTCGCCCGGATCGGGCTTCGGACGGCCCGGCCCCGGGTGTCTCGGGCCGCGGGCTCCGAACCCAGCCGCGACCGACCGTCGCTCGCAAACCCTTGCGATCACTGACCCACCAACGCGAACGCCCCGGCCTTGCGGTCGGGGCGTTCATCGTTTACCAGCGGGTCGGCTTCGGTCGAAGCTTGTAGCCGCTCGCTTGAAGTAGACTCGTTCGCCCGAGTGGGGCCCTCTACGGACCGCCGTCGGGGTATCGACCCGAGCGCTTGCTACCTGCAAGCCGCCGTGACGTCGACCATGTCTCTGTTCGGTCTCCGGAGGCTCTCGAAGAGGGTCGGTCCAGCACTACTTCAAGCGACCGGCTTCGACCGAAGCCGACCCGCTGGTGAACGCACCCGAAAGGGGAACGCCCCGACCGCAAGGTCGGGGCGTTCGCGTTGTTGGGCCCGTGAATGCAAGGGTTTGCGAGCTGTGCCCGGACGAGGCTCGGCTCTCAGCCTCGCGGCGCGAGACAACGGGCGCGACACCCGGTCGGCGCTTGAAGCCCCCGATCGGGGCCAAAGTCTCTGTGTCTCGGCCGAGACTCGCCCAACGGGTTAACGCGGTGTCGGGTTCGGATGTGGCAAACCGACACCGCCTGTCCGCTTCTCGGGCTTGCCAGCTTGCCGGAACGTGATGCCCGCCAGTAATGTGCCCAAGTGGCGGGACTCACGATCAAGCTGTTTCTCGTTGAGGGGACCCCCACCGGTACCCTCACGGCCGAGATCGGCAACTGGACCGGCAAGGTGATCGTCTCGCCGCGCCCGCAACTGGCGGACCTCGCCAAGCGGCCAGAGGCGAAGCGAACGGGCCTCTACTGCCTCGTCGGCCGAGACCCGGACAACCCGACTCGGGACTGCGTGTACATCGGGGAGACCGACAATCTGCTCGGCCGCCTCGCCGAGCACGATCGGGACGCGAAACAGAAGCTCGACTTCTGGACGCGAACCATCCTGATCGGCAGCAAGGACGAGAACCTCACCAAGGCGCACGCGCGGTACCTGGAGGCCCGCCTTCTGGCGAAGTCGCGAGCCGCCGACCGCGCACGCATCACCAGCGACACGTCGCCCGAGCCGACGCCCCTTCCCGAGTCGGACGTTGCCGACATGGAGCAGTTCCTCTCGCACCTTGAGGTCATGCTGCCCGCGCTGGGGTTCGCGTTCCTCCAGCCAGCGCCGCAGATCGGGAGCCAGGCGCCAGTGGCGAGCTCGGCCTCTCCTCTCTTCCGCCTTCATTCGGTCGGAATTGAGGCGACGGCCCGCGAGATCGATGGCGAGTTCGTCGTCTTGAAGGGCTCGACTGCGCGGAAGGAAGGAACGCCGTCGTGGACCTCGCGAGAGCAACGCGAGGAGCTCGTCGCGGACCGCAAGCTCGTCGACCACGCCACCGACACGACCGTCTATGTGTTCGCAACCGACGTGCCGTTTGACAGCCCCAGCGCGGCGGCAACCGTGGTCCGCGCCGGGAACACCAACGGCCGCAAGGAGTGGAAGGAAGCGTCGACCGGCAAGAGCTACGGCGACTGGAAGGAGCTGCGGCTGAAGCTCGCGGGGGTTGAGCCCGAGACGCGTTCAACGGGGTCCTGATCCGTGCCGCAGTCGATACCAGAGAGTGCATAGACGCTGCTAGTGTAATTAGTCATAATTAACGCAACATATCACCGCGTTGCCCGTATCATCCTCCAACAGGAAGATGTTTCCGATGCGAGTGGCGCCCCGAGTGGTGTTGGACGATGAGCAGCGGTCGACGTTGCAGCGATGGTCGCGTGGACGCGCGACGCCCGCGCGGCTGGTGCGGCGGGCGAGGATCGTGCTGCTGGCCGCGGAGGGCAAGGAGAACATCGAGATCGCCGAGGAGCTGGGCGTCGAGCGCACGACCGTGGGTCGCTGGCGGACCCGCTTCGTCCAGAAGGGCCTGCCGGGGATCGAGAAGGACGCGCCGCGCGGCGGACGGCCCCCGACGAAGCGGCAGCAGGTGGCGAAGCGGATCGTCGAATACACCACGCAGCGCAAGCCCGCCAACGCGACGCACTGGAGCACGAACACGCTGGCCCTGGAGCTCGGGACGAGCCAGTCGATGGTCTCGCGGGTGTGGCGTGCCAACGGCCTCAAGCCGCACCTGATCCGCACGTTCAAGGTCAGCAACGATCCGCGGTTCGTCGAGAAGCTGACGGACATCGTGGGGCTGTACCTGGACCCGCCGGAAGGGGCGATGGTCCTGTGCATGGACGAGAAGAGCCAGATCCAGGCGCTGGACCGCACGCAGCCGGGGCTGCCGCTCAAGAAGGGCCGCTGCGGAACGATGACGCACGACTACAAGCGCAACGGGACGACCACGCTGTTCGCGGCGCTGTCGGTGCTGACCGGCCAGCTGATCGGCACCTGCCTGCCGCGCCACCGCCACCAGGAGTTCCTGAAGTTCCAGCGGCTGGTCGACAAGCAGACGCCGCCCGGCGTGGACCTTCACCTGATCCTGGACAACTACGCGACGCACAAGCACCCGAACGTGAGGAAGTGGCTGAAGCGCCACAAGCGGTTCCACCTGCATTTCATCCCGACCAGCAGCTCGTGGCTGAACCTGATCGAGCGGTGGTTCCGCGAGATCACCGACAAGCGCATCCGACGCGGCGTGTTCCGGAGCGTGAAGGAGCTGATCGCGGCGATCGAGGCCTACGTCGCCGCGCACAACGAGAATCCGAGGACGTTCGCCTGGACCGCCAAGGCCGAGACGATCCTCGAGAAGGTGCGACGCGCCAGGGCGGTGCTCGATAAGATGCAAACAGCGTGACTAACTACACTAGGTCGCTCTTGATCGGAAGTGTCTGCGGTTCTTCCGAAGTTGGCACGTCCGCAGACATCTGCACGTCCTCAAACCTCTCGCGCGCCCACTTCGTGAGGTCGTCCGTTTTGAATGTGCGTGATTCCAACAACGGGATAATGCCCTCATCGGTCACCTTGCGACCAACAATGCTGTCGCGTCTACCGTGTTTTGCGTCAAAGCACCAGCCGAGATAGCTGCGGTAATTTCCAGAGCCGTCCTTTTGCAACGTGAATTCGTACCAACCTTCCGTATAGTCTTCTGATTTCTTGTCGTTTTGGTAAAACAACAACATCATGGGGAAGAAGGTCTCGATCACCTGTTGCGCGGCATAGTTGGTTTGGTCCATTCCGCCGCCAGGATCATGGTTGAAACCAATCATTTTAATCACATCTCCATCCGTTGTCATATATGCAAACGAGAAGAACCTTGGCCTCCTTGGGATGTCAACGCACTCGACCCACCACCCTTCGCAAGCACGCCTAGCTCTCCGAGTCTGCCTTGAGGGCTGAGAAATGAGCGCATTTACCGTCAGTCCTGCCAACACCAAACCGCCGAGTACTTCAATACCTGCAAACAACCGCAGCACTCCAGAGGGGTAAACGTCGCTATACCCCAACGATACGGCTGTTGCCAAACTCACATAAAGGGCAATCGGGAACCCGGAAACGTCGCCGCCCGAATTGGACCTCAACTCTCCTGCTGTCGTGACTTTTGGGATAACTGTAAAAATCGCGGCGAAAAGCACTACCCAGATTACAGCGAGCGCAACGACTGTCCGCACGGTCAAGGTCTCGAGCCACGTTGCCAACTTGGGCTTAATAGGAGGTCTCATCGCATGATGTTTGGGTGCGTGCTGGGGCCAATACGGCTTGCAGTTTGAATCTCGCGCGGGCGTCCCGTCCTGCGGTCGTCCTGAAAACTGGTCTGAGGGAAACCCACGAGGGCCAATCGGGGGACGTTACGTTCCTCAGATTACCGAGTCAACAGGGCGCGGCCGCGCATGCCACCGACGAGCCCCGCGTCTCAGGTGGACGCCAGCTCGTCGATCGTGAAGACCGCGTCGATCGGGACGGCGGGTCCAGCCCTCCGATGCGGGGGACTGCGCGGGGTGGGCTGACGACGGGCTGCGGCCATGCGAGAGCGAGAATGGACATCGCAGTTGCTGTCAAACGATACGCCGGCTCCGCACGCCTGTTGAGGCTGTACTTGCGCTCACGCGGCCGTGTTGTTACTGCTCCCGCTGCTGTCACTCAACCCGGGACCGGTGCCTGTGCTGGTCAACTGCGACGGCGCGATCGTCCCCGAGCTGGAGAAACTCGATCCGCTCGACTTGCCGGAAGCGCTGCTCGACGAGGACGAGTTCGACGTCGACGTCAACTGGGTGAGCCCCGTGTCGTTGTGCGCCCAGACGCCGTCGACCAGCAGCGTGTTGGTCGTCGGGACGTGAATCGCGACCGTTCGCACCCGGCCCGCGATCCGCTCAACCGTCGCGACGATCTCCTCGCCGAGTCCGTCGAGGAAGAGCGCGTCTCCGACCTCGACGAATTCCGCCGAGACGAAGCCCCACTGCTCGTCGCGGCGCAAAAGGAGCGGGTGTTCCGCCGTGCACTTCACGCGTCCATTGATGACAACGAATCCTTCGTGCGTGCCGAGCTTGAGCTGGCCGACTGGCTGCGCGCGGCGCACGACGCCGTCGAGCCCCCACGTCGAGAGCCAGTCGTACTGAGCGCGATAGTCGACGTCGACGATGAGACCGGGGATCTGGAGCGATGCGATCATGTCGCCCGGCTGAAGCGTCTCGATCGGAACGCGACAGCCGTCGGCCATCGTGACGAGCGTGCCGAATAGGAAGCAGCTGCTGCTTGAACCGCTTTCGCCGCCGCTCGACCCGCCACCACCGCTCGATCCGCCACCGGTTCCTCCAGTGCCGCCACCGGTGCCGCCCGTTCCGCCGCCACCGGAGCTTCCCCCTCCGGACGACTCGCCCGACGTTCCGCCGGATGACCCTCCGGAAGACCCGCCGCTCGAACTCCCGCTCGACACGGAGTCGGTCGTCGAACTGCTCGACGCGCTCGATGAGGACGCCTCGGTCGACTGCTCCGTCGAGCCCTCCGTCGTCGACGGCGGCTGCTGCGTCGTCGCCCAGACCGGGATGTAGAGGAAGTACTTCAATGCGTCGGGGTTCGAACTCATGGCTTCTTCTCCTTGTCGACTTCGCCCTTGACGGGCGCGTACCAGCCGCGCGTGTCGATCGGCTTCGAGCACTCCGCGCCCGCGCGCTCGATCGCCTTCGCGTACTCCATCTGCGGAAACGCCGTCAGTCCGCTGCCGGGCGTGCAGTTCCACACCTTGAGCCCGTGCTCGGCGAAGTGTGGCGCGAGCGCCTTGAAGCGCCGGTCAAGCGCCTCGTAGAGCACGTTGTTGTGGCGGATCGCGGCCTTCGTCCGTCCCTCGTCGAAGGCGTACTTCTCCGTCTCCCTCATCCGGAAGTCCGCGCCCAAGAGGTAGACGCTGCGGAAGCCGAGGTAGTGCAGGAGCGACAGCGCTGCCAGCATCACCGATCGCTTGCCCTTGATCCCGAGCGAGTCCGTCGTGCTCGATGGGTTGCCCCAGCAGATCGCGTCCTCGGCGAGGAAGCGAGCCGGGTCGAAGTGCTCGTTGCGGCGGTAGAGCAGCACTGACGGCATCTCGCGCACGCGGAACTGGCTCGCCCGGAACTTCCCCTCGCCGAGCGCGACTCGGAGGCGCCGGTTCCAGTGCTCCATCGGCACCAGCTTCAAGATGCCAGGGTCCTTCCAGCCGGTGTCGATGAAGCGGTCCGGGCAGTCGACGCAGGTCCAGAGCGTCGGACGATGCACCGCCCACGAGTTGTTGACGCCCATCGTCACGATGCCGCGCCGCGAGAGCTGCGACAGGTCCATCGACGCGAGGCTCGGACCGGAGAGGACGAGGAATGCGTGCCGCCCGCGATAGAAGTCGCAGAGCGAGACGCCGTCGAAGTCGGCGGTGTAGAGACGCACGCCGGAGCGCGCGGGCTTCCGCTGCGCGAGCCCGGCCTGAAGCGCCGCGATGTCGGTGGCGTTGTCACGCATGGAAGACTCCTTCGATGTACGGGCGCGATGCCGACACCCTGCCGACGCGGCCGATCTCGCCGAGCCACCAACGGAGTGGACGCACCGTCGGATGCAGGCCTGCGCCGTTGACGGTAATGCGCGATTGCCGCCGTGCGATCGAGAGGACGAAACGTCCGCCTGGTCGCACGACGCGACGCATCTCGTCGAGGACCAGCGGCACGTCCTCGGTGAGCAGGTGTTCGAGCGCGTCGAAGCTCGTCACCACGTCGGCCACTCCGCTCGCGATCGGAACGCGGTGCATCGGCGCGAGGATGTCCGACTCCTCGAACGCGAAGTCGACGCCGAGGCCGTCGACGCCGCGACGACGCAGCCCGCGAATGAAGTCGTTGCGCCCGCAGCCGAAGTCGACGACGAAGCGTGGCGCGTGCTTGAGGACGAGCGGAAACGCATCGCGGCCGTGGTTCGTCGCGCCGTACGTCGGGCTCTTGGTCAGCGCGAGGTACTTCTCGCGCTCGCGCACGCGGCGCGTCTCGATGTCGGCAGTCGCACTCATGGCGTCCCTCCAAGCGGCGGGACCGTCATGCGCGTCCACTCGACCGGGTTGAACGCCTCGAAGACCCACGCCGTCTCGCCCGAGAGCGTCCGTTCGGCGCGGAGCTCGACCGTCGCCCCTTCCAGCACCGGACGGATCATCGGGACGACCGCCTGCGGCGGCGGGCACTGCTCGGGCGCACCCGGCACGAGGCACGCGCCCATGTTGGCGAAGCCGTCGATGCCTTCGTCGGTCTGCGGAAAGACGCGAAGGAGCAATCCCTCGTGGCGGTTGTACGCCCACATCTCCGGCTCGCCGGGTCCCGACTTGAGTCCATCGGCCTCCGCGCCGCTCGGGGTGTCGAGGTGCGACAACGGCACCCACTGGCCGAACGTCATGCTCGCGGCGTCGTCGTCGAGCCGGGCCTCCTCCCATTCGTAGCGCCAGCCGAACGGCACGCCCGCGAAGGGGTGGGGCTTGCCGATGACGACCGTGATCCGGTCACGCGACAGCGGGCCGATCTCGACGAGGCAGACGACGTCGCCCGCTTCGTCGGGTCGCCAGAGGATGCGAGCGGAGCCGACGAAACCGGTCTTGAGGAGTCGATGCCCCTCGGCGATGTCGGCGTGCGTGTGCCGCACGTCGGCCATGAGGACACGCGCGGGCGTGATCCCACGCAGGACGCATCGCCCGATCTTGCCCGACGCGATCGGCTCGCAGGCGACCACGCATGATCCGAAGTGCCGGAGTTCCATCGGTGCGACGCCGATCAGGGACGGCCGGTTGGCGAACTCGTCTGCGTTCTCGTCGGGCGGGATGATCGGCTCGCCGATCGCAAGACACCCGAAGCGCGGCACGTCCTCCTCGGACTCGTTCCGCACGAGGATCGTGGTCTGTCGCGAGGCCGCCTGCGATGGCTCTCGCGCCTTCGACAGGTCGTGCGGCACGCGCCGATTCGCTCGCGCCGCGTCGACGAAGGCGTTGTACGCGCCCGCGCCGATGCGGAGCTTCTCGCCGGCACGGACATGACGGAGGGTGGTCAAATCCCGAGCCCTCCGAAGTTGGCGGTGTCGTAGACACGCTCGACGTAGGCCGCGACAGGACGCTTGACGATGCGCTTCGCGTCGTCGTCTTCGACGTCCTCGTAGAGCGCCCAGAGGTACTCCCAGCCCTTCTTGGCGATGCCGGTGATCGGGCCGACGGCGAGTCCCGTCGCGTTCGCCGAGCACGCGAAGCGGTACGTGATCTCCCAGAAGTCCTCGCTCGCGCGCTTCGCACCCGAGGCGCCGAGGAAGAGCATCTCGCCAGCAGCGAAGCCCTTGAAGCCGGACGCGTTCACCTTGCCGGTGAGCTGGAAGAGCGTGTTGACGTATCCGCTCGTCACCGAGGCAGCGGGAATGAAGTGCGTCTCGGTGTAGCTGAAGACCGGGATCGTGACGTCGACGCCCTCGACGCCGTCCTCGGTGACGCCGATCGCCTCGTCGAAGTCGGGAATCGCGGGGATGCCGGGAGCGCCGTAGCCGCTCACGGTCTGCTTGCTCTGCGTGATGTGCTGCGTGCCGCCGGTCGTGTCGAAGGCGTACGAGCTGTCACCCGCCTGCGGGGACTCTTGCTGCGACTCGTTTGTGCGATAGCTCGCCGTGACTTCCCACAGCCCGTGGTTCGAGTCGACGGGCTCGACACGGATGCGCCGGTTGCCGACACCGTCGTAGGCGGTCGGAAGCTGCGACTCGGCCTGCGAGCGCACCTCGACGTCGTCGCTCGAGCCCATGGCCACGTACTTGAGCTCGCGGGTCCCGTTCGACCCGGTCTCGTGGACGCGGCTGCTGGCGAGTTCGTGAAAGGTGACGGGCATCGGGTGAGGGCTTGCGGGGGGTCAGTCTTGAAACACGAGTCCGTCGCTCGACGCCTTGTCGAGGAGGCGCTTGACGTTCTTCGCGGTGTCCTCGGTCGCGCGTGCGATGCGATCGATCGCGCCGCCTGCTCCGGCCTGAAGGCTCTGGATCGCCGCGGCGCTGAACGTGCCTCGCACCTCGCTCTTGGCGCGTGCGCCATCGAGGCCAGCGAGCGCGTCGGCGAACGACGGCGCGCTGCCGGGCGAGCCAGCCTCATCGGACTGTGCCGCGCGGGCGCGTCGTGCCTCCTCCATCGCCTTGCGGAGTTCCTCCTGCGCGGCGGCGAGTTCGGTCGCGCTCTCGGCGAGCGCCTGGTCTCGTGCGTCGGTCACCCGCTTCTGGTCGGTGATGAGTCCTTCGCCAACGGCACCTCGCCGTCCGGCGAGTCGATTCTCAGCCGCGTTGCGACGCGACTCGAGGCGCGCGGCGATGCGGGCCTCCTCTTCGGCGCGAGTCCTCTCGATGGTCCCAAGGGTCGAGTCGTCAGTCTGCTTCCGCGCCGCCTTTGCCGCGTCGACGTCGAGCGACTCGTCGAAGAGTCCCATCACCTCGAGAATGCCGTCGGCGATGAAGCCGGTGACCGACTCCCATGCGGAGCGGAAGAAGCTCGTCGTCGTGCTCCAGGCGCGGGACACGAACGCGAACGCCTCGGCGGCGGCCACCTCGAAGGAGTGCCAGATCTCGGCGGCGAAGATCTCGACGCCGCCGACGGTCTCAAGCCAGGCGTTCAGGAACCACGCCTTGAACTCGGCCCAGCGGTCCTGCAGGAAGTTCGTGCCCCGGACCCATTCGGCCTTGATGGCCAGCCATGCGACGCGTGCGGCCAGCGTGAGGTCACCAGCGGCGAGCGCGTCGCCGATCGCTCCGAGCACGGCCGTCGCTCGCTCCTGCAGCTCGCCGAAGCGTTCTCGCAGCCACTGGAGGGCCGCGCCGCCCGCACCGGTGTAGTAGAGGATGGCGGCGATCCCTCCGGCGAGAGCCAGAGCCACGATCCCGATGGGGCTTACGAGTGCGAGGAAGGCGATCTTGATCGCGAGCACCGCCTTGACCGCCAGCGCGAACGCGGTCGCGATCCCGCCGAGGGCGGTGCCGAGAAGCGAGATCGTGAGCCCGAGTCCGACGAGAGCGATGCCCGCAGCTCCGACGATGACGACGGTCTTGGCGATCCACACCACGGCGTCGCGGTTCGCTCGAAGCCACTCCGTCGTCGCCGCGATGATCCGCGCCGTGCGTTCGGCGAGGTCGGTCACCGCAGGTGCGAGGGCCGCTCCGATCTGGAGCGACGCACCCTTCGCGGCTCGCGACAGGAGGTTCAACGTGTCGTTCAGGAGCCCGGCGGCCTTGGCGTCCTGGCCGGAGACGGAGATGCCGAAGTCGCGGGCCTGCTTCCGAAGCGTCGCAATGCCGGAGGCACCCTCCGCGAGAAGCGGAACGAGTTCGGCACCTGCGCGCCCGAAGATGCGCATCGCAACGGTGGCCCGCTCGGCGGGATCGGCGATTGCTCCGATGCGATCGGCGATCGCTGCGAACTGCCCGTCGGGCGAGAGCGCACGGAGCGCCTCGACCGAGAGGCCGAGTCCCGAGATGGCCGCTGCCGCCTCACCGCCACGTTCGGCTGCGTTCACGAGCGTCCGCTGCATGACGCGAAGGCCCTTCTCGAGCGACTCGACCGTGGTGCCCGACTGTTCCGCCGCGAAGCCGAGCTCACTCATCGCCTCGGCGCTGAGGCCGGCGCGGTTCGCAGCGTCGTCGATGGCCGAGCCGAAGTCGCTGAAGAGCTTCACGGACGCGATGAAGGGCGCGCTCGCGGCGGCAGCGACAGCGGTCAGTCCGAGTCCGATGTTCCGGACGGCGTTGCCGAAGGCCTGCAACCGAGCCTGCGCGGCGCGAAGCGCCTTCGTGAAGCGGTCGTCGACGCCGAGTTCGACATACGCTCGTCCCGCCTTGATGCCGGATGCTGAGCCCTTGGCCACGAACTAACTCCTCCTCACGACAGAGTTGCGGAGCTGCTCCGGGAGCTTCGACGCCTCGCGAGCGAGGGCGGGTGCCATGTAGGGCCGCGCGGCGATGCGGACGGTCGCCTTCTCACGTCGGCCATCGCGCCGTCGTTCCACCACGGTCGTCCCGCCGAACTCCAGCGTCTCAGGCGCGCCAGAGCTGCGCCCGAGCCGGGCGGGACCGACGACGACACTCCGGCTCGCCGGGTCGAACGCGAAGAGGATGTTGT
>Ga0163153_10006908_pt1 | contig 12500 bp, 12 predicted proteins | sample OliLakLV19MP6IB1_FD_148629 | JGI IMG/M metagenome (GOLD analysis project Ga0163153, IMG submission 148629) | Freshwater microbial mat bacterial communities from Lake Vanda, McMurdo Dry Valleys, Antarctica - Oligotrophic Lake LV.19.MP6.IB-1 | ecosystem: Environmental > Aquatic > Freshwater >... | reverse complement strand
GCTCTGACAACGGTATATAAAAGATAAGGTCCGGAGTTTCCCTGCATATTCAGTACAGTATCCCAGTCAAAAATCACATCTTGTTGTGGTGAATGCTTAAGGTCATTCCACTTAAGAGAAGCAATCGCGACCTCTGATGCAACGCTGGAATCATCACCTAGCTTAGATGCTCGAAGTTCCGCTTCTTTGATTACGTCTTCAAGCCAGATAGTGTTACCCTTTCTCGTAGACATTTTCTGGTCCTTAAATCTATAGAGCCCATGGGCAACGTGCTTTCTTTGTTCCGGCTTAAACCACCCCAACATTACTTCAAGAGAATAAAGTTGCCTGAAGTAAAGTGTTTGCTCTGCTCCAACCTCATTAATAATGAGAACATCGTCTCCGTATTTTTCCTTTCGGAACTTATCGGTCGCAAGATCACGGGTTGCATAGAGAGATGCTCCATCCTTTTTTATAATCATTAGAGGTGGACGTTCATCGTTTTCAAACTCCACTATCTTTGCTCCCTGACTATTTACAATCAGTTTTTTATCTTCGAGTTCTTTAACAACGGCTTGTAGATTTTTTTCAAAATAGGACTCTCCAAAACCTCGACCCTTATTTTCTGTGAATGTGATGTTTAATTTTTTGTAGATAAAATCAAACTCCTTCCATGACCACTCAACGCATTTGTTCCAGAGAGCGCGTGCTTCCTTATCGCCGGACTCAAGAAGTATAAATTTTTCTCTGGCTCTGTCTTCTAGTTTTGGATTTTTTTCTGCTTCTTCATGAAATTTGACATAGAGCTCAACGAGTAATTTAACCGGACGGGGAGAGGTTTCAATTTCTTTGATGCTCCCCCATTCTTGAATAGCATATATTAATTTACCAAACTGTGTTCCCCAGTCCCCTACATGATTGTCCCGTTTTACTTCATAACCAACTACAGCAAACAGATTGGCGATAGCGTCGCCGATAATGGTTGAACGGAGATGTCCGATGGTGAATGGTTTGGCAATGTTTGGTGACGAGTACTCGACAATAACAGTTTGATTCTTCTTAGGAAAAAAAGAGGAGACATCAAAGTCTTTTTGAGATAGTTGCTTCAACTGTTTTAGTAGTTGAAGGGGAGAGAGATGGATGTTGATAAAGCCAGGTTTTGCTACCTCTACCCTATCGATTAGTTCATTTTTCGGAACAGCGTCGGCAATTTTCTGAGCCAATTCCATAGGAGAGGTATTGAGTTTTTTTGCCAACTGTAAGGCTATCCCCGTTGCATAATCACCGTGGTTAGAATCTGTGGGATGAGATAGGTTCGGTTGAACATCCTTTATTCCAAGAGAGTCTAAAGTAGTTTTGAGTATCTCCTCAATATCCTGTCGTATCATGCAGATATGATATCAAAATCAGATGGGTTTATGCAGTGTGGTTATTTTGTTGGTTTTCTGTTGGCAGAATACGCACCAAAGTTAGTTCCAGTTGGCTTATGAGTTTGTACGCCATCGTAATAGGTATTCATTTCTTCTCGGCTAGTATATCCCGTTAAGCCTCTTACCGCTCGACCAAGTAAGTCCGCCATTACTGCTTTTTCTAACATGCCGTGTCTGTCTCCCTCGAACCAAACAGGAGCGCCTTTATCAAAGGTGTATTCGCCCACAATCGTCAACTCTTTGTGAACGCCTTCTTCTTTCGTTGTTGAGGCTGGTTGTTGTTTTCTTACTGTTCTCTTCGACGCGCACCTGCACGAGCTCTTTCAGGCGATCTCATCGTAGAGGTTAGGGGTTCTAATGTCTGGAGTCTGGGTGAAAACAATGTGTCTTGATTTGGACTCTCGATTTTTGACATAGAATTATCGTATCATCCCTTTTTTTTAATGAGAAAAAATTCTTTTGTTTCGGTACCAAATAATTTGAGCAATCTATCGGAATCACGTATCTGAGATTTATGCATTTTCATCGCCTTATTTTTCAATTCCCTAACCTTTGAGATGTCTATAACTTCATGGATGTTTTCAGGTTCATATCCATCTGGCCGGTAGATAAAGTAATCGCCAAATCTTTTGGAATGCTCACGACTTATGCAGTAGTACATAATTTTTTTGGCAAAAGTCGTTCTATGAAATATGTAGCTTGTGATCATTGAGACCGCAATATGATCTAGATGACCCGATACACCACCCTGCTCAAATGTGAGTAGAAGTTCGGGTTTTAGTTTGTCCGTAATCTTTTGAATTTTTTCCGCAATATCATGATATTGTAGATTATTCAATGATCCGTCTGCGTAGTTTAGAAAAAACACTTTTTTGGTGCCAAGTAGCTTAGATGAAGCTTTCATCTCAGCTTGTCTGATTTTTCCAAGAGGAAGCGTTGAGTGTTTAAGAGAGTTTTTCCCTGCGTCACCATTGGTTACACAGATAATATAGACGTCATGCGTTTTGGTGAGAAGGTGTATTGTGCCAGATGGGCCAAATGCTTCGTCATCTGGATGGGCGAATACACAAACTAGTCGTTTCATACGATATAATTAATAGCTATGCTCCAATTATACGACTCTTTGTCGCGAAACAAGAGAGATTTTAAACCATATGATAAGACCGCTGTTAAGCTCTATGTCTGTGGAATCACTCCAAATAACGCTACGCACTTAGGTCACGCATTCACATATGTTATGTTCGATACTCTTATTCGCTTTCTCAAAGACCAAAACTACGGCGTTAGGTATGTGCAAAATGCTACCGATGTAAATGATAGCAACGATGTTATCCAGCAGGCCAAGGAAACCGGAAAAACATGGACGGAGATTTCGAAGTTTTGGATCGAGCACTTTCATAAGCAGATGGATGCTTTGAATGTAGAGAGGGCTAACGAGTACCTATTGGCATCGAATTTTATCGACAAAATAATTTCTTTCAATAAGCAATTAATTACAAAAGGTTTTGCTTACGAGAAAAATGGAAATGTTTATTTTGATATTTCAAAGTTCAAGGACTACGGCGCTCTTTCTAAATATGCAGAGGAGCAGATGTTGATGATTTCACTTGAGCGTGGAAACGATCCAAAGGACTCAAACAAAAAGAATCCACTGGACTTCGTTTTATGGATTTCATCGCAAGGTGAGCCCAACTGGAACTCTCCATGGGGTATGGGAAGACCGGGTTGGCACATTGAGTGCTCTGCAATGATTAAGAGCGCTTTGGGAGACCAGATTGATATACACGGTGGCGGGCGAGACTTAATATTTCCACATCATGAAAGTGAGCGGGCACAGACCGAGAGCTTGACTGGTAAAAAGCCCTACGTACAGTTTTGGATGCATGCCGGAATGGTTATGTGTGAAGGAGAAAAAATGTCCAAGTCGCTTGGTAATCTCATCTTGGTCAAAGACTTATTAAAGCAGTACTCCCCTAGTGCAGTTCGATGGTTGCTGCTGTCTCACCACTATCGTCATCCGTGGGAGTATGACATCGAAGAATTACGAAATTACGAATTACGGATTACGGATTTAAAAAATAAACTGAAACAAAAAGATCTCGGTAACTGGGATACGATTGAGAAGTTCATGGAGGATGATCTAAATACACCGGAAGCATTACGCTATCTGGAGACAGAATGCGCTGGAGAGACCTTGCGAAAAGGACTCCGTCTGTTAGGATTCAAAATTTAGAATTGACATTACTGCGATTACTGGTACTATAAATGTTATGGAAGAAACACAAGAGCTTGATGAAAAATGCCCGAAGTGTCAGAGCCCTCTGGTAATGGCAACTACACGATCTGGAAAGAAACTAAAACGCTGTTCGACTAATGTTTGGAATGCGGAGACAAGGTCTTCAACAGGTTGCGACTACGTAGAATGGCAGAAAGGTGCCACGGAACAAACTGAAGAGGACTGTCCAAAATGTGGATCCAAACTGGTTATCTACACCAGTGCGTCTGGCAAGAAGTTGAAGAAGTGCTCAACTAACAGCTGGAACAGAGAGACGAAATCGTCAGAAGGCTGCGACTATGTCCAGTGGCTTTAATTTTCTATGAGCTCTAAGGCACGAAAACATCTTCAAAGCGTTGACTCTAAGCTCTATAGTTACGTTCAGAGAATCACTCTTCCAGATTTTACAAAACGACAGGACTCCTTTACCGAACTTTGCGACACCATAATTTCCCAGCAACTATCCGGAAAGGTGGCTGCGACAATCTTCCAGAGGTTTAAGGGTCTATTCCCTGCCAACAAGATTACCGTAGATAAGCTTCTAAAGTTGCCAGACGCGAAAATCCGATCCTGTGGCACTTCCTGGGCGAAGGCAAGAAGTCTGAAGGATCTGGCTCAGAAGGTCAAGGATGGAAAGGTCCTGCTCGAGAGCCTGGACAGCATGAGCGACGATGAGGTTAAGGCTCATCTGATTCAGATTAAGGGCATTGGTCCATGGTCTGCGGAGATGTTCTTGATGTCCGCTCTTGGTAGAGAGGACATATTCTCATTTGGAGATCTGGGTCTAAAAAAAGGAATAATGAAGGTCTATAACCTTAAGAAAGAACCTACAACGAAGCAAATTGAAAAAATCGTGTCAAAGTGGCGACCACACAGAACGTACGCTAGCAGAATATTGTGGAAAAGCTTAGAGTTGGAGTGATTACTTACCCACTATGATTATGATGTCAAAGTCTGAGTCTTCGCTAAGTACAGCTATTTCATCACCGAAGGTGTAGTCTTTCAACTGGGTTTTGATTTTTCGAGCCGTTGCCAATGCCGAGTCTTTGGCCTTGATAACTGCACCTGTATAGTCAAAGTTGTCTGCATTGCCGGTAGTCACACTGTCGTAGTCGTTGTCCTGTAGAGCCGTCTGCATCTTGCCAGCAACTCCTTCGGTTCCACTTCCGTTTTGTACCTGAATGCTCGGTCCAACCTTTACTTTATCCGCAACGGTTGGCTCTGGAGTTGTCGTGGTCTTCACTTCTTCAGCGATGGTTGGCTCTTCAACAACTACTGTTGGTGAGACGATAGTACTGGATTCTTGAGTGGTAGTCCCAGATGGTCTAAGAAAGAAAAATGCAACTATAGCAACTGCCACAAGTACAATTACTATCCAAATTTTCTTCCCTCCCCTTTTTGGATTAGAGGGTATGGTGGTGTAGGACTGAACAGGAGATTGATCAAGGATTGAATTATCCATTGGTTCCATACGAGGATTGTATAGCAAGACATCCAAAATGTCAAAATCAAGTATCCCCCACTTCTCCCGCCGCTGGCGGGATTCGAGGGGCAGGCAGTATCTAGTATTTAGTATGTAGGAGTTTATGTGCTACCTTAATGAGCCATTTCAGCTTTCCCGTAAATGTCATGTAGGTAACAAAAACAATTGGCGCAAGCGGGACGAGGTATATATAAAGAATAATATCGTATTTGGTCGTGACTGTAAGATATATGGCTACGGGAAGAAGAGCTAAGTAGCCCACTACGAAAAACAGTATTTTTTTAAACGACAGGGGAATCTTAATTCTGCTTAAGTCTCTGATTTGGCGATTTAGATTATGATCGGTCTGATGGTACATCCTAAAGAGTAGCACAGAGAACGCTTTGTTTCAAAGCTCCCGAGGGGATATAATGGGGATATGCGAAAGAGCACATTTAAAGGGAAATTAATTCTGCTAACGGTTCTGGTGTTTCTGTTTGGTTTGTTTCTTCTTGGTAAATTTCTTTTGTTTAGTAATACAACTGAACTGGGAGAGATAAATATTATATCAACTCCTCAGTCTGTGGTTTATCTAGACCGGATTCAGGTTGGCAACACTCCCCTACAGCAAAAAATCAAGGTCGGCGATTACCTCATTAAGTTAATTCCCAACAAAGAAGCATCTCAGTCTGCCACATGGCAGGGCAAGATAAAGGTTTATAAAAATGCAGTTACATTTGTAGGTCGAGCCCTTGGAAGCTCTGACATATCAACGGCCGGTGAAATATCCACCGTTACCAAGATGGAGTCAAAACCAAGTAGAGACAGTATCGGTGAGATTGCCGTTGAGTCAGAACCCAAAGGGGCTTTGGTATATCTAGATCTGGACGAGAAGGGAGTTGCGCCTTTGGCCATGTCAGATGTACCAAAGGGAACGCATGAGCTCTCAATTTTTCTTCCTGGTTTTATAAGAAGGACCACAAAGATAAATGTTGAGGCTGGTTTTAGAACCTCAACTACAGTAAAGCTCGCAATCGACCTACTTGCTCCAAAGGAGTCTACTAAAAGTGCAACAATTACAGACAAATCAAAGAATGCGAACTCGTCAGTTGCTAAGAGCATCATGATCAAAATTAAGGAGACTCCTACTGGTTGGCTAAGGGTAAGGTCAGAACCTTCAGTAAATGCTTCGGAGTCGGCAAAGGTTAATCCTGGTGAAAGTTACGTTTTAGTTGAGGAGCAACCCAACTGGTACAAGATACTGTTTAATGATGAACAGGAAGGTTGGGTAGCGGCGCAGTATAGCGAGAAGATAGAACAATAGAATTAATTAACCTAATTATTCTAATTGACCTAATTAACCTAAATAAGCACCAAGGATTGTTATTAGGTATCGGGGATTTGGGTATTGTTTAGACTAATTAGAGCAATTAGGTTAATTAGGGCATTTAGTCAATTTTCTTCGCCCCTTTCCAGACAACCCGATTGTAGAGAACGTAGGAATAAGGAATAATAATAAATCCAAGAATTAAGATTTTGTAAATGTACCAGTTACTTCTTCCAAATAAACGTACGAATATCTCAATTAACGAAGCCTGAATAAATATAGAACCTAAGGCAACTCCGTTGAACTTAACTAAACCTTTAAGAAAATCTGTCCTTTTATGCGCTACTTTTTTATGTGAAAAGGTCCAGTAATTATTCCAGATAAAGTTCCAAATGATCGCTACCTCAGAGCTCATCACAATCGCTAACCAGACGGGGAAGGTTGCATGAATTTTTTCAATAAAAAGATAAGATAGGCCAAAATCGATAGTAAATCCAGATCCGCCAACAATGACATACTTTACAAACGAAGAATGTGTGAAGACATACCACAGTGTATTTTTTATGTACTGAGATGAGTTTAGTTTTGAGACACCGTACTTTCTGTCGATGAAGTTGATAGGAATTTCCTGAACATTAGCGTGAAGTTTAAGTGCATTTTCCAGTAGAGCAACCTGAAAGACATAGCCTGTGCTGTTTTGGACGTAGGAGAGGCTCGACTTAATCACCCAGCTTTTAACTGCTCGATAACCTGAGGTCCAGTCGCTGACCTTCAACTTCATAAAGCCAAGTCTGATTATCAGATTTCCACAAATTGAGAAAATTTTTCTATGGAGTTCCCAGTCAGCAGGAATCGAGCCACCTTTTCTGTACCTTGAGCCGATTACAAAGTCCGCACCTTCCTCAATTTTTTTTACGAACTCGGGTATGACCTTCGGATCGTGAGAAAAATCGGCATCCATTTCAAACAGGAGGTCTGCCTGAAGTTTTTCAAGAGCGTAGGTGAAGCCAGTTATGTAAGCTTTACCCAGTCCCTCTTTTTTAGTTTGTAGCAAGATAAGGTTGCTGTATTTTTTCTGTAACTTTTTTACTAAATCTGAAGTGCCATCTGGCGAGGTACTATCAATTACCAAGATCGTGAACTGCCAGTTTTTAATCTTTGAGACAGTGTCAAACACCGAGTCCAGAACCTTCTCGATGTCATCAACTTCATTATATGTGGGAATTATTATTACTGCTTTTTTCATATTTCGATATTACTATGAACTTGCCAGTGGTGAGCTGGCCTGCCCTGAGCTCGCCGAATGGGTCGAATCCATTGAAGGGTCATAGAGATTTGATGTACTCAATTGTATTCATGAGTCCCTTCTCAAGAGAGACTGTTGGCGACCATGCCAATAATTTTCTAGCTTTAGTAATATCCGCCCGTCGTTTTTTTGGATCGTCCTGAGGAAGTTTTTCTGTGTGTGAAATTTGTGATTTTGAGTTGCAGAGCTTTATTATCATTTCGGCAAATTCATTTACAGTATGTTCTTCCTCCGATCCGATATTTACTACTGCGCCTTTTCCATCTCCATACTCCATCAACTTCATCAGGCCAGTTACAGTGTCCGAAACGTAGCACAAAGATCTTGTTTGTAGCCCATCTCCAAAAACATTCAACGGTTCATTTTTTAGTGCAGATAATATAAAAGACTCAACCATACGCATATCCTCTGGGTGCATCTGAGGACCGTAGGTATTAAATATTCTTGCAATTCTTGCATCAAGATTTTTTTCTCTGACAAAGTAGGATATGAGCGTTTCGCCGAAACGTTTCGCCTCGTCATACACAGAACGTGGGCCGGTTGTTGAGACATTTCCTTGGTAGGACTCCGGTTGAGGATTCACCAAAGGATCTCCATAAACCTCTGAGGTGGAGGAAAATAAAAATCTAGCGCTGTTTTTTTGCGCAAGTCGTAAAAGATTAAGAGTTCCCTGAGTATTTACCAACATCGTCTCAAGAGCAAGGGCGTGATAGCTTATTGGGCTGTGATGATTTGGAGAAGCAGGGGAAGCGAGGTGATACAGTCGCTCAAAAGGAGAGATGTCCGTGAGTGGTCGAGTTACATCGTGCTCTATTAACGAGAACCTTGAGTTTTTGAGAAGTTCGATGGTGTTTGATTTTGAGCCTGTTGCAAAGTTATCAACGCAGACAACGTCATTATCTTCATCAAGCAATGCTTTGCAAAGATGCGATCCTATAAATCCTCCGCCACCTGTTACTAGTATCTTCATGTTTTAATTCCTACCAATGCCAAAATATGTAAAGCCATCTGTCTTCATTTTTTCCGGATCGTACATATTTCTACCGTCAAAAAGCATAGGGGAGTTCAGTAGTTTTTTTACATTTTGTACATTTAGCTCCTTAAATTCGTTCCACTCCGTAAGTACGAGTAGAGCATCCGCTCCTGCTAGCGCCAAATAAGGTTCATCAACTAGAGTTAGCTTAGGATCTGAAATTATTTTTCGAACGTTACTCATAGCGGCAGCGTCGTAGGCCTTGACCGAAAAGCCTTCCTTAAGCAACCTCTCGATGATATAAACAGATGGTGCGAAGCGAATGTCGTCTGTATCTGGCTTGAATGCCAGTCCCCAGATGGCAATCGTCTTACCCCCAACGTGCTTGAGAACTTTGTCGACAAATAATTTACGGGCATGATGGTTAATTTTCTCGACTGCTTCTAACATCGATACGTCTATGGCTAAATTTTTGCCGGTGTCGGTGAGTGCCTGAACGTCTTTTGGGAAACAAGAGCCTCCGTAACCAATTCCCGGATACATAAACACTCTTCCTATTCGTTTATCCATGCCTACGGCATCAAGAACCATCTCAACATCTGCTCCGGTTTGCTCACAGTAAAATGAAATCAGATTTGCGAATGAAATTTTTACGGCCAGCATTGAGTTGGAGGCATACTTAATCAGCTCTGCCGATGGTAGGTTGGTGACCACGCGTTTTCCCGGAAATGTGGAATGAAGTTCTAATAAGATTTCTATCGCTTTTTTATCATTGGATCCGATAACTACCCTATCAGGTGTAACGGTATCTGATATTGCAGATCCCTCACGCAAGAACTCTGGACAAGACGCCACGGCAATAGTTGCCTTTTTTGACTTATTTTTATTTAGAATTTTTTCTACATCTAGGTTAGTTCCAACAGGCACTGTGCTTTTGCATGAAACTACAGTAAATTTATCACCTAAGTTCTTTGCAATGTTCTGCGCAACATGGAAAACTGCGATTAAATCTGCGCTACCATCTTTTTTTGGCGGAGTACCAACTGTGATAAACACCACTGAAGATTCTTTGACGGCCTCATCATAGCTCTCTGTAAAGATTAATCTACCTGCCTTGAGATTTTTCTTTAGCATTTCAGCTAGTCCAGGCTCGTAAATTATCGGATCACCATTTTTTAGTCGCTGAAGTTTTTCTGGACTGTGGCCTATTACCCAAACTTTATTTCCAAAGTCAGCAAATACACAAGCACTTACCAGTCCTACATATCCATGACCAACTATTGTTATCGTCATATATTTATCGTTTTATCTTACTTTATGGAGGCTGAGATATCAATCAATGCTTCCCTGAAGGACTTCATTTTTTGGAAGGTATTTTTTATTGAGATCGTATTTCCATGTCTGGGTCTTTTGGCCTTATTCTGAAAGAAAGAGTCGTACGATGTTCGAGTGATAAGTTTCGGATTTAGATTGAAGGTCTCCGCAATGGTCTGAAATGCACTGAGGGGGGATATTGAGTCGGAACCGACCAGGTGGAATGTTTCGGCCGAAAAATTATTGATTAGATACCTCAGTCCAGATGCAATATCGTCAATGTAGGTTGGTGTAATTATGGAGTCGGTGATACCAGCAACCGGTTTATTTTGTGCAAGCAGAGATTTTATGGAGCGGAAAAAATCCGATCGCTTGTCATAGGATGCACGAAAAGGGTAGGAGATTCTTACAATCATAGCGTTATCCTTCACGATCTGCTCTCCTGCATACTTTGTTTGGCCGTAGTATCCAATAGGATTTGGGGCGCTGTTTTCATCGTATGGGGGGTTATTTCCGTCGAACACAAAGTCGGTAGAGATGTAGATGAATTTTTTTTGTTTCCTCTGGGCAAGATCAAATAAATTTTTAGTTGCCGTTACGTTAAGTAGGTGAGCCTTTTCTTTTTCTGCTTCGGCGCCGTCAACATTGGTGTAACCAGCGAGGTGAAGAACTAAATCGTAGTCTAAACTACCGAGGGCACCCTCTACAGCATCTGCTTTGGTTATGTCGACAGAGTTATGGTCAAGCGGGATGAAGGTAAAGTCGTTTTTGAGAAGCTCTACGATTCGTGACCCCACGAGACCTGTAGCGCCAGTAATAGCTATTTTCATTGTTTGGTCTATAAAGTCTATAAAGTCGAAAGTCTGTAAAGTGATTTTTTTATGGACATTATGGACTTTATGGACCTTCGACTAATGTTGATATTGCTTTTTATAGTATTCTTGGTATTCGCCTGTTTTGATGTGTTTCCACCAAGATTCATTGTCCTTGTACCACTGGATGGTTGTGGCTAATGCTTCGTCAAAACTATGTTTTGGTTCCCATCCTAGTTCATTTTTTATTTTGGAAAAATCAATTGCGTATCTGCGATCATGACCTGGTCGATCTTTCACATGCTCGGTAAAGTCCTCAAAGGCCTTACTCATAATAGTGCATATTTTCTTCACAATCTCGATGTTGGGCACGTCCTGGGTCATGCCACCAACGCAGTAGGTCTCCCCTACTTTTCCTTTTTTTAAAATTGCGTCGATTGCTTCACAATGATCCTCGACATAGAGCCAGTCACGAACATGTAGACCGTCTCCGTATATTGGAATTCTTAACCCTTCCAAAAGGTTGGTAATTGCCAGAGGAATTAATTTTTCAGGAAAATGATATGGACCAAAGTTATTGGAGCAGTTTGAGATTGTAATTGGAAGTCCGTATGTGTGATGAAAGGCACGTACTAAATGATCTGAGGCGGCTTTGGAGGCCGAGTAAGGGCTTCTTGGATCGTATGGCGTCTTTTCGTTGAATTTTTCCTTGGAGTTTAGCTCGAGCGAGCCAAAGACTTCGTCGGTTGAGACGTGATGAAAGCGTTTAACTTCGTGTTTCAACGCAGCCTTCAGAAGTGTTTGCGTGCCAACCACATTTGTCTGTACAAAGGGGTCAGAGTCTATAATGGAGCGATCAACATGTGAGTCAGCTGCAAAATGAACCACAGTGTCAATTCCTTCAAAAACCTCATCCATTTTCTTTACATCACAGATGTCAGCCTTTACAAAGGTGTAGTTTTTGTTGTCTTTTATTGATGCTAGATTCTCGAGATTGCCCGCGTAGGTAAGTTTATCTATATTTACGATCGTGTCCTGGGGATATTTTTTAAGCCAGTAGAGAATGAAGTTAGAACCAATAAATCCCGCACCACCAGTAACAAGAATCTTCATACGAGTAATTATAAAGTTACAAGCTATAAGTTACAAGCTTCGAGTAAGGTTTGGTTTATTTATGAGGTCTTCGAGGGTCTGCCAGCGTAGCTTTTTCACTGGATGGGGAACGTTGTCAATCATTAACTGAGTGGCCGAGGTCATCGGTCGCTGTGAGTACATGGCAAGGTATGCTTTATAAAATCCAACTTCCTTTGCAAGCTTCACGGTGTTCTTAAATTCTTCAGCTGTCTCTCCAGGGAATCCCACAATGATGTCTGTTGAGATTCTTATATCTGGAATCTGAGTTCTGAGCTTTGAAATGAGGAGAAGATACTCTTCGCGCTCGTACCAACGGTTCATTCGCTTGAGAACCTCTGTATCCCCTGACTGGACGGGGAGATGAATGTCTCGCGTAATGTTTTTGTTTCTCGCAATAATAGATATTAACTCGTCGGAAAAGTCCCATGGATTTGCTGAGTAAAAATCTACCTTCTCAAACCCTAACTGCGCAACTGCCTCCAGAAGGT
>Ga0163153_10006906_pt1 | contig 12507 bp, 11 predicted proteins | sample OliLakLV19MP6IB1_FD_148629 | JGI IMG/M metagenome (GOLD analysis project Ga0163153, IMG submission 148629) | Freshwater microbial mat bacterial communities from Lake Vanda, McMurdo Dry Valleys, Antarctica - Oligotrophic Lake LV.19.MP6.IB-1 | ecosystem: Environmental > Aquatic > Freshwater >... | reverse complement strand
GGTGCCCGGCTCGCAGGAGGTAAAACGCCAGGCAGAAAGCGAGGGGCTGCACCTCGTGTTCCTCGCCGCGGGATTCGAATGGCGCGAGCCCGGCTGCTCGATGTGCCTCGGCATGAATGGCGACCTCGTGGAAGACGGCAAGCGCTGCGCCTCGACCACCAACCGCAACTTCATGGGCCGGCAGGGCCGGGGCGCGCGCACCCACCTCATGGGACCCGCGATGGCGGCCGCGGCCGCGCTCAACGGCCGGATCACCGACGTGCGTCCGATTCTGGCCGAGGCCTGATGGACGCGCTCGTCGAGGTCGAGGGCATCGCGATCCCGTTCGATCGCGCCAACGTCGACACCGACCAGATCATCCCCGCGCGTTTCATCATGAAGCCGCGCAAGTTCGACTATGCGACCGTCCTCTTCCACGACCTGCGTTCGGGGCCGGGCGCGGAGCGCGACTTCCTGCTCGAGCGGCCCGCGTACCGGGGCGCCAGGATCATGGTGACCGCCGAGAATTTCGCCTGCGGCTCGGCGCGCGAGCAGGCGGTTTGGGCGCTGCAGGACTGGGGCATCGCCGCGCTCGTGGGCCCGAGCTTCGGCGGCATCTTCTACGCCAACTGCATGAAAAACGGCATCCTGCCGGCGATCGTGGACGCGTCGGTCGCGGCGCAGTTGTGCGCGGCACTCGAGCGCCAGCCGGGAATGGGGCTTCGCGTGAACCTGTCGCAGCAGGTCATCACAACGGGCGACGGAGGCACGATCGCGTTTCGCATCGGGGAGAGCCACAAGGCGCAGCTCCTCTCGGGCAAGGACGACATCACGCGCACGCTGGAGCACGAGGCCGCGATCGTCGCACACGAGCGGGCCGCGGCCGCTGCCGCTTCGTGGTCCCGCCCCTCGTTCGACGAGGCGGTCGGCTCGCGTCGGCACATCCCGGTGACCAAGGCATGAGCGGGGACGGGGCGCAGACCGTCTGCGTCGCCTTCGCCGAGCTGGTCGCATTGCTTGCGGCCATCTTCGAGCGACACGGCGCGCCGGCGAACGTGGCAAGCATCCTCGCGACCAACTGCGCGAGCGCCGAACGCGACGGCGCACACAGCCACGGCGTCTTCCGCATGGCCTCCTATGCCGCGACGCTCACCAGCGGCTACGTCGATCTGCACGCAGCACCCACGATCGTGGACGCCTCGCCCTCGCTGCTCCGGGTCGACGCCCGCAACGGCTTCGCGCAGGTCGCGCTCGCAGCCGTGAAGGAAACGGCGGTCGCCAAGGCACGCGCCACCGGCATCTGCCTGGTCGCGATCCGCGATTCGCATCACTTCGGCGCGCTCTGGATCGACACCGAGGCTTTCGCCCGCGAAGGCCTGGTGGTGCTCGCCTTCGTGAACAGCGTGAAACGCGTGGCGCCGTTCGGCGGGCACAAGCCCTTCTACGGCACCAATCCGATGAGCTTCGCCGTACCGCGCAAAGGTCACGAGCCGCTGGTGTTCGACCAGGCGTCGAGTGCGATGGCATTCGGCGACATCAAGATGGCCGAGCTCGAGGGGCGCCCCGTTGCGCCCGGCACCGGCGTCGATCGAGATCGCAAGCCCACGACCGATCCCGCCGCGATACTCGACGGGGGCGCGCTGCTGCCCTTCGGTGGGCACAAGGGCTCGTCGATCTCGATGATGGTGGAACTCCTGGCGGGCGGCCTCGCCGGGGGCCAGTTCTCCTTCGAGGTCGATCGCTCGGCCTATCCCACCGCGCAGACGGTACGTACCGCCCAAAGCCTGATCCTCATCGATCCGGCGAGAGTCTACGGCGAAGACTATGAGGCGCGAGTGGAGACACTCGCCGAGGGGCTGCGCGACGCGGGCCAGGAGCGCCTGCCGGGAGATCGCCGCTACGCGAATCGGCGCGAGGCCGAGCGCCTCGGGATCCCGATCGCGCGCAAGACGATGGACGAGCTGCTCGCCCTGCGCGACGGCTAGCTGTACTGCGGCGCGAGTTCGAGGCCCGCGTCCTTCTCTTCCGCGGCCCGGAACACCGCCACCGCCGCGGCCAGGTCCTCCATCCCGAGCCCGTTCACGAAGACGCCGACGCGCTCGTCGGGCGAGCGCCGAGTCGCGGCATCACCCTTCGCGATGTCGAGCAGGTCGGCGTCGACGCGGGCGATGCGGCTGAACGAGGACTCGTGGTCGCGCGCGTGGAAGAGCGCCTCGCGGTCGTCGGAGAGGATCAGGTCCAGCACATCGATCGCGCCGTCGGTGATATACGAATCGCGGTCGAGCGAGATGTAGAGGCATCCCGGTGCGATCCAATCCCTCTCGATCGACGCGTTGCGCACTTTCGTGATCGGGCCCGAGCTCATGACGATGTCGGCGCCGCGGACCGCCGCCTCGGGTGTGGCGACGATTTCGACCTCGACGCCGTGGAGCCCCGACATCTCCCGCAGGTACTTCTGCGCCTCGCCGGGCGACGTGTCGTACGCGCGGCAGTGTGCAATCGACGGGACGACCTCCTTGAATGCCTTCAGCTGCAGGCGCCCCTGCACGCCGCAGCCGAGGATGCCGACCGTCTTCGCGCCCGGCCGCGCGTCGCGCCGCGCGAACAACGCGCCCAACGCGGCGGTGCGGATCGCGGTGAGCCAGCGCGCATCGATGATCGCGACCATCTGCCCGCCGGTGTCTTCGCACAGCACGTATATGCCCTGGATCGACGGCAGTCCGCGCGCGGGGTTGGTGGAGTCGCCCGCCTGGAACTTGCAGCCCGCGAAGCCGAGCGGCGGGATCGAGCACACCATCGAGTTGAACCAGCCGCCGCGCTCGCGGTGGAAGAAGGCCATCGGCGGCGAGGTCACGTCGCCGGCGGCCATGTGGCGGAAGGATTCCTCGATCGCGTCGGCAATGCGCGAGACGGTGAGTCCGAGACCGTCGAGGTCAGTACTGGTGAGATAGCGGGGTCCGCGGTGCATGAAACCGATAGTCATCTTGCCTCCGCATTTTCTGGCAGGTTACTGTGAAATCACCAGATTGCCTACACGCCCCGCGAGGACGAGGCACGACTTTACTTCGCGATCCCGTTAGGGCAATGAAGTCGGCGGCATTTCTGCCGCCCGGCGCAGCACTCTCGCGGCCGCCCGAATCGAGTGCCGGTCCTTCGGACGGGCATTTTTGCGCGTGCGACCCGGTAGCGCTCGCCGTCTACTTCCACCCAGACCAGGTCCACAATTCGGTCGCTCAATCACTCCCCAATAAGTCAAGTGGCGCTGCGCCTTGCCGGGTGCGGCGCCTCGGAGCCGCTTCTTGCGTGCGCCAGGACGGATGCCGTGGTGAGAGCGCCTTCGACTCGCGCAAGGCATCATGTCATGCCAGGACGGCAACGACGCGCAGGGCGCAAGGGCTTGAAATATTCTTTGCGGGAAAAAGAGCGCCAATTCTCAGGCACCGGTATCCCGGTCGCAACGAGCGATCAATGCCGCACGGTCAGCGCGGCGAGCTCGTCCAGCGATCCCAATCGATCGAAGTCTTTGAGCAGGGCAAGCAAGCGAAAACCTCTCTCGGCTCCCAGCACCGGATCCACCAGCGCCCGGAACTTGGCTTCGAGCCGCGAGTCCTGTCGTTCCAGGTTGGTTTCCGGATTCGCCGCATCGTGCTGCGCGCGGCGAATCGAGCGGTCGGCGAGCCGCACTTCCATCGCAGTCGCCATCATCGGTAGCGCCGGATCGAAACGTACCCGCACCCGGTCGCGCAGCGCTACCGCCGTCTCGCCGGCGACTTGCGCATCGTCGTACGTTCCGAGCGCCGCGGTATCCATGCCCAGCAATCCGAACGCGGCGTTCAGCCGCAGGCTGAACTTCCCCTCGTTACCCGAGGCCGGTGCGGCGATGTTGCAATAACTCTCGCTGCCCGGGGGCACGATCAGCTCGACGCTCTCGATGGCGGCCGCATCGAGGCCTTCCTCGCGCAACTTGCGCGCGCATTCCAGCGTGGCGTGGGTGCCGTAACAGGACGCGTGATACTTGAACAGGTTGGCGAGGAGGTAGTAGCCGCCCGGGGGATCGCGCCGCGCGGCGTCGTCGCTGTAACCCGTGCCTAGGGCGTCCGCGAATCCCTGCGAGCCGGCAAGGGGATCTTCACTGGCTTGGAAACCGCGCGATGCGAGCCTGGCCGCGAGGACCGCGTTACGCGCGGCGAGTCCCGCATGCAGCGGCTTTCCCATGCTGCCGAACAGGTTCTTCAGGCCGGCGCCCTGCGTCGCGCCGAGCCCCACGGCGTGGACGGCCGCGGCGAGATCGAGCCCGAGGAGGCTCGCACCCGCGAGCGCGGATCCCACGGTTCCCAAAGTGGCCGTCGCATGGAATCCACGGTCGTAGTGTCCAGGGGCGAGCGCCTCCCCCAATCGGCAGGTCGCCTCGTAGCCGACGACGAAGCTGTCGATCACTTCCCGGCCACTCTTGCCATGCGCCTGGGCGAGTGCGAGCAGCGTCGGCATCAGGACGGTCGACGCGTGCCCGGGAATGGCGACATTCACGTCGTCGTAATCCAGCGCGTGGGCGGCGGTGCCGTTCGCGAGCGCGGCGTTCGCCGCGGGCACGCGGATGCCGCGCAGCAGGACGGCTGACTCGGCGCGTCCGCCGTCGTGCTCCACCTCGTCGGCAACCTTCGCGAAGGCCGGATCCTCGCCTCCCGCCACGGCGCAACCGATCACGTCCAGCAAGCAACGCGCTGCCATGCGACGCACGTCGGGGGGCAGCTCGCGCTCGCGCACGGCGAGCGCCTGCTCCACGAACGCGCGCGTGGCGCTCACTCGGGTTTCATCCCCGCCTCTTTCATGACCTTCGCGTATTTCGGCACTTCCGCGGCGAGGATGCGATGGAACTCGTCCGCGGTGGTGCCCGCGAGCTCGACGCCGGCGGTGGTCATCTTCTCGCGCACGCCCGGATCCTTGATGATCTTCGCGACTTCGCCCTGGATCCTGTCGACGACCTCTTTCGGCGTGCCTTTTGGCGCCATGAGGCCGATCCACGCCGCCATCTCGTATCCCGGCAGGCCCGCCTCGGCAACGGTCGGCACGTCGGGAAGCACCGAGACCCGTCGCGACGTCGTGACCGCCAGCGCCCTTACCTTGCCGGCCTTGATCTGCGGCAACGCCTGCGCGACGGTGTCGAAGATCAACGTCACCTGCCCGCCCATGACGTCCATGAGCGCCGGGGCGGCGCCCTTGTACGGCACGTGCAGCATTTCCACTCCGGCCATCGACTTGAAGAGTTCGCCGGCGAGGTGTATCGAGCTGCCTGGCCCCGACGAGGCGAAGGTGAGCTTGCCCGGTTGCGCCTTGGCGAGTGCAATCAGCTCCTTCACCGAATTGGCCGGCACCGACGGATGCACGGCGAGCACGTTGGGCGCCCAGCCCACCAGGCTTACCGTCTGGAAGTCCGTGAGCGGGTCGTAGGGCGGCTTGCGGTAAAGGTTGGGCGCGATGCCATGCGTGCTCGTGGTCGCCATGAGGAGCGTGTATCCGTCCGCGGGCGAGTTCATCACGAACTGCGAGCCGATGGTGCCCGTGGCGCCCGCCTTGTTTTCGACCACCACCGCCTGGCCCCAGGCCTCGGTCATCTTCTGCGCCACGGTGCGCGCGAGGAGATCCGTCGCGGCGCCGGGCGGGAAGGGCACGATGATCTTCATCGGCTTCGACGGGAAGGGTTGCGCCAAGACCGTGGCGCAGGCCAGCAGCGCGAGTGCGGCGAACGCGCGGCGAAATAAAACGGTGCTTTTCATCGGAATCTCCTCAGTGGGTGCGAAGGGCGCGGCTAGGCCGCGACGGTACTGGCGGGAAGCAGGTGCCCGGGCAGGTCACGCAGCAGGCGGCGAAACGGCGCGGCGTCTCCCATGCCGCGGCAAACGACCAAGGCGCCCTCGATGGCGAAGATCGCGTCCTCGGCGCGGGTGCGCGCCTCACGGCGGGGCCATCCCGCCTCCGCGAGCACGGAGGCCACCGCGGCGATCCAGGCTGCGAACCCGGCCTCGATGTGCTCTTCGAAGCCGCGCCGGGAACCGCCGAGGGTGAGAGAGCCGAGCAGGCACGATTCCCGTCCGCTGTCGAAGTAACGGTCGAGGCCGCGCATCATCGCGCGCAGCCGCTTGGCGGGGTCTCCGGGCTCGAGCAGGGGCGCCAGGATTTCCTCGCCGAGGATGCGATTGGAGCGCTCGATGACGGCGGCGGCCATCTCCGCCTTGCCGCCCGGGAAGTAGTGGTAGAGGCTCGCGCGCTGCAATCCCGTCGCTTCGGAGAGCTGGGAGAGGCTGGCGGCATAACCGCTCTCGCGGAACACGCGGGTCAGGCGGTTGAGCACTTCGTCCTTCGGGATGAGCGGCGCGCCCATGGATCAGGGGGCCAGCCGCGTGAGCGTGCGCGACAACTCGTTGCCCATGACCATCAGGCCCTCGTCGAAGCCCATTCCGGGCTTGGTGAAGAGGCGCCAGGCCCCGAAGGCGAGGCCCACGTGCACCGTCGCGCGCGCCGAGATGTCGGTCTCGTTGCAGCTTCCGCCGAGGTAGGGAAGGACACCAAACTCGCGGCAGATGCGGATCGCCTCGATCGTCGTGACGAGCGAGCCGTTGTCCGGCACCTTGATCTGGATGGAGTGCGCGGCCTTCTCGCGGGCGAAGCGCTCCATTTCGCCCGGCGCATTCGCCCACTCGTCGGCGATGAGGCCGCAATGGGGTCCGCGCGTGTCGAGACGCTCGCGCAGCCGCGCCATGCGCTCGCGCGCCTGCCCTGCGGAGGTCGACAGCATCGGATCCTCGAAGTACACCTTGAAGGGGGCGGCGCGGGCCACGATGTCGGCCAGGTAGTCGCACACACGGTCCTCGTCGTTTCCGTACATCCGCCCCAGCGAGGCATGGAAGTCGAAGTGCAGGTCGGGCGCGTAGCCATCGGGTGCGAGGTGCGCCACCCGCTTCACGATCCACGAGACGTATTCGGGCAGGCGCTCGCACTCGGCGGCCGTCTGGATGGCGCTCTGCGGGAACATCGCGACGCGTCTTGCGATCGCCTTGTCGACGTTGAGCTCCCACTCGCCGCCGCACGAGCCCGCGAAACCGGGGGCCGTGAGGGGGGCCGTGAGGGCGTATTCATGCCGCAGCACCTGCGTCATGGTCGAGTGGGAGGCGAGGGCGGCGGCCGACAGCAGCGCCTGGGAGGCGCCGAACGCGACCGGAAGCCGCCATCCGGCTGGGGGCAATGCCTCCAGGGTGGCGGCGGCTTCGCGGAAACTCGTGAACGTCCTTCCTCGCAGCAGCGCCGAAAGCGCCGCGGAGACTGCGGGAAGATCCTCGCCGATGAGCGGCTGCGGTCGACCCGCAGCACCGGCATTGAAGACGGTCACGCAGTCTCCGTGTGCGTGCTGGCCGTCCTCCAGCTCGAGCGAGATGCAGAACGCCACGCTCGGCTCGCGGACTGCGCGAAAGCCGGGTGTCACCGGGGGACTGGAGAAGAAGAAGCCGTCGCGCTTCGCGCCACGCTGCACCGCGCCCTGGTCGTTGACCCAGTAGCCGCCGACGCCGGGCGCGAGCACGACGCGCCTGATCGAGAAGCTCATCGAATTTCCATTTTACCGAACGTTCTGGATAGACTATGGCCACACGGTCGACGTGTCAACCGGAGCCGGCTCTTGCTGCAAAGGCCTCGCCGCATCCTGCCCGCCATCGTGGTCTCGCAATTCGCCGGGACCTCCCTGTGGTTCGCCGGCAACGCGATCCTGGAGGATCTGCGGCGGGAATGGTCGCTCGGCGAAGGTGCCGTCGCATCGCTCACCTCCGCCGTGCAGCTGGGATTCATCATCGGCACCCTGATCTTCGCGGTGATGAACCTGTCCGACCGGTTCTCGCCGCGACGCCTCTTCCTGGCCTGCTCGCTGCTCGGTGCGGCTTCCACCGCGCTCGTCGTCGCACTTCCCGCCTTGCAGGATCCGTACGCGCCGTTGCTCCTGCTGCGATTCGCCTGCGGCTTCTTCCTCGCCGGCATCTATCCCGTGGGAATGAAGATCGCTTCCGGCTGGTACCGTGAAGGATTGGGCGCCGCCTTGGGGTATCTCGTGGGCGCGCTGGTGGTCGGTACAGCATTCCCGCACTTGCTCAGGGGCATGGACCAGTCGTTGCCGTGGACCACCGTGGTGCTCGGCGTGTCCCTGCTCGCCGCGGCGGGCGGGATCGTCATGTACGCATGTGTTCCCGATGGCCCCCATCTCGCGAACGCCTCCCGCTTCGACCCTCGCGCGATGGCCGCCATCTTCGCGGTGCGCCCCTTGCGTGCCAGCGCGTTCGGCTATTTCGGGCACATGTGGGAACTCTATACATTCTGGGCGTTGCTGCCGCTGCTGCTGGCGGCGCATGCGTCGACGCACGGCATCATGATCAACGTTTCCTTCTGGTCTTTCAGCGTGATCGCCGCGGGCGCGCTCGGATGCGTTGCCGGCGGCATCGCCTCGCGCCGCGCCGGCAGCGCGAGGGTCGCCGCGGCACAGCTTGCCGCCTCGGGTCTGTGTTGCCTCGTCTCGCCGTTCGCGTTCCTGCTGCCGCCTGCCGCCTTCCTGGCTTTCCTGCTTTTCTGGGGCGCCGTCGTGGCGGGGGATTCCCCGCAGTTCTCCGCGATCACGGCAGCCGCGGCACCGAAGGAGCGCGTGGGCTCCGCCCTCACGATCGTCAGCTGCCTCGGCTTCGCGCTCACCATCGCGAGCATCCAGCTGGCCACGTGGTCGACCTCGCACCTGTCACCGGCATTCTGGTTCCTGCCCGTGGCGATCGGGCCTGCTCTCGGACTGCTGGCGTTCAGCAGGCGCTAGGGAAGCTCTGAACAAGCGATGAAACGAGCGCCGCTCAGAGATAAAAGTTTGGTCGTGTGCATCATTTGCAGAGATGAAGAACGTTTTTCGGCTACGAGATCATGATTTTCTTGCTTGATCGTCCACTTTCTCGTTCACAGGACACACTTTGCCCCTGGTGGCAACAATCGTCGTCGGACGAAGTAGAGATTGGCCAGGGCGAACATCGTCAGGGCGCGCACGGTGTTCTTGTAGATGCCCCGGTAGCGTACCTTCGCAAACCCCCAAAGGCACTTGACCACGTGGAAGGCGTGTTCGCCGCGAGCGCGACGGCGCGAACGGCTTCGGTTGATCGTCTTCTGGTATTCGGCAAGTTCGTGCCGCGGCTGGCTCGGCGATTCACCCGGTAGTCGATGCCCGCGTGCTTGCAGTGCTGCCGATGGTCTTCGCTCCAGTAGGCCTGGTCACCGTAGAGCTCTTTCTCCTCGCCATGAAGCAAATCATCCAGCCGGCTGATGTCGGCTTCGTTGGCCGGCCCGTCGCGAGGCTATGCACCAGGCCCTGCTTGGTGGTGCCCACATGAAACTTCATGCCGAAGTGCCAGTCCTTGCCCTTGCGGGTCTGATGCATTTCCGGGTCCCGCTCGCCCTCGGCATTCTTGGTCGAACTCGGCTCCGCGATGATCGTGGCATCGACGATCGTTCCGGACTTCAGCAGCAGCCGTTTTTCCTCGAGCAGCGCACACACCGCGGCGAAGATCGATTTGGTCAGATTGTGTTTCTCAAGCAGGTGCCGGAATCCCAGAATCGTGCTTTCGTCGGGGATCTTGTTGTCACCCAGCTCAAGTTTGGCGAAGCGGCGCATCGATTCGATGTCGTGGAGCGAATCCTCGGCTTGAGGATCGGAGAGGTTGAACCACTGCTGCATGAAGTAGATGCGCAGCATCAACTCAAGCGGCATCGGCGGACGGCCGCCCCCCGCCTTGGGATAGTGCGGCTCGATGAGCGCCAGCAGCCGCGCCCACGGAATCACCGCATCCATCTCAGCAAGAAACCGCTCGCGACGGGTCACCTTGCCTGTCGCCGCCCAGGCCATCGATGCAAACGTGGTTTGCTTCATCAATCCCTCCCCATAGCTCGTGTCAGCACTTTGCCAAATCAGACACGAATCGTGGGGACTTTTTCAGAGCTTCCCTAGGGGCAGGCTACCCCCAACCCTGTCGCTGGGAGTGACGCTTTGTTACCAGGCTGCCTGCTTGCGGCCGGACCAGCCGATCGAGGGCATCGGCGGCGGCGCTTGCTACTCGCCGGGAAAGTGACGCTTCCCGGCTGGTGAGCTTGACGCGCCTCAAACGCGAAGGGACTTCGCGCGTTACATTACACGGATGAACCCCCCCCGCCACTGGAGCCTCGGCGTCAAGCTCTCACTCGTGGCCGCGCCTTTCCTGCTGCTCGCCCTGGTGATCATCGCGATCACCTTGTGGGTCTCGTGGCAGCTCGATGGCGGGGCCGCCGCGGTCAACGAGGCCGGCCGCATGCGCATGCAGGCCTACCGGATGTCGCTGTCGATCAGCACGGGGGATGCGAAGGCGCTCCCGGCCGCCCGCGCGGAATTCGAGCGCAGCCTCGCCATGTTGCGCGACGGCGACGCGAAGCGCCCGCTGTTCGTGCCCTGGGACGACGAAGCGCGGCGCGATTTCGGTGTGGTCGAACGCGACTGGGCGCGGTACCGCGAACGCTGGACGCCCGTGCAGGGCGAGGCGCTCGAGCAACTGCGCACCGACACCGCGGCCTTCGTGGTCCACATCGACGGCCTGGTCGCGGCGATCGAAAGGCACATGTCGCGCTGGACGGCCCTGCTGCACCTGCTGCAGGTGGCCATGATGACGCTTGCCGTCCTGGGCACCGCGGTGCTGCTGTACACGGGCTACCGCTTCGTCCTGGAGCCCGTCGGGCAGTTGAAGCAGGCCACTGAGCGCATCCAGGGCGGCGATTTGGGCGCCCGGGTGCAGCTCCCGACCGACGACGAATTCGGCACGCTCGCCCGGGGCTTCAACGGCATGGCCGAACACCTGCAGTCGATGTACCGCGGCCTGGAGGCCAAGGTGGCGGAAAAGACCTCCGAGCTGCAGGAAAAGCGCGAGCGGCTCGAAGCGCTCTACGAAGTGACCAAGCTGGCGGCCAAGGCCTCGACGCTCGATGAGCTCGCCGCCGGTTTCACGCGCCATGTGGGCCGGGTCGCGCGCGCCGACGGCGTGGCCCTGCGCTGGTCCGACGAGGCCAACCAGCGTTTCCTCCTGGTCGCCTCCGAGGGCCTGCCCGAGTCGATGGCCGGGGGTGAGCAGTGCATCCGGGCGGGAGACTGCTTCTGCGGTTCGCCCACGGCGGCTGACGGCGTTCGCGTCATCCCCATCCGGGACCTCGCGTCCGACGCCGGGTATTCGCGCTGCCGCGAGGCCGGATTCGAGACCGCCGTGTCGATCCCCATCGTGCAGCACGAGCGCCTGATGGGCGAAGTCGACCTCTTCTTCCACAAGCAGTTCAGCCTCACCGCGGCTGAACATTCCCTCCTCGAGGCGCTCACCGCGCACCTCGCCGGGGCCATGGAAAACCTGCGCCTGAACGCGCTGGAGAAGGAGGCGGCGGTTTCCCAGGAGCGCACCTTCCTCGCGCGCGAACTGCACGACTCCATCGCGCAGGCGCTCGCGTTCCTCAGGATCCAGGTACACCTCATGCGCGATGCCCTTGCCCAGCGCGACGAAGCCCAGGTGCAGCAGGTGCTCGGCGAAATCGACGCCGGCGTGCGCGAGTGCTACGGCGACGTGCGCGAGCTGCTCGTGCACTTCCGCACGCGCGCGAGCGACGAGGACATCGAGCCCGCCTTGCTGACCACGCTGCGCAAGTTCGAGCACCAGAGCGGGCTGAAGACGGCGCTTACGATGGAGGGGCAGGGCATGCCGCTGGCGCCCGACCTGCAGGTCCAGGTACTGCACATCATGCAGGAGGCCCTGTCCAACGTGCGCAAGCACGCGCGCGCGACCCAGGTGTGGCTCGATGTCCGCCAGCAGCCGCAGTGGCGCTTTGAAGTGCGCGACGACGGCGAGGGCTTTGCCGCCGGGGACGGCGCGAAGGACGAGACGCACGTCGGCCTGCGCATCATGGCCGAGCGGGCGGAGCGCGTCGGCGCGCGCCTGGACGTGCTCTCGAGCCGGGGGCGCGGGACCTCCGTCGTGCTGGAGCTGCCGTGACGACGGCGAACGCCGAGGCCGCCCCGCACGTGCGCATCCTGGTTGTCGACGACCACACGCTGTTTCGCCGCGGCCTCACGGCGCTGCTGTCGCGAGATCCCGCGTTCGAGGTCATCGGCGATGCCGCCGACGCCGGCCAGGCCGTGCGCCGCGCGAAGGAGTTGCAGCCCGACCTCATCCTGCTCGACAACCACCTGCCCGGCGTGGCTGGCGCCGATGCCCTGCCGGGCCTGCGCGAAGCGGCGCCCGCGGCGCGTGTGCTGATGCTCACGGTGAGCGAGGACGAGCACGACCTCGCCACGGCGCTGAGCAACGGCGCGTGTGGCTACCTGCTGAAGACCATCGAGGCCGATGCGCTGGCGCTGGCGATCCACCGGGTCATGCGGGGGGAGTGCGTCGTGGCCGAGGAAATGACCGGCAAGCTGGTCGCCGCCTACCGCGGGGCGTCCGCCCCGCGGTAGGC
>Ga0163153_10006905_pt1 | contig 12512 bp, 14 predicted proteins | sample OliLakLV19MP6IB1_FD_148629 | JGI IMG/M metagenome (GOLD analysis project Ga0163153, IMG submission 148629) | Freshwater microbial mat bacterial communities from Lake Vanda, McMurdo Dry Valleys, Antarctica - Oligotrophic Lake LV.19.MP6.IB-1 | ecosystem: Environmental > Aquatic > Freshwater >... | reverse complement strand
AAAGCTTTTAAGAATTTTTTAGGAATGCGTATAGCCTGTTTTAAGACCTCCTTGATACGATGGGTATGAAGTATTATATTGTCTCTATAGTTTCCCAGAAAAGTTTTGTCCGGAGAATCATCCAGGTCTGGCCCTGGATGATGTGATACAAAATTTTTCTGGCTAGCTATACAATAGGAGGTTTATGAATGGTAGATTCCACAACAATTCTCTTGGTTGAAGATAATCCTTTCATGCGCGAAACGTTGTGTGATATCCTCCATGTGTTTCATCCCGATTGGCGTGTTATGACTGCCAGCAATGGTCGGGAAGGTGTGGAGGTGGCTGAACGCTCGCGCCCTGACCTGATCGTGCTTGATTTTCATATGCCGATCATGAATGGCTATGAGATGGCATTAACGTTGCAAGCCAAACCCGAAACCTGCAAAATTCCTTTGGTTTTAAACACAAGTGAAGATCAGGACCACCCGTTGGTGAAACGATTGCAGAGTATGTGCAAAGCTGTACTAGACAAACCCTTTTCGCTCTATGATTTGGATCGTGTCTTGAATTATGCCCTGAATCAACATTCCTTTAGTAGCCATGAGTTGCCGCGTGCCTTCCAGGCAATCATGGCATGATTTGCAGGTGTGCCCCCATGATGGTGTAGTGCATTGTCATTATATAGTTTCCCAGAAAAGTTTCGTACCACACCACGAGGAGCAGTGGCCCAAAGAGGGCTCCCCAGACAAAACTTTTCTGGAGACCTATCGTACTAGGCAAATTTAAATCGTAGGGCAATCGTATGAAAGCTCCCCAGACAAAACTTTTCTGGAGACCTATCGTACTCCTTATTCCTCAATTCACTTCCTCTGCTGAGGGCCAGTCATTCTACATGACTGGCCCTCACTGATTTATCTCCCCTTACTTGCGGACTTTTTTATCCTTTTACTATATTAAAACATTAAACAGTTTTATTTGACAAAATTGTTTATTCATGGTAACCTACTCCGTGTAGTAAGTCACAGTTCCGGTGAATAGTTGCCGGGCATAGTAGCAAAAGGAATTCCATGGCACTCAGCGCCTATCAAAATCGGGACACAACGGCCTGGCAAATCTTGGAATATATGCAGCGCAATGGGGCGGCCACCATCAAAGAGGTGGAGCATCTGTTGGGCATTACCACAACGGCGGTGCGCCAACATTTGACAACCTTACAGATGGAAGGTTACATCGAACGGAAAACCGTCCACACCGGCGTTGGTCGCCCCCATCATACCTATACCATTACAGTGCGAGCGAATGAACTCTTTGCCTGCCATTGTGATGACTTGGCGTTGACGCTGCTTGAAGAGGTTTTTGCTTTAGAGGGGAAAGAGCGCACTACGCTATTGCTGGCGCGCGTTAGTAACAGGTTAGCTAACCGCTATGCCACTTCTGTCCGCTCAGAAATTTTGCAGGAGCGGGTTGAGGAGTTGGCAACGGCGCTCCATCATCGTGGTGTGTTGTCTGATGTAGAGACCACGGAAGGTAACGTGATTACATTGCACACCTATAATTGCCCCTATCACGAACTGGCGCGAGAGCATCGTGAGATCTGTGAAATGGATAAAGCCATGTTAGGTCAGGTCCTTGGTTCGGACGTTAGTTTGACCAATTGTATGATGGATGGTCATCATGGCTGTTCGTTTGAGGTTCGTTCCACGCAGCAGATTTAGTTGGAAAGTAAATCGGTAAATCGGTATATAGGTATATAAGTACATAGGTCATAGATCAAAAATAAAAGTTATTTGAGGAGTAAAGTACAATGAGTGTTCTCGAAATTCGCAATCTCCATGCTACCGTAGGAGAGACGGAAATTTTAAAAGGCGTCAATCTGACGTTGAATAGCGGTGAAATTCATGCGCTTATGGGGCCAAATGGCTCGGGTAAATCTACGTTGGCCTACGTGGTGGCCGGTCATCCCCACTATGCCGTGACCGAAGGGGATATTTTGGTCGATGGCGAAAGCGTCCTGGAAATGGAAGCAGATGAACGCACCAAGGCGGGCATCTTCCTGGCTTTTCAATACCCTGTGGCTGTGCCCGGTGTCAGCGTCGCCAATTTCTTGCGCACGGCCGTCTCCAATGTACGCGGCTATACAGAAAAGGGTGGCAGCACCAACAATAATGGTGGTAGCAACATTATCGGCAGCAATTTAATGCCCATGCGCGAGTTTCGTCGTGAACTCAACGATAAGATGAAAGAGTATAACGTCGATTCCAGCTTTGCCCGCCGCTATCTAAATGATGGCTTTTCGGGTGGTGAGAAGAAGCGGACGGAAGTGTTGCAAATGGCCATGCTGGAGCCCAAGTTTGCCATTTTGGATGAATCCGACTCTGGCCTAGATATTGACGCATTGCGCGTTGTTTCCGACGGCATCAACAAACTGGCAACGCCGGAACGTGGGTTTTTAATGATTACCCACTACCAGCGCCTATTGAACTATGTCAAGCCCGATTTCGTCAGCATCTTCTATGGTGGGCGCATTGTCAAGACCGGTGGTATCGAACTGGCGCACCAACTGGAAGAGCGCGGCTATGGGTGGGTTGAGCAGGAATTTGGAACAGCCCAACCGGTTGCAGCATAACACAAGTAAATCTCTCAGCCGTTTATTCTCCTAGTAACCCAAAAGATTGAGAGACTAAACGACTAAACGACTACGCGACTACGCGACTACGTGACTAAGAGACTGATTAAAGGAGCGCACTATGGCTACACAAGCCGATCAAGTATATCTAGATGATGTCAAGCAAGAATATCAATACGGTTTTCATGACAAAGAGAATGCTGTTTTCAAAGCCAAGAAGGGGCTAAATCACGGGATCGTTGACCAGATCTCGGATCATAAAAATGAACCCGATTGGATGCGCCAATTCCGCCATGCCGCGCTGGATATCTTTTTCTCCAAGCCGATGCCCAACTGGGGTGCGGATCTGAGTGGTATTGACTTTGAGGATATTCACTATTACCTAAAGCCTTCTTCCGGTACGGAAAAAAATTGGGACGACGTGCCCGAGAGCATTAAGAATACCTTTGAGCGCCTGGGCATTCCTGAAGCCGAACGCAAGTTTTTGGCCGGTGTGGGTGCGCAGTATGACTCTGAAGTGGTCTATCACAGTCTGCGCGAGGAATGGTCAAAAATTGGGGTAATTTTCCTGGATATGGACACGGGTCTGCGCGAGTATGAGGATATTGTGCGCGAATACTTTGCCACCATCATCCCCGCCGCTGATAACAAATTTGCGGCCTTGAACAGCGCTGTCTGGAGCGGTGGCAGCTTTGTTTATGTGCCCAAGGGTATCAATGTTGACATTCCCCTTCAAGCCTATTTCCGCATCAATGCAGAAAATATGGGTCAATTTGAGCGCACCTTGATCATTGTGGAAGAAGGCGCCAGCGTCCATTATGTGGAAGGCTGCACAGCGCCGATCTATAGCAGCAATAGTCTGCACAGCGCCGTCGTGGAGATCATTGTCAAGAAGGGTGCTCGTTGCCGCTATACCACGATCCAAAATTGGAGCACCGATGTCTATAATCTGGTGACGAAGCGTGCGGTGGCCAATGAGGGAGCCACCATGGAGTGGATCGACGGCAACTTAGGCAGCAAGGTAACGATGAAATATCCGGCGGTCTATATGATGGGCCCTAAGGCGCATGGTGAAATTCTGTCGATTGCCTTTGCTGGCAAGGGACAGCATCAGGATGCCGGCGGCAAGGTGGTGCATGGCGCGCCTTATACCAGCTCCAAGATCGTCTCCAAGTCGATCAGCAAGGATGGCGGTCGCGCCAGCTATCGCGGTCTACTCAAGGTGGCCAAAGGTGCGCATCATAGCAAGAGCAATGTGGTCTGTGACGCGCTGCTCCTGGATGAAATCAGCCGCTCCGATACCTATCCCTACATCGAGATCGAAGAAGATAATGTGGCGGTAGGACACGAAGCTTCGGTTAGCAAAATTGGGGAAGAGCAACTCTTCTATCTCATGAGTCGTGGCATTAGCGCAGACGAAGCCGCGGCTATGATTGTCGGCGGCTTTATTGAGCCGTTGGTCAAAGAGCTACCGATGGAATACGCTGTAGAAATGAACCGCCTGATCCAGTTGCAGATGGAAGGCAGTATCGGATAACAATTTACGATTTTGGATTTTAGATTTTGGATTAAATGACACGTTCTGTCTGAAATCTGAAATCTAAAATCCAAAATCCAAAATGGAGAAGAAATGTGACTGTATTAGTAAAAGAACCAATCATCGAACGCTTACATGGCGTTGCCGAGATGAATGGTCATCAAAAATATGAGCAACCAGTCGGCTTTAGTGAAGCGACGGTGCGGGCGGCTTCGGCGGCCAAAAATGAACCGGAATGGATGTTGGAAAAGCGGCTAGCGGCTTGGCGCACTTTTGAGGCGTTGCCCTGGCCCAAAGCGACCGACGAAGATTGGCGACGCACACGGTTGACGGGGTTTAAGCTGGATAAGTTTCAGCCTTTTGCTCAACCGCGCGCCGAAACCAATGACGCCCCCAGTGCTCAGCTTCAGCAGATGTTAGACGAGATGGAGAGCGCAGCCAGTCTTGCTTTTGACGACGGCACTGCTTGTTATCGGGATGCTAGTGAAGATTTGGCCGGCAAAGGGGTCATTTTTACCGATCTGCAATCAGCCGTGCGCGAACAGCCTGCGTTGGTGCAGCAGTATTTTATGACCCAGGCGGTCAAGCCGGAACACAATAAGTTCACCGCGCTGAATGCGGCGCTGTGGGATACGGGTGCATTTATTTATGTGCCGAAAAATGTCCAGGTCGAGCTGCCACTTCAGGTTATTCTAAATCAAGGAACAGGCGTGGGTGGTTATCATCACACGCTGCTGATTGCCGAAGAAGGCGCCGAAGTGACAGTGGTCGATGATCTGCTCGGTGGCAAGGATGGGCTGCAGAGTACCGTTGTCGAATTGATCCTGAAAGACAATAGCAAAGTCCGCTATATGAATCTACAGGATTTTGACCATTCGACCTGGAACTTCATTACGGGCCGTGCGCTCATGGGCAAGGATACCGACTTGCGCTGGATTCAGGTCAGTTGGGGCAGCCGTCTGACCAAGGCGTTTCTGGATCTGGATCTAAGTGGTTCCGGCGGTCACGGTGAATTATTGGGCATCTATTTCCCCAATGGTCGCCAACATATTGACCACCAGACCTTGCAGATCCATCGAGCGCCCAACTGCTTTAGCGACCTGCTCTTTAATGGCGCGCTCAAAGATCATGCGCGCAGCGTTTACATGGGGCAGATTCGCGTTCTGCCCGGTGCACAGAAGACCGACGCCTATCAACGTAATGGCAATCTTATTCTGGATGGCACAGCGCGTGCCGATAGCATTCCAGGACTTGAAATTCAAGCGGACGATGTGCGCTGCACGCACGGTGCGACAGCGTCCCAGGTTGAAGACGAATATGTCTTCTATCTAATGGCGCGTGGGCTCTCCCGTTCCCAGGCAGAACGCATGATCGTACAGGGCTTCTTCCAGGTGGTGCTTGATCGCGTGCCAGTGGAAAGCGTAGTCACCAAATTGGAAAGTGTCATCGAACGCAAAATTGGCGGCTAGTGATTCATTCCCGTTACGCAAGCTCCTGGTTGACGATGGATGGCTAAAGCATGCCATTGTCCATCGTCAAATGTTTTATGATCACTATCAAAGACGCAAGTAGGAGAGAGATCAATGAGCATCGAAAGCAAAGGTTACGTCCACCCGGAAGTACTGGTTAGCACCGCTTGGGTGGCGGAACATCTCAACGACCCCAAGGTGCGCCTGGTCGAAAGCAATGAGGATATTCTGCTCTATGACACTGGGCACATTCCCGGCGCCGTCAAGATTGACTGGCATGCGGATCTAAACGATGCGACCGTCCGGGATTATATTAGCAAGGAGAAATTTGAAGCGCTCCTGCGTGCCAATGGCATTGGGGCTGACACCACGGTCGTCTTTTATGGGGACAAGAATAATTGGTGGGCGACCTATGCCTTTTGGGTCTTCAAACTCTTTGGCTTTGACAATGGCAAGGTGATGGATGGCGGCCGCGCCAAGTGGATCGCCGGCGGGCGCGAAGTGACGCGCACGGTACCCAGCTATCCAACCACTACCTTTACCGCAAAGAATCGTGACGATGCGCCAATTCGCGCGTTTCGCGATGATGTCCTGGCGCATGTTGAAGCCAGCGGCAAATTGATCGATGTGCGTAGCCCTGGTGAGTACAAGGGCGAGTTGTTGCATATGGCAGACTACCCGCAAGAGGGTGCCATGCGTGGGGGTCATATCCCCGGTGCCAAGAATGTGCCGTGGGCGCGTGCCGCGAACTCGGATGGCACCTTCAAGAGTGCGGACGAGTTGCGGGCGATCTATGAAGGTGAGCAAGGGCTAAACCCCAACGACGATGTAATCGCCTATTGTCGCATTGGCGAGCGCAGCAGCCATAGCTGGTTTGTACTCACCTACTTGCTTGGCTATGAGCAGGTGCGCAACTATGATGGCTCCTGGACGGAGTGGGGCAATGGGGTGCGGCTGCCGATTGAACGATAACAATGAAGAATAGGTGATTGGGTGATTCGGTGATTGAGCTTGTCGAAATCACCGAATCACCCAATCACCTATTCTCTTCTAAAGAGCAACCATGAAAACCAACCCAATCTTTGACCGTGCAACCGAACTGCGTAAAGATTTCCCCATTCTACAACGCCAAGTGGGTGATAAACCCTTAGTCTATCTCGACAATGCTGCCACCAGCCAAAAGCCGGCGGTGGTGATTCAGACGCTTGACACCTATTATCAGCGCTATAATTCTAATGTTCATCGCGGCGTGCACACGCTAAGCGAAGAGGCGACCGGTGCCTATGAAGCTGCGCGTGAGCGGGTGGCACACTTTATTAACGCGCCCAGCGCCAAACAGGTGATCTTCACCGCGGGCACAACCGGCAGCATCAACCTGGTGGCCTACACCTGGGGTCGGGCCAATTTGGAGCCTGGTGATGAGGTGCTGATCACCGAGATGGAGCATCACAGCAACATTGTCCCCTGGCAGATCCTGCGTGACCAGCTTGGCTTTACGCTGCGCCATGTACCGATCACCGATGAGGGCTTGCTTGACCTGTCGCAACTCGACCAACTGCTGACCGAGCGCACCAAGCTTTTCTGTTTTAATCATATGAGTAATGTGGTTGGCACGGTCAATCCCGTTGTACAATTAGTGCAGGCGGCTCATGCGGTTGGGGCCAAAGTGCTGGTGGATGGGGCGCAGAGTGTGCCGCACATGCCGGTCGATGTCCAGGCGCTTGATGTTGATTTTCTGGCCTTTAGCAGTCATAAGATGTGTGGCCCCACGGGTCTTGGTGTGCTCTATGGCAAACGGGAGCTTTTGGAAGCCATGCCGCCCTTTATGGGGGGCGGCGATATGATCCGTGAAGTCAAGCTTTCCGGCAGCAAGTGGAATGACTTGCCCTACAAGTTTGAAGCCGGCACACCCCCTATCGCGCAAGTGATCGGTCTGGGCGCAGCGGTCGATTATCTGAGTCAGCTTGGCATGGCCTGGGTGCATGAACACGAGCAGCTACTGACAGCTTATGCCTATGAGCGCCTTGATGCGATTGAAGGCTTGCATATTCTGGGTCCCGGCCCAGAAGAGCGGGGTGGGTTGATCGCCTTTACGCTCAACGATCTTCATCCGCATGATCTCTCCGCCTTGCTTGACCGTGAAGGCATTGCCATTCGCGCCGGTCATCATTGCGCCCAGCCGCTCCATGATCGCTATGGTATCGTCGCCAGTGCACGGGCAAGTTTTTATCTGTATAATACACTGGATGAGATTGATCAACTTGTGGCCGGTTTAGAAAAAGCTAGCACGTTTTTCGATTAGAGCGGTAAGCTGAAATAGGAAGGCGCAACGTGATCACAGAGGTTGTATCGAAGCCAGTCTATCAAATTCTAAATGCACTTACTGGAGAACCACGCATCGAGATTGCATTGCCGCTTGCGCTAAAGGAGTTGGTTCGCCTAAAGTTACAGGAAGCACATCAGCACCGTACGTCATTTGAAGAGCGCTATAGCATGGATTTTGCTGCGTTCAAAAAAACTTGGGATCAGGATGAGAGTGCCGACAAACATAGTTATGAAATCGAACAGGATATTTGGGAATGGGAAGCAGCAGTGACTGACGAAGAACGCTATCAAGGGTTGCTCGCAGGACTGCCATGACGCTAGCAGAATTTGAACAACAACTTTTCGTTACTGCGCTAGCTTCGCCACTTTGTGATATACCTTCAGTGTTGCGATTGACCGCTACGGCAATTAAAATACGCGTTTACACGACTATGGGTAATTACATTGACGCATTTTACAACGAACAGACAGGTACGACAGCTTATGCGCTCATTGACAAGGGCCACCGTATCTTTGGGGCTGATAATACGGGTGGTTGGCATAAACATCCTTTTTATGATCCCAAACACCATGATCCTTTACCGAGCGCTATGACATTTACTGAATTTGTTGCTCAAATTGAACAACATTATGGTTTTCAATAGATATTGGACTATTACTGATGGACGCACTCTATCGCGAAGCGATTCTTGACCACTATAAGCGCCCCCGGCGCAAGGGTCATCTGGAAAAGCCGGATATTCAACATCACGACCACAATCCCTTCTGTGGCGATGAAATTACGATTGAATTGAAGGTAGAAAACGACGTTATCGTCGACGCCGCCTTTGATGGCCGTGGCTGTGCGATTAGCCAGGCGACGGCGAGTATGTTGATGGAAGAAATTGTGGGAAAATCACTCGACGAGATCAAACAATTTGATAAAGAGTACATTTTAGAACTGCTGGGCATTGAGATTGGCCCCGTCCGTCTAAAGTGTGCCTTATTGCCACTCAAAGTATTGAAAGCAGGTGCCTATGGGCTTGAAGAATGGCCGGAATAACCCTTCGACACGCAACAATCATGCACCGAACAAATCACCGACAAGCCAAGGGAAAGCGTCAACCTTTCAACAGGCGCTACAGCGCCATCTGGCCGCGGTTGAAGCACGCGATCTTGACACCTTTTTGGATACAATCGCCAACGATGGTAGCCTTACCTTGATTCTGCCTAACGGTAGCTACTTAGACGATTATCAAGAGATTGTTGAACTGCACCAAGAGTGGTTCGCCGATCCGCAATGGCGGATGACAACCGAACTTGTCGCCACCCATGAAAGTGCGGAAATGGCCTCAGCCCTTTCCCTAGTTACCTATGAGGATGTCGATGAGGAAGGGCAACCCGTCGAACTTCAATACTTTTTGAATCTGCTCTTTGCCAAACAAGACAACAAATGGGTAGTCGTCCATGATCAAAATACGATTACCGATCTGATGGATGAGGATGAAGATATAGACAGTGATGATCTAGGTGAAGACGATGAGTGAGTTCATCAAAGTCGCCACCGTGGATGAAGTGCCGGTAGGCGGGAGCAAATTAGTGGAAGTCGATTATGTGCGGGTGGCGCTCTTTAATTTGGATGGCGAAATCTATGCCATTGAAGATGTCTGCACCCATGATGGCGGCCCATTGGTTGAGGGCACAGTGGTCAACGGCTGTGAGGTCCTGTGTCCACGCCATGGCGCACGCTTTAACATTCGCACCGGTGCAGCCGTAAGTTTTCCCGCCTTTGAAGCAACCAAAACCTATGCTGTTCAACTTGATGGCAATGATATATTGATTGAGCAGCCGGCATAATTGAGAAACAATAGAGCGAGTCGTTCTGAGATTTTAGATAAACTTAGGATATTAGGTGATTCGGTGATTGAGCTTGTCGAAATCACCTAAACACAAAAGGAATAATTATGAGCAAACCAACATCAGAAGAGGTCTTTACAATTTTGAAGCAGAATGTGAAAGATCCCGAGTTGATGATGAACATTGTCGATTTAGGGTTGGTCTATGGGATAGAAATAACCGAGAAGAATACTGCCGAAGTCACAATGACGCTAACCAGTCCCGGCTGCCCTGCCGGTCCGCAGATCATTACCGATGTGCAACGTTCGACGCACAACGCATTTCCCGACTTGGACGAAGTCAATGTCCACCTAACCTGGACTCCCTTCTGGACGCCAGACTTGATGTCGGATGATGCCAAAGACGAGTTAGGGATCTTCTAATCAGTAGAATGCAGCGGAGTGAGCACGCCCTCGTGCTCACTCCGCTGCATTCTACTGATTGTATAGTTTAACCTATGTTCGTCTGGCTTGAGCCAGGGCGCTGGTAAATAGGTGAGCCAGAACGGGGTTTTCGGTAATGGGCAAGGTGGGTAAGCGTTGCGCCAGTAGGCGCGCTTGATTCGCAAGCTCAAGCTGTTTTGCAATATAGAACCAACCAGCTTGGGCGCGTAAACCGGTGGTGAGCGCACGCGTTAACTGGGCGCTATCGGGTGATTTAGCCATTTGCGTCAGCAATGCTATCACGACCTCGCGCGCCGGCAACTGATTCTGATAGGCCACCGGCAGCAAGGCCCAATTGCGTAACTGCCACCCCGCCAATGCCGGATGCTGAAAAAGCGCAGCGACATAGGCGGTTAAGGTCTCGCCATCCACCGCATCTTTAGCTCCTTTTTCACTCGCTACGAGGACAGACTCCTGCCACAACTCCCGCAACCATTCGTCTACCGTCGGTGATGCAAATTGACCAATCCAGTCATTATAGAGCTTATATTCACCCAGCGCTGATACCGTTTCTTGGGATAATTTGGTGCGGGCTAAGGCTCGATCTAAGAGCCAGCGTCCATAATCAAAGGGTGCTTCCAGCATGGTTGCTGTACGCCCATTATCCATCGTCACCGTGACTAATTCACCAAGGGGCTGGCGGGGCGGCAGTAAGGTTTTGTCCAGCGTTTCCGTGCCAAAAAAGTGCGTCAACCCCAACAGATCGCTCCAGGCATAGCCAAGCAAGATGCCCCGCTCGTCGTTGGGTTGGGGTCGGTGCAACAGCCAAACACTCTGGCTGCCATTGAGGTCGGCGGGGCTGATCAAGGCGCGCCACGCTTCGGCGGAGGACGGTGTATAGGCTCTACCGGCAAAGCGGGCTTTACGCAACGCCCGTTCGGCCTGTGGTTTCAGTGGTTCTGGTAGAGCGAATTGGAGGGTGTGTAATGCCCGCAGCGCCGTGGCCTGGGCTTCCCCATCTAACCGTTCCAACCGTTGCAACGCTTCCTGCGCAATGCGGGGGCGGACATCCTGCGCGATCAGGCGCAGTAAATCGACACGCTCGGTCGGTGTCACTCGGTCTAATAGCCCCATGACCATCCACGCGATCTCTTCACCATGCTCCTGCATTTGGGTCACATATTCGAGCAACACATGACGGTTGCGCCGCGCTTCATCCAGCGCCTCGCGCAGACTTTGGAAGGCAATCTCTTCCGTGTCGGTGAGGTCAGAGAGCAGCGCCGCCGGCAGTTCCGTACCCACATAGCGCTGAGCAATCGAGGCCGCGGTCAGGCGCGCTTGGGGAGTAAGGCGACGATTGGCGGCCACGTTGCGCAGCGCCGGCAGCACTTCTTCAGCCGGCAAAAGCGCCGCGATGTGACCCAACCCGCCACGGATTTGTCCATTCGGTGTGTCCAAATACTTGATCACCAACGTGAGCACAAGCTCCTGGGGAAAGGTATGCACAATCGTGCGCGCCGCTTCCGTTAGTTCAGCCTCATTGCTCGTTTGCGCCAGCTCGGAGACTGCTTGTTCCAATTGGCGACGCTGTTGAAAGGTGTTGATAATTTTTTCGCTCATAAGTTCTATTGTACCATAGATTGTCCAAGAATGGTGGAATTATAGGTGTGTGAAATATTACCACCCGGGAACGCCGCCATCCCTGGCGGCAAGTCGCAGCCGCCAGGGATGGCGGCGTTCCCAGCTTCAAACCCAAGCAGACCTGCCCATTTTCTGTAGAAGTTGCCGATCTAGCTGTTGCAAATATTGGCGACCATAGAGACCATTCTCTAATCCTTCATAAAGCGGCAGTGGTAGATCCTGCGTCACCTCTTTGGCACAAGATGCCGCGCATAAAGCAATGGTCGCCACCGTATCCACATCGCCGGTAAAAGCAATGCACGTCTGTAAGATCGCACTGAGTGAATCTTGCGTCAGCACTGCGGTAACTGCGGCGTGTACACTTTCGATGCCAGGCGCGCCGACTTTGCCTCGCCACGGCTTTGCCCACCGTCCGGCTACGTAAGTTTGTAGAAAGTCACCTAATTGCGCCTTTGGCCCCAGATCATACAAAAAATAGTGAGTCATCAGGGCAGCGGTGATGGCAGATTGCTTGCCGCCTGGTGTGTTGTGCGTGAGTTCGGCTTGAAGTGTGGCTTGGCGGATCACTTCGTCGATAGTTGGATAGATGCCGATGGGGCCAGCACGCATGGCTGCGCCACTTTTATGACTATCCGGGCGAATTTTAGTCAAAAATTCATCGGCATCTTGCACCT
>Ga0163153_10006903_pt1 | contig 12514 bp, 11 predicted proteins | sample OliLakLV19MP6IB1_FD_148629 | JGI IMG/M metagenome (GOLD analysis project Ga0163153, IMG submission 148629) | Freshwater microbial mat bacterial communities from Lake Vanda, McMurdo Dry Valleys, Antarctica - Oligotrophic Lake LV.19.MP6.IB-1 | ecosystem: Environmental > Aquatic > Freshwater >... | reverse complement strand
AGCTTCAGCCTCCATTAAACTATCTAAATAATACTTCAAACCCTTGATAGTTGGTACCCGCCCGGCTGAGATGTGCGGCTGATACACGAAGCCCTTGGCTTCCAGATCTAATAGCTCATTGCGAATTGTTGCTGGGCTGACATCTAAGCCACTAGCCTGCACCAAGGCCAAAGATCCCACAGGCTGAGCAGTGTCAGTATACATCTCAATAACTAGCTGCAATAAAACCCTTTGTCTTTGATCCATAAACGTCTCTTAGCACTCTAAACTTATGAGTGCTAATTCAATATAATACATAGTAAAATGACTGTCAAGCTCACCCCGTTGGCTAATTTCGCATCTAATAAAATGAACAAAAAAAACCAAACTTTTCTCAAAAAATCAGGCTTTTTTTATAGAGCAGATTAACGGGCTACACGAATGACGTTGGAGGTGGCATTCACATAGGGCAGACAGGCTCCTACTGTTACACGATTTCCGGCTGAGCGGTAAATATAGTAGCCAGTCCAAGAAGCGTGATATGGTCCAAGAGTTGGATCCTGAGGAATGGTAGGTAAGTAGGTATCAACTAGAGATGCGGTTAAATTAGCACACCCCACTACTGAAGTTGTAGTAGCCTGAGAGCCAGTAATACCACAACCATTCAAACTAGTGCCACCTGACCCCCAAACTGTAGACATACAGCCATCACCAATACCTATACCATACGTGTTGCTAACTGGTAAGGCCGCAGTATTTCCTAAACCAATATTAGCATTAGGAAAATTTCCATTATTGTCAGCTACAAAGGTTAAGACAGCATTCAAAAGAGCTGTGATATCACTCCAGCGCTTAGCATTATTCGCTTCACCGAGTCGTTTCGCCGGATTGATAGCGACAAAAGCGGCTGAGGCTAAGATGGCGATAATAGCTACTACGATAATCAACTCGATTAACGTAAATCCTTTTTTATGAGTTACCTTCATAGGTCTGATATTTTATTAGGAAATTATCCACAGCGGATACATTTAATATAATTATACTACTTTTTCAGCTTGTTGTCACTTAGGACTGGTGACGACAGTTATGTTGACTTGGTAAAGTCCTGGGGTGAGAGTGCTGATTTTGACATGCTGCAGTTGATAATCGCTGGGTAACTCTTGCTGATACTTCTCCTGCCACAAGCCTTGGATTAATGTCAGAAAAATCGGGCGCTCTATGGCTAAAAAGCGAAAATTAACTGCCAGAGAAATTGTTTGGCCGTCAGCAGCGATAAAACGAGACAACGACGGTGTACTGGTAGATATTTCGGAGCTGACATAGTAAGGTATGACAGTACGTCCTGTAGCGACATAAGTCGCCGTCAAATCCGAGATACCTCCTTGCCAGAGAGCGTTAACTTCACCGTCGAGCAAAGCTTGATAGGCCTCGGCTGGGGTCGTCGGCACGGCATCAATCACTGTGATACCGTCTTTCACTCGTTGACGCTCCGCATCTGTCGGGCGCTTGGCGCTCAAACTCAGGGTTTTATTTTCAGCAGTTCCCTGAATAACAGGTTGGCTGATAGACGGAGTTGAGGTGCTATTATTCACAGCCACAACAAAAGTTATATTCATAGTTTGACCATCCACGACATTGTCACTGAGGGCTATCAACTGACCAAAAGAAGATGTCGGACTCACACTACGCCACCAAACAAAGCCAAACACCGCTAGCGCCACGATAAGCATTGTCAGGAGAATGATCGGGCGACGATTGGATCGCGCTTTTATCATCACCGGAGTACTCACAACGCTTGGCGCTTTCACTACTACTGTAGGCTTAGTCACTGGACGTTTGAGATTTTTTAACTTTGGTGAGACAAAATTAATATCATCATACTGTTCATCAGCCGCCATCAAAGCCAAGCCCAAGACTGGAGCAGAGCTAAAAAAACTCATACTTCCCAGGGACATCTCAGCTGGAGGCTGCCCTAGAATAGTCGGCAATCCCAAAGCAGATTGGAGGTACTCAGCCAAACCTGGTAATTGAGCGCTACCTCCAGTTAAAATAACGGTGGCAATCGTCTCGCTATGGCCTTGCTGCCAATACGATATAAATAGTTTGATCTCGGCCGACCAGCGCTGTAAGTAGGGTAAGAGCAGTGGGGCGACTGTGTTGTCAGGAGAACTCACGACGCCAATCGACTGCTTCTTCTTTTCGGCCTCCTCCCAAGAAATCTTTTGTTCCTCCATTACTACCTTTGTCCAGACATCACCCGCGTTAGCAATCGTCACTGTTTCTCGAATATACTGATTTGTTACTATACTGGCTATCGTAGTACGGGCTCCAATATCTAGTAATACAGCTGTTTGTTTCGCTTCTGCTGGACCTAAAACTTTGGCTAAGGCTAATGACTCAGTAGTAGCCAGACGAATTTTAATCTGCAAACCGTCAAACAACTTAGTAAAATCATCTAATACGGTCTGATAGGTAGCAGCGTAAAAATACTCCACCTGCTCCCCTATCTGACGCTTTTGGTAATCAGCGACTAATAATTGCTCATCCACAGGGATAACTTCAGACACTTTACGTCGTAAACTATCGACCGTCTCGCTGGCAGAAATAGAGCTGGGCAAAGATACAACCACCGAAAATACTTTGGACTCTGGCAAACAAATCACAACTTCTTTTGGCTTCAAAGCCTGAGGCTTAGCTGCGGCAAAAAGCTGGGTCACCGCCACCGTCAGATCAGGCAATGATAAAATACGACCGTCTTCGATAACGCCTGGCTTGAGAGCGACTGATGAGACGGCACTAATAGAATACTTTGAGCCTTTGGTATCTAGACGCAAAGCAATCAACGATGTATCAGAAAAATGTAGTGCAACGAGTTCTGTTTCTTTATTAAACATAGTGATTAATCAACTTTGATTCTAAATAATTTAGGCCGTGAAGCACCACGGTCATAAAAGGCTTCATAGACATATGATCCGCCGGGCGCGTCTATATGAGGACGTTCGTAGAGATCCCCAGTTGTTAACGGTAAAATAGAACCAACAACCTTAAAAGTTCTAATATCAATCTTTAAAAATGCCACGTCGGTTGCGCCACTATAATTAGTAGATAAATACAAATAACCTCCCGCCGCATCCATAGCCATATAAGAGCCAAAGGCTGTAGTTCGTAAGGTAGTGCCTTTGGTGAAGGCGGTTACAGACACCCGAGCTACGCTGGCATTGCGCCCATTATTATACTCATCCCAAGCAAAATAAAGATAGTTATCTACCAGCGATACCGCTGTCCACGTGCAGGCCAAGCCAGAATCCATGTTGAGAGACGAGACCGTAGAAAAGTCTGTCAAATTAACTTTCTTTAACGTGGGAGCATTTTCACCGCCGCCGCTGAAGGAAATAAAAGCAAAACTATTATTAATCACCATGTCTGGACCCGTTATCCAGGAGGTACTCAAAAAGCTTCCTAGAGTGCTTATCCCAGCGGTAGTAAAATCTTTAGTGTCGAAACGTTTGAGACTCAGTCTGCCCGAATTACCCTGATCAGCAAAAGCTACATAAATATAATCTCCCGCTGCAGCGATAGCGTCAGTATAGGCCACACAACTAGGGTTAACACAGGCTGTATTGAGACCTTCCATAGTAGTCACACCTGCTGTTACAAAATTATTCAAATCAACACGAGCAATAGCTAGCTGTTCACTGGTATTACTAACTCCCGTATAAGTCCGATAACTTACATACAAATAGCCACGATGAATGACAGAATCCATATTATTAGCTGTCACAGTGCTGATATTTTGCAGGCTACTGACTACAGAAAAGGTACCGAGGTTAACTTTGGTGACAGCCAACTTACTGCTGGCCGCACCATCACGATATGAGACGTAAGCAAATCCACCATCGATAGAAACTGTAGCATACAAACCGTTACTAGAACTCATATTAATATTATTATTAGTGGCCAACGTTTCAGTCGGTTTAGCTGCGGTACTCTCAATTCCACTTGATACGATAGTAAAAGGATTGGTAGCCACATTGACCGTCGAGCTAGCCACTGCTACTGAGTTCAAAAAAGATGAGGTGGTGGTTGCCCGAGCCGTGACATAACGAAAATTACCACTGCCTTTAATTGTCACGATACAATTAGCACTTTGTCCCCCGATACTATTCACATTCAATGTAGTCACCGCATTATTATTTGTCAGCTCAGCCACAGCCGAATCCAGACAACCGTCAGCTGCCGTGGTTAAATTTTTACCAAATAAAGTAGCTGATAGACCTAAGCTATAATCTAGGTTCATAATGGCCAATCCCGAGCCAAATAGAGCTATCAATGAGGTTAGTAAAATAACCATAATCAAAGCGATAGCCCCGCGATCTTTAGAATTTGCAACTATATTTTCTTTCATATTACGTATTACAAGCACATAAACGTCTAGCTGTGGCGTCACTAGAAGCACAGGTTTCGGCCATGGTACCGCTGTATTTGCAGTATATATCGCCATCCCAATATGGGACAAACCTGAAGTTTTGAGTTTCACACCCTCCAGCACAATTGGCACCTACAGCTGTCAATATTGTACAAGACGCATCGTCGTAATTATTACCCGCGAGACAGCCACCTTTACCAGTACAAACAGTATTACACGACTGACCAAGTGCTCCTAGATACCAACATTTACCACCCGAAGAGTGCCCACCACAACTAGCGCCATCACAAGAAACTGTAGATAGGCAGGCACTGCAATTGTTTTTGCATGCTGCTTTGCCACTACAAGTAGAGCCATCCTCCACATACCCACCTTTATAGTAGGTGCTGTCTAGGGCACAGGCGGTTGTCAGCGTCGAATCACAAACCTCTCCTGTCCCTCGTGATCCGTCGCCACAGACTACTTCTATCGGAGCCGGAGCATTGGCTAGAGAGACCCCAAAGACCGCCGTAGTACTAGCGGTGGTGGTAGCGCTATAATAATTTGGCTGGTCAGAATTGGGAATACCCATAGTGATACTTATTTTCAAAGCACTTCTACCATAGGCCGTGCTGGTAGCAAAGACTAGACCGCCATCATAGATGACCGTATTTTTGGCCGCAGTCAGCATATAGCTCGCGTCACCATCATTTTGAATTGTTGTGCAGTTACCTGAGTTACCGTTGATAAAGCCTCGATAGCAGTCAATCCTCAAGCCTCGATCAGCCAATGATTTCCAATAAATTTTCACAGCTGTAGTGGTGGCATTATAATCTCCACGACACTCATACGGCAAGATAGCAGCAGCTGAGCTCGTATTGTAGTAGAGACTTAAGTAATAAGTATTAGAGCCTTGAGCACCCGTAAAATCTTTACAAATAGTGCCTGCGTTATCAGTGGGTAAGGCAGTGGCTCCTTGAACCAAAGCTTTGATAGTGTCCAGAGCATTACCAACATCTGTCGTCACACGACGATTGACGCTAAACTTCGACTGTGACTGCTTGACAATGAGAGCTAGATCAACCACACCAACTAATAAAATACTCAAAATGGTCATATAGATGACAATCTCTAAGAGGCTAAAACCTTTTTTTGATCTGGTAATTTTTGTCTGTCGCTGCATAGGTTAATCAATATAAATACTAACGCCGTAAAGTATCGGAAAATTGCCACTACAGGACGTCATACTAACGCCATAACGTAACCATTTTTTATTAGCAATAGTGGTATAGCTTGCCAAGGACACGGATGACGTGGCAGTGCCGGTAGAACTAAAGGTAAATGGACCAACAAAACTGGAGCTGGTAAAATCAGGTGTAGCCGATCCGGTGTTCGTTGCCTGCAAATATAATTTTAGCACACAATTGGTGGGGACATTCTGCGTCCATTGCAGTGTCAGAATATTATGATTGACAATGGCTGGACTCGTAGCATACAGCATAACCGCTGCTGTCGATGTAGCTATCGCTGTGGTAGAGCCAGCAACCATCGTGAGTGTGCCTGCTGTACTAGAGCCCGTCATATTATTTCCCGAATACCAATTATTACTCAAACTCAAACCACTCCAACCTAATGTGCCAGTAGTTCCATTCCAACTTGTTTGACGTAATTTATAGGCACCGACATTGGTAACATAGCCATCTAGGTGATAAATCTGAGGTCCACCAACAATTTTTACTGTCACCAATCTTGTGTTGTAATCATTGGTACTACCGCCAGCAACGATACTACCAGAGCTATCACGGGTCACATCATAAAAATAGACGTTGCGTTTCAAGCCAGAGCGGGTAGTCGTCCCATTGTACAGCTCCCAGGAGCCGGCATTATTTACTCGGACATCATAGGCGGTATTAACCGGCACATCAGCGATACTTTTCCACGAAGAATCCGCCAGAGCTTTGACTGCGTCGTAGGCTTCTTGGGCATATATTTGCTTCAGCTGTTTGTCGTGGGGATTACGAAAAGAGTCATTTGAGCTAGCAATCGTAAAAGCCACACCTGCAGCCAATAAGGAAAAGACAGTGACAGCGACTATAATCTCCACCAAAGAAAAACCTTTATTATTAATTTTAACCATACTGTGATAATTATTCACAACTATTATAGACGACGCCAAAGATACCGACCCGGACAGTACAATCATAGCTGCCATCGACAGTCCGTAAACGAAATCCTGTTTCGTCAGTATTGGAAGCATTGTCAAACCCCCGACCAAAGCCAGTAACCTGTTGATAATATAATTCGGACTCAGTATTCACTTCTTCATTGCGGATCAGCTGAGAGGAAAAGCTAATAATCTCATCATACTCAGCGTCTCTAGTGGCGTAGTCTTTACCTTTGAATAAGATAAAGCAGTTAGTACCAGCCGTAGTACCACAGCCTGTAGCATTGGCATACAAAACTTTAATACCCCAATTATCATTATGACGGTTTGCTCTGGCATAGGTATGAGCCTTAGCGATCAACGCTTGGATACTTTCTGTGTCGGCGTTATAAAACTGTTTATTGTTTTTACCTTTTAGCTGTGACGTTGTCATGACTGCACCGGTAAACAAAACTATAAAAATAACTATTACCATAATCATTTCTATGAGGGTAAACCCCGCACCACTTTCACACTTCACTCTGTCAGAGCCACTGCTAAGTTTAGCAGGTAAAAAAACATCATCTTGTTCACGAACTTTCTCAGTGAAAGTGGTGCGGGGTGAATCCCCGACACAATACTTATTCTGAATTTTTTTAGATGATAACATAGTGGTTAGTTACTTCTAAACTCTGACACAGGCTGAGTAAAGTTTCGTGAGAAAGTGGTGCTCGCCTCGCTGAAGCTTAGGCGTAGCGGGCTCGCCTCGCTAGCTGCCTCCTTCGCCGAAGTAGCATTAGAGCTACGAAGGCCGAGTCGGCGTAGCGGGCTCGCCTCGCTAGCTGCCTCCTTCGCCGAAGCAGCATTAGAGCTACGGAGGCCGAGTCGGCGTAGCGGGCTCGCCTCGCTGAAGCTTAGGCGTAGCGGGCGGGGTAAAGCCTTTATTTTAACCCCCCACATTGGATGTAAAGTTATAGATCGGACTAATAACTGCCATAGCGACAAAAGCCACGGCGAGACCGATAACTACCAGGAGTACTGGCTCTAAAATACTAGATAAATTTCTAGATAAACTGTCTAAATCTTCTTCGTAATAATCGGCCAGATAGGCAAATGTTTCTGCTAGATTACCTGACTGCTCTCCAACTTTGATCATTTTTGAAGCAATCCCAGGAAATCTTTTTGGGGTTCGTTTCATACTTTCCCCCAAAGACTCACCTTTTTTAATTTGCTGCAAAAAGAAAGCAACATCACGTTGATAATAGATATTAGACATATTGCCTTGAACTATTTCTAAAGCCTTATCGACAGTAATACCGCTCTGCAATAATAACGACATAGCGCGACAAAAACCCGAGAGATTAATAACTTGGCCAAAATGATGGATCAGTGGTACATGCAAAGCGGAATAATGAAAGAATAATTTAGTAGGCATTACTTGACGAGCAATGAGGATAATAAACAGAGCAATAATTATACCGATCATTGAATAATACCAGTACTGTGTCAAAAAATTAGAAATACCTATTAAAATCTTAGTTGACAATGGCAAATCACTGCCCAAAGAAGCGAATAACGTGGTTAATTTTGGTAAAACAAAAATAGTTAAAGTCAAACCCAAACCTCCCATAGCCGTGACTATAATCATCGGGTACAACAAGGCACCTTTAATCTTACTTTGTAACTCGTGGGTTTTGCGTAAATGCAAGGCTAAATTAATCAAACTTTGTTCTAGTGACCCGCTTTCTTCTCCAATTTGCACCATACTGATAAAAAATTTATCAAAAATACGTGGATACAGAGCTAAACTAGCAGTCAGATGATTACCACCTTCAATAGAGGCTAAAATGTGCTGTAAAATTCTTTTAAATAACCCCTTATGCTCGCTGACCAAGATAGTGATAGCTTCGTTAATAGGCATCCCGGCTTTAATCATCAACGACAAATGTTTAATAAAAAGCATTTTTTGCTCCAAACTAACCGAACCAAAACGGCCAGAAAAAATCAATTCCTTTTTTTTCTTTACTTCTTTGATCGACTCCATCGATAGGACTTCGTAGCCTTGCTCCGCCAAAAAAACTTGAGCCTGCTTACTATCAGCCGCTTCAAGCTCGCCTATCTGCAGGGCGTTATTTCGATCGTAAACTTTATATTTAAACTTCATAAATATTATTCAGATGTAGCACGCAAGACCTCTTCAATGGTTGTTTTGCCGGACATGACTTTAGTAAAACCGTCTTGCAACATAGTAGTCATACCTTGCTTCACGGCCATCTCTCGCAGAGTATCCGCATTAGTTCTTTGCATAATAAGCTCACGAATGGGGTCATCAACGACCAGTAGCTCAAATAAACCGATACGTCCTTTGAAGCCACTATTATTACAGTGGGCACAGCCCGCGCCTTTGTACACGCGAATATCCTGTGTCATATCCGTTGGTAATTCTGATTTTAAAATCTCATGACTATAGACATCTTTTTTTTCTGCTTCAGTCAAAGTATAGCTGACGATACACTTCGTACACAGTCGGCGGACCAATCGTTGACCAATAATAACGCGTACCGTGGAAGAAATTAAAAATGGTTCAATCTTCATGTCTATCAAGCGTGGCAAAGCTGTCGCTGCGTCGTTTGTATGCAAGGAAGATAATACTAAATGCCCAGTCATAGCAGAATTCACCGCAATACCTGCAGTTTCTTCATCACGAATTTCCCCCACCATGATGACATCAGGATCTTGACGCAAAAGTGAGCGTAGACCAGTAGCAAACGTCAGATTAGTCTTAGGATCAACTTGAATCTGATTGACGCCGACCATATCATACTCGACTGGATCTTCGATAGTAGAAATATTAATTTCACGAGAATTAATCAATTGGACCAAAGCATAGAGTGTCGTGGACTTACCGCAACCCGTAGGACCAGTGGCCAAAATCATACCATGAGGTTTGGCTACCGCTTCTTCGGCTAGCTTCAAATCGCGTGCGCTAAAACCTAAATCTTCTAGCGTGTATTCTTTGTTATTGGCTGATAATAAACGCATAACTACTTTTTCACCATGTACTGTCGGTAAAATAGAGACACGAATGTCAACTTGTACATCAGCTATCTCCATAGATATTTTTCCATCTTGGGAGCTACGGTGCTCATCAATACGCAAGCGACTCAAAATCTTAATTCGAGCCACGACTAACTCATCAATTTCCTTCGGTAACGTTAAAACATCATGCAAAATGCCATCAATACGAAAACGAACGACCACGTCTTTTTTCCGTGGTTCTATGTGGATATCAGAGGCGGCATTATGATGGGCATAAGCAATGAGGTTATCGACAATCTTGATAATAGATAAATCTTCAGGTTTAGCATTTTGAACGCGTGCCACGTTCAGCTTAATTATTTCTTCAAACTCATCCTGAATGTTCTTGCGATACCGTCCTAAAACATCTTTTAATAAACTAGGCAAAGTATAATAAACAGTCACAGGCTCACCAGTCTTTTTTTCTAATAATTTTTTTAGTTCATAATTTTCTGGATCAGTCATGGCGACTTTAATCCCTTGGCTATCGTGACCAAAAACTACCGCTCCTTGGCGTGCGGCCACTAATTCTGGCAAAATATGTAATGTCTTATCGTCGATATTCTCTTTGGTAACATCAACAAATGAACAGCGATAAATATTACTAATCAACTGTCCAAGCTGATTAGGTTTTAGGAGGTTTTTTTCTAATAAAATATCTACCAAAGGACGCTGTTTGGTCACAGCAATAGCTTTGGCAGCTTTTAAAGTATCTGCATCTATGACACCAACTTTAGCAATGATTTGCTCTATCTGAGCATCTTGGATCATGAAATTTTATTTTTGTTCTGTCTTATGGCTTTTTTTATGTTGGCTGAAGCACAGCTTGATGGACATGACTCATAATTACTTGGTACATACTATCAAAATTTGTGGTGTCTTTATTCAAATAATCGACTGCACCCAAAGCCCGCGCTTTAGCTTGATCTTCAGGCTGATTTAGGTGACTAAAGATAATAATAGGGATTTGCTGAATTAAGCCATTTTTTTTTAATTCTGTCAGAACTTCAAAACCATTTTTTTTAGGCATGATGACGTCTAAAACTACTACATCTGGCTTTTCAGCTATAATTTTTGCCAAACCTACCTCGCCATCAGCAGCTAAGCTCACCTGCCAACCTCTATCAAGCCAATCACTAGAATATATTTTGCGAATAAACTCATCATCATCGATCATCAAAATTTTTAACGTATTCATTGATAGACAGAAGTTACATTTATGACACAATTATACAATATTTGCGTCATAAAAACAATACCAAAACCAAAAATTTATTTAACTTCTTCCGTCTCATTTGCTGACAAGCTGCAATTTCCTACAAACCATTGATTAGTATCCCGATAAAGATAGTAGAGACTGACATCGGTGATATCGATTCCAGGATCAGATGGTAGCTCCCTGATATAAGGAGCTAAGGTAGTCTTCAAACTAGCGATTGGCACCGTTTTCGCTAGAGCAGGACAATAAATCTCTCCCGATCTTTCACCGAGGACAAAAACATCATTCCAGCTGTCCATTATCTTTGGTTGATCGCGGAATAGTCCTTGCAAAACCTGAGCAATAACTTTGCTATCGGCCCGCCGCTGGACATCCTGATAATGACTATGCTGAGTCCGATACGTCACCACATTTAGAGCTATCACTACCAACGCCAAAATGATAATAATCCACAGCAGCCAATCTCTCCTCCAGCGAGCGGAGCTCATAACACTGGTTTAATAATAGTCTTAACCGTCTCCCAATAGGTAGCATCTCCTTGTAATAGTCTGACATACCACCACTCCGCTCCCCAAAAATAGGTAGCCGCAAAACCAGTACGGCGAGCCAACTCAGCATTGGTTAGCAACTGTTTTAACGGGAACGACTGGTTAATTTCTGTCACCGTCAAATCTCTCACCTGACGACCCTCGGCCGGCCAAGGCTCTGCTTGTAATTCCGCAATAATCATTTTCTCTGGTGCTATCTGACGCCAATGAGCTTTGAAACGATATAACCAAGCCGGCCAAGGAGTATAGGTATACCCTAAGTATTGATTCCAAGCGACTCGATACATAGTAGTACCTATCGTCGGAGAAAGGTCACTCACCTGCTTCCAGGTGCTAAACTCACCACTATCGGTCAATAAAATATCTCTTTGAGGATCAATTTGACGAATACGAGCAACAACATTTTTCAGATATTCCTTATCACCTTTAGGACAGATACCAAACCAATCGACAAAATGTTCATTTTCCGCCTGCCAACTGGTAATCGCTGTACTAGTCTGAAAATGTTTTACTGTAGCAGTGATCATACTTAGCTCGCGGTCACGAATCGTTTGCTCTGATAAAGTAGTAGCCCACTGTGGAGTGTGACACTCTGGCCAGCGAGGTTGTCTGCGACCAACAACGACAATAAATTTTACTCCTCTTTTTTGACCCTCGGAGATCATCCAATCATAATTGGCATAATCCATTTTGCCTTCAATAGGTTCTATGTCTGACCAATAGACGGGTAGACGAATATTTTTTATCTGCAAATCATCAAGCATAGCTAGGTACGCCTGACGCCAATCCAAACCCAGCTCTTGGGCGTAGAGCTTGGAATAAGTAATACCCCATACTTGGTCCGTAGCCAGATCAGGACGATAGGTCAAAAAATGTCGATCTACTTTAAAAAAATACCACAACCCAGCGAGAATCAACACAAGTAGAAGCAACCAAGAGAAGAATTTTTTATTTTTTTTAAATAACGACATGATCAAATGTAATAAAAACCCACGCCAATTAAAATGAGCGCTAAGACTTTCAATATAATAATCTTAGTGCTAATATGCTCCTGCAATAAATGAGGATGCTTCCAACTAGCTAGGCCAGCTAAGAGCAAGATAAAACCGTACTGAGCTCCTTGGAGTGCTAAAATAATAGAC
>Ga0163153_10006901_pt1 | contig 12515 bp, 6 predicted proteins | sample OliLakLV19MP6IB1_FD_148629 | JGI IMG/M metagenome (GOLD analysis project Ga0163153, IMG submission 148629) | Freshwater microbial mat bacterial communities from Lake Vanda, McMurdo Dry Valleys, Antarctica - Oligotrophic Lake LV.19.MP6.IB-1 | ecosystem: Environmental > Aquatic > Freshwater > Lake... | reverse complement strand
CGCCGGCCGCCGCGACTTCCTCAAAGACCTGCGCGGCCACGCCCGGCGCATCCGGCACGCCGGTGATGGTCACGCGAGCCTGTCGATCGTCGAGTGTCACGTCGTCAATCGTTAAGTCTTCCATGCCTTGCAGTCGTCGCACGACGGCCATGATGTCCGACGGCGCGGCGGACGGTTGTGACGTCGTCGCGACGACTGGCTGCACCGGCGGTTTTTCCAACTCGAACGCCTGGTGTACCGCGCGAAGCGCCGCTTGGGAGTGCTCGCGCGAAACGAGTACGGAGATTTTGATTTCGCTCGTGGTGATCATCACGATGTTCACGCCGGCCTTGGCGAGCGCCCGGAACATGCGATCGGCGACGCCAGTTTGCGTCGCCATGCCGAGACCGACCACCGACACTTTCGAGACGTTGTCGTCATGCGACACGCCCCCAGCGCCGAGCTCTCGGGCCGCTTCTTCGACGGCCCGGAGCGTGTTCTGTAGATCGTTGCGCACGACTGTGAACGAAATATCCGCCTTTCCATCGGCGCCGACGTTCTGCACGATCATGTCAACTGAGATGTTTTTCGCGGCGATTTTGGAAAACAGCGCCAGGCTCGTCCCCGGGCGATCAGGCAGGCTCGCCACGGTAACCCGGGCTTCGTCTTTCGTCAGCGCCGCACCGCCGACGGCCTGGCCGGGCACTTCGCTCTCGGCGACGATCATCGTGCCGGGAATATCGGTAAAGCTGCTGCGGACGTGAATCGGCACGTCGAACTTCTTGCCGAATTCAATCGATCGGCTATGCATCACGCCTGCGCCGAGGCTGGCCAATTCCAGCATCTCGTCGTAACTGACACGCGTCATCCGCCGGGCTTCGGGCAACAGGCGCGGATCGGTCGTGTAGACGCCGTCCACGTCGGTGTAGATTTCGCAGGCGTCCGCGTTGAGCACCGCGGCCAGGGCCACGGCGGTTGTATCGCTGCCGCCGCGGCCGAGCGTGGTGATGTTGTAGTCCTCGTCGATGCCCTGAAACCCGGCGGCGATCACGATCCGCCCTTCGTCGAGCGCCTTCCGCATCCGCTCGGTGCTGATCGAGCGAATCCGCGCCTTGGTGTGCGTGCTGTCGGTCTTGATGCCGATCTGCGCGCCGGTGAAGCTGATGGCCTTTGCACCGAGCGCCTCGACGGCCATGGCCATCAACGCGACGCTGACTTGCTCGCCCGTGGAGAGCAGCATGTCCATCTCCCGGGCAGGCGGGTCGTCGTTGATTTGCTGGGCCAGATCGACGAGCATATCCGTGTTGTGCCCCATGGCGCTCACGACCATGACGACCTGGTTGCCGGCCTGCTGCGCGCGAATCGCGCGCCGCGCAGCGGCCAGAATCTTCTGGCTATCGGCAACGCTGGTGCCGCCGAATTTTTGGACGATCAATGGCATGTTGAACTGAAACCTGAAGTGCCACGTGAGGAATACTGAGATTCACCACGGAGACACGGAGGCACGGAGAGGAAGAGGATGCGTGACTTGGCTTGCATGCAGGAGTCGACTCGCCGAACGGCTACTAGCACTAAGTCTCGCCTTCTCCGTGTCTCCGTGTCTCCGTGGTGAAGAAACAATGACTCTCGTCACCGTTTCAAATGCAGAAAGTAATCCATCATCCGCCACCCCTCGGCGAATGATAACGCCGCAGCGCCGGCCGCCGCTTCGTCGTACGTCGTCACGGCGTCCGGCGTGATGCCGGCGCCGCAGATCGCCAGCGGCACGAAACCGTGGCTGTGGGTTTTGGTTCTAAGCGGCGTCGGGTGATCCGGCGAAACCAGGATACGGTACTCGCCTTGTTTCTTGAGAGCTTCGTGCAGCGGCCCGACGATGTGCTGGTCGATTTGCTCGAGCGCCTCGATCTTCGCCTCGGCCCGCCCTTCGTGCGACGCTTCGTCCGTCGCTTCGACATGCACGCAGATCAGATCGGTGCTGCCGATCGCGTCGATCGCATAGCGTCCCTTCGCCGCGTAGTCCGTATCGAGATAGCCCGTCGCCCCAGGGACTTCAATTCGCTTCCAACCTAAGAGCGCCGCCAAACCACGCAAAAGATCCACCGCGGTGATCATCGCGCCTTGAATGCCGTGCATCTCCGCGAACGGGGGCAACGCCGGGCGGCGGCCTTGCCCCCAGAGCCAGATATTCGTCGCCGGCAGCTTACCCGCCGCGATCCGCGCTCGATTCACCGGATGATCCGCGAACAGCGGCTCGCTGTCGCACATCAATTGATTCAATACGTCGCTGCCTGGCCCGCGCGGGTAGTCGTCCAGCACCGATTTGTCCGTCAAGTCGTGCGGCGGTGTCGCGCGAGTGTCGGTGCTGAACGGGGACTGCCCTGCGCCAGGCTTGTACAACAGCAAGTTGCGGTAGCTCACGCCTGGCACAAAGCGAAGTTGGTCCCCGCCCAGATGCTCCTGGCACGTGGCCAGCAACTGCGTCGCTTCTGCCGTGGAAATGTGTCCGGCGGTGAAGTCGCGCATCATCTGCTGTTCGACCGTCACCAGATTGCAGCGGATCGCCCAGTCATTCGGGCCTAGTTCCAAGCCCTGCGCGGCGGCTTCCAAGGGCGCTCGGCCGGTGAAATTCTGGAGCGGGTCGTAGCCCAACAAGCTCAGATTTGCCACGTCCGAACCGGCCGGCAGGGAGGCCGGCACGTTGTTCGCCCGGCCGACGACGCCCGCGGCGGCGATGGCGTCCATCGCCGGCGTGCGCGCGGCCTGGAGCGGGGTTTTTCCCCCCAACGTGGCCTGCGGCTCGTCCGCGCAGCCGTCCGGAATGATGATGGCATATTTCATGAGCGGTCCCGCGTAAAGAATAAGCAGGATAACCGCTTACGCCCGAAACGCAACCGGAGCCAACGCGACTGCCGGCCAGCGAAAACGCCGCGAAAACCGGGCGTCAGGGCGTGATTTTCAGAATCCGGTGATTACTGCTATCGGCGATGTACAACGCTCCGTCCGGGCCGATCGCCACGCCGTGCGGACGATTCATTTCGAGCTCCAAGGGATCGCCCCCCTCGCCCGCGTGCCCCTGCCGTGCGGCGCCGGCGATGCGGACCAGCTTGCCGTCCTTGGCGATGAACTTGCGCACAACATGATTCTCCGTGTCGACGATCAACACGTCGTCATTCGCGTCGACGCAAAGATGCTTCGGCCCGTTCATCGTCGCCAGCCGTGCATCGCCGCCGTCGCCGGTGTTTCCTTTTTCAGCCGTGCCGGCAACCGTGCGAATGCGGCCGCCTGGGCCGACGACTCGCAGCGCATGACCTCCCCGCTCAAGGACATAGACCTTGCCGCGCGAGTCCACGGCCACGGCGCGCGGGTCGACGAGCGGCGCCTCGACGGCGGTCGCACCGTCTTCCGGCACTCCTTGTTCACCGTTGCCGGCGACCGTGCTCACAACTCCCGTCGCCATATCGATCCGTCGAATCCGACGATTGTCGAGATCCGCGATGTATAGCGCCTTGTTGTTCGGACCGAAAGCGAGGCAATAGGTATCCCCAAACTCTGCCAAGAGCGCAGGTCCGCCGTCGCCGGCAAAACCTTTTTGAGCGCTCCCCGCGAACGGTTCGATGGTCATCGCTCCCAGATCAAGGCGACGCACGCGATGATTAAACGTATCCGCGACGAGCAGCGCGTGACCGGGACCATAAACCAAGTGATGCATGCCATTGAACACCGCGTCTTTTGCCACACCGCCGTCGCCGGCAAAGCCCTCTGCTTCGCGACCAGCCAGCGTTTCGATCATCCCCTCCGCATCAACGCGCAGGATACGCCCGCCGACCATCTCGGCGATGTACATCAGTCCGTCGCGATCGAAGGCCACGGCGAACGGCTCATTCAATTGCGCATCGATGCCGCGCACACCGTCCGCTGGCTTAGTTCCACCACCGGCAACGCGTTCGACGTGTCCCGCGTCCGCTTGTGCCGCCAACGCGAGGAAGATTGCCCACGACAATGAGAGCGGCGCGCGAGTCATCATGTTTGCACTCAAGTTGATAGATCAGGTGGAACCGCGAAATGCGCGAAACGACGCGAAGGGATGACTTTACCGTCGAACCGCAGAGAATAGCAAGCAATCTACTTTCAACTTGTGCAAAGTCATGGACTCGCTTCCTTTTCGCGCCATTTCGCGACTTTCGCGGTTAGTTCTTCTCATTCAGCCGGTGGAGCGAACCCGCGGCGCATCGTGTTTTCGGTGATCGTCCGCGGCACCACGAACTGCAGCAAATAATCCGCGCCGCCGGCCTTGCTGCCGATGCCCGACATTTTGAAGCCGCCGAACGGTTGGCGATTGACAAGCGCGCCGGTGATCGCACGGTTCAGATAAAGATTGCCGACCTGAAACTCGCGCCGTGCCTGGTCCAGGTGCGCTGGGCTGCGCGAAAACACTCCGCCCGTAAGGGCGTACTCCGTACCATTCGCCACCCGCAACGCTTCCGCGAAATCTTTCACGCGGAGCACCGCCAGCACGGGCCCAAAGATTTCTTCTTGAGCTAAACGCGACTGCGGCGATACGTCCGTGACAATCCGTGGGCCGACGTAGTAACCCTCGCCCGCCAATGTGCCAACGTCGCTTGCCAGCGCCACGCGTCCTTCCTGTTCCGCGAGCCGGCAATAGTCCTGAATCCGCGCGAAGGCCTCGGCGTCGATCACCGGTCCGACGTCGGTCCCGGGGGCTTCGGCGGGCCCGATCGACAGGCTCCGCGCCGCTTCGACCAGGCGTTCGACAAATACGGAGTGAATGCGTTCCAACACAATCACGCGCGAGCATGCGGAACACTTCTGCCCTTGATAGCCGAACGCGCTTTGCACCACGCTCAGCACCGCCTCGTCGAGGTCGGCGTCGTCGTCGACGATGATGGCGTTCTTACCCCCCATTTCGGCGATCACGCGTTTCACGCCGCTGACCGCTTGCGGCGACGTGTCCGCCGCTCGGGCGTGGATTGCCAAGCCAACTTGAAGCGAACCGGTGAAGGCGATGATCGCAGTTTGCGGATGCTCCACCAGCGCCGCGCCGGCCGCCGCGCCATCGCCGGGCAAAAAGTTGACAACACCCGCGGGCAGTTGCGCCGCGACGAACAGTTCCATCAGCTTCGCGGCGACGATCGAAGACTGTTCCGCCGGCTTCATCACCACGGTATTGCCCGTGGCGAGCGCCGCCACGGCCATGCCGGTCAGAATCGCGAGCGGAAAATTCCACGGCGCGATCACGGCCGCCACGCCGCGCGATTGATAGATGAACCGGTTTTCTTCGCCCGGCACGTCGACGCCCTGCGATGTTTCCAGGAAGATCGCTTGCTGGGCATAAAACTCGCAAAAGTCGATGGCCTCGCAGACGTCTGCGTCGGACTCGCGCCAGCCCTTACCGGTTTCATGCACGATCCACGCGGACAATTCCCAGCGCCGGCGGCGCATGCCCTCTGCGACGGCGCGCAAGTACTCGGCGCGTTGCGCAGCACCGAGCGCGCTCCATGCCGGCCACGCGGCATGCGCGGTCGTCACACCGTCCGCGGCCAACTTTGCGTCCGCCGAGGCCGTCGTGCCGACGATTTGTTTCAAATGCGATGGATTCAGCGACACGATCTTGGTAGGCGTGTCGATCTCGCGCCCGCCGATCATGAGCCGATGGTGGCGTCCGAACTGCGCGCGAGCCGCATCGATCGCCGTTTGCATCGCGTGCCGTGCAGCGGGCTTGGTGAAATCGGCCGGCGGTTCATTGCGAAACCGCGGCGCGAATGGCCCGTCGTGATGCGATGCGTCTTGGCGTTCGGCGGAAAGGGGCGCGCGCTGCGCGTCGAGCGGGTTCATCAGCAACTTCTCCGGGGCCACATGCTCGGTAAAGCTGGCCCGTAGGAAGGAATCATTTGAAGTATTTTCCAACAGTCTTCGCACCAGATACGCCATGCCCGGGATCAGTTCTCCGAACGGCATATAGACGCGCAGGCGATATCCCATCTGCACAATTGCGTCCTTCTCGGCGTCGCCCATTCCGTAGAGCATCTGCATTTCGAGCGAGTTGGTCGGCAGGCCCAAGTGTCGCGAGACGGCAATGCCGTGCGCTAAGGAGCGCAGGTTATGACTGCCGAGCGCCGGACGCAGCCATTGTCGGTTTCGCAACACGAAGCGAGTCGCTTGCTCGAAGCAGGCGTCCGATTCCCACTTCTCTTGAAATACCGGAATTGGCCAGCCGGTGGCTTGCGCATGCACTGTCTCGTAGTCCCAGTACGCCCCTTTCACCAACCGCACCCACACCGGCGTGCCGCGGTGCTTGGCCCAATCCCGTAGCTGCGCCAAATCGTCCAGCGCGTCGCGGAGATAGCATTGAATCACAATGCCTACGTCGGCCAGGTCGCAGAATTCTTCTTCCAGCAAGATCTCCTGAAAGATGCGGAGCGTGAGATCTTTCGTCTTGTACGACTCCATATCGACATGCACGTATGTCCGCCGCTCGCGCGCGACGCGCAGCAACTTTCGCAACCGCGCCCCGACGCGCCGCGACGTCCCTTCGGGGTCGATCGCGTCGAACCGGCAATCAAGCGCCGAAAGCTTAATGGAGACGTTCATCCGCGGCAGCAGACCGTAGTCGGCGCGATCGACCTGCGGCGCCTCGGGCCAGGCGTTCGCTATGGGCGCGATCGATTCGATCAAGCCGAGGTAGGCTTGCAGATAACGTTCCGCTTCCGCCTCGCTGGCCACGGCCTCGCCCAACAAATCGAGCGTGAACGCGCGCCGTAGCTTGCGCTGTCGCACTGCGGCGCTCAAAACTTCATCGGCGTTTGTGCCGGCGATGAAACGCCGTGCATGGTTCATCGCGTTGCGGCGTGCCGCGATCGCTAGCGCGCGACCGGCCAACGAATCCGGCTGCGCCACGGCGAGCCCCATCCGCACGGCCGACGGCAGAAACTGACGCACTTCGTCGAAGTACTCGTGCAGATGCCGGAGCACCGCCTCGCTTGCATCGAGCATCGGCAACACGTCCACAAAACGGAACATCTGCACCTTGACCGACTCGTCCTGCATCGCCCAGGACATGATTCGGTCTTCCCACCAGCGTCGTTCCAGCACGTTCGGCTGCCGGGCCGAAGCGGCGGCCAGCAACTGCCGGCCGACTTCTTGAGTCGTCCGTTCGATTGCCGCGAGGTCCGCTCCAGTAAAGTCGTCCATGAATTCAAGTTCCGTGCCAAGCAGACCTAAGCCAGAGTCCCGAAAGCGTCAACGTCCGGAGAGAATTGCAAATGACGTCGTACTCCATTCTCTCCGAGCGCTCACGCTTCCGGCGCTATGCATTGTACGACCTTATTCCTCGGTCGTATCCGCTTCCGATGTCGCGCCGCGCAGCTTCTTGCGGAGAGTCATTCGATGCAACCCAAGTGTGCGCGAGGCCTCCAACCGATTGCCGCGATGGAAATCCAATGCTTTGTGCAGTGCGGGCGGTTCGACGAGTGACAATAGCCGCTCGTACATATCGATGGCCTGCGGTTCCCGCGCGAGCAAATCGTCCGCCCATTGCGCCACGGATTCCTGTACGCGTCGCGCGATGTTCCCGTCGGCAGCGCGTCCCACTTCCAGCGGCGGCGGCAAGTGCTCCGCGCCGATGATGCCGCCGCGCGCCAGAATCGCGCTGTGCAGCACGGCATGGCGCAGCTCGCGGACATTGCCCAGCCAACGGCGGCGGCGTAGCGCGGAGATTGCGTCTGAGGAGAAATCCGGTCGCTCCGCGCCTCGCCATTCCGCGCGCAAGAAGTGCCGGGCCAACGTTAATAGATCTTCGCCGCGCTCGCGCAGAGGGGGAAGTCCAATCTCGAAACCGGCCAAACGATAGTACAAATCCTCGCGAAACGTCCCTTCGCGCACCGCGGTGCGCAAGTCGCGATTCGTCGCCGAAATCAGGCGCACGTTGATCTGACGTTCGATCGTCCCTCCGACCGGCGCGACCTGGCCTTGCTCCAGCACGCGCAGCAGCTTGACTTGCAGCGACAGCGGAATCTCCGACACTTCATCCAGGAACAAAGTCCCGCCGTCGGCCGATTCCAGAAGGCCGCGCCGATTTTCCACCGCTCCGGTGAACGCGCCGCGCACATGGCCGAACAACTCGCTCTCGGCGACGCCTTCGCTGAGCGCGGCCAGATTCACGGGAATTAACGGCCGTTCTGCGCGCGGGGAATGTCGATGCAAGGCGGCGGCCACCAATTCCTTGCCGGTCCCGCTTTCGCCGGAGATCAGCACCGGCGCTTCCGTCGGCGCGGCCAGCGCAATGCGCTTAAAAACTTCCTGCATCGGCGGGCTCGAACCGACCATGCCGCCCGGCGCCGCCACGAGCGATTCGTTCGACGGCGCTGGCCGCTTGCGCGTCGCTTGGCGCACCGCTGCCACGGCGCGATCCGGGTCGAACGGCTTCGTGAGATAATCCGAAGCGCCTTGCGACATCGCGCGGACCGCGGTATCGAGATCGCCGAATGCCGTCATCACCACCACGGAGGCGGCGCTCGACGCCTCGCGCAGGTCGCTCATCGCGTCTAGTCCGTCACGGCCCGGCAACCGCACGTCCAACATGATCACGTCCGGCGGCGCTTGACGCGCGCATCGCAAGGCGTCCTCCGCCGTGGCAGCGGAAAACACTTCGTGTCCTTCGCCGGTCAACACGCGTTCCAGCGCCCAGCAAATGCTCTCTTCGTCGTCCACTACCAGTACGCGGCTCAAAGCAGCAGTCCTATAAGAATGATGAAAACGCTTTGTTGGCGAACAACCACAGTCTCGTTTCGCTCCGTGAAAGGGCATTTCCTTTCGCGGAGCGAAACGACGCTATGTCGTATCGCCGGCAGACACTGTTTCAGTAGTCTTCAATGTATCCGCAGTTATAGCGGGAAACTGCGCTTCGAAACACGCGCCGTCGCCGTGCCGATAGCTCAGGCTGCCGCCACAGTCTTCCATGATTCTCCGGCAAATCGCCAACCCAAGTCCAATTCCTTCAGCCTTGGTGGTGACGAATGCCTCAAAGGCCGATGCAACAACCTCTGTCGCCAAACCCGGGCCGGAATCCCGTACGTGAATGCAGGTGCGCAGATCTTCGCTGCGCGTCGACGCTACGGTCACCTTCCCACCCGCCCCGGCCGCATCCACCGCGTTGATCAACAAGTTGGAAATCAAATGCCGCAGGTTTTCGGAGCTGACGGGCACGATCGTCGCGTCGGCATCGCCATTCCATTCCAGCGTCACGCGGCGATGTCGCAACATCGGGGAGAGCAACCGCATGATTTCCTGACGCGCTTCTCCCACTTGGCAACTGCCGCGCGCGGGCCGCTCCTCGCGTCCCATAACCAAGGAACGCTGCACGTGGTCCGATAACAAATCCAATTGCCGCGCCGCCACGTCCAAGCTTTCGACGTCGCCGTAAATGCAGTGCTTACGATGAATCCTCACGGCCATCTGCGCTCCGGCGGCGCAGTTCCGCAGTTGATGCAATAGCCCTGCGTTCCACTGCCCGACGACGGCCAGTCGCTCCTGCCGTTGAATCGTCTGTCGAAAACCGTCGAGTTGATCCGCCAATTGATTCGCCGCGACGGCGAGCGAACGCAACTCGTCATGCGGCCCGTCGACAATAAGTCGCTCCGTCCGGCCCGCGGCGAGTTGCGCCAAATGTTGCCGCAGGCGTTCGATGCGTTCGGCGATCCGCCACGCCAGACGCAATCCTGTCGGCACGCCGATGCCCGCGCCGACCAGTCCCACCAATAGCGGCGGCCACACCGCGGTGGCGACGGCGTCCCACCACAGCGCATGCGGAAATAGCACATGCAACGTCTCGCCCCGCGTGTTCGCGGAACGCGAATTCAGCGCAACGGTGCAATGCAAATACTGTTCGCCTTGTCGATCGGAGATGACCTTCACGCGCTCCGTGTTTCCCGATCGCAGCGGCGAGAGCTCCTGAAACGGAAACGCGGCCAGCGCAGGGTCGCTCAACGTAACGACCTTGCCCGCTTGGTTGGTAACCGCCAATTGCGTTCCCGAAAGGTCGCGCACCTGCGCCAACACGGCGTCCGTCAACGGAAAACGAGAATTGGCCAAGGTCGCCGCCATCGAATGCAACTGGTGCTCAATCCGCCGATCCGCCACGCGCCCCGACCAAACGGCGCCCAACAGCGCCGCGCCGACAATCGCGAACCCCAATACGCCCAGGTTCGGCAGTAGTAACTGATAGCGAATCGGCCAGGTGATGTCCGGTGTGGCGTTCTCAGTCATGGCGATCCCGGCTGGGGCGACGCAACAGACCGCATTCATGCGGCCGACATCGTAAATTGTCGATCATTCTCCACCGATTCGCAATGCGGAGCGACACCTACCGGCTGGCTCATCTGCCTTGCCGACCCAACAAAGTTGGGGACAATGATGCTCGAACCGTACGGCCCAGGGAACCTGTATTCATGCCCAATCGCCAATTCAACGAACGCACCGACGCCCTCCTGGCCGGTCTCCGGCAATCCGGCCAATACAAGCGGCTGGCCTACGTCACCGGTCCGATGTCGGCCACCGCCACGATCCAAGGCCGCGGCCCGGTGATTGTGCTCTGCTCCAACAATTACCTTGGCCTGGCCGACCATCCGGAAGTAGTCGCCGCCGGCCACGACGGCCTCCGGGCGTACGGCGCCGGCACGGCCAGCGTCCGCTTCATCTGCGGGACGTTGGCCTGCCATCGCGAGATCGAGGAAACGATCGCCCGCTTCGTCGGCGCACCGAGCGCGCTCACTTACGTCAGTTGCTGGAACGCCAACGAAGCTTTGTTGCCCACGATCGCTGGCGAAGGGGACGTGATTCTCTCCGACGAGTTGAATCACGCCAGCATCATCGACAGTTGCCGCCTGGTCCGCGGCGCGACGAAGGCGGTCTACCGGCACAGTGATCTCAACGACTTGGAAACCAAGCTGCGCGAGCACGCCGACAAGGCGGCCCGATTCGTGATCACCGACGGCGTCTTCAGCATGGAAGGCGACGTTGCCCGGTTGCCGGAGATTGTTGAGCTATGCCGTCGCTACGAGGCGCTGCTCATCGTAGACGACTCGCACGGCGTCGGCGTCCTCGGCAAAACGGGGCGCGGCACGCCGGAACATTTCGGCCTGCTCAACGAAATCGACATCCTCACCGGCACCCTCGGCAAAGCGCTCGGCGGCGCAGCCGGCGGCTACGTAGCCGCTTCACAGGCGGTGATCGATCTGCTGGTCCAGCGCAGTCGGCCCAGCTTGTTTTCCAACGCGCTGCCCGCCACCGTCGCCTACAGCGCGCGGCGTGCGATCGAAATCGTTGAACGTGAACCTGAGCGCGTCGCGCGACTACATGCCAACGTCGCCGCCATGCGCGCCGGACTGAGCCGCCTCGGTTTCGACCTGCATGATTCTCCCACGGCGATCATCCCGATCATGATCGGCGACGCGGCCGCAGCGATCGCCAAGAGCGAACGCCTGCTGGAACTCGGCGTGATGGTCGTCGGCTTCGGCTTCCCGGTCGTCCCTCAGGGTCAGGCCCGGCTTCGCGTGCAGGTCTCCGCGGCGCTCGAGCCGGAACACATCGAACAAGCCCTGGAAGCCTTCGCAAGACTCTAGTTCCGCCGATCAGGGACCCCCGCGCCCCCGCGCTCGCCTCACGCACGGCGGTTTGGCACTTCGCCGTATTCTGGTACAATTGCTCCCGGCCGATCAGGCCCCACGCGCCCGTGGCGCAACTGGATAGCGCATCGGTCTTCGGAAGCGTTCTTGGCTTTAGACCGATATCCTGGATTCTTCGATAAAAGCCTTGTTTTATAGGCTCAACTCCACTTGCGGCATTTTGCAAGTTGTATGCAATAACCGGGTGTCGCAGGCGGTTACAGGTGTCGGCGACACCACCCTAAGCGTATCGGTCCAAAAGGCACGAGACACTTGGCGGACGACAGAAACGGGACACACAGAGCCCCGGCGTCCTGCCCTGAAAGACAGCGGTGCCGTGGGCTACCCGGCCCCAATGCCCGCCAACGCCCGCGATCTACGCGACCACCTAGAAGCCATCATTGCCCGGTGCCGAGAATTGCCGGACCCTCGGGCGCTGCTACTGTAGCAACTGAAGCAGCTACGCGGGGAGTTTGAACGGGCGGACCTTCTGCGGATGTACCGTGAGGCGGCGCGGCGGTTGGAGCTAGGCCAGTGACCAGCTCGCGCCGACCAGGCAACAGCGGTTCATCTTTGCGCGGGGGGTAGAGGATGTCTTGCCCTACAGCTAGCCTGTTCGTGGGGTGTCGAATGCAGTAACGGGAAGTTCTGAAACAACTCCGGCAAACGCTGACGCAGCACCGCTGGCTCATTGGACTTCGCGTCGTTGACCGACCACTGGCCGAGCACCAACTTCAGATCATGCACCAGCACGTTCAACATGTGCACCGGCTGGCCGTCAGGATCGAGGCCCTGGCAACTCGTTTTGCCGTCGACCGCGGCTGCGAGCCGATGCTCAGCAGGCAATACGTGCTGCAC
>Ga0163153_10006895_pt1 | contig 12524 bp, 12 predicted proteins | sample OliLakLV19MP6IB1_FD_148629 | JGI IMG/M metagenome (GOLD analysis project Ga0163153, IMG submission 148629) | Freshwater microbial mat bacterial communities from Lake Vanda, McMurdo Dry Valleys, Antarctica - Oligotrophic Lake LV.19.MP6.IB-1 | ecosystem: Environmental > Aquatic > Freshwater >... | reverse complement strand
GTACTACCAGTGTAGCTGGCTGTATATCTTTATCATCTATGGCATTGCTCAGTATATCAAGATAAAGACTTGCCGAAACCATCATTGACGAGTAAGATAGCTGCTATTACTATCTTTATTTCTCAATGTTGAATAAACAATTATAGACATGCGTTTTAAGTATCATACCTATATTCACGACTTGACAGATTGTCCTCCTACACACGCCTATGCACAGGAGATAGAGGTTTTTAGATTTGTATTCAAACAGATAGATGATCAGCGTAATTTTGCTCCAGTGTACATACTTAAGCCCAAGCGGAGACATCCAAAAGATCCGCATCACAAAACATGTAGTGGCTATGGCTTATCTCTATTCAATACACTGGAGAATGCATGTAGTCGATATGCTGATCTACTAGAATCAATTCCTAGCTTTCCTCAAACGGTTGGCACACATATCGCAAAAGGGCAGGTCAACAACGACAATGGCGTTGCGACTGAGCCAAACTCAGATGGTCATCTCACCTTATATGAGTTTGAGCATACAAATTTACACGTAAGATTTCAAATTGTTCATCAGGTATACTATGATGGAATGTCTTAAAGGAATTACTCTGAGTGAGTTTCCCTTCAAAGAACTCGATAAAGTGGCCGATCTTATTCATTTCGATGGTCCGTTGCTCTCTCTCTTTAAGAATGTAAAGGGTGATCAATACTTTTTTTATTGGTGCGACAGCAATGAGGAAATGAATCGATGGCTGGTTTATCGCGTTACAGCCAAGGAAGTCAATGCGTATTTGTCAAAGCGTATCTCACTGAGAGATACATTGTTGCACCCTTCTGATGGTCTGATCTTTGCTGTCGATATTGATGACGATTTGAATTATAAAAACCCACTTTTAATGACGCCCGAAGATTTGCCCTCATCCTATATTCCTTCGATGAATTCTACCTATAAATTTAGCCCCATCATATATGGCGAACATTTGGACAAACCAATTGAGGGATACAAGATCCAAATCGATGGCGAATGGTCGCTTAAAGATTTATCAGAGATGCCGACTACGTATGCAAAAGCATACTCGTTTTTATATTTCTTACAACACGCGAAGCAATTTACCGAAAAGTCCCTTAAAGATCTTTTTAAAACCTACCCTTGGCGCGGTGGCTATAGTTCAATAAATTTCTATAACGCACTCGCTGCTTTTGTTTTGCCGGAGCATCAGCCGCAAATAGCTTCAATTCAATATGCATCTCCTGGTTGGATAGAAATAAACCTCTCAAATTCTGTCGCATTTTCCATTAAAAACGCTGTTACGGCTTTTGTTGCATCCTCAAAGGATCTGGCATTACTTTATAAAGAAATCTATCAAGAGTTGAGCAACCGCGGATTGCTTCGTGAGCCAAAACGAGCTGCCGAAAATCCTGAGGAAGAATTACCCTCAAAACGAAAGCAACTTCAAACTCAGTTTACCGAAATGAGCGAAGCAGATTTCCCGCAAAAAGCTTCTGATATACTCGTCAACCTGATGAGGTTGGAAGGTGTTCAGGAAATTGAAAATATTGCTAATAACCAGTTGATTAAACTCAAGATGCTTCTTTCCTTCTACAGGAAGATTGCGGTACTGGCTCAATACCAAGCAGAAGGTAAAGCAGAATACTAACCTACCACTGTTCTGAAACTTTTGGTTTCCTCGACAGAAATGGTAAATCTTTGGCCTCTTTTAATGCCGCAATTTCCTTGCAGCTAGCGCACATTCGTGCTACACTATGGGGTGTAAAACAGGACAATTTTATCCTGTACGATGGCGCAAGTGCGTCCACTGTATAAACACTGAAAGCAGCAATCCGCAATCACACATGGCCCAAGCACTCTATCGCAAGTGGCGTAGTCAAACCTTTGACCAGGTAGTCGGTCAGGAACATGTGCTCCAGACGTTGCGCAACGCGTTGCGCGATGGTCGAGTCGCGCACGCCTATTTGTTTGCCGGGCCACGCGGAACCGGCAAGACCAGCATCGCCCGCATTTTGGCCAAGGCGCTTAACTGTGCCGCGCCGGAAGAGCAGCGTCCTTGTGACAAATGCCCCAACTGTGTGGCGATTACCGAAGGGCGTATGCTCGACCTGATCGAGATCGACGCGGCCAGCAACAACAGTGTCGATGATGTGCGCGATCTACGTGACAAGGTTGGCTTTCGCCCCAGTGAAGGGCGCTATAAAGTTTATATTGTCGATGAAGTACATATGTTGAGCGTCAATGCCTTCAATGCCCTGTTGAAGACGCTGGAAGAGCCGCCACCCCATGTCCGTTTTATGTTGGCGACGACCGAGCCGCACAAGATCCCGGCCACCATTTTGAGCCGCTGTCAGCGTTTTGATTTGCGGCGCATCTCGGTGCCGGAGATTGTGGCGCATTTACAGGTGATCGCCAAGGCGGAAGGCTTTGGCGCGGAACAGGAAGCGTTGACTGCTATTGCGCGCAGCGCCCAGGGCTGTATGCGCGATGCCATCAGTTTGCTCGACCAAATGCTGAGCTATGGCAATGCGACGATCACCTTCTTTCAGGTGCAGCAGGCATTGGGGGCGGTTAGCGCGCAAGCCGTCGCCGACCTGGTCAATGCCATCGCCACCAAAAATGTGGCCGCGGGGCTAACGCTGATCCAACAACTGCTTACCCAAGGCGCGAGTTTGACCGAGTTCTGCCATCAGGTGGTCGAACATTTGCGCGGTGTCATGCTGCTCCAGATGGCGGGGGATGCTGGCTTATTGGCGGAACTGCCGGCGGAAGCGGTTGCCCTGATGCAACGCCAGGCGCAGCAACTCGCCCTGCCGTTGACGCTCTATGCCATCAAGCGCTTTAGTACCGCTGTGATTGAGCTAAAAGGCAGCCACCAGCCGCAACTGCCCCTAGAACTGGCCTTGATTGAATCAATTCAAGGCGAAGTCGGCGCACCCTCAACCCTGATCGCGCCAACGATGCCGATGGCTGTGCCAGTCGCTGGGCCGGCTATGATTCCGGCCACAGTAGCGCCAACCCCAGTGGCTGCGCCGTCGACATCCCTGCCGGCAACCCAGGTAGAGCCGTCGCCAGCTGTGACCAAGGATGATCCAGCGGCGCCCAAAGAGCCACCGCCGCTGGATATGGCGGCGATCAAACGACTCAATGATCAGTGGAAAGAGTCCTTTCTACCCACGGTACGCAAACAAGTTGGGGTGCGTGTCGAAGCGGCGTTGCGGGGAGTGCAAGATATTGCCGTGGCACAGGATAGTGTCGCCTTTGCCTTTGGCACCAATGAATTTACCCGTAGTATGATTGCGGAGCCGGAGACAAATACCAAAATTGTCGCCCTGCTTACTAAAATTTTAGGCCGTTCGGTTAAACTAGAATGTCAATCGGGCGAACGCGCCCAGCTTACTAATATGATTAGCGTGACCGAGGTCTCCAAAGAGAACAACGGGGTTGACCCGCTGTTGGAATATGCTGTCTCTTCGCTGGGCGCGAAGGTGATGGAGTAGACGGCAAGAAGACAAGATGACATGGTGACAAGGTGATTTGCGGAAACCACGAGAGCAAGGCACAGATGGTGTCAATGCAATGACACGCAACACGAATCACGAATCAAAGCGAGGATAAACTGATGAAACTAAAACGAAATCGATCGGTGGCACCGCATTCTTCTGGTGGTAAACCGGTGCGGGGTGGTGGTGGTCTGAACATGGGCAAAAATCCCAATCAAATGATGTCACAGATGCAGAAGCTGCAAGAAGAGATGGAAAAGACGCAGGCTGCACTGGCCGGGGAAGAAGTTACAGCCAGTGTGGGTGGAGGGGTGGTAACAGTAGTCGCTACCGGCGATCAAGCGATTCGATCCATTACGATCAAACCGGAAGTGATCGACCCGGATGATGTGGAGATGCTTCAGGACATGATCCTTGCCGCTGTCAATGAAGCGCTGCAAAAAGCCAAAGAGCTGTCCGACGAACGTATGGGCACCTTGACCGGCGGTTTAGGGCTGCCGCCAGGGTTAGGATTTTAGATTTTGGATTTTAGATTTTGGATTGAGCTTATTAGTTCAATCTTCAATCAAAAATCCAAAATCTAAAATCGGAAATCAGAAATTCTATGCAACCATTAGCTGAACCTGTAAGTAACCTAATTGAAGCGTTTAACCAGCTTCCCGGCATTGGGCCAAAGACGGCCAGCCGGCTCACCTATTTTCTGTTGCGCGCCGACGACTCCGTTTCGCTGACGCTCGCGAATGCGTTGCTGGTGCTAAAGGCCGGCACACTGCTCTGTAGCATCTGCCAGAACATCGCCGACCGTGACCCATGCGCCATCTGTACGGATGCGCAGCGTGACCACAGCATTATCTGCGTGGTCGAGGAGCCGCTGGATGTGCAGGCGATTGAACGTACGCGCGAGTATCATGGCGTCTACCATGTGCTGCATGGTGCAATCTCCCCTGTGCAGGGCGTTGGCCCTGATGATCTGAAAATCCGCGAGCTATTAGCCCAGCTTCAACCTAAGGAGGGCGCAGTACCCGTTACCGAACTGCTCCTTGCCACCAACCCGAATTTGGAGGGGGAGGCCACGGCGATGTATATTGCTCGGCTGACCAAACACCTGGGCGTGCGCGTTACCCGTTTGGCGCGCGGGCTGCCCGTAGGCGGCGATCTAGAGTATGCTGACGAAGTAACGCTAGGACGGGCCTTGTCTGGGCGCAGTGAAATGTAAGGGTTTTTCAAAAAAATAATGTCCGAACTCCCGTGCTGCGTGATTCGTGTTTTCCACGAATCACGCAGCACGCAGCACGAATTACTACAAAGTGCGCAAAGAAACGATAAGAATCCCAAAGATCATGACTACGGCAAATCCACTATCGGTTCACGAAGAAGAATGGCGGGCGAAAAAATTGGCACCGCTGGTGCAGCGCTTGGGCGAGCGGCAGAAAGAATTTACCACCAGCAGTGACAAGATCACGGTTGAACCGCTCTATACGCCGGCAACCGGCGCCACTGATCCTGATGATTACCTGGAGCAACAGGGCTTTCCTGGGGAATTTCCTTATACGCGCGGGGTGCAGCCCAACATGTATCGCGGCCGGCTGTGGACCATGCGTCAGTATGCCGGTTTTAGCACCGCGGCAGAGAGCAATCGTCGCTATCACTATCTGCTGGAGCGGGGCCAGACGGGTCTGTCCGTTGCCTTTGACTTGCCCACCCAGATTGGTTATGACGCTGACCATGCCTTTGCCGAAGGCGAGGTGGGCAAGGTGGGCGTCTCTATCAGCAGCCTGCGCGACATGGAAACGCTGCTCGACGGCCTGCCGCTCGACAAAGTGAGCATCAGCATGACGATCAACGCGCCGGCGGCGGTCTTGCTGGCGATGGTGATTGCGGTGGGCAAACAACAGGGAGTGGCGACCGACCAACTGCGTGGTACGATCCAGAATGACATTCTCAAAGAGTATATCGCCCGCGGCACCTATATCTTCCCGCCGGGGCCATCGATGCGGCTGATCACCGATATTTTTCGCTATTGCGCCGCTGAAGTACCCAAGTGGAATACCATCTCGATCAGTGGCTACCACATGCGCGAGGCCGGTTCGACCGCGGTGCAAGAGGTGGCCTTCACCCTGGCCAATGGCATCGCCTATGTAGAGCAGGCGTTGCGCGCAGGGTTGGACATCGACAGCTTTGCCGGCCAGTTGAGTTTCTTTTTTAACGCGCATAATAACTTCCTAGAAGAGATCGCCAAATTTCGCGCGGCACGGCGGCTCTGGGCGCGCATCATGCGTGACCGGTTTGGTGCGCAACAGCCCGACAGTTGTAAGTTGCGTTTCCATACCCAGACCGGTGGCAGTACACTGACCGCGCAACAGCCGGAAAACAACATTGTGCGGGTGGCGTTACAGGCGTTGGCAGCAGTGCTAGGCGGCACGCAAAGTTTGCATACCAATGGCATGGATGAAGCGCTGGCGCTGCCCACCGAAAAGGCCGTCGAGATCGCGCTGCGCACCCAGCAGATCATCGCCTATGAGAGCGGCGTGGCCGACACCGTCGATCCGCTGGGTGGCTCCTACTATATTGAAGAACTCACCGACACCATTGAGCGTCAGGCGGCCGACTATATTGCGCGTATCGATGCGCTAGGCGGCGCGCTAAAGGCGGTCGAGGAAGGCTTTATCCAGCGTGAGATTCAAGACGCGGCCTACAAAACCCAGCGCGCCATCGAACGGAATGAGCAGGTGGTGGTGGGCGTGAATCGTTACCAGACGGCCGAGACGCTCAAGCCAGATCTGCTGCGGGTCGACGAACAGGTGCGGCTTGACCAGATGGCGGCGCTCCAAACGTTGCGCGCCGAACGGGACAATACACACGTTCAGCGTCTCTTGCAACAGATTGGTCAGGCGGCGCGCACACCGGACGCGCCGCTTATGCCGATCATTGTGGAAGCGGTAGAAGCTTATGTCACTCTGGGAGAAATTTGCGATGCTTTGCGGGGCGTTTTTGGTGAATACCAGCCGGGAAGTTGGGTCTAGTATGGAGCAGCATGGCTATTTTCGGATTATTCACAAATATATTCCCCCCGACAGCCCAACCTACGCCATCTATCTCGTGCATTGCAGTATGGTCACCAATAAGGCATTGACCATTGCCAAAAAACTGCGGCTGCCCGAAAAAAGTCAGAGCTTTATCGAAGAAGCTGCCATGTTACACGACATTGGCATCATCCGCACCAACACGCCGGACATCTATTGCTATGGCGATCTGCCCTATCTTTGTCATCTCAGTGAGGGGCGCAAAATTTTAGAGGCGGAAGGCTTACCCCGCCATGCCCTGGTGGCCGAAACCCATGTAGGCGTAGGATTGACCAAAGAGCAGATTCAAGTCCAGAATTTACCGCTTCCTCAGCGGGATATGAAACCGACCACGATTGAGGAAGAGATCATCAGCTTTGCCGATCTCTTTTATTCTAAAAACCCGGAGAAACTCTGGCGCGAAAAATCGCTAAAAAAGGTACGGGAAAATATCGCTAAGCTTGGCGCCGAGCAGTCAGCCATTTTAGAGGGCTGGATCAAGCGCTTTACGTAGAAGTTTCAGGTTCCAAGTTCAAATAACCCTGGAACCTGAAACCTGGAATCTGAAACCCTTATGTTGACACGAATTGACCATATTGGCATTGTCGTTGCGAGTATCGACGCCAGCCTGCAAACCTATTGTACCCAATTAGGTTTTACCCTGTTGGAGCGGCGGACGGTGCTGGAGCATCTGGTCGAGGTGGCTTTTCTGGATGCCGGCAACAGTGCATTGGAACTCTTGGCGCCGCTTGACAACAGCAGTGGCACGGCTCGTTTTCTCCAGAATCGCGGGGAAGGGGTGCATCATATCTGCTTTGCGGTGGACAATATTGAAGCGACCTTGCAGGAATTGCGCGCCCAAGGTATGCGCCTGATCGACGAGCAACCGCGCCAGGGGATTCACGGTCTAGTGGCCTTTGTCCATCCCAAAGCGACTCACGGCGCCATGATTGAATTGCTACAGAAACAGCATTACCCATGAACGGCATGAGCGATGAGCCACACCTTTGCCTTTAGCCTGCCCCGCAAACCCAGCCTGAATCTGCGCTTTCCTTCCACGCGTCTGCTGGCGTTGGCGACGCTGCTCTGGTGGCTTGTCTATGGCTGGCTGGCCTATCGACTCTGGGCAGATGGCTTACAAAACGGCTTGTTCGTCAACCTCCTGCTGATCGCAGCGACGGTGCTGCTGGGGGTCTTTGTGGTCTTTGGCTGGCGACAGGTGGGCTGGCTTTGGTGGCGCAGCTTGCGCCAGGGTGGGAAATGGCGTGCGCTCTCGGTGGCAGCCACGTATCAACTCAGTCCGTCGGCCTTTGAAGCGTATGTCGCCCATCGTCTCTTTGCACGGCAGGGTTACCAGGTGATCAATACGCCGGACACGAAAGATGGCGGCATCGATGTGCTGATTACCGACGCCTATGGTCGGCAAGCGGTGGTGCAGTGTAAACGCTACCGCGGCACTGTAGGCAGCGCCACGGTGCGCGAACTCTATGGCACCATGATCCACGCTGGGGCCGCACGCGCCTATCTGGTCACAACGGCAGAGATCAGCCATGACGCCCGCCGTTGGGCAGAAGGCAAACCAATCACGCTGATCGATGGTGCACGTTTAGAACAACTATCGCGCGCCGCCCCCGGCTCGCAACAGATTTAAGAAATCGTAGGTGCGGTTTGCAACCGCATGAACTCGCTTTACCGGGATTGTGCGCGCGTAGAAGGCAACCGAAACCGCACCTACGCAAGTACAAAGGAGCATCTATGCCGCGTCCACAGATTTTTGCCCATCGTGGGGCCAAAACCGTGGCTCCGGAAAATACGCTGCCGGCCTTCCAACGGGCGTTGGAAATGGGAGTAGATGGCATTGAATTGGATGTCCACTGTAGCAAGGATGGCAAATTGGTAGTCATTCACGATGAATCGCTTGACCGCACAACGCGCGGTTCGGGCAAAGTTGGGGAATACACCGCGGCGGAACTAGCCCACATTGACGCAGGCAGCCCTTTTCATGCTGACTTTGCTGGGGTCGGTGTGCCAACTTTGGAGGATGTTTTTGATCTAGTGGGCAACCGCTGTCGTGTCAATGTGGAGATCAAGAGCGATGACCCCAATGGCGGCGACCAAGTCGAGCCGCTGATCGCCATGATCGCAGCGCGCAACCTCTATGATCAGGTGATTGTCTCTAGCTTTAATCCGCCATCGCTGGTCAAAATGCGCGCTTTGGCTCCCAAGATTCAGCTTGGCTTGCTCTATTACCTACCGCTGCCCGCCTTCTTGCGCGACGCCTGGTTCACCCCGATCATTCAGCCGGAAGCGATCCATCCCTATCATCGGCTGGTCAACGCCGATCTGATGGCTTGGGCCAAAGCACGCGGCTGCGCCGTCAACACCTGGACCGTCAACGATGTGGATGAAGCGCGCCGCCTGGCGGATCTGGGCGTAAATGTGATCATGAGTGATGTACCGGATCAGATCATGGCGGCGCTCTAGCTGAAACTATACTGTGTGGAATGCAGACGACAGACGACCGACGATGGCTAAGTAATCATCTACCAATAAGTTCGCGATTGTCATTCCTTACGAGGACAAGTCTGAAAGAATCTCGTTTCTGGTGACACGAAGACCTTTACAGAGCTTACCCTTCCTTTATCCATCATCCATCGTCCATTAAATTCATTGCCTACAAAGGAGAAATAGGATGCGAAAAGTAGCACAGCTTGGTCGACGTTCTTTTTTGGTAAACGCTGGTCGTGGCGTCTTTGCGCTCTGGTCCGAGGTGACCTATGGTGTGGGCCGGCGTGGGCTGGCGATTGCCTTGGGCGGCACGAGTCTGGCGACGGCCTGCACCCAGCCCTTGATTGTGGCACCACAGGCAACAGCCGTCGCCACGACGGCTGCCGCGGCTGCCGGTCAACTTGATCCCGTTACCTATAGCCAGGTGATCGCCCAGTTTGTCAATGCCTATGTGCTGATCCGGGGCAACGAAGCCGCCCTGGTCGATACGGGGCTGCCTGGCACGGGAGCGCAATTTGCCGAAGTGCTGACTGCGGCTGGGCTGGGCTGGAACGCGGTACGCCATCTGCTCCTCACCCACTACCACGGCGACCACATAGGCGCAATGGGTGAAGTGATGGCCGCAGCCACCGGTGCAACGATCTATGCCGGTGCGGAAGACATCGCACAGATTCAAGCTACCCAAACCATTCAGGCCGTCGGTGATGGGGATGAGGTTTTCGGTTTGCAGATCATTCACACACCTGGTCATACCTTGGGACACATTTCCGTTTTAGATCCAGTGGGTTCACTCTTTGTAGCCGGTGACGCCCTTACCAACAATGAAAACACGTTGGCCGTTTCGCCGGCCCAATTCACAGCAGATATGGCGCTGGCCCAAGCAAGTGTCAAGAAGATCGCAACCTTCACCTTTGAAAAAGCGGTCTTTGGCCACGGCAACCCGATTGAGGCCGGGGCGTCAGCCGCCGTTGCCGAACTGGCGCAAACTTTAGAATGAGCGACGATAGACGATAGACGACGGCTAAGGTCAGTTAGCTGTCGTCGGTCGTCCATCGTCTGCATAACATGGAAAGAATTGAGAAAGCTATGGTGGAACGATCGCCGCGTTGGCGTCGCTGCGGAGTCTGGACAGGGGGAACCGTGGCGGCGATTGCCCTTTCCCCCAATTTTATGCAAGATGGCCTGATGCTGGCGGCAACGGCTGCCGGCATTTATCGCTCTACCGATGGGGGGCAACAGTGGGAAGGCAACCAACAAGGGTTGAGCGATCCGCGGATCATGGCCGTGGCCTTTGCCCCGGTAAGCCAATCAGCACCCTTGACGGCCTATGCGGCGACGGCAGATGGTCAGCTCTTTCAAAGCCACGATAGCGGTATAGCTTGGCAAGAACTGTCGGCCTGGTCTGGGTTGGGTTTGATCAATGCCATCACCCCTTCGCCGAACTTTGCAACTGATCACACGCTTTTTGTTGCCACCGCGGAAGGGGTCTTTCGCAGCCAGGATGGGGGGCAAAGCTGGGAAAGCTCCACCTTTGGCCTGTTGGATCTGGAAATTCTCTGTTTGGCTTGTGCGCCCAATTTTGCTGAAAATGAGTTGCTTTGGGCCGGCAGTGCGTTGGGTGGCCTTTATCGTTCACGCAATGGCGCACGCTCCTGGCGCGACTCTGGGCAGGGGTTGCCGGACATGGCCTTCCAGTGTATCGCGGTTTCACCCCATTTTGCCCAGGACCAGACGCTTTATGTAGGCACAGAAAGTGATGGCATTTACCGATCCAGCGATGGCGGGGCCTCTTGGGAAGCGCTTACGTCGCAACTGGCTGGTCAAAGTATCAATTGTCTGGCGATCAGTCATGATGGTCAAACGCTGTTGGCCGGCGCTGGTGAAGGGGTCTATCGTTCATCCGATGGGGGCCAGCAATGGGCGTTGACAATGAGGGGAGCATTTTTGGCGCTGACGCTGACTATTGCCCCCGATGGCAAAGCCGTGGCCGGCGCCTACCAAGAAGGTGTTTTTCGCTTGCCGGCGGATGGTAACCAGTGGCAGACGGCTTCCACAGACCTCGCAGCCCATGTTCCCCCCGTTGTGTTCTATCTTCAGGCAAAGCGCTTTTGCCTGCTGGATGTCGAAGGGGCATTGGTCTACAGTGACGATGCCGGCGGCCATTGGCAATCGCTTACCAACGCCTTGAGCGAAGAACTGGTTAGCGCCGTTGCTTTAGCGGTGGACGCCAAAGAGGCGCTGCTTTACGCCGCTACCACGCAGGCCCTTTATGTCATTCAACCAGCGTTGACTTCTACCGATTGGCGCCAATATGCGCTGCCCAACCTTACCGCTGCCCCTGCGCTCCTGGCTTGCTCAGCCAACGCAGTCCACGATCAGGTGCTCCTGCTGGCCGATGAATTGGGCAATCTATACCGTTCTGATGATGGCGGCGTCCAGTGGCAGCCACTGATTGCGCCGTGGATGGATAGCCAACTTTTGCATCTATGCTTTGCACCTAGCGACCCAACCATTTACGCTGTGAGCGCGCAACCGGACGCTGAACATCGTTATCTACTGCAACTCTGGCAGACGACCGATGGGGGAAATACGTGGTTAGGGTTGGCCGATTTTTATGCGGATACACCGACCGCAGCCATCACCCTGCCACTCGATCCGGTCGAACAGCCAATTTTTATCGGCGTGAGCAACCGTCTCATCAAGATCTATCGCCAGCCGGCTGACTTGACTTGGGTCGTCACCCAACAATTTCTGGCTGATGCTGTGCGGATTACCAGCATTACTACCACCGACCATTACCGCGCAGATCACACCTTGTATGTAACCACTAATCAGGGCGTTCTGCAAAGCAGCGATGGCGGCGCGATCTGGCGTGCGGAGGGTGAAGGGCTGGCCAGCCGGACGATAGTGGCATTTGTGCCTGAATCTGTTGATCATCCCGCCTATGCAGTCGAGTTGGGTGGGGCAATCTGGGAGAGATAGGGGCGCGGATTTAGGTAACGCGAATTGATCTAGCCAATCGCGTTGCCTAAATCCGCGTCTCTAGATCATCCAACAAACTCAATAAGCTAAAGGAGACCACTGGTGACGGAACCACGTGTCGCGGTAATAGGCTATGGCTATGCGGGCCGCAGTTTTCATAGTTATCTCATCAACCTCACGCCAGGGTTAATTTTGCAGGGTGTGGCTTCCAACGATCCAGCCAAGCGGGAACAAATTGTGCGCGAACGGGATTGTAAAGCCTATGCTAGCTTTGATGAAGTGATTGTCGATCCGGCGGTTGACTTGGTGGTATTGGCGACGCCTAATGATCTTCATGCCGAGTTGGCGATCCGCGCCATGGAGGCCGGCAAACATGTGGTGACGGACAAGCCCATGTGTGTGACACTGGCCGAAGCGGATCAGATGTTGGAAACCGCGGCGCGCACGGGTCGTCTGCTGAGCATATTTCAA
>Ga0163153_10006893_pt1 | contig 12525 bp, 10 predicted proteins | sample OliLakLV19MP6IB1_FD_148629 | JGI IMG/M metagenome (GOLD analysis project Ga0163153, IMG submission 148629) | Freshwater microbial mat bacterial communities from Lake Vanda, McMurdo Dry Valleys, Antarctica - Oligotrophic Lake LV.19.MP6.IB-1 | ecosystem: Environmental > Aquatic > Freshwater >... | reverse complement strand
GGTTTACTGATCGTGGATTCCATTCAAACGGTCTATTCCAGCGAGATCCAGTCTGCGCCTGGTTCGGTCAGTCAGGTGCGGGAGTCAGCCGCGCAACTGGTGCGCTGGGCCAAGGAACAGAATTGTGCTGTGGTGCTGGTAGGGCATGTGACCAAAGAGGGTTCCCTGGCAGGTCCGCGCGTTCTCGAACATATGGTCGATGCCGTGCTGTATTTTGAGTCGGACGGCAGCAGTCGCTACCGGGTCATTCGCGCCATCAAGAACCGCTTCGGCGCAGTTAACGAGCTTGGCATGTTCGCCATGACGGGAAAAGGCCTGAAGGAAGTAAGCAATCCTTCGGCTATTTTTCTATCCGGCCACATCAAGCCGGTTCCGGGCAGCATCATTACCATCGTGAGGGAGGGCACGCGGCCCATCCTGATTGAAGTGCAGGCGCTGGTAGCGGAGAGCCATTTGGCCAATCCACGGCGCGTGTCCCTGGGCTTGGAGCAGAATCGGTTGGCCATGATGCTGGCCGTGCTGCATCGCCATGGTGGCCTGATGCTGGCGGACCAGGATGTGTTCATCAATGTGGTGGGTGGTATCCGCATCAGCGAGACCGGCGCGGACCTGCCAATGATGCTGGCCTTGAGCTCCAGCTTCAGGGACAAACCCTTGCCCCTATCGCTGGTTTGTTTTGGGGAAGTGGGATTGTCCGGAGAGATTCGTCCGGTGGCTGATGGACAGGAACGTTTGAAAGCAGCGGCCAGTCACGGTTACAGCCAAGTGATCATTCCGTTTGCCAACAAGCCGAAACAAGACATGAAGGGCATGAAGATTATTGCAATTCGAACGGTGGCAGAAGCCCTCAGCGCCGTCACGGAGTTGGAGCGTTGCTGATTTTTTAAATAGTAACTGGCTGAATTCGAAAGCGGAATCAGATCTTTTTATCGTTACGTATCAATACCTTGGAAATGACATTATCACTGATTTCCACAATGGTCATGATGTGTTTGCCGATGCGCACACAGGTTTTACCCGCCGGAATTGCTTCCAGTTCTTCCAATAACAGGCCATTAATGGTGTTGGCTTCGTCTTCGGGTAATTCCCAGTTCATGCGTCGATTAAGCATGCGTATGCTGGTAGCGCCGTCAACGAGATAGGTATTGTCATCCAGTAAGCGGATATTGCGTGAACGTTCGCGACCTTCCGAGGTGTATTCGCCAACGATTTCTTCGAGGATATCATCCAGCGTGACCATACCCTGGATGTCGCCATATTCGTCAACCACCAGGCCCATTCTGCGCTCGCGGGACTGGAACTCCAGCAACTGTTGCATCAGGTTGGTGCCCTCGGGAATGAAGTAGGGTGAACGCACCGAACGGATCAAGTCATCGTAGGTCAGACCACCTTCAGTGAGCTTGGCGATCACCGAACGGATGTGCAGCAGTCCCTCAATGTGATCAATGGACTCGCGATACACCGGCATGCGGGTGTAAATGGTCTGCGTCAGTTGCGTCAGAATTGACTCCCAGTCGTCCTCCAGATCAATGCCAACAATTTCCTGGCGCGGAATCATGACATCGTCCACCGTAGCGTGTTCCAAATCCAGAATGTTGACCAGCATGCGCTGGTGGTCATTGGAAATCTGCCCACCTTCCTGTAACAGCGTCCGCAGTTCTTCCCGGTTGAGCCGTTCTATCACTTCCGCCCGCGTGCGGATGCCAAAGGGCCGCAGGATCAGGTTGGTGATCATATTGATCAGCCACACAACCGGATAAAACAAAGTCAGTAATAGTGACAGTGGATAAGCCGCCAGGTAAGCAATTCGCTCTGGATTCAAAGCAGCAACCGTTTTCGGTGTAACTTCAGAAAAAATCAACACCACCACAGTCAACACCAGGGAAGCAATCCACACCCCATTACTGCCAAACAGGCGAATGCCGATGATGGTGGCGATGGCGGCAGCCAGGATATTGACCAGGTTGTTGCCCAGCAGGATCAAGCCGATCAGCCGGTCTGGTTTGCGCAAAAGTTTCTGTGCCATGCGTGCGCCATGATGACCGCTGTTAGCCAGATGCCGCATGCGATAGCGGTTCAACGCCATCAGTCCCGTTTCAGAGCCCGAAAAGAATGCGGACAAGACCAGCAGTATTCCCAGGATCATGTAAAGACTGCTGAGGGGTAAATCGTTCAAGTGTATGCGGATCCGCGTTTTGGACAGGTTGGGTTGTAATTGTAACAGGCAAGTTGTTTGCCAGCCTCAAAGCAAACCCCTTAAAAGTTGCTGTCGAAACTGGAATTACAGTTGCCAGCTACGCCCCAGCAGGTTCTCCAGTACCAATTTGCTGCCGAAGTAAGACAGCAATAACAAACCAATTCCTGCCAGGCACAGATGAACAGCTTTTCTGCCGCGCCAGCCGTAACGCCAGCGACCGAAAAGCAACAAGCCAAACACCATCCAGGCGAGGATGGCCAATGACGTTTTGTGAACCAGGTGCTGGGCAAACAGGTCGGACACATAGGCCAGCCCACTGGCAAGCGACAGGGTCAATAAAATAAAGCCCGTAGCAATCAAGCGAAACAATAGCCTTTCAAGTACTTCCAAAGGCGGCAACCACCGCACCAGGGAATTCAGGCGATGCGAACGCAGGAAGTGGTCGATGATGGCGGCAAACAAGGCATAGACTCCTGCAATGCTGAGGAAGCCGAATGCCAGGATAGAACTGACAATGTGAATGCTGGTGCCGGCCGAGGAGTGCTCCAGGGGAATGTTTTGAACCGGTATCAGCCATTCCGTCAGTAAAATCAGAATGGTCAGTGGCAATGCCACCAGGCTGGCGTCAAACAGACTGTCGCGAGCGAAAACCGAAAAGCTCAGCAGCAGGACTATCACCAGAGCGCACAGTGACATCAGGCTCAGGATGCTGACATCGGCCTGACCCGGTGTCCCCCAATGATGCGAAAAGGCCAATGCATGAAACGCGGCTCCGGCAAAGCCGCAGGCGATCGCAGCCTGGCGCCATCTTCCCAGTTGGCGACTCATCGACAAGTAAAGCAGCGTGGTGGCAAGAAAATAAAAGCCAACGGCCGCAAGCAGACTCAGATCATGATACATCGATGCTCTTTGTTTTCAGCAAACAGGAAATCACCAGTTCCATTCCTGCAGCTATAATACCCGACTCCTACCTTGCGGAAAGACCCATGTTTGAAACATTGACTGACAAGCTGTCGAGCAGTTTGCAAAGACTGTCGGGCAGAGGCCGGCTGACCGAAGACGCAATACGCGAAACGTTGCGGGAAGTCCGCATTGCCTTGCTGGAGGCTGATGTTGCCTTGCCGGTAGTGCAAAAATTTATTGGTGAAATCAGCGCCAAGGCGGTTGGCCAGGAAGTCCTGCAAAGTCTCACGCCAAGCCAGGTGCTGATCAAGATTGTGCATGATGAGTTGGTCAGCATCATGGGCTCGCAGAACGAGCAGTTGGATTTGCGTGCCCAGGCTCCTGTGGTCATCATGGTGGCCGGCCTGCAGGGTTCTGGTAAAACCACCAGTACGGCCAAACTGGCCAGGCAGTTGATTAATGACCAGAAGAAGCGGGTCATGGTGGTCAGTTGTGATGTTTACCGGCCTGCAGCCATCGACCAACTGAAAACCCTGGCTGCACAGGTTGGTGCTGAATTCTTCCCTTCAGAAACCAGCCAGGATCCTGCCGACATCGCCAGGGCTGCACTGAAAGAAGCGCGACAGAAAATGATCGATGTGCTGCTGGTTGATACCGCTGGGCGGCTGCACGTGGATGAGGCCATGATGGAAGAGGCCCGTCGTATCCACCAGGCTGTCAGCCCGCACGAAACCCTGTTCGTGGTTGACAGTATGACCGGTCAGGACGCCGCAAATACTGCTGCAGCGTTTGGCGCAGCGCTGGAGCTCACCGGCGTAATCCTCACCAAGACCGATGGTGATGCTCGCGGCGGGGCAGCGCTTTCCGTGCGTGAAATCACCGGCAAACCTATCAAGTTCATCGGCGTAGGCGAAAAAACCGATGCGCTGCAACCATTTTATCCTGAGCGCATTGCCTCACGCATTCTGGGTATGGGCGATGTGCTCAGTCTGGTTGAAGATGTGCAGAAAAAGGTTGATCAGGAAAAAGCGCAGAAGTTGGTCAACAAAATGCGCAAGGGTCGGGGCTTTGACCTGGAGGACTTTCGCGGGCAACTGGAACAGATGATGAACATGGGTGGCATCAGCAACCTGATGGATAAGCTGCCTGGCATGGGGCAGATTTCCGCACCGATGAAGGCCCAGGTTGATGATAAAAGTACGCGCCACATGATTGCCTTGATCAACTCCATGACACCGCAGGAGCGCCGGTTTCCGGACATCATTCGTGGTTCGCGCAAAAAGCGTATTGCCCAGGGCTCCGGGCTGGAGGTACAGGCCATCAATCGCTTGCTCAAACAGCACACTCAGATGCAGAAAATGATGAAGAAGATGAGCGGTGGTGGAATGGGCAAGATGATGAAACAGCTCAATCGGTTACAAGGTCAACTGCCACCCGGGATGATGCCCGGCGGTGGCGGCAGGAAGCCACCGTTTTGAACCGGGGGGTCTGACCCGAGCCGCGCGATGTCCCTGGCATCCGATGTATGCTGACTTGGCTATCTACCTGTTTTTATCAAATTTATGGTTCCCTTTCAGTTCTCAAGACTGTAGAATGCCCGGCTGGCTGAATCCTGGGTTCGGGTATTTCCTGTGCCTGCCGAAAAGAATAACCAGTCGAAACGATTGGGTGTTTGAAAACGGCTGCGAATGTCGATGAGGCAACCGAGACGATTTGCTGCGTCCTGTGCGGCGAAGTGAATCAAAACAGAATTTTTGAATTGGGCTTTTAGCAATGGTAAAAATCAGATTATCCAGGGGCGGCGCCAAGAAAAGCCCGTTCTACTACATCGTTGTCACCGACAGCCGGAAGGCCAGAGATGGCCGCAAGATCGAACGCTTGGGATTCTTCAATCCCCTGGCTCGCGGGCAGGAAGAACGTTTGCGGGTAGATCTTGGGCGGGTTGAATATTGGCACGGTGAAGGCGCGCAGATGAGCGATCGCGTCAAGTCGCTGGTCAGTCAGGCACGCATACAGACAGCCTGAACGCCTAACTGAACGCTTTGGCGGGCGACCTGAATAAGAAAGACGCCAGCCTGGACGAGCGGGTACTGCTTGGTCACGTAGCAGGTGTTCATGGAGTCAAGGGGTGGGTGAAAATCCATTCTTATACCGATCCGCGGAATGCCATATTCGACTACCAGCCTTGGCTGCTGGAAAAAAGCGGCAAGTCGCTCACCGTGCTGGAAGGCAAGATCAGTGGTAAATATTTGCTGGTGCGCCTGAAGGAAGTCAGCAGCCGGGATGAGGCGGAAGCTTTAGCCGGACAAAAAATAGCCGTGGTACGGGACGGTTTGCCGCCATTGCTGGATAGTGAGTTCTATTGGGCAGATCTGGTAGGGCTGGAAGTATTAAACCAGGACGGCAGTGGCTTGGGCCACATTCGCGAAATGCTCGCCACAGGTGCAAATGATGTCATGGTGGTTAGCGGCGAACGGGAACGATTGATTCCGTTTGTGCTGGGTCTTTATGTCAGCCAGGTAGACTTGGAACAGGGTGTCGTCAAGGTAGATTGGGACCCTGAATTCTGAGCATGAAAATCCAGGTCGTTACGCTGTTCCCAGAGGAATTTTTGCCCCTGGTTGATTTGGGGGTGACTGGCAGGGCCATTCGGCAACGAGTGGTTGATTTGCGGATGTTGAACCCGCGGGATTTTGCCCAGGATAAACATCGCAGCGTGGACGACCGGCCCTACGGTGGTGGTCCCGGCATGGTGATTGCAGTTGAGCCCTTGCGCTCCACCATTCGGCATGCACGGGAATCTGCTGCTCAAGGCAGTAAAGATGAGGGCCAAAATGTGCAGGATCGACCCAGGGTTAGCCTGCTGAGCCCGCAAGGCAAAAACCTGGACCAGGACGCGATAAAGTCTCTGGCAGGGCGTAGCAACCTGATTCTGGTTTGTGGTCGCTATGAAGGCGTCGATGAGCGCCTGATAGAAAGCGAGATTGACGAGGAATGGTCGATAGGCGATTACGTCCTCAGTGGTGGTGAGTTGGCCGCCGCAGTAATGATAGATGCAGTGGTTCGATTGCTGCCCGGTGTTTTGGGTGACGCGCTTTCCGCAGCGCAGGATTCGTTCAGTGAAGGCTTGTTGGATTGCCCGCACTACACGCGTCCTGAATCGGTAGATGGGATGGAAGTGCCCGCGGTTTTGTTGTCGGGAGACCACCAGGCCATTGCCCGCTGGCGCAGAAAACAGTCGTTGGGAAGAACCCGGTTACGCCGTCCGGATTTGCTGCAGCAAGCCAAGCTTGGCAAAGAGGACGAAGCTTTATTGGCAGAGTTCATAGCCGAACAGGACTGAGTAAAGAGACTGCATACGGATTTTTGGATTTAGTGACTGGTTAAAATAGGCCGGTTGAATTTTGAGGAAAGCGAATATGAGCAACATCATCGATCAAATCAACGCGGAACAAATGACCCGCGAATTGCCGGAGTTCGCTCCTGGCGATACGGTAGTTGTCAACGTCAAGGTAAAGGAAGGCGCTCGTGAGCGCTTGCAGGCCTTCGAAGGCGTTGTCATTGCCATCACCAATCGTGGCCTGAATTCAGCCTTTACGGTGCGTAAAATCTCGCATGGTACCGGCGTAGAGCGCGTGTTCCAGACTTACAGCCTGCTGATCGACTCGGTCACAGTCAAACGTCGCGGCGATGTACGCCGTGCCAAGCTCTACTTCCTGCGCGATCGCGAGGGCAAGGCAGCAAGAATCAAAGAAAAGCTCAACTGAGCAATGCGCCAGCAATAAAGTTTCGAAAAAACCCGCCGTTTGGCGGGTTTTTTTTGGCTGCCAGCATTATCTGTATGACTGGCGGATGGGTAAGTCGATTCGAACGATCTTGTGTTGATTACAGTAACTCGCTTGAAACCTGTGTAAAAAAACCTCATTTCTTGTGCATCACTTACTAATTGGTAATGTCCGCTATGAGCAAAACAACTTCTAAAGCCAGGAAATCGGCCAAGGCCGCAACGGCGCAAGTCCATGCATTCCAGGCGGAAACCCGTCAGGTACTGCAACTCATGATCCATTCGCTGTATTCGAACAAGGAAATTTTCCTGCGCGAATTGGTATCCAATGGCTCGGATGCGCTGGATCGCCGGCGTTTTGCCGCAGTGCAGGATAAGGATTTGTTAGCCGATCATGGTGAGTTGCAAATCGAAATTGAAGCCGATAAAGAGGCCGGTACCCTGACGCTGCGCGATAACGGCATCGGTATGTCGTATGACGAGGTCATGCAAAATATCGGCACCATCGCCCACTCCGGTACCCGCAAGTTCCTTGAACAAATGGGTGAACAGGAGAAATCCGCATCACAGTTGATTGGCCAATTCGGTGTGGGCTTCTACTCGGCATTTATCGTGGCAGATTCAGTGACCTTGTTAACCCGCAAGGCAGGTGCCGAAGCAGAACAGGGAGTGCGCTGGAATTCGGATGGTGGTGGAGAGTTCTCCATTGAACCTGCCACGCTGGAGCAATGCGGTACTTCCGTAATCCTGCACCTGAAGGAAGCCGAGAAGGAATTCCTGCAGGAATGGACCTTGCGCTCCTTGGTGGGGCGTTACTCCGATCACATCGCTTTCCCCATCCGTTTGCTGACCAGCAAAGAGAACAAAAAAGGTGAAAAGGAATCCGCATGGCAGCAGGTGAACAAGGCTACCGCCTTGTGGGCGCGGCCGAAAACGGAAATCAGCGACGGGGAATACCAAGCTTATTACAAGCATGTTTCCCATGACAGCGACGATGCCCTGTGCTGGTCGCACAACAAGGTGGAAGGCACGCAGAATTACACCACCTTGTTGTATATCCCGAAAAAGGCACCCATGGACCTGATGTTGCAGCGCGACGAGCGGCAAGGGTTGAAGCTGTATGTCAATCGCGTTTTTATTATGGACGCAGCGCAGTCCCTGTTACCGCAGTATTTGCGCTTTGTGCGTGGCGTAGTCGATTCGCAGGATCTGCCACTGAACGTCTCCCGCGAGCTGCTGCAGGAAAACGAATTGCTGAATAAAATTCGGGCTGCAGTAAGCCGCCGCAGCCTGGACATGCTGGACCGTTTGGTCAAGGACAAGCCAGACGAGTTCAAATCTTTCTGGAAAGAGTTTGGCATGGTCATCAAGGAAGGCGTGGTTGAAGACATGGCCAACCGCGAGCGCATCCTCAAACTGCTGCGGCTGGCTTCCACTGACGATGAGACTGCTGGTGTGCTGACCGACTTGCCTGCTTACGTGCAACGCATGAAGGAAGGCCAAGACGCCATTTATTACATCACGGCAGAACATGACAAGGCGGCACGCAACAGCCCGCACCTGGAGGTTTTCCGCCGCAAGGGTGTGGAAGTGTTGCTGCTGTCCGATCGCGTGGATGAGTGGATGATGTCCTATCTCCACGAGTTTGATGGCAAGCCCTTCAAGTCTGTGGCCAAAGGTGCTATCGATCTCGCTGCGGTGAATGCCGAAGCAGCAGACGACCAAGATTCCGGCTCTCTGGACGAGGATTTGTTGCAGCGTGTGGGCGAAGCTCTGGGTGAACAGGTCAGCGAAGTGCGCAGCAGCCAGCGTCTGACAGATTCAGCCGCTTGCCTGGTATTGGACGAGCAGGAAATGGCCATTCATTTGCAGCAGATGTTGCGCCAGGCCGGTCAGGAAATTCCTCAGTCGCGTCCAGCGCTGGAATTGAATCCTGGCCATCCGTTGATCAAGCGGCTTGCGGAAGAGTTCGATACCGAGCGGTTTGATTCGCTGGCACAACTGCTTTACGAGCAAGCCATGCTGTCTGAAGGCGGTGTGTTGCCCGACCCGGCAGGTTTCATACGTCGCATCAACGCCATGCTGGTTGAGCAGCGCCAAGTTACTTGAGCGAAGATCCTGAACGAACCGTCTGAGCGAATGACCAAAGTAATTTCCGTGGGTGATTAAATGAACGACGGCAGCCGCATCGATAAATGGCTCTGGGGCGCGCGTTTTTTTAAAACGCGAGCCTTAGCTCGCGATGCGGTGGCCGGAGGTAAGGTAGAGCTGAACGGACATGGCGTTAAACCTGGCCGCAATTTGAAAGCTGGGGATCAACTCGCTATTCAGCGCGGTGAAGAGCGTTTTCTGATCAGTGTGCGGGATATCACGCATCGGCGTGTGTCAGCCGAACTGGCGGCGCAACGTTTCGAGGAAGATCCAGCCAGCATAGAGCAGCGCCTCAAGGCAGCGGAGCAACGCAAGCGGGAGAAACAATCAGGAAAGGTTGCCACTGGCAGGCCGGATAAACGCCAAAGGCGACAGATCATTCAATTCAGAAAACTCTGAATAAATCAGAGCCACCTTCACTCGCCGCAAGGATTAAGCCTTCGCAAAAGCTGGGCTATTTTTCATCCAGGGCTTTCAATCGATACAGCATTTCCAATGCTTCGCGCGGACTGAGCCGGTCCGGGTCCATCCCGCTCAGCGCCTCGCGCAGGGGATCTAGTTCCAGCGGTTTTGATATTTCAGCTGCAAATGTTGCGGCCTGGTCAAACAATCCCAGTTGCGGTGAATCGCTGCTTTGTGCGCGCTCCAGTTCCACCAGGTAACGCCTGGCTTGGTCCACTACCGGGCGGGGAATGCCTGCCAGTGCGGCCACTTGCAAGCCGTAGCTCTTGCTGGCCGGGCCTTCCTGCACGGAATGCATAAAGACGATTCGATCCTTGTGCTCGACCGCATCGAGGTGGACATTGGCCACACCGTCTTCATCTTCGGCGAAGCGGGTGAGTTCAAAATAGTGCGTGGCAAACAGGGTCATGGCGCGCACTTTTCGCGCCAGCCAGGCAGCGCAGGACCAGGCCAGTGACAGGCCGTCGTAGGTGCTGGTACCTCGCCCCACTTCGTCCATCAACACCAGGCTGTGTTCCGTGGCGTTGTGCAGGATATTGGCGGTTTCAGACATCTCCACCATGAAAGTGGAGCGACCCTTGGCCAGCTCATCACCGGCACCGATACGGGTGAACAGCCGGTCGATGGGGCCTATGCGGGCGGCTGTTGCCGGTACCCAGGCGCCGGCGTAGGCCAACAGTACGATCAGTGCATTCTGTCGCATATAGGTAGATTTACCGCCCATATTGGGGCCGGTGATGATCAGCATGCCACGCTCATCGTTGAGATTCAGGTCGTTGGGGGTAAACGGTTGATCCTGCAATAGCTCAACCACCAGGTGACGGCCGGCTTGAATATGTATACCGCGTTCGTTGCTGAACTCGGGCCTGCACAGGTTTAATTCCTGGGCACGCTCGGCAAAAGCGGCCAGCACATCCAGCTTGGCCAGGCTGTCGGCCAACAGCCGCAAAGGTGCCAATGCCTGCAGCAATTCATCCAGCACGGCTTCGTAGCAGTGCTTTTCCCGGGCCAGCGCACGTTCGCGGCTGGATAACACCTGGTCTTCAAACTGTTTCAGTTCTGCGGTGACAAAGCGTTCAGCATTCTTTAGAGACTGGCGACGGGTGTATTCGGCTGGCACCAGGTGCTGCTGCGATTGGCTGACTTCAATAAAGTAACCATGCACCCGGTTATAGCCCACCTTCAGGCTGTTAATACCGGTGATTTCTTTCTGCTTCTTTTCGTAGGCGGTGAGGAAGTCATTGGCGTTTTCAGACAGGCCGCGCAAACGATCCAACTCAGCGTCATAGCCAGGGGCAATCACCCCGCCATCGCGGATCAGCACCGGCGGCTCGTCAATGATGGCCGCCGTCAACAATTGCTCGATCGCTGGCTGCCCGGCCAGGCCTTCCAACTGTTGTTCAAGCGATTGATGTGCTGCATCTGACAGCAGATTTTTCAGTTCAGGTGCTGTGTGCAAAGCGCGTCGCAGGGTAGTGAGATCCCGCGGTCTTGCCGAACGCAAAGCTACCCGTGACAGGATGCGCTCAACATCGCCAACGCCGCGTAACAGGTCACGCAAACGCAAATAGGATTCACTCGCCAGCAACTCGGCTATGGCTGCGTGGCGCAACCCGGCATCTCGCTGCGAGCGCAAAGGATTATTCAGCCAGCGGCGGGCCTGGCGGCCACCCATGGCTGTGACCGAGCTGTCCATGATGCCCACCAATGATTCATCCGGCCGGCCACTGAGGCTGGTATCGACCTCCAGGTTGCGGCGGCTGTTGGCATCAAGGTGAATGAATTCATCCGCCAGCTCCAGATGGATGTCGCGTAAATGGGGCAGTGCGGTTTTCTGGGTTTCCTGTAAATAATCCAGCAAGCCGCCCGCGGCGACCACCGCCGCGGGCAGGTCCTCAATGCCAAAGCCGCGTAAATCGGCGGTGCCAAACTGTTCATTCAGAAGTTGAGTGGATTGGCGGCGCTCGAAGCGCCATGGCTGCCGCCAGCGAACTTCTTCTCTGGGCATATCACTGAGGACTGAGCCTTGGCCCGAGCCTTCAGCCGCCAGCAGCTCTGCAGGTTTTAACCGTTGTAGCAGTGCCGACAGGTCCGCAGCATCTTTCACCAGCCGCACGGTAAAGCGACCTGAAGCCAGGTCCAGCCAGGCCAGCGCTTGTTGCTTGTCGGCGTGGCCAAAAGCCGCCAACAAGCTTTCCCGCCGTGATTCCAATAACGAATCTTCAGTCAACGTTCCCGGAGTAACAATACGCATCACCTGGCGCTCCACCAGGCCTTTGCCGGGGGTGGGTTCGGAGGTCTGCTCGCAAATGGCGGCCGATTCGCCCAGCCGTACCAGCCGCGACAAGTAATTATCCAGCGCGTGATACGGTACGCCCGCCATGGGGATGGGTGCGCCGGCTGATTCGCCGCGACTGGTCAAGGTGATATCCAGCAAGCGCGCCGCTTTGCGTGCATCGTCATAGAACAATTCGTAAAAATCGCCCATGCGGAATAACAGCAGAACATCCGCATATTCGGCCTTGATGCCCAGGTACTGCTGCATCAACGGGGTGTGTTGGCTGGTGGATTCGGTGGCGCTGGCAGACATTGGCCGCAGTTTATCTTAAGCTGAGTGATGCATGAAGCGGGTGGTCGAATTAATCGGATGTCCGTAACAAAAAGCTGCTCGAAAACGGGCGCAAGGCTGATTCAAATTAGCAGAGCATGATTGGATGAATTCACAGGCTTCCGAGATTGAAAAATGTATTGGACAACTGGCAGCGGCCTTGCAAGCCAAAGGCTGGACGCTGGCTTGTGCCGAGTCCTGTACCGGTGGCTGGATAGGCAAGTGCTGCACCGACCGGGAGGGCAGTTCAGCCTGGTTTGATCGCAGTTATGTGGCCTATAGCTATCCAGCCAAAACGGAAATGCTGGGTGTTCCAGAGCAACGCTTGCTGGAGTTTGGTGCGGTCAGTGCAGAGATTGCCTGTGCAATGGCGGAAGGGGCCAAGCAGCGCTCCGGGGTTCAAGTTGCGCTGGCCGTAAC
>Ga0163153_10006892_pt1 | contig 12526 bp, 15 predicted proteins | sample OliLakLV19MP6IB1_FD_148629 | JGI IMG/M metagenome (GOLD analysis project Ga0163153, IMG submission 148629) | Freshwater microbial mat bacterial communities from Lake Vanda, McMurdo Dry Valleys, Antarctica - Oligotrophic Lake LV.19.MP6.IB-1 | ecosystem: Environmental > Aquatic > Freshwater >... | reverse complement strand
GCCCAAGCCCGAATACCGGCAAACTTAATCCCAGGTTTAGGTATCTGAAAATAGAAACAAGTTGCCCGTCTTCCTCGCGGTTTAACCCAAAATATTCCGGAAAACTAAGCAACATGATGTTGGCAAAACAAAAACCGGCAACCCCAATTTCTATCGCTGTTTTAGATTCCTGGTGTTTAAAAGCCTGTACCTCACCCAATTCAATATGAGGTTCATATCCAACCGACTTTAACAGTTCGGCTACTCCTCTTAGTGTAAGCTGTTTGGGATCGAAAGAAAGATAGGTTCGTTTTTCAGTAAAATTTACCCTGGAAGAAAGTATCCCGGGTGCCGCATCCCTGAGGTGTTCCAGCAGCCAAAGACAGGAACTGCAATGCACCTGAGGCAGATAAAATGAAACCTTGATCAGGTCAGCATTAGAAAACAAAATAAATTTAGAAGCTATGACAGGGTCGTCCAACAACATCAAAGATCCGGATGGACCATTCTTTACCTGTATACCGGGTCTCTCATTGAGGCAATAATAATTATCCAGCTTATTGCGGTGAATGATCAGGTATACCCTGCTGCAGCCTGTACAACAAAACAATTTATCATCTGCCCGCACCGGTTGATCCGTGCAATCCGATCCACAATGGTAACAAGACTCTGCCTGGATAGTTTGTTTCATTTAGCCGGGCACTTTACAGGTTATGATTTTTGACACCTGGTTGATTACCGGATGGTGAGTGTGGGGTAATTCCAGGTTCAGGCCTCGCAGGATAAGCACGACCCCTAAAAGTATGGCTATCAGTTTTGAAGTCCATTGCAAGCCTGATCTGAAGGCTGGTTTGAAAGCTGTGCGGGACAGGTAGGCGGCGATCAGTGCAGGCGCAGTACCCAATCCAAATATCAGCATGAAGAAAAAACCTTTCATCGGATTGGCCAATGCTAGTGATGCACCCGCTGCTGCAAGGATCATCATACAAGGTAAAAGAGCATTGAGTGTACCCAGTCCGATAAAATAATACCATCTGGGATTTGAGTTTAACCGATAAAACCATGCTGAAATTTTATGGTGCATGGCAGAAGGCCAGGCCAGCCATTGGTTTAATAACGGCCACAACACAATACCCAGCATAAAACTGCCGGCCACAAAAGAAAGAATGTACTGGCCCGTTAACCATTTTAATCCCACACCAAATATCCCAATTAACAGGCCCAGTATACCATACATCATTGCTTTAGACAGGAAATAGAACGTCAAATTTATTATTGTTCCGGTTGAACGCTGGTTTTTAAACGGGACCATGAGGATCAACGGTCCGCACATACCCAGGCAATGCAGGCTGCCTCCCAGCCCCAGGATAAATGCAGAAATGATCCATTCTATATTCATAACAAAGTACTTCTATAGTTTAAATTCCTTATAATATTCCTTTTCAGTGGTATGGAAAAATAATTTCACGGTATAGGCACATTGCGGAAGGAGGATAGGAAACATAAGATAAGTGCCGGTAGGATTGGGTGCTAAGGCAATGTACCGGTCTCCTTTTTCAGCAGATGGACAATAAAAATGTACTTGCCCCTCCTTAATCCGGACACTTAGTCTTTCAGGTATTTTTATTTCCAGCGAATCACCAGATCTCCGGAGTGTCAGCTCACGATCTATTTGCGATGCATTTGTTATGGCTGCTTTTTTTTGATCGTATCTAAGTTCCTCGCTGTAATAATCTTTGGTAACCAGGGTCAAATCCTGAACCATAAACCCGGCAAACAAACTGAAAATAAACAGGAGCATTATGGCTCCGCCTAATAAAATTAAATTTCCGCTTTTAAACCAATTTTTCATCCTACTTAGTATTGTCCAATAAAAGTCACTTTTTTAGATTCAATGAATTGCGCACCGGAATAGACATCGAGGTGCACGATTTCTTTTCTTTCCTGTATAGTTTCCCTGGGCCTTCTGATAAAAAACATTTCTTCTATTCCCTGTCCGCTCGCCAGAGAATCAACTGCTTTACCGGCATAAACCAAAACTGTCGCGGAATCCCGGATCACCAGATGATAAGGCCGGGTAAAAGAAGATTTATTGATTATTTTCATCCGGTATAAATTGCCGATGGTTCCATCCTCGTTTTCCTGAAGCAGCTGACCAGGTACCCTTAGGATCGTGGTATCAAATGGAGCCCTGTCCAGCAAGAAAAAGCTCATAAGGCCCAGCAGCCCCACCAACACCACCGAATAGAATTTGATCCGGTAATTCCATTTTGATTTGATGCCGCTTTGAATATTGTTTTCACTGTCATAACGAATCAGGTCCGGTGGCCTGCCGGTCTTGACCATCATCATATTACAGGCATCGATACAGGCTGTACAATTGGTGCATTCCATTTGAGTGCCGTTGCGGATATCAATCCCGGTGGGGCAGACTTTTACACAAAGGTCACAGTCGATGCAGTCTCCGGCCGACGCTTCGCGGTGGCGGCTGACTTTTGCCCGGGGTTCCCCGCGGATATAATCATAGGCTACTACAATAGAATTTTTATCCAGCAACACGCCCTGTAACCGGCCATAAGGGCATACCACCGTACAAACCAATTCCCGGGCAAAAGCAAAAACCAAGTAAAAGACTAATGAAAAAACAAGTATAGCTGAAAACCCAACCCAATGCCGGGATACCGGTTCGGTAATGATATTGGTCAGCGCTTTGACTCCAATGATATAAGATAAAAATACATTGGCAATCAGAAAAGACAATCCAAAAAAAATGAGGTGTTTCAAACCTTTTTTAAAGTACACTGCCCTGGTCCAGGTCTCCCGGTCCTGGATCATTTGTTTGTTGGCCGGTCCCTCAATCCAATATTCAATTTTGCGAAAGACCATTTCCATAAATATCGTTTGCGGGCAAATCCATCCGCAGAAAATACGTCCATAAGCCAGGGTAAAAACGATAATAAACAAAAGGAAAGTCAGCATGGCCAAGCCAAAAAGGATAAAGTCCTGAGGGAGAAAGATTTTTCCAAAAAATATAAACTTGCCTTCGGTGAAATTTAATAAAAATAGTGGCTCGCCATGAAAACTCAGAAATGGCAAGGTTACCAGAATGATCAGATATACCCAGGTCGCAATGGTCCGCCAGCGATAAAGCCTTCCGGTGGGTTGCAATGCATAGATCCATGATCGTTTCCCTGAGCCATCGACGGTTGCTATTTTGTTTTTAAATTCCTGGGTAGTATTGGACAAGGGAAGCCAGATAGGTTAATTGGTTATTGAATCTGTTTAATCGTTAAAACGGCGTCTCCAAACGGTATAGATTGTCCTGGTTTTTTTTCGCTCAATTGATTGGCTATGTCTGAATCGAGTGATATTCCGATGAGCTGTCTGCCGTCATCCAGCAGAATGGGTTTAGTTGAAATACCCATATAAAACAGGACATCCCCGGCATCCACCAGGGCGCCGGCGACGGCATCTGTATTTTCTGATTCGAACAGGTTTTCCAATTTAGTGAGGTCATTTTCCACCGAATTCAACCTGGATTGATAGCTGTGCATCATATCCATTGAATTGTTTTGAAAAGAAGCATCTTCGGGATCGATGACCTCCCCTTCGGTCAGATCCGCTCCTTGCTGAAAACCCTGAATCGTCTTATTGATTTCAGCAATCAACGATTGTTGATAATGCATCAATCGATTTATTATGTTCTTTTTGTCAGTCATCATAAAAATTTTATTTTGTTACTTGCATTGAATCTACGACCATCCCGTCGGATTCTACAAATAACGCACCTTGTTTTTCCCTGGCATTCGGCGGGTTTGAACCGTGAAGTGACTTGACATAAGAGGACAATTGTGCAATTTGAAGCGGTGAAAAATCCGCTGCCCAGCTCTTCATGCCTTTTTCCGGGAACCCATATTTTATGGTTTTGAAAATATCCTTTATACTCCCATTATGTAGCCAATAATCATCCGTCAGGTTGGGGCCCACGACGTTTCCTTCACCACTTACACCATGGCAAACCGCACAATTGGCTTTATAAGTCATTGAGCCTTTGATGATATCCTCCGTTCCCAGCAGAGTGACATTTTTTTCATCCACATTATTGGCCGTGGTAGCCAGAAGTTGGGTCATAGATGCCTCAGCCCGTTGATTTTCAGCTTTCAATTCCGTAAGCTGGCTGGGTATAGACTCACTGACAAACATCCTGTAGAGGTAAACAACCGCAAAAAGTATCGTAAAATAAAAAGCATAGGTCCACCAATCCGGGGTTTTATTATCCAATTCCCGGATCCCATCATAGTTGTGATTTAAATCGAGTTGGATTTCATCTTCAATGGCAACTGTTTTGTTGAGCCGTTGGAATAACGATGGTTTGGCCACCGGAGCTTCAATGGTTGCAGTTTTGGTTTTATAGAGTCCAAGGAACTGAAACATCATCGTTATTAAAAATAATACCAGGGCCAATTCCACCAGGATCACCGCGATCATTAAATAAGTTTCCAGAGGAATAGACTGGGCCAAACTTTTAACCGTAGAAGTTCCTTGTGCTGAGCCCGAGGTTATTATCAGGATGTTGGCTAATAAACCTGTTACCAATTTGTTTGAATGAATTGACGATTTCATTTTAATGGGATATTAGCGCGTTCATCGATCTGGTTTTTATCCAACGAATACATATAAATGACCACACCCACAAACACCGTAACAAATAAAAGGAGCGAAATCAGGGGATAAATACTGACTTCATCTATTGCTTTTAAATAATTTGAAAATTTCATAGTTTAAATTTTAATTATTTTTTTACATCGGTGCCCAGTCGCTGCAGGTAAGCAATCAGGGCAATGATTTCTTTATCCCCACTGGTTTTGATCTGGGCTGCATTTAAAGCCAGTGCAATACTGTCTGCCTGCAAACGCAGGTCCTGGATACAGATTTGATCATATCCTTCAGGATAAGGTACTCCCAGTTTTTGCATAGCCCTTATTTTAGCCGGGGTATTGGCGGTATACAAATCATTTTTAATGAGCCATGGATAAGCCGGCATGATGCTGCCCGGGCTGATTTCCTGGGGATCGCGCATATGGGTAAAATGCCAGCTATCGGGATACTTGCCTCCGATTCGGTGCAGGTCGGGTCCGGTGCGTTTGCTGCCCCATTGAAACGGATGGTCGTATATAAATTCACCTGCCTTACTGTATTCACCGTACCTCATTTCTTCATCCCGAAATGGCCTGATCATCTGGGAATGACAGGTATAACAGCCTTCCCTGACATAGATGTCGCGGCCCAATAATTCAAGCGGGGTATATGGTTTAACCGAACTGATGGTAGGCACATTGGATTCAATTAAAAATGTTGGCACCAATTCCACCAGCCCGCCAATGGCGACGACCACCAGGCTGAGGACCAGCAATTGCACCGGTTTGCGTTCAATAGCGGTATGCCAATGCATTTTTTGAGTCGGCAGGGGTTGAGCGGAAAGCGGCATGGCTTCATCCGGCTCATTGGCCAGGAATCTACCTTGTTTCATGGTTTTATAGAGGTTGTAAACTGCATAAAAAGCCCCTATCCAATACAACAATCCACCTACCCCGCGAACTGCGTACATCGGTACAATATGGGTGACCGTTTCCAGAAACTGATACTGAAGCTGGCCGGATTCTGTAAATTTTTTCCACATCAGCGATTGGGCAAATCCTGCCCAGTACATGGGAATAGCATACAATAAAATACCTACTGTACTGATCAAAAAATGAGCATTCGCCAATTTTCGGGAATACAGGGTTGTATTCCACATTCTCGGAACCAGGTAATACAACATGGCAAAAATCATAAAACCATTAAAACCCAATGCCCCGATATGTACATGCGCTACCGTCCAGTCGGTATAATGGCTGAATGCATTGACATTTTTTAAAGACAACATAGGCCCTTCAATGGTAGCCATACCATAACACGTCAGGGATACCACCAGCATTTTGAGAATAGGGTCTTCCCTTACTTTGTCCCAGGCACCTCTCAGCGTAAATAATCCATTTAACATTCCACCCCAACTGGGCAATATCAGCATGATGCTGAAAACCGTTCCCAGTGCTTGTGCCCATTCCGGTAAAGCGGTATACAATAAATGATGAGGACCTGCCCATATATAAATGAATATCAACGCCCAGAAATGGATGATGCTCCAGCGATAGGAATAAATGGGGCGATCGGCTGCTTTAGGCACAAAATAATACATCAACCCGAGAAAGGGTGTGGTGAGAAAAAACGCCACCGCATTGTGCCCGTACCACCACTGGACCAAGGCATCCTGCACACCGGCATAGAAACTATAACTCTTAATCCATGAAAATGGAATTTGAAACGAGTTGACAATATGCAGCATCGCCACGGTGACCCAGGTGCCTATAAAAAACCAGATCGAAACATATAGATGGCGTTCTCTTCTGCGTAAAATCGTACCAAACATATTAATCCCGAAAACAACCCAGATCAAGGTGATCAGGATATCCAGGGGCCATTCCAATTCAGCATATTCTTTACCTGAAGTATATCCCATTACCAGGGTGATAGCTCCGAAAACGATGATGAACTGCCAACCCCAGAAATGGATTTTGCTCAACAGGTCGCTGAACAACCGGGTTTTCAGTACCCGTTGTAGTATAAAATAGGCCCCGGCAAATACCGCATTGCCTACAAAGGCAAATATGACAGCATTGGTATGCACCGGTCGTAAACGCCCAAAACTGGTATAGGGAATTCCAAAGTTGAGCGCAGGAAATGCAAGTTGAAAAGCAATCAGCACCCCTACCAGCATACCTACGATTCCCCAGAATAAGGTTGCTACTCCAAATTGTTTGACAATCTTATTGTCGTAATAAAATTTTTCCACCGCTTTTTAACTTTTTTTAATGCTTTCTTGATTTTTATCTTGGTCATAGAGAATCCGATGCCCCGGAGAATACGTGTCATCAAACTGACCATCGTGAGCACTCCACCAATAAGCCAATAAGAAAAAAGCGGCCACCGAAAGGCTCGCCATTAAGAGTACAATGATTACTGACATAGTTCGATTAATTCAGATTAATAAATAGTTGTAATACCATATGGATTGGTCAATCAGAATTCGAAGCCACTTTTATATACCGGCTCGAAATCAATCCTGGAGCAGCAAATTTGCGTTCCATTAAATTGTTCATTGCTGAACAAAAGGAAACCAGGACCTGGTTTAGTAGTCGGTTTAGATCCTGGCACATCCTTATGCGTGCCCTGAAGACAAACCTTACTGTTGCGATAAGGCATTCAGGCATTTGGTTAGTGGGCACGAACACGATTATTTCTTTTTTGTTGACTTGCCTTTATAAATCATGACGGCGCAAGGAGCGTGTCGCAATACCGATTCAGCCACACTGCCCATCAGCACTCTGTTTAGGCCCCTTCTCCCATGAGAACCCATGATGATCAAATCTGATTTTTTGATTTTTGCGGCTTCCAATATCCCCTCCACCGGGTCCATTTTGTCGCTGATTTCAAAAGTGGGTTGCAGAAAGGGATGTTCTTTTTGAATCAGGTCAACCTGGGCTTTGATTTTTTTCTGTACTTCTTTTTTGGTTTCATCAAACCAATCGTCCAATACCAGGTTGGACATACCGGTCAGCGTCCAGTCGTAAAAATTGGGACGGGGCAAAACATAAATGAGATGAAAAGCTGATCCGTATTTTTCTGCCAGTTGAATGGCTATTTCAAGGGTCTCCTCGGAGAGATCGGAGAAGTCCACCGGGCATAACACTTTTTTAATCCGTTTCATACTTTGAATTTTACTCGTAACTCAATGATTACAGCACAAAACTGACTATTATTTAATGGCCTAGTTATGATGAGAAAAAGTATGAAAACTGATTTTGGTCAGGTTACGGGAGGTAGGTATGAGGTATGGGTAGAGAGGTTAAAAGGTTAAAGCTATGATCTCTTGACCTTTAACCCTTGACCTTTAACCTTTAACCTTTAACCCCTGACCTCTTTTTTATAGATCATCACCGCGCAAGGGGCGTGGCGTAGCACCGCCTCGGCCACACTGCCCATAAGGATGCGGGTCAGGCCTTTTCGGCCGTGTGAACCCATGATGATCAGGTCTGATTTATGGGTAGCGGCTGCCTCCATGATGCCATCTGCCGGGTCCATCATTTCACTCAATTCGGAAGTGATGGTGACCCCGGGGTGGTCCTTTTTGATCAATTCAACCAGAACATTAATTTTGATATTTACTTCTTTTTTGGTTTCCTCATACCAATTGTCGAGGACGGTCGCAGACATACCGCTCAGGCTCCAATCGTAAAGCTTTGGCCTGGACAACACATATATAATATGAAATATGGCCTCATATTTTTCTGCCAGTTGAAGGGCAATCTCGATGGTTTCATCAGAGAGGTCGGAAAAATCAACCGGGCAAAGGATCTTTTTGATTTGTTTCATACATCATTAAATTGAGGCGGCAGTACTATTAAAGCTGTACACAAGATAAGGATTTATCTATTACATGGACTACCAATGGGTTATGAAGAATGTTTATCTATTGCATTTTGATTCCCTTTTTGGCAGGACCTCGTAAAATAACCCTGGTTTCTGCGCAATTAGTATATATTTGCAGCGCTTTTCAATGAGTGGCTGAAATTCATTGACGCTAATAAGCACTCGGGAAGTAGTTCAGCCCGGTAGAATGCCTGCTTTGGGAGCAGGAGGCCGCAGGTTCGAATCCTGTCTTCCCGACTGATAATGAGCCATTTACGAAGTTTTTTGTAAGTGGCTTTTTATTCATCCAAAATTCTATCCAAAAAACAGGTAGTTTTTCTCCTAAATAACCTATAAATTCGGGGGAAAATCGGTAAGTATGGGCATTAATATAGACCTTAAACTTGATACAAGGCTACGGAGAAAGCGGGAGGACGGCACATATCCAGTAGTAATTTATATCTACGATACCGCTTCAAAGAAAGCCTACTACCTTGATTCCACATTTCATTTTACACCGGAGGAATTTAAAAGCATCTGGCATACAGTCAGACCCAGGGCCCGGTATAGGGCTGACCGGGAGAAACTGAAAGACCTCTTAGAGAAAGCAGAAACCGACCTGGAAGGAACAGAATCCTTTTCAATGAAGGATTACAAATCAAAGCTGGGCACTCCCACAACTGAACAAAGAAACGTATACCTCTATTACAAGAAAAGAATCGACGATTTCCGGAATGTAAAAAAGTCAATTGGAAACGCTTCCTGGTATGAGTGTTCCCAAAAATCCCTGAAAACCTACCAGGTACATAAGAATGACAACCCGGACCGCCTGGACCTTGACCGGATTACTCCTAAGTGGCTGGAAGGATATGAACAATTCATGAAGGATTCCGGGAAGTCCAAAACAACGGTTGCAATGTATTTGAGGGCACTCAGAGCCGTTTTAAAGGCTGCCATTGAAGCCAAAGCCCTTGACCCTCATAACTACCCATTTGGAGGAAAAAAATACGTCCTGAAGGAAGGAGGGAAGGTTAAGAAAGCCTTAGACCTGGAGGATATTAAAACCCTTTACCGCAGCCAGTCCAAGACACCGGAGCAAGATAAAGCCAAAGATTTTTGGTTCTTTTCCTACTTCTCCAATGGGATGAATATTAAAGACATTTTAAACCTCCGGCATGGACAGATCGGAAAAGACAGTTTTGAATACGAACGCATCAAGACAAAGGAAACCAACCGGAAGGGCAAAATAATAACCGTATTCCTCAATGACTTCACCAGGGAGGTTATCCGGAAATACGGCAACCCATCTACCGGCCATCCTAAACAATTGGTATTCCCTGTTCTGTCCGACCAAAACAGCCCGGAACGGAACCACACAAAGACCAAAGTTTTCACCCGGTTCATTAACCAGCATATCAAAAAACTGGCCATCGCCGACGGTATCACCGGGGAGATCAGCACCTACTTTGCCCGACATTCCTACGCCACCGGCCTACTTCGCAACGGCACATCAATAGGATTCATTCAGGAGGCCCTGGGACATTCATCCAGCAAGACCACCGAAACCTATCTGGCTGGATTTCCGAACGTCGAAAAGAAAGTAGTATCAGAAAAGCTATTTCAGGACATTGAAAATTGAGTATATGATAAAGCAAAAAAATAGTTCGAAGGTCCCGCAGAAAGTTGAAAATCCTTTTGACTGGCAAGAGACAATGAAGCATCTTGAAACCTTGTCAGATCGCAAAGCACAGCTGAATTATCTAATTAGTCGAAATGCAGAATACAACCAAGGTAAATTCTCGTTTTTATTTAACCCTCCTTTAGAGCTTCCCTTTAACAAAAAATGTGAAATTGAAATACAGAAAATTGAAGAATTATTAAAGATTGATTCTTTGCACATCGAAAAGGACAAAAATGAAAATCCTAATTTCAGACTTAAGCTATCAACCAGGAGGAAGGGAGCCATGACTGACTTAATAAGAGTCCTTAATGCTTTATATGAATTAGGTTTTTTTAATGATGAATCAGGGCAATTACCTACAAAAATTGACTTTATGGCCGCATTCGGTCAGTTCTTAGGTGTTAAAATGACACACTTTCAGAAAGCCCTATCCCAAGGGAGGACGACACAGAAACTGGAGGTCGTATTAAACATCTTTGAATTAATGCAAAAAATTACTTCCGAGGATTTCTATAAAAATGATTCAAAGCAGAAAAGGAAATAATTTTTTGTAGTAAGTCCATAGTAAGTCTATAAAGAGCCACCAAACAAGGCCAGACATTTGGTATAAAATTTATATCAAATGATAATACTACAATTGGATTCTGAACAGCTAAGCGTCTTGTTACAAAATGCTGTTCGTACGGTAATAGATGATATTCCACGGTCTGAAGCCTTATCAAAGATTTCGGGAAAACCTTTCCGGATGCGAGATGCAGCCGATTACCTTGGAGTGTCTACTCAAACAGTATACAACTATATCGCATCTGGTAAGATCCGGCCAAAGAAAGCTGGTAAGTTCAATCTTTTCTACCAAACCGATCTGGACGCCTTTATCAAGGGTGAAAAGCCGGAGAAGGAAGACCCAAGCCAATTTATTAAAAATAAGAAACCCCGGCTATGAAACTTCATTCACAGTCCGGGGAATCGGTAAGTCTATCAAATTTAGGCGAAATTCAGGACCAGGACAATACTGATATTCGCGCTGAGATTGCCCGGTTCAAAGCTCTCAATAAAGAGAAGGATGAGGAATATAACGAGGAGTTTCCTATTAATGCCCTCCCGGAGCCTATCCAGAACATCGTCCGAGAAGGCGAAGAGAAGGTACATTTCCCGCCCGAATTTACTGCACCCGGGATGTTATACACTGCTTCGGAAGCCATTGGAAATTCACTTTCAATCCAGGTTAAACAGAGCTGGACACTTACACCAATGCTCTACATGGCTGTCGTTGGCAGGCCAGGGACCAACAAGAGCCATCCATTGGAATGGGCATTGAAGCCGATAAGGAATAAAGACGCCCAATCCTACGCAACCTATCAGGATTCAAAAAAAGAATATGACAAGTCTTTAAAGGATAAAGGATCGGATGTTCTGGAAAAACCGAAGTGGGCAAAACACATTGTATCCGACGCGACTATCGAAGCATTGGCCGCCGTTCATCAAAATAATCCAAGAGGGATTGGTCTTTTTGTAGACGAATTGGCAGGATGGTTTATGAATTTCGGACGTTACAACCGAGGCACCGATCAGGAATTTTTTTTATCTGCATGGAATGGGAACCCGATTACCACAGACAGGAAATCCAGCGATCCGGTATACATTCCCAAACCTTTCATTTCGATTTGTGGAGGGATTCAACCCTCAGTCTTACCAAAGCTGGGACAAGGTGGCAGGTCAGAAAATGGATTCCTCGATAGGATACTATTCGTCTACCCGCCGGATTTAAAAAAACCTAAGTTTTCACAAGCTGAAATGGATCCCGGCACGGCTGAACTATGGAATACGATTATCGAGCGACTATTAAAAATCAATATGGATCTTGACGTAACCGGGAATCCTAACCCCAAGGTCATACAAATGAGTCCTGAAGCCAAAAAATTATACAAAATTTGGTATAATCAAAATGCAGAACGAATACATAACTCCACGGATCAGATTGCCGGAATCCTGACCAAATTTGACACCCATATACCCAGGCTGGCCCTTATCATTGAGGCTTTAGGCTGGGCCTGTGGAGAGTGCCGGGACATTGACCTGATACGTCCGGAATCAATGGAGCGAGCGATCAGACTGGCGAAATACTTTGAACAGAGTGCAATACGTGTTCATGCGAAGATTTCAGGAAACGTTTTAGATCGGTTGCCTACGAATAAAAGAGCCTTTTATGAGATGCTCCCAGCCGTGTTTGAAACAGCCGCTGCGATTAAGATTGGTGAAGAATGTGAAATTTCCGAACCGACAGTTAATCGATTCCTCACTGAAAAATCCTACTTCAATCACATGAAACAAGGATGGTATTCAAAAATTATCACATGA
>Ga0163153_10006890_pt1 | contig 12529 bp, 11 predicted proteins | sample OliLakLV19MP6IB1_FD_148629 | JGI IMG/M metagenome (GOLD analysis project Ga0163153, IMG submission 148629) | Freshwater microbial mat bacterial communities from Lake Vanda, McMurdo Dry Valleys, Antarctica - Oligotrophic Lake LV.19.MP6.IB-1 | ecosystem: Environmental > Aquatic > Freshwater >... | reverse complement strand
ATCTCAGCCGTGCCGGATCGGGTTCGCACGGCGGCCTGGCAAGTTATCGGCCCGGGGAGCGAGTGACTCGCGCGATGACTGCCGAAGCTCTCGTCTGCCGGCAGTTTCTTGGTATGCGGCGCGACAATCCGGCGGCCAATGAAGCGGGAGACTACATACTGGGCGACTTGCCTAATCACGAGCGGATCAATCTGTATTATTGGTATTACGGCACCCTCGGCATGTACCAGCTTCAAGGGGAGCATTGGGAGCGATGGAACAATGCCATGCAGCCGACGCTGGTCAAACGTCAGGTGACTACAGGCAAAAATGCCGGCAGTTGGGAGCCCGACTGCATCTGGGCTGGCTACGGCGGTCGCGTCTACAGCACCGCGCTAAGTGCATTATGCCTGGAAATCTATTACCGCTATTTGCCTCTCTATGGGGAATTTCCCAAGCAGATTGCCGCTGAGCCGCGGACGGTGCGATAAGGCCTCTTTCAGCTTCGCAAGCCAGTTGCGTTATGAGCTTTAGAGTGAATATACCGTCATAAACCGTCGGTAATTTGACACTTCGGACCCGGTCTGTACAATAAATAGTGCTGGCGGCCGCTCTTGGCGAAACACCGCCGTCAGCCACTCACCGGGTCGTCTGTTGGATTAGTCCCCTGCTAGTCCGAGGAGCCTTCGGACCATTTTTGAATCACCGGCTATGCCCGCCCTATTCGCAATGTTAGGAATGCCTGAAATCCTCGTCATCGGAGGAATTATGCTGCTGTTGTTTGGCAGCCGGTTACCTGCGTTGATGCGATCATTAGGGCTGAGCGTGGTTGAGTTCAAAAAAGGGATCCAAGGGGTCGAAAATGACGACGACGCACCGGCACCGACTGAAAAGAAGTGATTGCATCATTTAGTGCAATTGAAACCGAACCTGCGTTGGGAAAACCAATGCGGAAGCAAAAGTCTTCGGTCATTGCTCTGGTGGTGTGATAATTGCAGGCCAGTGGATTGTTAAGAACGCCCATTTGCCTGTTTGTGAACCGTTGCTGACACGTGTTCCAACTCGCCGTTAATCCAATTACTAAGTGAGGTGTTTAATGTTTGGTCTTGGTCCTCCCGAATTAATTGTCATTGGTGCGCTCGCAGTCCTCTTGTTCGGCAGTCGCTTGCCAACCGTTGCTCGATCGATGGGCAAGAGCTTTACAGAGTTCAAGAAGGGGCTGAACGGCATTGAAGAAGAAGTGAGCATCTCGGATCACAACCGTCGCGTAAGCAACAGCTACTCGGACGACCGTGAAGAAGCCACCGCACCGAAATTTGAGCCACCGGTTTCCGAGCCAAAGGACGAATCGGTAAATGCTGGCTAACTTGTAGGGTTTGTGCAACGCACCGCGCACTACGTTTGAGGTTGCGCAGCCATTGCACCTCATTCATAACCGAACGAACGGTGCGTGGAACGAACCAAGAACCATGCAAGACAATAAGCTACTGGCACGCCAAGCGCTCCGCTGACGCGTCGCGGCTAACACATGCTCGGTGCGTTACTCGACTGCTGGTTTTTTTGCTCCTGGCAAAGCCTTTTGCCAGTCCAGCTTATCCAGCCGCTTGAATTCTTGCTGGATGTCCTTTCCCTCGTAAAAGGCGACTAGCCCACGCGCGGTACGTGTTTCGCCAACTGGTATCGGGGGTATCAACGCATCGCTATGGATGCATGGGCAAGGGGGATTGGCCCAGGCACTTTCCATTGGATTCCAAGCGGTGATGATCCAGCGGTTGCCGTCGGCATTTCTCGCGGCCACGTAGGGGCTGCCGGCGTTCTTTTCACTATCGACCAGCTTGTTATCGTTGATTTGCTGATTGAAGCCTTTGGCAGCTTTCAGCATTACGCACTGTTGAATCCGCAGCCCGGCATGCTTCTTGTATTGATCGGTATGGCCAGACAGTGGCTGGTCGCTGCCATTTCGGACGGTCATTTCAAACCAAACCACGGACTTGGTTGGAATGGCAAGCACGCTGAAATAGATCCCGTTTGGTAGCGTTCGTTCGGTAAACAGCGATCCGTCTGGCTTGAGTTGCCATTCAGTTTTTTCCAGTTCCAAATTGCGTTTCATCCACACAGTCGGAACATGCGTGTGAGCAAGGTAGGTCAGGCCGAGGTTGGTCCAAATCGCTTCGGGCATGTCGGCTACGACATAGCTAGACGGATCCCACGGGGTGAAGATACTTAACTTCGTTTCGCGCTGAGGATTGATCGCGCCATCCAGAAATCCGATCCGCGGGTGCCGCCCTCCTGGATACGGTAGCGTAACGAGCGGAGCCTGCGGATTAGCAGCAGGACGTGTTTCGGGACGGATATCCCAGCGCTGAGTCGCCGTGCGAATCTCACCAGCGGTCAGCCCCGTGGCGGAAATGACTTCGTCAGTGGAAAATCCGTGATACCAGATCATGTTTTCCAGCCAGCGTTTCAGTTCTGCGTCGGTTTTGGGCTTGCGCGCATTGGAAACGCTTGGTGTAGTTTTCGCTGGCTCTGCGGCATTGGCTATGCTGGCCGACGCCAGACCAATGCAAACGAGAGCAACTAGCAATGAATGTTTTGCGTATTTGTGAGTTTCGTGCATGGTGCGATTCGTTAAGCGACGCCGAGGGGTCGTTTCCAGAAGGAGTTAAGAACAAGATGCTTTGGCAAGTAAAAAAGCGAGACCAAACTGAGTCTCTGACCTTGAAACTGCCGCCGGTTTCTATACTCTAAGCGTCCAGCGGCGATGAAACAACCAAGGGGGGGCGAATCAGAGGCAACGCCAATACTATCCATGCCGATCGATAAATATGAGCAGAATCTATATTCGGACAAATTGCTGATCGCGCCCCCTAGTGCCACTCCTTCGCGGCAATCCGTCGAAATCGATGAGTCGATGGTTGAGATCCTGTCGTAGGTTCGCTAAGCGTCCGCTTCAATACAACACCTTTTCAATCGGAATAACCGGTACAAATTGACCTTCTGGCACTGCGATTGAACTGCCGGCAGGATCGTGCATGGCAGAGAGTCAGGGGTTGCAATTACAATGGAAGAAGGATCTTGGACCGCAGGTAATGCCCCGTTGATTGGACAGTTAAATCCTGTCAGTTATCGGGTAGCTAAGGAATTGCGGAATTAGAATTTCAATTCAGATTTGGATCGCATATGAAGATCGCGGTGATTGGTACTGGCTATGTTGGTCTCGTGACCGGAACCTGCCTGGCGGACAGCGGTAACAACGTTATCTGCGTGGACATTGACCGTGCCAAGGTCGAGCGGCTCAATCGAGGTGAGATCATCATCTATGAGCCAGGGCTGAACGAACTGGTCGAACGCAACATGTCGGCTGGCCGTTTGCAGTTCACCACCGATCTACAGGCTGCCGTGCAAAAGGCGAAGCTGGTCTTTCTAGCCGTTGGTACTCCACCGACGGACGATGGCTCGGCGGATCTTTCCAGCTTGTGGAAAGTCGTGGACTCAGTCGCTCCGTTTTTGCCTGCCGATGCAGTGGTCATTACGAAGAGCACTGTACCAGTTGGAACTAATGCCGCGATCACGGCACGTTTGAAGGAGCGAACTGGTCGCAATTGCGATGTGGCCAGCAATCCAGAGTTTCTCAAGGAAGGGGCCGCGATTGAGGACTTCACCAAACCAGATCGAGTTGTTGTCGGCGTAAGGCGACAGGAAGTTGCCGATGTGCTTCATACGTTGTACATGCCATTTCTGCGAACCGAGAACCCGTTTCTGGTCATGTCGCCGGAGAGCGCCGAGATGACCAAGTATGTGGCCAACGCGCTGCTATCCACCAAGATCAGCTTTATCAATGAGGTTGCCAATCTGTGCGAACGAATGGAGGCAGATATTGACGATGTCCGCCGTGGGATTGGCCACGACAGTCGGATCGGGTTTGCGTTTTTGTTCCCTGGGGCGGGCTACGGTGGTAGCTGTTTTCCCAAAGATGTCCGAGCGCTCTCCGCAATGGCACGCAAGCACGGCATCGAACCGCAAATCTTGGACGCTGTCCACGAAGTCAACGAGCGTCAAAAAACGCTCCTGGGCAAGCGAATTGCGGCATACTTTAAGGGTGATTTAAAAGGGCGAACGATTGCCATCTGGGGACTCGCCTTCAAGCCAAAAACGGATGACATCCGCGAGGCCCCTGCGCTGGTGCTGATCGACCATTTGCTGGAGCTTGGGGCAACCGTGCAGGTCCACGACCCCGAGGCTATGGACAATGTCCGCGCTAGCTACGGCGATCGGCTGAAATACGCCGAGCAGCCAATGGATGCGCTGCAGAACGCCGACGCCCTGGCAATCGTCACCGAATGGGGCGAATTCCGTCAACCAGACTTCGACCAGATGAAACAGCTTTTGAAGTCGCCAGTCATCTTTGACGGGCGGAATCTCTATAACCCGGTGCAGATGAAAGCAGCAGGCTTCACGTACCATTGTGTCGGGAAAAAGGCTGTCCGGCCTACCTAGCGGAGGCCTGCCTTCCTCTGACCCAGCAGAATGATACTACCAGTTCGTTAGCTGCTTGAAGTGCATTTGAGCGGAACGGAATCAGCCTGGTCACGGATGAGGCAGCGGAGCCACCAATTTTGGCGATAATGCTTGTGCGATAACGGTTTACGTTCTGGCAAGCCGTTTGCAGTGTGCTCTAGGGTTAATCGTCTCGAAGGGTTCCCTCAACCTCCTTTTGATCAACCGACTGCCTGGGCCAAAGAAGTTTGACCTGTATTTCTTGCGATTTTGTGGGTTTCGCCTCAGCCTGCAAAAACCGCGGCGGAATTTTGGTATCGGCCGTCAATGCACCACGAGAACCATTCTTATGCGGTATCTGGCACTGGCGTGCGACTACGACGGCACTTTGGCAACTGGGGGACAAGTTCCGCAAGACGTAGTGGACTCCCTGAAGCGATTGAAGGCCTCGGGGCGAAAACTCATTATGGTCACTGGTCGAGAGATTCCCGAGTTACTGCGTGTCTTTCCTGAGTTGGAGTTGTTTGACCGAATTGTCGCCGAGAACGGCGCTTTGCTGTACCATCCCGCGACCAAACGAGAGAATCCGTTGGTTCCTCGTCCACCAGATGAGTTTGTGGACTTGCTCAAAGCGCGCGAAGTTGGCCCGATCTCTGTAGGCCGAGTGATCGTTGCCACCTGGCAGCCGCACGAGACGATTGTCCTGCAGACCATTCGTGACTTGGGGTTGGAATTGCAGGTCATCTTCAACAAAGGGGCGGTCATGGTGCTGCCGTCCGGGGTAAACAAAGCCACCGGCTTGCGCGCGGCGCTGAGCGAGCTGGGGTTATCCGCACATAATACGGTCGCTGTTGGAGATGCTGAGAATGATCACGCTCTGTGCATGTCGTGTGAAATTTCGGCTGCCGTAGCGAATGCCTTGCCGACGCTCAAGGAGACTGCGGATATCGTCCTGCGCAATCACCACGGTGCCGGAGTCAGCGAGCTGATCGACCGGATGCTGGACGATGACCTGGCCTCGGTCGAGTGTCAACTAACGCGGCATAACCTATTGATTGGCCACGATGAAGCGGGCGAAACCATTTCGCTCCCCCCGCATTGTTGCAACGTGCTCGTTTCAGCAGAAGCGCCAGAGTTAGTCGATTGGGCAAGCTATTTCATAAATCAATTGACCGAGGCGCGATACCAGTACTGCCTAATTGAATCGGGAGAAGTCAGTTGGAAGCTCGACCGCGTGCCGGATGTTGGGAGTGCAGAGTCACGTCCCGATTTCGATTCGGTCATTAAGCTTATGGAAAAGCCAGGGCAAAACTGCGTAGTTCATTTTCAAGCTATCTCGCCAGCCGAGCGCAGTAGCTGTCTGATTGAACTGCTGAACAGATTGCAAACTTTGCGCCAGCAGTGTGGGCACCCACACTGGATTATTCTCAACGGTGTAGATCAGTTTTTAACTGAGGAAGACATTTCGCAGCATCATACGGAAGTCGAATTTGAACGCATGTTGTTTTTGACGAAAAACACGGCAGAGCTGCCTGAATCTTTGCGTAGTTCTGTCGACACAGTCATCACCATCGGGCAAACAGCGAAACGACTGATGGAGGATTTTCTTCCCAACGTTACTACCAATCTCTCGGCTGAACGGGAGCAACAGGATACGGATGCCTGGTTCTGGAAGCCAAACTGCCGAAGTGAGCCGATTCCGGTGCGGCTGGCCACTGCCGACAGCGAATCTTGCTCGGTTCCCTAAGAGCGCTAATCGTGAGTGGGGTCTGAGCAATCAAGTGGCTTCTTCGCATTGCGCGCTTCAATGGCCACACGAACTCTATGCATCCATTGACGAAGTTCTTCGTCAAAAGTCTCTATCGCGAAAACACTGCGATTTCATTCAGAAAGCGACGTTGCGGCACGAAAGCTGCATGTAGTCGGAACAGTTACTGTTCTACAGGCCGAATAAGATGCGTTTTGCGGCTTGCAAAAACATCCATCAAGGCCCTAGTTTCACTGATTCTACAGGAGAGAATGATATGAAAAGGAATACCACGCTGGTACGCGAAGGAAAAATGGGCTGGATCTTGATGTGGCTTTTGGGAGTACCGCTTCCGTTGTTGTTCATCGCGTATTTGATCTTCGGTTAGACACGTTTTTGTCAACGCACTGCAAAAAGCGGGAACCCACGAAAGTGGTCCCGCTTTTTTTGTTTGTGTTAGAAGTAAACTTCTCCCCCCGACCTTTTTCGGAACACCCGCGTTCCACATTACCTGACATCAATCTGGTTGCTCGACAGTCAATTGATTGAAAAATACTCGGTAGCGCACAGCATGCATGCGATGGGCGGTTCTGGTTCTGAAAAACAAAATCGCAACGCAATCTCATAGTGGTTCGGTACTTCTAAATGACAGCATGCCTTGCGACCACTATGGCGGAGCGGTTAGGCATGTCATCTGCTGCGAACCCAACTGACGGATTTTAGCAAGAACAGAATTGGACGATTGCAGATCATCTCATTGCAGGCGGCGTTGTGGCGATGATCAAGGTCCACACAGAAATCCGTGAGCTTGGAGAACATGTTGCACATGTTCCTGCGTATCCCCTACTTTTTCCTTTCTTTTGAGGAGTGATAGTCATGAAATTCTACTTTGGACGAATGTTGAGTACCGTACTTGGATTGACATTATTCGCAGGAGGAGTTGCTGTGGCTGAGGTCGATGCGCCTGCCCAACCACGTGAGAAGCTAGACCGCTCTGATCGCCTGGAACCTGGTGCTCGGCGGCCTGGTCTTTCTGGAGTTCGGCGCGACCAGCAGGCAAGACCCAATGTGGAGCAAAATCTGATTGCGGCAACCATCCTTTGCAACAATCACGAAATTGAGAGTGCGAAACTAGCTAAAGAGCACTCGCAAAATCAGAAGGTCAAGGACTTTGCCGACATGATGATCAAAGAGCACACACAGTTTGTGCAAAAACTGCAAAGTGCTGCTGGCCACACTCACCTAGGTACTGCTGCGAGACCAGCCGATCGTGCCGCGCCGGCGACCACTGGTTCAGACGTCCGTGTAACCGTTGCGAAACCTGTTGTGGGCCACATCCCAGGCTCAGAAATGCTTTCGATCAAAAAGGAAGTGTTGGATCAATGCCTGGAAGATCAGCGACAGGAAGCGGCCACACTCGACCCTGCCAAGTTCGACAAGCATTTTATTGGCGCTCAAGTGATGGCGCACATGCAAATGCTTGCCGAACTGAAAGTCTACGAAAAGCACGCCTCACCTGAAGTGGCCAAGATCTTCCGCGAAGGTCAGCAATCGACTCAGACGCATCTGGAATATGCAAAGAACCTGATGAAAGAGATCAGCCATGATAAATCGGCTGATAGCGACAAGCAGTAATCAAACTGCGAATTCGCTAACTCAACAATCGCCACGAGGCCTTTTCCAGCTGAATCAGTTGGAAAAGGCCTCGGGTTTTTTGGCGATGCGGGCTTTTCGCGTGATAGCAATAAATGCTAGCTTTCGCGAATGCTCAGCGGCTTGGCTCCTGCTTCAGCCAGAATCTGCCGCGCCAAAGCCAAGTCTTTCTTTTGCGCGGTCGCTTTTGGTGTATGCGACTCAGGGCCTGGATCAAGCAGTTCCACCGCGACCAGAATGTCGCCGGCGATAACCGCCTGATCGTAGTAATCAGCCAATTCTCCCTCGACGCCACGAGTCATCATGGCACCGACCAAACCGCCGACCATTCCTCCGGCCCAGGCGGCGATGCCTCCAGTGGCCAAGATTGCCAAGCCTCCGGTTGCGGCACTGGCCGTCAATACAGCTAACCCGCCCAGGGCAGCTCCGATGGCTCCCCCGCCTAGCGCATTAAACGGGGTGAAAGTCCCGGCCGGTTCTTCCTTTTCAAACTGAATGAAATGACGTTCGATCGTCTTATCGGAGCAGACAACACTGATTTCAGCCACTGTGAAGCCAGCATCTAAAAGCTTGGCGACAGCCTTGTCCGCCTCGGGTACGGTGCTGAAAACTCCAAAACTAAATGTTTTTGTGGATGGCGTTGTATCGGTCATGGTCTTTTGCATTCCTTTGAGGGGCAAACGCGATTCTCAGGTCTAGTCGATGGTTCATCGACCAAGCTGACTTCCTGAATATTGCAATCTAAACATGTAAAAGCAAACCTCGTACCGGTCGTTTGAACGCCGTCCCCCAGTTAAATGCATTTATCCCTTATGCTTCTCATACTCTTAAGACCGGGGGCTGGTCGCAAAACGACCAGCTAGCATTCTCACCAGCCGGAATTATTGGTGCAAGAGCCATTTGCAGCAGTATTTGCCCCATTTTTAGATTTGGCATGGAGATTGCATTTGTCTGTCTCCACAGTTCTGCAAGTGTATCTCACCAACATTTTATATTGTGGATCATTTCATTATGAAGGCTCCCCGAAATAAGTCTGAATCGCAATCTCGCGATTGGAACGAGCATGAGCACGTCGCGGATCCCGTAAATGTGGAAGCTCAGCGATCCGAGTCAACGGGTGAATCATCGTCAGAGGATCTTGTGCAGGCGGCTGGCAACGAAGAACTGGCCAAGCAGGCCAAAGAAACCGTTCGGCGGCAACGAGCTGAAAAGAAATCGCCTAATCACGATCGCAACAACGTTAGTCAATCGTCGAAAGATCCCGTCTCCAAATCCCTACGGCGGCCAAAAGCGGAAGAATAGCTTTTCGGTTCAACTCGCCTTCGCCGCATGATCGTTTTTTGTTTTACAGGCTTGGCCAGTCCACTGGCTTGCTCATGTTTCTATTTCGAACATTTACCAAAGAGGAGATTGAGGATGTCTACCATCTTACTCATTATTCTGATTTTGTTGTTGCTGGGTGCTATCCCTGCCTGGCCACACAGTCGCAGTTGGGGATATGGCCCTACCGGTGGTCTGGGCCTCGTACTGGTGATTGTTCTCATTCTAGTGCTTATGGGTAGAATCTGACCGGCAACGACCACGCAATTGCTTTGGATGGCAAAGTTGCACTTCCATTGTGGTTAGCAACATCGGCCGGGGCACACCGCACAATCGGTTATGGCGGCCTTTTCGCGCCGTCCTACCCTCCGGCGCCTGGCCGAGAAGTTGAAATACGGCTCTGGCTTTGGACGATATGTCAGATAGTTATGCGTGATTCCGGCATCGCCCGTAAAATCCGCCAAACAATCGGACCGGGTTGTCGTAGTTATCAAAGCAGATAAGTCCGCTTGCAGTGTCAAGTTACGCATTATCGAGTTACACAATGGCTAGTTTGACATTCGGTGGTGGTTTTCCTAGGATCAGTTGGTGGGATTGGGGTTAGTACTGGCCACCAGATACCAAAATTTGAGCTGTTTTAATCTTCGGTCTTCCCGGATGCCAAACCTCCATCTGGGAACCGAACGCCTCTTCGGAGAATGGATAAATGCCTTCAGTTTTGGTTATTGATGATGACGTTGCAGTTGGACTGGTGTTCCGCCGGATTTTCGAGGGATCCGATGTCACCATTCTCACTGCCGAATCAGCAGTTGCTGGTCTGAAGATGGTCAGCAGCGAAGCGCCTGATGTTGCGATTGTCGACATTATGCTTCCCGATGCATCTGGACTGGATACTTTTCAAAAGATCCAGCAATTGGATCCCAAGATCCCGGTGATCTTCATCACCGCTGGTGGTACCAGCGACACCGCCATCGAAGCGATGAAACTCGGTGCATTTGATTATCTGCTCAAGCCGCTGGATTTTCCTCAGGTTGAGACATTGCTCGCTCGGGCGTTTGAGATTCGGCGCTTGATGAACGTGCCAGTCCGCCTTTTGCAAACCAACAACCCCGGTAACGGAACTGCAGATTGTCTCATCGGCCGTTGTGCGGCAATCCAAGACGTTTACAAATCGATTGGACGTGTAGCTCCCCAAAACGTCACCGTACTGATTCGTGGCGAAAGCGGCACTGGTAAGGAATTGGTGGCGCGTGCGATCTATCAACACAGTACCCGCGCAGCCGGTCGATTCATGGCCGTGAATTGTGCAGCGATTCCAGAGGCACTCCTGGAAAGCGAACTTTTTGGTCACGAGAAAGGTTCGTTCACGGGCGCGGACAATAAGCGCATCGGCAAGTTTGAACAATGCTCCGGAGGGACGCTCTTTCTGGACGAAGTCGGCGACATGACTCCCCTGGTCCAAAGCAAAATGCTTCGCGTTTTGCAGGATCAGCGATTTGAACGTGTTGGTGGCAACGAATCCATCAAGACCGACGTACGAATCATTACGGCCACGAATCGCGATCTTGAACAAATGGTCGCGGAGGGAACCTTCCGCGCCGACTTGTTCTATCGCCTCAATGGATTCACTATTAAGATTCCTTCCCTGCGCGAAAGAGCAGATGACATTCTATTGCTGCTCGAGCATTTTCTTGGGCACTTCAATCGTGAGCTAGGCCGCAGTGTTTGTGACATCTCGCCAGAGGCACTTGAGATGCTCATGCAATACAGTTGGCCGGGAAATGTGCGAGAACTACAGGCCGTAGTGAAACAGGCCATGTTGCAGGCGACTGGGCCGGTCCTGTTGCCAGAGTTTTTCCCGAGCGACATTCGACAGGACCGCCGTGCTGCTGCGACCTCCGCAGGTCAAGCCGAAGGGACCGGACGTGGGGAATTTGACCATTTCGTGGAGGCGCAGTTACGCACCAACACCGAAGACCTCTACGCCGAGGCCCTAGCATATATGGAACGTGTCGTACTCACCCGGGTGCTTCGTCATACCGATGGAAACCAATCTAAGGCGGCAAAAATCCTCGGAATCACTCGAGGCAGCTTGCGCAACAAGATCCGCACGCTGAGGATTACCATCGACCAGCGCGTTGCTGTGGAAGATGAGTTGACCGAGGACGAGCACGAGGAGCTATCCGTGGTGAACTGATGTCGCGTATTGAGTTCAGCTCGGATCGAGGCCATGCCATCCAAATCCCCTTTGTCAATTTACGATGAACCTTCGTTTCTAGTCGGCGTAGTCTGCGGCGCAATCGAACCGAGTTTGCTCGTTCGCCTGCTGTGCTGCATGCCTGAACACCGTTCAATCACGGTTGTACTTTTGGGGATCCCGGCTGATTGGGATCTGGCGAAGTTGCTCCGCGAATTGAGTCTCTCGACGACCGCCGAAGTCGTTCTCCCAGCGCGTGATCAGGCAATTCAGCCGGGACAGGTTTGCCTGATACCACCAACGGCAGCGCTGATGGAACGCGATGGCCAGTTGACCGTGCAACTATCAAACAATGAGATTGCCTCATCACTGCAATCTCGACTCGCACACAGCTTGCAAACAGTTGCATCGCATACTGGCGAGCATGGTGCTGCGGTTTTTCTCAGCTCACCGAATGATCTGCTTCAACCTGAGCAGATAGCAACACTGCAACGATCGAGTCTTTTGGTGATTGAGCTCTCGTCGATTTCTGGCGAATCTAAGAGGGGCACCGGCACTAATCGACGTACTGTCGGCCTGACAGATGGCCTGCTGCAATGTGCGACGGTAGAAGAAATCCCTGCGAGAATCTTGGAACTCTATTTCCGTAAAACTTCCCCTAGCAGCAACAACTCGACCGCTAAGAAAGAATTGCCCCTCACCGCAGAACAATCGGCCCGGTCGATTGGCGAACTGCAACAACGTGTCGCGGAACTCGAGAAATTGCTACATGTTCTACCAGTCGGAATCGGAATTTCACGCACGTCGGACTGTGCGGAAATTGAACTCAATCCAGCGGCGGCACGGATGTTTGGTTTCCCGACCGGTCAGAAAACCGTAGTACACAAGAACAATGACGCGGATATGGGCTTTCGCATGTACCAGGAAGGACGTGAGTTGGCCGCTGCCGAGATGCCCATGCAACGCGCGGCACGCCTTGGGGCTGAAGTACGCGGCGGCGAATTCACTGTGGTCCGCGCAGACGGCACATCGCTGGAGCTGATCGAATACGCCTCTCCCCTCTTCGACGCGAATGGTCAACCGCGCGGCTGCCTGGGAGTCTATATCGACATCTCGATTCGCAAACAGCTTGAGAC
>Ga0163153_10006889_pt1 | contig 12533 bp, 9 predicted proteins | sample OliLakLV19MP6IB1_FD_148629 | JGI IMG/M metagenome (GOLD analysis project Ga0163153, IMG submission 148629) | Freshwater microbial mat bacterial communities from Lake Vanda, McMurdo Dry Valleys, Antarctica - Oligotrophic Lake LV.19.MP6.IB-1 | ecosystem: Environmental > Aquatic > Freshwater > Lake... | reverse complement strand
TTTGCATAGATCTATTATACACCGCTGCGGGCTTTATTCACTCCGTTTTTTTTAAAATTGTGCGGCTCAAGCTCTTAAAAGTGATCCCAGACGGGGCGGGCGGTTATGGATTCCTGTTAATGATTCCGGGCTTCGTGGGCGGAACGGAGTTCAAAAAGGATGGGACAACCCGACAGAGCAAATTGCTCACGGAAACGGTTGCAGAGGTAGGCATCATACTGGTCGCTGAAAAGGTCGGGGTTATTCACAAAAAGGATGAATGTCGGGATGGTTAGGTCGCGTTCAGAGGCTTTTTGAACGGCATAATAAATTTTCAACCGTTTTGTACCCTTCATCGGTGGCAGGTATTCGGCGATGGCTTTATTCAGGACGCGGTTGAGCTCGCCGGTGGAGATTTTTGTCTTGAGATTGCGTTCGACATTCTGAATGGCATCGGTGAAGGCGGAGATATTGTGACCGGTTTTCGCAGAGATAAAAATGACCTCGGCGTAACGGCAGAAAAAGAGTTCTTTTTTCAAGGCTTCTTCATACTCTTCGCGGAAACTTTTGATCCCCCGACGTAAACTATTCTGCTCGAGAGCGAGATCCCATTTATTTACGACGATAAAAAGGGGTTTGAGGAGTTTTTGGACAAACCCGGCGATTTTTTTATCCTGGTTAAGGACGCCAGTTTCCGCGTCGAGGACGAGCACGGCCAAGTCGGCACGTTCGATCGATTTCTCCGCACGCATGACGCTAAAGACCTCGACGGAGCTGGAGACCTTGCTACGGTGACGGATACCGGCAGTATCAATGAGGACGTAAGGTTTGGTGGTGTCCCCACGCTTGAGATAAAAGGGAAGGTCAACGGAATCGCGGGTCGTGCCGGCGATGGGCGAGACGATGGTGCGTTCATCTTCTAATAGTTTATTGACGAGCGATGATTTGCCGACATTGGGTTTTCCGACAATCGCCATCTTAGTAGGGCGAGTGACTTTTTCTTCCTCATAATCACGTTTTCGCCCGACCTTTTCTGCGATGGTGTCGGCCAGTGTCAGGATGCCGATCCCGTGGACTGCGGAAGTGTGGAAGACATCTTCAAACCCGAGGCGGGAGAACTCCGCAGCGTCAAATTGTTGTTTGCCATTGTCGAGTTTATTAACGATGAGGAATACGGGTTTCTTCGAGCGGCGCAATTTGGTTGCGACCTCTTTATCGACCGGGTGGAGTCCGGTTTTGGCATCCACGGCAAAAAGGATCAGGTCAGCGGATTCGATCGCCACCTCGACTTCGGTATTAACCACATGGCGCAGGGGATCGTCTGTTTCGACACCGATACCGCCGGTATCCATCAGGTCAAAAACGAAGTCATGGTGCAAGACTTCGGCCAGGATCCGGTCACGTGTCGTCCCGGGCATATCATGGACAATGGCGATTTGCCGGTGGGCCAGTTTATTAAAAAGGGCCGACTTGCCGACATTCGGACGACCGACGATTGCAACCAATTGTTTTTGTACATTACTCATTGAACGGGTGATATTGGTGCAAATTGTTCATCCCGTCGAGGGGGAATTCCATCGAGTGCCCCTTTCGCCGTCAAAGAATGGTTGATTCCGTCCCTAATACTCTTTTTGGTGGTGTCACCTGAGATGAATTTTTACCTGAATAAAACCCTTACGCCTGTCTCTTCATGGGATGAGATAAAATCCATCCTCTGCGCCCACCATGCCACCGGCGTGCGCTACCGGCTAGAGGATGAGGAAACGGGGTTATGCCTACAGGCCGTTTGTCTCCTGCACTCGCAGACTCAAAGCCTTTACAGCCTGAGTTATCTCAAAACCGGGACCTCTAACGAATATTTCACATCACCGGTGGATGCCGACCCTGACCTCGACTGGGTCATAAAGTATTTCGAGTCGTTTTACCGGAAGGATGATCAATGGCTGGGCTTTTCGGCATGGTCGGAAACCGCTGATACCCGGAGCTTGGTTTACCTGTTTGTGATTGTGGCCGTGATCGGGGCACTGATTCTTGTCGGGAAATACTTCGTGGCCTAGGGCAAATTGCTCTTGAATTTTTCTGTTCCGGGCGGTTCTCTTTGTACTCATCTATGGCTGACTTTACACTTGCGATTAAAACGCTTTCGAAATTCACCCTCGGCGACATGATCGCTGAGTACCAGATCATTAATGAATGGAAACGTGTGGGCCTGCGGTTGTACCCGAAATCAAAGGCTAAAGCCGTGGTCAAACAACGGGCTCATATTAATGACATGCCGGAAATCCAATCCATTATCCGTGCAAATTTTCTCTCCTATATCCCAGCGAATCTCCCCGAGTGTCTGGTGCAAATAGCATGTGCGGGTGAGGGGCACCAGGCCGAGACTCTCCGTGGGGCCGACTCGACAGGAGCATTAAAATTCACCTCCCAAGCCGTCGAGAAAAAGGGGAATGCGACCACGATAAAAACTTTCCTCCAACATGAGAATGGGCTCAGCGTCGTCCACCACCTTGTTTACATCAAAGGCGAAAAGTATTTCCGCAGCTTCTCCTCAGTGACTAATGGCACTCAGGAAACCAAACGCGTCGAACTCCTTTCGAGCTTTTCGCTGACCGGGATCAGTCCCTTTGTCAAAGATGACCAACCGGGCCGGCTCAATGTCCACCGCCTACGCTCCAGCTGGAGTGCCGAAGGCCGCCATCTGGATCAGCCTGTCGAGGAACTTAACCTAGAGCGTTCTTGGCTGAATTTCTTTTACCGCATCGAACGTTTCGGACAGGTCGGCTCACGCGCACTGGAGGCTTGGTATCCCTTTGTCGGGGTGGAGGACAAAAAAGAAAATGTTTTCTGGGGCGCGCATATTGCGTGGAGTGGCTCCTGGCAAATGGAGATATCTCGAAAAGACGACGCGATCAATCTCATGGGCGGCCTGGCGGATCGCGATTTCGGGCATTGGTTTAAGGATCTCTCGCCGAAGCAATCGCTGACCTCGCCCGAAGCGATCTTGACGGTTTGTGAGGGTTCCTTCGACGATGTGACCCAGCGTCTGACCAGCGCAGCGATTGGGGCCGTGGAGAAGCAACCCAAAATCGAGCGAGAAATGCCAATGCTTTTCAATGAATGGTGCACGACCTGGGGCAAGCCCACGCACGATCGCCTCGCACAGCTCGCCCACACGCTCAAGGAGACGGGTGTGAAGTTCCTGGTGATCGATGCCGGATGGTTTGCGAAAAAAGCGACGGATAACTGGGGCGACAATGGTGACTGGATTCCTAATAGCGAGCGTTTTCCACAGGGACTGCGCGCCACCTGTCAGGCCATTGCCGCCGAGGGTCTTATTCCAGGCATTTGGTTCGAGTTCGAGAATGTGAGTGCCGGTGCAGACGCCTACGGAAAGGTCGAGCACATGCTCAGCCGTGATGGGCATCTACTGATGCCGGGAAAGCGTTTTTGGGACTTTCGTGATCCGTGGGTGATTGATTACCTCTCGGAGCGTGTCATTGGGCTGCTGCGGGATTGTGGCTTTGGCTATATGAAAATCGACTATAATGGCTCGGTAGGAATCGGCGTCGATGGAGCCGAGTCACTGGGCGAGGGTCTGCGCCAGCACATCCAGGGCGTCCATGAGTTTATCCGCAAAGTGCGCCGCGAGCTCCCCCATCTGGTCATCGAGAACTGCGCTTCGGGCGGCACTCGCCTAGACCCGCTGATGATGGAGCTCTGCGCGCAGGGCTCTTTCTCCGACGCTCACGAATCGATCGAGATCCCGATTATCGCAGCAAATATGCACTGGATGATCCAACCCAGACAGAGTCAGGTCTGGGCAGTGCTCCAAAAAGGAGACTCCCTCCACCGTCTGACCTACTCCCTGGCGGCCACATGCCTGGGGCGACTGTGCCTATCGGGAGATTACGACTTGCTGAGTGCGGAGCAGAAAGATGTCGTGATAGCAGGATGCGCTTTTTATAAAAAAGTCTCCCCCATTATCCGTGACGGCTGGTCACAGCGCCAAGGCTCAGGAGTCACCAGTTGGCGCCATCCGCGGGGTTGGCAAGCCGTGGTTCGCACCAGTACCAATGGTAAAAAACTCCTCGTCGTCGCTCATACCTTTGGTAAACCCGGCAAAAAACCCTTGCAAATCGCCCTGCCTAAAGGCAAATGGAAAATCAAGGGTGCCTACGATTCCCTCACTAAATCAAAGCCCACGGTCAAAGCAGGCAAGTTGCTCATCCCCGTCGAAGGCGAATTCCGCGGGTTTGTGTATGAGCTGGGGCGCGAGTAGTCGGGGAGATCTTTGCTCTCAACCCTAATCAGAGCAGAATAGATCTTTTGAAGCAGTGGTTCCGGTTTTTAGGCAGCAAAAAAATCGATTTACTTTACTTGCATTTTTTACATAGTTACCGAGCTGGACAATTTTAAAGGTTCCTCCCCGGTGACAAGAGCCTATGGGGCTCTCTGATGTGAAAGCTTCGGTAGCCGGGCCGGGGAGGTCATTTTTCTTTATTAGCTTTGGGATGATCATAGTAAGTCTGAGTATTTGGTGCAAACATATCAAATTCATTTTTAATTGCGGATTTGATCAGTTCGCATGAACGATTATCGTCATTTTCCCAATCCCTAAAAGTGGCCCAAGTGAAAATAGTCTGCAATTTGAAGGTCAAGATTTGATTTTGAATCGTGATGCAGAATGCGATAGGAAACGCCGTCGGGTAGCATATTCGTCAAAGTCTGTTTTACTGCTTTTTCTACAGCGCTCCTTTTCTTGCTTATAGGAATTCTATCCGTAAAAATAATAACTTCTTGAAATTCCTTTAGATCATTTCTGTCCAGTATAAATCTCAACTGATATCAGAGCATTTTTGGATAAAATTTTTCAGGAGACTAGAGTGTGGAAAAGGTTTTAGCCTTTTCAAGAATAAGGGGATGAAAATCAGCGCCCGTAATGTTCTCTTGAATAATTTTAAAAACTCCGTCACGAACATTTTGCTTGTCTTCTGAAGCATGAAAATATTCAATATCTATCCCATTTTCAATTAAATCGTATTGGAATTGCGATAAATTCTGATATGCCTGAAAAGGCCGCTCTTTTACGATTGCGCCGAATATAAAATACCTGGTTCCTCTTGACGAAAAATCAAAGTTACCAGCTTCATCCAAGAAAATGTAGAGAAAACGAGGCTTACTGATAATCGATTATTTATACCAAATTTTCTTCTTCCTCTGTTTTTTGGTTTGTCGGTCGTGAGATTCAGAGGAAAGATGAGGAATTCAACGCGTTCGCTCGTGAAATTTTTCGGATGGTAGAGGCGGCTAACGGTTTTGGCGGAGCAGCATGGTCATTCACGAGGTCGGGTATCATTGGGAGGGGATCGTGAAGATCGGCGAGGGCAGAGCGTTGTTTGATTTCATTCCAGCTCAGGGGCATAAAAGCACAGAATAATCGCAGATATCAAAATTGTCCAAACTTTATGACTGTGGATTCTTTTTAAAAATCTGTGTTCATCCGTGTAATCTGTGGATCGGATTTTTTTTAAGTTTTGTCAGTCTGGCTGAGGTATTCATTGATGTCTTTGATGCCGACGCGGAGGTAAACGACTAGGGACCAGAAGATGAAAATGGCAACGGCCCAGACGCCGTAGGAGAAGGGGAACCAATCAACATTGAGCAGGGCATAACTAATCAGGGCCATGAGCAGGGCGGTGGAGACTTTGCCACTCCAGTGGGGCTGGACAGTGACTTTTTTGCCGAGGTGATTCACACTGACGATCCAGATTAAAAGGAGAATGTCCCGGGTGAAATACAAGACGATGAACCAAATCGGGAAGTGTGACATGGCCCGGCCATCGGGGATACTCAGGACGATGAGCCCCGCAAATTGCAGGCCTTTATCCGCGATGGGATCGAGGATTTTGCCCAACACACTGACTTGGTGGAATTTCCTGGCGAGATAACCGTCCACAAAATCGCTTAATGCAGCGGTCACAAATATAATAAAGGCACTGAGGAGCAAGAGGTGCTGGCCCGCTTTCTCGTAGGGGCTAAATTTGTATTCAAGCACCAAGAGGACAAAAACCGGAATGAGTAAGATCCGGAAAATCGTGATGTAATTGGGCAATGTCATCTGGCTGTTAGATTACCATGAAGGGCACCGAGGTCACGAAGGAAGTTTAGTAGTGATATCGGCACTGGAGAAAAAAGATGGCGTCTTTCCGGGTCTCATAAACTAATCTGTCCACTTGGTTGATCCGACGAGCCAATACACTACCGCCGAGGTATTTGAGAGGTTCCGGCTTGCCTAACCCCTCGAAAGGAGTTTTGGAAATCTCCGTCACCAGTTTCAGGATTTTTAATGCTGTTTTCCGGTCGGTGGAAACCCGGAATTCCAAATCATCGAGAAAATCCCGGTCAAAAATCGTTTCATCGATTAAATCCGAGAGATGATCCCGTGCTTCGGTATAACTGCATGCCTTTGTCATCATGTCAGCAATCTGACTGGAAACCTGTCAGAAATCAAAGGAGACAATATGAATTACACCGGCGCATTTTTTAATCGGGTGATGACCTTGTTTTTGCCGAGGACTTCGAGCATGTGGTAAAGGCTCGGGCCGACGGATTTGCCGGAGGTAGCCACGCGGGCCGGGTGGATATATTCACCGGTTTTGATGCCGTTGGCCTTGGCGAGTTCCTTGAGGGTGGATTCGAGTTTATCCACTGTCCATTCCTCGAGTGCCTCGTAAGCTGCCGTAATTTGCTCCAGGCGGAGCTTGGCATCGGGTTTTTTGAAGGTTTTCTCAGTGGCTTCTGGGTCGAAGGTGATTTCGTCGCTAAAGAAATAGGAGGTCCATGCCGGCAGGTCGCCGAAGAGTTTGACCTTTTCTTTGACGATTTCGAGGACTTTACCGATGTAAACTTTGTCGGTGGAGTCATTGACGAGTCCGGCTTTGATCAGGAAGGGCACGCTCAGCTCGACGAAACGTTCCATAGTCATGGTCTCAAGCAAATAACGCCCGTTGATCCAGTGGAGTTTCTCAGGGCTGAAACGAGCATTATGCCGGACGATTTGCGGCAGATCGAAAAGCCCGATGACTTCCTCGATCGACAGGATTTCGCGGTCGTCTTTGGGAGACCAGCCCAGTAGGCAGAGGTAATTGCGCAGGGCTTCCGGGGCGTAACCGTCATCGATATAAGTCTGCATGGAGGCCCAGCGGGCGAATTCCGGGCGTTCATCACGCTTGCTCATTTTGCTCCCGTCGGAATTCAGGATAATCGGCATGTGCGCGTATTGAGGGGGTAGCTCCTCGAGTGCTTCAAAAAGGGCAAGGTGCTTCGGTGTATTAGAAAGGTGCTCCTCCCCGCGGATGACATGGGTGATTTTCATGGCGGCATCGTCCACGACATTGACCAGATGGAAAACGGGTGAACCGTCCGAACGCTGGATGACCAGGTCGCTTTCGGTCGTGTAGTCGAACTCCACATCCCCGATGATCAAGTCTTTGACCACGATTTTTTTGCGCGGGATTTTGAATTTGATGGCGCCTTCATGCTCATAAGCCAGACCTTTGTCCATGAGTTTTTGGATGGCCGCTTTGTAGAGGGGGGTTCGTTGGCTTTGGTAATAAGGGTCGTATGGCCCGCCGATTTCGGGGCCTTCGTCCCAGTCCATGCCGAGCCAGCGGAAACCATTCAGGATGATTTCGACAGCTTCTTGGGTATTACGCGCGGCATCGGTGTCTTCGATACGGAGGATGAATTTCCCCCCGGTATGGCGGGCGTAAAGCCAATTAAATAAGGCGCTGCGGGCTCCTCCGATATGGAGTAATCCTGTCGGACTCGGTGCAAAACGGACTCTTGTGGTCATGATTTTTACTCTTTCAGAAATTTGTGGAAGAGAGCTTTCTACCGATAATCATCCGTTTACGCAAGAGTCTCATAATGACAATCAGAGAAAAGCAAACGCGCAATTTGTGTACGGTCGGATACTTTAAAAAAAAGAGGGAAGGTGTCATAAGGATCATTCATCGAGGCGAGATTATAGTTTTATAAGTCTTCCGCTTACCCTCAGAGACGAATGGAAAGCAAGGAGCAAAATGATGATGGATGATGAAGGGACTCAGTTCCTGAAAAATGGCGGGCCTCAGGAAATACGGTGGTCTGAAATCAAAACGAGACATCAATAGAGCGCGAGCATTAACCGAGATTTGCTGATTTGCCATTTTCGGGGGAAAAGTTCTTTCCAAAATCTCTTCTTTGCGGATGAATAGGGGATTCCATGAATACCTATAAACGCGTCGCCCGATATTTCACCCCATACTCCGCACAAATTGTTTTTGCGCTCTTTGTGGTTATTGCAGGAATAGGGGTGAGCCTACTCAAGCCTTGGCCTCTCAAGTATGTGATTGATACGATATTGCCGCAATTTGCTCAGAACCCTGACAACGGCAAATTGCAGCAACTCACCATCATGGTGTGCGGCATCCTTGTCTTGGTCTTTCTCGTCAGCGGCGTGCTGAATTTTATCAGTAACTACCTGCTCGTCAAAATCGGGTTAGGCGCCCTGGCGAAAATCCGCACCGAGTTATACTCCTGTTTGCAGGGACTCCCCTTAAAATTCCACGATGCACGGCGTAGCGGGGACTCGACTTTCCGTGTGGCTTACGACAGTCAAGCGATCCAATCGATCTTTAACAAGGGGTTCACCGGTGTCTTCCAATCCGTGGTCACGCTCATGGGCACATTTGTGGTGATGTGGAATATGAATATCAAGCTCACCTTGCTGTCGGTGTGCATACTCCCGCTAGTCGTCGGAGTCATTTACTTTTTCGCCCACCGCATCCGTAATGAGTCCACGGACGTGCAAAAACAGGAGAGTGACGTTTTCTCCACCGCGAGTGAAGGTCTCGGCAATATCCGCGTGACTCATGCTTTCGGGCGAGAGGACCACGAGGTCGAGGCATTCCAGAAACAAGCCATGGAAAGCCTCTCGGCGAATCTGAAACTCACTTTTACTAATGTCACCAGTGCTCTCGTCATCAGCACACTCATGGCGGCTGGCACCTCTGTGATGATTTATTTTGGTACCCTCGAGGTCGTAGCGGGTAACATCACCTTGGGCGATCTGACGGTCTTCCTCGCCTACCTTTCCATGCTCTATCAACCGCTGGAGGCTCTCAGCTACACGGCTTGGGCGCTCGAAGGTGCCGCGGCCGGGGCTCAAAGGTGTTTTGAAATCCTCGATGCCGATGATGAAACAAAGGATTCCCCTCACGCACGCAATTTACCTGCGGTCAAAGGGCAGATTGAATTCCGCAATGTCCGGTTCGCTTACGAGACCGGCAAGGAAATCCTCAAAGGGCTTTCCGCGCAAGTCGCTCCCGGGCAAACAGTGGCTTTTGTCGGGGGGACCGGTGCGGGCAAATCCACGCTGATGGCGTTGGTGCCGAGGTTTTATGACCCCACATCGGGGGATGTCTTGGTCGATGGGATCAATTTGCGCGATGTCACCAAAAGAAGTTTGCGCGACCAGATCAGCATGGTTTTGCAGGATACGGTTTTGCTGAATGCCACGATCCGCGAGAATATCGCCTATGGGAAATTAGGCGCATCGGAAGAAGAGATCGTTTCTGCGGCGAAATCCTCCCAAGCCCATGATTTTATCCTGTCCCAACCGAAAGGTTATGACACACCCGTGGGTGAACGTGGTGTCCGCCTGAGTGTGGGGCAGCGCCAGCGCATCGGCATCGCGCGGGCGTTCCTGAAAAATTCACCCATCCTCCTTTTAGATGAACCCACCAGTGCCTTGGATCCTGAGACGGAGAAGGAAATCATGTCGGCCATTGATAAACTCATGGAAGGCCGGACAACTCTGATTATTACCCACCGGATATCGACCATTCACCGTTCGGATTTGATCTTTGTCCTGGCGGAAGGTCAACTCACCGAGTACGGGACAGGCGAGGAACTTTTGAAGAGAGACGGTCTTTATAAGAAACTTTTTGATTCCCAGCATGTTACAAATAAAACCCTGGAGACCTAATCCATGCCGACAAATATAATGCCCGATCGCCGGGTCGAATACGATTGGTGGACAAAACCTATTCCCGATAATGTGATCTGGGGGGATGATTTTTATATCGAGAGTGCTCAGGTATTCCGGATGTTTAAAGGCAAGCTCGACCCAGCCGTGTGCATCGGGCGCGGGGTATCCGTTTACGCGGGATGTTCTTTCTCCGTGGGTGAAAAAGGTTTTGTCGAGGTCGGAGATTATACCCTTCTGAATGGGGCGCTTCTCATGGCGGAGGAGAAAATCTCAATCGGTCACCATTGCTTGATCTCGTGGAATGTGGGTATTGCCGATAGTGATTTCCACCCGATTGACCCCGCCCAGAGGATATTAGATGCGGAAGCGATTAATCCCTATAGCCTCAACCGCCAACGACCCCCTATCGGCACCAAATCTGTCACGATCGGGAATAATGTCTGGATAGGAATGAATGCCATCATCCTCAAAGGCGTCACCGTGGGGGATAACTCCATTATAGCCGCAGGGGCCGTTGTCACACATGATATTCCTGAAAATGTCGTATATGCCGGTAACCCCGGTAAAATCGTCAAAGAACTGCCTATCAACAAGTAACCAGAAAATTGCTGTAAATAAAAATTGCCATAGAGGAAATAATAGTTTAGCTATAAGACGTTACGTTTAATAATCTTAAATAACTTATGAAGCATTTTTCAAAAATAACTGCCCTAATTGCGCTACTTGCAGTTATTTCCTTCGCGCAAATTGCTTTTGCCCAAGATCCCTCAGATGAATATCTGAATTTCTATGTAACACTCCAAAATGCCGAGAAATTTGAAAAGGAAGCTGATCACCAAGCGGCATTAGCGCGTTATCAAACTGCCTACGAGATTGTCACTAAAATCAAAGAGCAAAATCCTGAATGGAAAAAGGATATTATTGATTTCCGCATCCAATATGTCACCGATGCTGTAGAAAGAATGAAGGCCAAAGTCGGTCCTGCAGCCTCAGCTGTGGAAATGAAGCCGCCTCCAGTTAATATCCCGGCCGCGGGGGATGGACAGGCTGCACCACCTGAGGTTCAAACAACCGAAAGTGCTCCAGCAGAACCTTCTACTCCTGATCCCTCTAAACCTGTATCCGTTACCATTCCCCCGGTCGAATCCGGATCGTCTAGTGAGGAAGTCTCCGATTTAAAAAAGAGGATCAGCACTTTGGAAACTGAACTGGCCCAGACGAAAAAACAACTGGAGCAAGAAAGTGCTGACAAGGCCGTTCTTCAATCAAAGCTTGAAGAGACTGAACGAGCCTTGGCCCAGGCGCGCAGCCAGGATTTCGACAAACGGATTGCTGAGTTACTCCAGGAAAATTCCGAACTCAAAAACCGCTTGGCCGTCGCTGAAGACCAGATCAAATCGATGCAAGCTAAGTCGGATACATCGTCTGCCGATACACTCCGCACGGAATTAGCCAAGGTAAAGGAACAACTGGAATTCGCCCAAAAAGAAAATGACGCTTTCAAAAAGACCACCGAAGACCTCAAAAAACAACTCGAGTCCTCACAGACCGCTTTGAACCAAGCCGCCGTTAGTTTAGGCACTACCCAGCTCCAGAGAGAAAACGGCATGCTCAAAATGATCGTGGATCGTCAGCTTAAAGACCAATCCCGCCGTGAAGCCGCTAAAAAACTCGTTGAAGAGGAAATTCAAAAACTCCAAGTCCAATCGGCTGTCTTGACAGAGCAAATATCTCTGATCACTTCTCCCTATGACCCGCTGACTACAGAAGAGCTTGCCTTTTTTAAGGCCCCCGAGGTGACGACAAATACTACCGACCCATCCGCCCCGCCTGCAGCAAACGCCTCTACGAATGTGCTGGAAACATCCAGTGCATCAATCAGCGCTCCCTTAGATAAACTCAATGATGCGGCCACGACGACACAACGCCCGAAGGTTCCTGCGGCCTTGATTCCCCTGACAGAGCAGGCACGTGTGCTTTTTGATAAGGGTGATTTCAACGGAGCGCTCGTCAAATATAATGAAATACTCGAGAAGGCCCCGGACAATCTTTACGCTTTGTCTAACGGCGGCGTGGTGCTTTATCAGATGGGTAAATTACCAGAGGCCGAGGCGATGCTGAAAAAAGCGGTGACGGTCGCGCCAAATGACGCGTTCTCTCACTCGATTTTGGGCATTGTCTATTACCAACAGGGGAAGTATGACGATGCGATTAATTCACTGACGCGCGCCATCACGATCGACCCGAAAAATGCCCAGGCCCATAATTATCTAGGAATCGCCTGTAGTCAAAAAGGGTGGCAGGAAAATGCTGAAAAAGCCATGCGCCGCGCCATTGAGCTCGATCAGAATTACGCAGATGCCCACTTTAACCTCGCAGTGGTTTACGCCACTCAGAAGCCGCCTTCAAAAGCCTTGGCCCGGAAACATTACCAGCAAGCCATCACGCTGGGGATGCCCAAAGATCCCGAGCTTGAAAAAATGATCCAGTAGGTGAGTCGTTGGGGCAGGGGGGGGGA
>Ga0163153_10006888_pt1 | contig 12533 bp, 16 predicted proteins | sample OliLakLV19MP6IB1_FD_148629 | JGI IMG/M metagenome (GOLD analysis project Ga0163153, IMG submission 148629) | Freshwater microbial mat bacterial communities from Lake Vanda, McMurdo Dry Valleys, Antarctica - Oligotrophic Lake LV.19.MP6.IB-1 | ecosystem: Environmental > Aquatic > Freshwater >... | reverse complement strand
GGGGTAGGGCTGGTCTCCGTGGCGGGGTTCCAAGCCGCAGGCGATCAGCCGTTGCTCGGCAGCCTACTGGTCTTCGGCGGGGTGGTGAGCTGGGCCCTCTATAGTATCGGCAGCCGGCAGATCATGGAGCGCCACTCGGCCCTTACCGTCAATTGTGCAACTCTGCTCGTTGCGACCGTGCTTCAAGTTCCTCTCTTGTGGGTGGATCGCAAGATGCTGGATGCGGGACTCGGGTCCGTGACGACGGCGGACTGGATGGCGCTGGGGTATCTGGTCTTGTTCGCCACGGCCATCGCGCAACAGGCATGGCTGTATGGCGTGAAGGGCATTGGACCCTCGCGCGCGTCTGTCTTCGGCAATCTGACGCCTGTAGCCGCCATCGTCCTGTCTGCGGTGCTGTTGCACGAATCGGTGGGCATGAGCGAAATTCTCGGCATCGCACTGATCTTGGCTGGAGTGTGGGTTGTCGATCGGCAAACCTCCCGCCTCACGACTTAATCGGCTGCTGAAAAAACCATCCAGCTTCGTTCTCGGCTCATCGAAATCCTCAACGTACCCCACTTGGGAAACGAGCTGTCTCGGCAGCTCGGGATGGGCGGGTGAGGAATGCTACGCCTCCGGTTTCGACTCGCCTGCGGCCTTGCCGGATGGCTTTTTGAGCCGCCTGCTCAGATTAAGTCCTGCCGCCTTTGCTTCCCCCTCGCCCTCGTCTCTTTGATTGCAGTATGATACGGCTCATTTTTTAGGCAAGGAGCCGTGCATGCTGGAACAACGCATCGAAGAAGTGAACCAAGCGAACCGCGCATTTTATGCCGCGTTTGGTAGCCTCGATATCAATGAGATGGATAAGGTTTGGGCACATCAGGAGTATGTGACCTGCATCCATCCCGGCTGGTCGTTGCGATCGGACTGGCCTGAGGTTCGAGACTCTTGGGTGCTGATCTTCAACAATACCTTTTCCATGACGTTCGTGCTGACCGACGTGACGGTGCAGGTGGCGGGCGATTTGGCCTGGGTCGTCTGCGTGGAGAACATCACCACCCAACAATCCGATGAACCGCAGCAGGCGCAGGTACTAGCCACGAATCTCTTCGAGCGCATCGGGGATGAGTGGTTGTTGATACATCATCATGGGTCGGCGGTGATGGGGTAGTGGCCTGCCGCTCTCTGTGCTCGCGGATCGCGCGCCCTCGGAAGGGCTTCGACCGACGCGCGCACGTTGAGAGCTGGCAGGCCACTCCCCCATTGAGATGGTGGAAAGAGAAAGAGCGAGTGCTCGTTCGACGGGCGCAGCAGGGGAACCATTCGGCTCATGACCTTGGGAGGGTAGGGGGAAGAGAAAAACGGTGATGGGCTGAGGCGGTTCGCTTTCTGTGCTCGTCCAACGCGCGGCCTCAGAAGGGATGGGAAGGGGGCGACCAGGTGCCCTTCTTGCTCGCAGAACGCGCACAATAAGAATGTGCTCGTTAATGTGCTCGTTCGATGCGCGCAGTAAAGGGCAGCCTCGGCCACTCCCTCCAAGAACGATAGAAGAAACCGGAAGGCCCTCGTTGGACGCGCGCACGTTGACAACTCAGGGTCCTCTGGCTACAGTCAGGTTAGTTTAACTCAAGAGTGGGCAGCATGGAGGTAGCCATGTCAACCAATGTAGCTGAGATTGAAGCAAAGATTCGTTCTCTGACCCTCGAAGATAAGACCGAGTTGATTCGCTTCCTGATTGCGGATCTTGATGGTCCAGCTGATACCGATGCCCAACGCGCTTGGTTAGTAGAGGCACAACGACGTCACCGTGAGATTATTGAAGGGAAAGTGGAGCCGGTACCTGCCCAACGTGTTTTTCAGAACCTTCGTGCCCGCCTCAAGACATGAGACTTGAGTTCCACCCCAAAGCGGAGTTGGAACTCATCGAATCCGCCGTATACTACGAGAAACAGGTCCCAGGTTTGGGTGAGCGTTTTGAGTCCGAGATTCACTACGTAACAGATCTGTTGCTCGATCAACCGGAGATCGGACCTCTCGTCGATCCCAATCTTCGAAAGTTCATTCTGACTCGCTTTCCTTTCACCTTGTACTACAGCATCACAGGTGATGTTCTCCGCATTGAGGCTGTGGCACACCAAAACCGTCGTCCCGGCTATTGGAAGTCGAGGGTTGATTTCTAACGCAATAGATGCGGTCTAAGGGTGAAGAAACAGGGAATTGAGAATTTCTTCGAGCGGATCGGGGATGAGTGGTTAGTGATTCGTCATCATGGGAGTGCGGTCATGGGCTGATGATTCCCCTGTGCTCCCGGAACGCGCACGATAAAACTGTGCTCGTCCGACGGGCGCAGTGGAGAGAGGAGCCGTCTCATCTCATATGCTAGGGGGGCGGGAGTGAGGAAATGCCCGCGCAACGCGCATGCAAGCATGATTGTATTTTACTTAATGGATAGTGTGCATGATGGACGGAGGGAGTTGGGAAACTATTCAGTCAGTAGTATTGCGGAAAGGGGATCGCCGACTATCGCCTCAACTAGTGGCGGTTGCGCAAACGAACGCAATGTCTAAGAAACGAAAGGTGACGAATACTGGTGCTGAGGACAAGAATCAGGGCCGTCCTGCGCTACTATCGGCAGCGTCGCGCTCATCAATCCTTCAGTATGTTTTCAAGAACATTCTGTCGATTTTAGCTTTTCTGGTAAGCGTCGGTGCTCTGTACATGTCCTATCTCGCTATTAAAGAGTCTAGAGAAGCCGTTTCTAATTATCGTCTGGTTGAAAAACTGGGTATTGATCCAGTGTTACGCCTTTACAGTGATTTTTGCATGACTAGCGATTGTGTGCCAAAACTCAAAATTAGGAACGATGGAAAGGTTGATGCTATACAGTCGCGGCTCGTATTTTCCGGGTACATCTCTGCACCAGAGAGCCACGACATGTTCATGAGATTTAATTTCTCTGATTGGGACTATTCGATTCCGGCAATCGAACCGGGGCGGGTTGCTGAAGTGTCATTGCCGAAGGGGTTTCTGAGTAATGCAATTGCAGCAGCGAAGAAATTCAAAGTTAACTTCTCTGATGGAAAAACGATGGACACGGCAACTCTACAAGAAAATAGGATCATTCTTGAGGTGCTGGTGACTTTTGTCCGTAAGGCGGACCTAAAAGAGTACCGCAATAGGGCTCTGTATTTTTTGAATCCCGAAGGTAGATTGGTAAGCGACCAGGACTCAACAGTGCAGGGGAAGATCTACCAGGAGCTTAGACAGGCGGCCATCAAGCACTTCAATATGCTTCCTGATCCTGATCGCCTTCTGACTGAGGTAGGGGCGGATCGAACATATCCGACTATCAAATAGCGCGAGTACAAGGAAGTTTTGGTAGGAACCGTTTTCTTGTGTGATGGCGTGGCGTGTTAGGGTTTTGGCGCTGAGCCGGTGGGGACTCTATAATGAGGAGCATTGAGCTTTCTGCAACTGAGAAGGCGCTAGTTGCTGTTGCTGTTGCTATTCTTTTTATCGGCGGCTGTGCGACGGTGGCTCAGGTCACTACACTGTCGGATCAGAATTGCCGGCATACGTTCGTCGATCGGATGAGCTCGATCCTTGTTGAGCAGGGGGAGAAGCAGGAAGTGGCTGATAAGCTCGCGGAGTCCACTACTACAGTACTCTTAACCGGCTCACTCGGGCCGCGCCCTTTTCTGGTGGCTTCGCCTTCCGGGGCGGACTACGGATTTTTCGTGGAACAGAAGTCTTCGGACTGTCTGTTGCGGCTATTCAGCCGGCAGAAGGGCTTTATTCGATACAGGAACAATCTGACCTACATTGCCACGGCTCCTCTCGCCGGATGCATGTGTTCTGAATAGGCTGCCGTTTCATAGCGCTCAGTTGAAGAATGCGATTAGGTTTCAGAGCTGATGCGTTCGCTTGCTCTTATGCTAGTTCTGTAGAGATTTTTCGCTCGTGTTGTAGCCATTGACAACAATGGTCATGTGTTGGCATAGTCACCAACATGAAGGCTGTGGAGCTCTTCCGGCGAAGAATTGTTTACTCGGAAAGCTCCTTCGCCGAATTGGTGCTCTGGCGAGTGCCAAAACCCCTTGCCGGATCGAATCACGCCTTCAAGTATCGGCTCGCGTACGTTGTAGATGGCGAGTGCGTTTTGAGATTCGACAATGAGGCGGGCAAAGGCGATCATCGACACTTCGGCGGCAAGGAAGGTCGTTATGCGTTCTCCTCTCCTGAGAAACTGATCGCCGATTTTCAACGCGACATTGCGAGGTGGAACAATGAAAACAGTTACGCTTGAAGTGCGGTCACCCGATGAAGGTATGAAGGAGTTTGTGCAAACCTGGAGGTCTGGGAAGGCCCAGCGGTCGGCGCGCATTGGCTTCGCGACGCCTGAACTTCTTTGGAAGGTCCTGTCGGCCAAACGATGGGAGCTGCTGAAGGTCCTTTGTGGCGCCGGGCCGGTCTCCATACGCGAAGCGGCACGTCGCGTCCAACGCGACGTGAAGGCCGTTCACAGCGACGTGACGGCACTTCTCTCTGCAGGCCTGCTCAACCGCACAGAGACCGGCAACATTGAGTTTCCCTACGAGGCCGTAAAGGTTGAATTTCTGCTCCAGGCTGCGTAGTCAGTCGGCCAGAAGAACGGAGGCGTGCGTGAATAGGGTGGCCGGGACCGCAGCATAGCGTGCTGACGTGGGACATTAGGATTTCGGTGCGGCGGCGTATGGACTTCTACGACGCGAATGCTGCTGGCCTGCGTATTATGCGGAATAATGTGTTTCGAGGCGGCTGTGTTGAAAACCTAAGATGTGTCTGATCAATAATTCCTGATTCTGTGTGGTCATCCTGACGAAGCGGGCGTGTAAGCGGTAGGTATTGATCTGATACGGGAGGGGGACTAGCCATAACACTTCGGCGTAGGTTTTGAAGATGACCTGGTCGGGAAGGATCAGCGTGATCGACAGGACATCGTCAGGGCGGTAGGCCACGTTGACGGTCACGCTAATGCCCCCGCCGCTGATGTTGACGGATTTATCTATGAACTCACCTTTTGTTGTGTCCGTCTCGGCCTGAATGCTGATCGATAGGGCGGTGTTGACGCGAAAATATGCGCGGCGGTCTCGTGCGGACGGTTTCGAAGTCGGTGTATCAGGTGCCATACAGTATGAGAAAGTATATCAAGTTCACAGACGACGGTCGGCCAGAATGTGTTGATGAGGTATCCGAGCGCGCATCACAGACAACGCGTATGTTCTTCAGCACTATGAGCCCCTGAAGTGCAGATGACGGATTGTATCGACAGCCAGCGCAACATGAGAGGTCAGGAAGAGGCTTGTGGCCTGACCAGTAGCCGGCACCGCCGTAGATATGGCTCTGAGCGAGCAGGCGGATCGGCAACCAAACTGTAGGGCGTCATTCACTCTGATGAAGACCTATACCCTCTGGCTGGAACCAACTGGCAGGACCCATGAGCTTTTAGCCACGACCATTGCGCACCTGAGTCAGGAGCATGGGGGCCCTCTTTTTGACCCACATGTGACCTTATTGGGGGATATTGATGGCCGAGAAGAGACGGCCCTACAGCAGACGGAACAGTTAGCCAACGCCCTGTCTCCCATCGATCTGATCTTAACCGTTCCCGCGTTTCAGGACCAGCACTTCCAATGCGTCTTCATGCGCATTGAAGAGACCTCGACGCTGTTGGATGCTCACGCGCATGCGCGAACGGTCTTCCACAAGGAAGCTGTACCACCTTTTATGCCTCACGTGAGCCTGTTATACGGATTGTACCCAACGTCTCTCAAGGAACAGATTATTGGCGCCCTGCCTGCATCCTTGAGCGTTCAGTTTACGGCGTCAGTGGTGACCGTGTTCCGAGTCGAGGGGAATAGTCCTAACGATTGGCACAAGGTGCAGACGTTCAGTTTTCGTGGACATGGCATACAACAGGCTGCCGACTGACTTTGAATGCGTGCGCTTCGGCTCCAGGTATAACACGACAGGCTCTGATGGAATACGGGTGGCTCATGATCTGTTTCATGATATGCCGTTCCAGCACCTCTTTCAGCTGACGCACCAAGACCTTTCTCGACGAGACCGAGCTCCGTGTTATCCCCATTCCCCTGTATACGCTCCTTCTTCAGTCTGCTCATTTTATTGAGTTTGTCCCCTAATGCTGGATACACTGGCCCGCAATGGAAAAAGCCATGCGTAGACAACAGACGATTCTGTGGGCCGGGATCAGCGTGATGACAGGGGCAATCTGTCCTGGGGCGGCGGAGCCACAGCATTCGAAGGTAGGGCCTGGTGTGCCGTCGGTAGGCCCGAGGGAAGGTTTGGATGGCGCGCCGATGGTGTTGATCCCCGCTGGGCCTTTCACCAGGGGAGTGACGTCGCCCGTTGGCGCAGGCCCGAGGGTGTCAGCCGTATGAGAGAGGGGCAGGCTCAGCCGGCGATGGCGCTGCGTTGCATGACAACTTGCCCAAGCTGTTTCTGTGACCGGCTCTATGGCTGAACGATCGATTACACCGCTCATCGTGGTCACGCTATTACTGGGAACAGTGTTCGCTCTCCGTTCCCTCACTCCCTCTCCGGTCACGCCGGTGCCTGTTTCATCCCCCGTCGCGCTGACTCCCGATATGGTGTCGTTGGTGACCGGAGATGAACCGATTACCGCGATCTTTACGAAGGCCGGCTGTCCGGTGTGCCACATGGTTCCAGGTATTTCGGGGGCGAATGGGCGCGTAGGGCCTCCCCTTATATTGGGTGCGACAGGGCCTGCACGATTGACTGATCCGGCATATCAGGGTCATGCGAAAACGGTACACGAGTATGTGGTCGAATCGGTCATCGACCCGGGGCTGTTCGTCGTGTCCGGGTATCCAGCCGGCACAATGCCGACATGGTATGGCGCGAAACTCAGCGCGCTTGCACTGGAGAAGATCGCCACGTATCTTGAGCGACAAATCGGTGTTGCGGGTCAGGACGCGCGTTGATCCCCGTCGGATTGGTCACGAAGTGAGTGGGTGTAAGGTGAGCGACTATCGCTTGCGCAGGGGGGTCCCATTGCCTGAGGCTCCCCCCTGGATCTTGAAGGCTCCGGGGCTGGATTCACCTGATTTCTTGTCGAGCAGTGCGTTGATCGCATCGTCCCCTCTGAGGCCCTCAAGTTTGATTTTGAGCCGGAGATTATTGGCGCTGTCGGCATTGATCAAGGCTTGTTCGAGTGAAATTCGCTCTGCCTTATAGAGTTGGAATAGGACGTGGTCGAATGTCTGGCACCCTTCGTCGACCCCTTGTTCCATCGCCTCTTTGAGTAAATCGACTTCGGCTTTCTTGATGAGATCCTTGACGCGGGGCGTATCGAGCATGATTTCCAGTGCAGGGGCTCGTTTCCCGTCCACGGATGGCACAAGCCGCTGCGAGATGATGGCGCGAAGATTGAGCGACAATTGGAGATAGATCTGCGCATGCCGTTCTACTGGGAAAAAATTCATGATGCGTTCGATGGCCTGGTTCGCGTTGTTCGAGTGGAGGGTGGCGATGCACAGGTGTCCTGTTTCCGCAAAGGTGATCGCCGCTTCCATCGTTTCCGTGTCCCGGACTTCGCCGATCAGAATCACATCCGGCGCCTGCCGAAGAGCATTCTTCAGCGCATTTTGGAATGAGAGGGTGTCGAAGCCGACTTCTCGCTGGGTGATGAGCGACCGCTTATGATTGTGGACGAACTCGATCGGATCTTCCACGGTCACGATATGACCGGGATGGATGGAGTTCCGGTAGTCGATCATCGCTGCGAGGGTGGTGGACTTTCCGGAACCGGTGGCTCCGACGACCAATACCAGCCCGCGCTTCGTCATGGCGATGTCTTTGACAATCGGAGGCAAGCCGAGCTGCTCGACGGTCTGGATCTCGGCTTTGATATGCCGAAAGACCAAGCCGACGTTCCCCCGCTGCCGAAAAATATTGACACGGAAACGGCCGAGCTCCTTGTAGTAGAGCGCCAGGTTCATTTCCATTTTCTCCTCGAATTCTCCACGCTGCTGGCCGCGCATCAGCGCGAGCGCGAGGGCTTCGAGTTGTTCATTGGTAAACGGCGGCGTGTCGGTTTGTTGTGTCGAGCCGTGGACGCGATAGGCCGGGGCTGAATCGACGGTGAGGTACAGGTCTGACGCTTCTTGATCCACCATGATTTTCAAGAGACTGCGAACGTCCATCTCTACCCCCGTGTGTTCTGCCAGGTATCTTAGGCCGCGCCGCTCATTGCGGATCCAAACAGATTGGGGTTCATGCTGCGCGATTGGGCCTCACCCTTGGTGACAATTCCTCGGGTCACTAAATCGACCAGCGACATGTCCATTGTTTGCATGCCGTCTTTCTGGCTGGCCTGCATGATGCCGGGAATTTGGTGCAACTTGCCCTCGCGAATCAGATTTCTGACCGCGGTCGTGGCGACCATGATTTCGAGAGCGGCGACACGCCCGCCTGTTTTTTTCTTCAGCAGGGTTTGTGTGATGACCGCTTCCAAGGCTTCGGCGATCTGTGTGCGAATCTGGGACTGTTGGTTTGGCGGAAAGGCGTCGATAATGCGGTCTATGGTTTTCGGCGCGCTGGAGGTGTGGAGTGTGCCAAACACCAAGTGGCCCGTTTCCGCAGCCGTTAACGCGAGCTGGATAGTTTCCAGGTCGCGCATTTCACCCACGAGAATGATGTCCGGGTCTTCGCGGAGCGCAGCCCTCAGCGCATTCGCAAAGGACAGGGTATGGACGCCCAGTTCCCGCTGATTGACCAGACACTTCTTCGACTTGTGGACGAATTCGACCGGATCTTCGATCGTGAGGATATGTCCTTCGAAGGTGTTGTTCAAGTAGTCGACCATGGAGGCCAGCGTCGTCGATTTGCCTGATCCGGTTGGGCCGGTGACAAGGATCAATCCCTTTTCCCGATCGCAGACCTGTCGCACGATTGGAGGCATGCCGAGCTTTTCCATTGGAATGATCTGGGTGGGAATGTTTCGGAAGACGGCGCCCAGCCCACGGCTTTGGACAAAGACATTGACGCGGAATCGGGCAATGTCACCCAATTCAAAGGAAAAATCGCATTCGCGTTTTTCCTCAAAATTCTTCCGCTGGGTATCGCTCATCATGTCATAGATCAGCGAGTGTGTTTCTTCTGTGGTCAGGACAGGATGATCGAGCTTCTTTAGATCGCCGTTCATCCGGATCATCGGTGGCTCGCCGGCGCTGATATGACAATCTGACGCGCCCTCCTTAGCCGTGAAGGTCAGGAGCTTCGAAATATCCATGTAAGGGGACTCCTCGATAAGAAAGACTAGTCAGCTGATGGCCTGTCGAGCGTCAAGACTACTTGGGAGCATCATGCCACAGGGTGATGGGAAAGCAAGGAAATAGCCCTAACCCGCATGATTCATGACGCTTCTGCTGCAAGCGCGGATACGCGGCTGCGACGGGTAGTCTCGCCGTTCAGCCCCTCGACGTACTGCACGAGTACGCCTCAGGGCTTCACGTCTCGGAGTGCCCGTCTCGCTTCGCGTCTGCACGCGTTCGCCACAAACCTTCATGAATCATACGGGCTAAGCGGCTGCGTGAATGATGCTTTGGTGGTTTAGTGCAGAGAGGTGAGAGATTCAATCAGATCAGTCTTGCCGATTCCCCTGCGCGTTGAAATGCGATGAGGGCCTGGTCGATATGGCTGGAGGTATGCTCGGAGGTCACCGTCACACGGATGCGGCTGGTGGTGTCCGGAACGGTCGGTGGCCGAATCGCCGGGGCATACACGCCTTCCGTGAACAGGTGTTCGGCAAACGAGAGAGCCGTGTCGGCATTACCAACGAGGATCGGCATGATCGGACTGACACTGGGGGACAGAGTGAATCCCAGCTGAGTCAACCCTGAGAACAACCGTTCACGGTTCGCCCACAAGCGAGCACGTCGTTCCGGCTCTCGTTGCAGGATGCGCAATGCTGCCGTGGCAGCAGCAGCCGAACTCGGTGGGGGCGCCGTCGTGAAGATAAAGGACCGGCTTGTGTTCATGAGGTAGCGGATCACTATCGAGGTCCCTGCGAGGTAGGCGCCACTACTGCCGAAGGCTTTTCCCAAGGTTCCCATGTGAAACGGGATTTGTGGCTCGATGTCGAAATGTTCGGCCGTCCCTCGTCCATGAGGTCCCATCACACCTGTGCCGTGGGCATCATCGATATAGAGTTCGGCCTCATAGTCCTGGGCTAACCGACTGAGTTCGGGCAACGGAGCAAGATCGCCGTCCATACTGAACAGGCCGTCGGTCACAATCAGCGTGCGTCGTGCCTGGCGTCTTTTGGCCAGAAGGGACCGCAGATGATCGGTATCGTTGTGGCGATAGATGCGAAAGTCGGCCGCGCTGAGACGGCAGCCGTCAATGAGGCTGGCATGGCATAAGCGGTCGGCCAAGATCAATCCGCCTTGTTCGACCAGCGCGGGGATGGTGCCAATGTTCGCAAGGTAACCGGAGCTAAACGTCAGAGCGGCTTCGGTGCCTTTGAACTGTGCTAGGGCCGACTCAAGCTCCTGATGCGGTGGCAACGAACCTGAGATCAACCGAGAGGCTCCCGCGCCTGTGCCAAACCGTTGTGTAGCCTCGATGGCGGACTGAATGACTTCCGGGTGCATGGCCAGTCCCAAATAGTCGTTTGAGGCGAGGAGGAGGATCTGGCGCCCTTCAATTTCAACCACCGGACCGACACTGGAATGGAGCGGAGTCAGGCGCCTCGTCAGATGTCGCGCAGCCAGTTCGTTGAGTCGTTGTTCAAACATATGTCGTGTTCTGTCTGTCAAGATGGAATATGGCGCGTGTCCTGAACGCCGACCGACAGCCGCCTCATTGACAAAATCGTGAGATCCTGGGTAAGTATACGGTGCGCACACAACTTGAGGAAACCGTCTCCGCCCTCTCCGACGATCCATCCATGAGCTATCGTATCAAGGTCCCAGCGAAAACCCTTTCGGTCGATGAAGCCCACCTATCGAGCTGGGTGGACCATACGCTCCATGGGTCACGGGATTATCGACGACCTGTGCTGGTCGGCTTAGGCGTCGTGGTGCTTGCAGCCGTCGTGGTCGGCGGAGTGTTTTATGTCGACCGCCAGACGACGCAGAAAGCCCAGGATCTTGAACAAGAGGCCATGCGTTTCTTGACCGCTCCTACTGCCAATGATCCTCAGAAGGCTGATCATGCGCGCAAGGAAGCGATCACGAGGTATCGGCAAATCGTCGATCAATATCCACGAACCGCTTCCGCGCCGCTTGCCTTGTACCATTTGGGAAATACGTTGGTCCAGTCCAATGAGTTAGGCCCGGCGATTGAGGCGTATCAGCGCTTTCTTTCATTATATGGCTCCAATCCTTCAATGGCCGGGTTAGTGCAACAACGCATGGCCTATGTGTACTTGCATAAGGGCGATCGGGATCAGGCGGTGAAGGCACTCACCGGCATTTTAGAGACCCCCGGTACGTTGAATCGGGATCAGGCGTTATTTGAGCTGGCTCGGCTGGAGGAATCTCAATTGCGGCCTGAGGCAGCGATGGCTCGCTATCAGGAGCTGATCAAAGCCTATCCGAACTCTCCCTTCACTAGCGAAGCGACGATCCGAACCAAGATCTTGGAGACCAAGAAATCGCTAGAGTCAACGCCTCCCTCGACGTCGACAGCTCCCACGAGTGCGTCACCGCAGAAAAGCCCTCCGGTTCCTCCGCCCGCAGCAAGCAAGAAAAAACCATAGGTATTCAAGCCTCAGCTGGTACGCTCACGCTCACCCGAATCAGGTCAGAGGTTCGAGGGGATAGTGAGGTGGATGGATCAGGCTGAGAAACGCTAGCGGCTGATGATCAGAAAGTCGCCTGGTCGAATCGTTGGACTGGAGAGGCTATTCTTCGTCTTCAGGGTCTTGAGGGAGATGCGAAACCGCTTGGATACTTTAGCGAGCGTATCGCCTATGCGGACTTTATACCAGTGAGAGGACCCGGCTGTGGCAAACTGAGCTTTGGCCGGAAGTGGGGGGAATTTGTGGGTCGGAATCTGGTCAAGCTCCTGCGCTATTTTTTCTTTTGTTCCCACCGGAACCTTCAGGTGGTAGGTCTCATCGCCGGGAGGGGTCGCGTCTCGCCGGAGCTCAGGGTTTAAGAGCCGGAGGTCTTCATAGGAAATACGGGTGGCCTTGGCGATCGCGCGAAGATGGAGTGGCCGTGTGACGATCACTTCATCGAATTGATGCGGTTCCGCAGATTCCTGACTAAAGCCATATCGATCCGGGTTTCTCGCGATAATCGTGGCGGCCATAAATCGCGGCACGTACTCCTTCGTCTCGCGACGAATCAATCGTGTCTTTGAAATTTCTGAAAAGCTTTCAGCCTTGGCCTTGTGGAGGGCTCGCATCACCTTGCCTTCTCCGGCATTGTAGGCGGCCATTGCGAGCGGCCAGGCGCCGAAGAGGTCGTAGAGATCGCGGAGGTAGCGTGCCGCAGCCACCGTTGACTTAATGGGGTCAC
>Ga0163153_10006887_pt1 | contig 12533 bp, 7 predicted proteins | sample OliLakLV19MP6IB1_FD_148629 | JGI IMG/M metagenome (GOLD analysis project Ga0163153, IMG submission 148629) | Freshwater microbial mat bacterial communities from Lake Vanda, McMurdo Dry Valleys, Antarctica - Oligotrophic Lake LV.19.MP6.IB-1 | ecosystem: Environmental > Aquatic > Freshwater > Lake... | reverse complement strand
TAACAACAAGCTTAAGTTAATAAAACGTTCTGCATATGGCTTTAGGAATTTTGAAAACTACAAAAATAGATGTTTGCTGTCCTGGGCATTTTAATTGTTAGTTTGGCATACTAAGTAAGGAAGAGCCGTTTTGAGCGATGTCTTAACACAGGCTATAGGAAAAGAACCTAAGTCTTGGATTACAAAAGATCAAGAAAGGATTACTAATATTCTAAGAGGTTTAGGCTTAGAAAAACCAACTAAAGCTAGTAGAGTCAACGGTAAGTCGGGTAAATACTGGCAAGTACCTGTGGCTGTAACTAGGTAATTGCTCAGTTACGGTTGAGTTCCAAGCTGAATCCTTTATCTATCAAGGGGTTCAGCTATTTTGTAACTGTGTAACCGTGTAACTGTAAAATTTTAACTAATCGTTTAGAGCGATCGGTCAATCTAGTTAATTGATAGACCCAGAGAAAATAAATATCCCAGGGTGTTAAAGTTAGTTGAGTTACAGTTACATAGTTACATAGTTACACTTGTCAGGATTAAATTACCTACTGATAAATAGCTAAAACTATTGCTATTGAATTTTAAGGTTTTAGACAATTAGGTGATTTAAGTCACAGTATATGCAGAGGAATACTGTTAAATTCATAGGTGATGCTGGGATAACTTTTAAATAATTACTAAAATTATTATAAGGTTATATTTACTTAACGAGAATTACCAAAAATAACGGGAATTAAGTTTTATGAAAGCAGAATCAGAAGTAGCTATTTCTTTTGCAATATCTATCTTTTCAAATGAAAAATTTAAAGCCGATGATAATAGACTAAACTATGACTCCTATGAAGAGCTAGGTCTAATTTGTGGTCAATGTAGAGAACTTATCTTTTTCAAGCAAGGTACAAAAAGAGTTGCTCACTTCTCTCATTTTAAAGATACAGGCAAAGATTGTCCGTGGAGAACAGAGAGCCATAGTAATACACAATCTAGTGATTCATATAAGAGAGAACAAAGCTTACAAAAATTCCAAACTAAATTTAGAGGGATTATTGAAGAAGGGATAATCAAATATCAGCAAATTTCATCTTCTCAGCTTGATAATCAAATAGCTGAAGGTAAAAGCTTAGTTTCTACCTATAAGATTGATATCGAATCTTGGCTAAGGTGGTTTAATCAAAATAGAAAACAACTGGGAAATCTCGCTAAAAATTTGTATCAAAGTAATGAGTTAGTATCTGAGAAAAATCAGAGGATTATTTTAAATTTTCTTGATTATTTGTGTGTTCCAGCTAGTGAATATATTTTGAAAGATATCCTTTACTATGTATTTGGTTTATTGGATAAAGAGATATCTCTTAAGAAATATTTAGAAGAGGTTTGCTCTAAAGTCATTGAATTAATGAGTTATGCTGAGTGGGAAAAAGAGTATAAACGAGCAAAAGAAGGTGTGAATTTTTCTTCCTATCTAAAAGTAAAATCTACTACTGAGACGGAAGTTGCAGCAACAAAACCAACTGAAAAACTAGCCAACGAGTGTCTAGGGGAAACCGAAAATTCGTCTAGTTTCAATACAGTATCCCTAGAGGAAGTAGCCAATCCTATAGTGTCCGATTCTATAGCTCTTGAAGGGATTAAACACCCAAACCTCCCAATCAAGTCACCTAAGCCTGCAACGATTACAGAGAGAGTAGAACCCAAACCGATTAAGATCGATGGCTCTCGTACTAATGACCATCAATATCAACTAAGGGCAATCTTAGGGAATATCCCTATGCTCTTAACTTTCAAAAATTCAGATGATTTGTGGAGAGTAATAGCGCTACCTGTAAAGGTTTCACCTTATCATCTATCTATCTATTTTTCAGATAAATTAGGGTTTACTGAGCTACTAAGCTACATTGATAAGCACAAACAAGACCTATCACACAATCTAGCTAAGAACGATGTAAAAATCGATGAAGTAAGAGAAAAAGTCGGTAAGTTACCAGATAATGATTACTTTTTACCTAGTAGTAGACAGTTGAAAGTAGAACTAGAATCCTTGCTCAAAGTTAGCGATGGAATTAGCTCAATTATTGAGAGTTTAGATGAGTTACTACTTGATATCAAAGATCGCAAATTCCCCCGTCCGATTGATGTTTTAGAGTCTACAAAGATTATTGAGAGTATGCTGAAATCTGAGCATATCAAGCCTGAGAGTAGTTACACCGATAACTATTATTGTTGGCACAATATCGGTAGTCTGAGAATAGTTGAGCAAATTGAGAGAGAAAAACCTACTTATACTCTCACTATCTTAGGAAGTGAGAAAGATACGAGACGATCCAAGATACCTTTAGTGATAAATTGGCTGCGACGGGTTCCACAACTACTACAAAAACACTTTGGAGAGGATTACCCTAGTAACAGTGACATAAAATCTCACTTGATGTCTGTATATCCCTTCTACAAAAGAAGGTTAAAAGGGTGTGACAAAGTAGATAAAAGCTACGTAGACTCTGAAGCTGAGATGATTATCAAAGTTACAAACAAAGTGATAATCGAGATATACTTTAACGGAGATATTCAGACAAAGCAGTTACTATCTATTACTAAACCGATAGGAGATAAAGAACGGCAAGGCAAGATCCCGGTTAAAGTTGCATCTACAGTTGAGGTAAGATCAACAGATGTCTTAACTCATCTACTGAGATGTACTGACAGAAAAGTAATGTTTGAGGTACAGAACCATATCGACAAGTTGGTACAAAAGTTTGTAGACTCTAACATCAAATTATTCACAAAGGATAGGGAGGAGAAAATTGTGAATCGAGTAGGGGTTAAGCAATTACTAGGTTTTTCTAGCGATTCTTTAGGTTATCCCCAAGTAGTTAAGCAATTTAACAAGTTCACTACTCCCTACACTTCTGAATCCGAGTGCGATATTGGTAAGCTAGTTAACTTATTAACTCTTGAGACTTACGATCGACACGATACGCAAGCACTACTCGACAAAATGGTAGGCAACTGGAAACAGTGGAGCCAATCAGAAAAAATCGAGATCGCTGGTTTTAACCTTACTAGGAAAAATCCGGGTGACTTGATGACCAACGTCTTTCACACTACCAAATACAATCAAGATAGGAAGGAAGTCATTTGGGGAGCATTCATTGATGAGTTATACCTGTTATCTGCTCTTAAAACAGGTTTCAGAACTAATGAGGGTGTACTTCTAACACCTTGGAGTTTATTACCTACTCAGAAACAGACTTGGAGCTATCGAGTCAAGATTCAGTTAATTGATATCCTGTACACTGCTCAAACTCAAAAAATCAAAGAGGCTGAGTATCTTATGAAAGATGAGAAAACTAGAGAGGAAGGGAAAGCATTAAGAGACAAAGCAAGAATAGGGGCGGTTGAGTCTTGGTTGCAGCAAGATATAGATAGCATCCGAACTAAGCTTAATACTGTCTATCCTAAATGGCGTGAAACTGTACATCCAAATGTTCTGTCTCATTTAGAAACTCTAGAGAAGTCTTTAGAGATAGCTTCTCAGATTTAGTAAAGCCAACGCCACGATCTACTAATGAACCCTTACCCTACTACAGAGTCAACCAGTTTTAAACCCTATCTAGCTTAGTTTTACTTCGCACTTTTTATACACTACTAAGATAGGACATTATATCTAAAAGTGATATAGGAAAGTATATAAGAAATATGAGAATCTATAGGAACAGAGTAGAGACGATAGCCATAGATGGTTGAGGTGAGACTAACCCGCTTTCCCTATGTGGTTCTATTACATAATTTATTTCAATGCAAGCTCAAGGTTCTATAACTAAAACAAATCATATTAGATGCCTCTAGATTGAGCTATATGGAGCGATAAGGCACGTATGGGAAATGAATCTACATTTATTGTGTAGAGGAGCCTTAAAACTCGATTTAAGAGGGATAGAGTGAGATGTGACAGCTTAGGGTCTAGGCAAGTAGAATTATTAGGCAGTAATTATCTTTCTCTCTAAATAATTTTGATTTACTTATAAAGCCTAGCTTTAAGAGCTTAGTTGGGTATGAAACAGGTATTGTGGTTCTAGACCCACTTCATACCTAGAAATGGACAGAAGGCTAGAAGTTTTATCTAACCTTGGTTTGAGCTATAAGCTGGTGACAAGACTCGAACTTGCGACAGGCTGATTACAAATCAGCTACTCTACCAACTGAGTTACACCAGCAGTGAAAATTAATATAGCAAACTTATCGCCATTAGCGCAACCCCCCCAGCCAACTTTTTTTCAAATTCGCCCAAAACCCCTCCCCGTAAGGGCAGAATCGTAATTAGAGGAATTTAGCAGTCTTGCGCGCACCCACACCTCAGAAACCGGGTTTCTTCCGATATTTCTCGTTACTAACCCAAATTTTCTCAGAAACCCGGTTTCTCGCCTCCTCCAGGGCGCATCCACACCTCAGAAACCGGGTTTCTTCCGATATTTCTCGTCACTCAACCCAAATTTTCCCAGAAACCCGGTTTCTCGCCCCAAAATCTAAAATCTAAAATCTAAAATCTAAAATGGTCAATCGCAGCGCCAAATCTTAATCGTCTCATCCGCGCTGCCGCTGGCGAGTAAATTGCCCGAAGGTGCGATCGCCACCGAGTACACCGTACCCGAATGTCCCTTCAGACTGCTCAACAACTCCCCCGTCTGCAAATTCCAAATATTAATCGTATTATCATCGCAGCCACTAACCAAAGTCAAACCGTCCCCACTGATAGCAACCGAATCGCCCCGACTCACATAATTCTGCAAAATATGCAGCGCCTCATTCGTTCCTAAATTCGTTACACCCTTTCCCTTCGCATAATTAGTATTTAAAATCCGCAACAAACTGCCCGTGTGCAAATTCCGCAGCTTAATCGTATAATCATTGCTCACGCTAGCAAGAATCTGACCGTCTGGGGCGATCGCCACAGAATTCACCCCAACATTCAACCCCGAAAGAGTCCGCAGCAACTTGCCACTTTCCACATCCCAAACCTTGCTCGTCGCATCCGAACTGCCACTCGCCAATATTTTACCGTCCGGGCTAAAAACCACCGCATTCACATTGTCAGAATGACCCCTCAAAGTCCGCAGCAACTCACCACTCCGCAAATTCCAAAGCTTAATCGTATTATCAGCCCCGCCACAGCTAGCAATTACCAGGCGCTTGGGGTTAATCGCCACCGAATTTACCTCCATAGAATGTCCCGGAAAAGTACACAGCAAATCACCGTTGTGCAAATTCCAAAACTTAATTGTTTCGTCCGAACTGCCGCTGACCAACATTTTTCCGTCATAGCTAATAGCAACGGAATTTACGCGATCGGAATGTCCCGTCAGAGTGCCAATTAATTCCGCTGTTTCTAAATTCCAAATCTTAATAGTTTTATCCCAACTACCGCTAGCCAGAATTTTGCCGTCAGGGCTAATCGCCAGAGAATTCACAAACGATGAATGTCCCGGCAGCGTATATACACACCGCCATTTCTGATGTTTTAATTTGTGAGCTAATTCCTTCACCCGCTTAGATACCGCCTCAGCTTCCTCTCTGCGTTTGAGTTCAGCCTCCTCCAAACGCTGGCGTTCCGCCCTAGCTTTCGCCTCTCGCAGCGCCAGCCGCCGCATCTCTCCCTTATAGACTATTCGCTGCTGCTCCTGAATTTCTTTAAGAGTTTCAATATACGGTTGGGCCCAATCTTTAGAAAACCATTCCTGAGCAAATTCCCCCTCTAATTTAAATAACTGAGGTTCGTGAGTAAAATCGATATTTAAATAATACAAATCAGCTAAAAAAGCCGCCAATAACTTGTGAATAGTCACAATTATTTGCCTAATAATCCGCAGGCTCAGCTTTTTGTCTTTCCCCTCAGCCTCCAACTGGTGATAAACCTCTTCCCAATTCCAAGGCTGCATCGCCACTAGAGAAACGCTCTGATTGATGACTCCCCAAAAACCAACATGAAAATTAACTTCATAATCGCTGATATCGCTGTACAGTATAGCTGTCGGTACGGGAGACAACACAGTCTGCAACCGCTCCACATCAATATCAGAAATCGATTTTTTGAAATAGTCTCCGTAAAACTGAACCGGGCACAAATCTCCATGGGGGGGGTAGTGCTGGTTCAAAAAAGCTCTTAACTTAGCCGGCAGCTCGATATTCAGATTGTGGCGAAACGAATCAGGGCAATCTTGGCTAATTTTTGCGGGAGCAACTAACAGCAGCAATCGGTGCTGTTGCTGCTGCAAAATCTGTTCAGTTTCCTGCCTGCTCAAATTAGAAAACCAGTTGTCCCTGTCCCAAATAGTTTGAATTTCGGTCAGTTTCACTCGAATTGCTTCTGATTGAAACTCCCGCATTAAGTCGCGGCAAAGCCGGCTAATTGCCCGCTTATCTCTTACTTCTTGTGCCTTAATTCGATTAGCCCGTTCTTCCTTTGCCCATTCTTCTGCGTCGGCGAGCGCGATTAATTCTTGTTCTCTGGCCTGCTGACGCTGCAAATATCTCACTTGTGCTTTAATCCAGCGAGGGTCTTTTTTGATTTGCTGGTTTAAAGCTGAAGAACCAGACGGCTCAATTTCTGCATAGCGTTCGTTGACAGCGCTTGCTCCCAATCTTTCTCCCAATTCAGAGGCTACAGGCTTCAACAGTTCAATTAGGGTGTCTGAGACTGGGCGGGGTAAGGACATACCAGTTAAAACTTTTTCTTAGTTAAGGGCGATCGCGCGAGTCAGGCATATCTCGCTGGGGCGGGGACTCTTGGCAGGGCTATTACATTTGGGCGATCGGCCGATGGTAGTCGTAGGGCGTATCGTGCAGCCGCGCAAGTTGACCACCTTAACTCAATAATACTATTTATACACTTTACATTTTACCCCAAATCTGGCTCGAAAGCACCGAGGGAAAAGACATCAGGATATGCGATCGACCCTGAGTTCCCCCAATTTGTTTTTTTTGTTGCCTTTTGACTCGCTCTTGTCTATAATCGTACTTCACAACCATAATTACGGTATTCCGACCTAATAACCGTACTTTCACTAGAGGAATAAATATAATGAGTCCGTGGCAACGCCTAACTCAACACCTTCACTGGCTGCAACAGCCACCAGCCAGCACAAATCAATCATTTACGGCGCTGAAAAGATTTGTGTCGCTATTTTTAGTGGGAATAACTTTAAGTCTGGCCGTTGCATCCTGCGGCCAGGGAACCACCAACAACCCCGCAACCAGTCCAGGCGGTGCTAGCCCAGCAGCCAACAAAGGTAATGTAGAATTAACCCTAGTATCCTTCGCCGTCACCAAAGCCGCCCACGAAGCCATAATTCCCAAATTCGTAGAACAATGGCAAAAAGAAAAAGGCCAAACCGTCACCCTCAACCAAAGCTACGGCGGTTCCGGTTCCCAAACTCGGGCAGTAATTGACGGTTTAGAAGCAGACATCGTACACCTCGCCCTCGCCTTCGACACTCAAAGAATCGAAAAAGCCGGACTAATTCAACCTGGGTGGGAAAAAGAAGTTCCCAACGAAGGCATAGTCAGCAAATCCGTAGCAGCAATAGTTACCCGCGAAGGCAATCCCAAAGGCATCAAAACCTGGGAAGATTTAAGCAAAGATGGAGTAAAAGTGATTACTGCCGATCCCAAAACATCAGGCGTTGCCCGCTGGAATTTCCTCGCACTTTGGGGCTCGGTTGTTAAAACCGGAGGAGACGAAACCAAAGCATTAGACTTTACTAGCAAAGTCTACAAAAACGTCCCGATTCTGACTAAAGATGCCCGCGAAGCCACTGATGTATTTTTCAAACAAGGGCAAGGCGACGCCTTAATTAACTACGAAAACGAGATTCTTCTGGCAGGTGAGAAAGGCGAAAAACCGACTTATAGTATTCCCGACGTGAATGTGTCGATCGACAATCCCATTGCCATTGTCGATAAAAACGTTGATAAACACGGTACTCGCGAAGTCGCCGAAGCATTTGTCAAGTTTCTCTACACCCCAGAAGCTCAGCGAGAATTTGCCAAAGCAGGCTTCCGCCCAGTAGATGCGACAGTAGCGGCGGAACCGGAATTTGCCCAAAAATTTCCGCCCGTCAAAAACCTATTTACAGCTCAAGACTTAGGAGGTTGGGGAGAAATAGAGAAGCAATTCTTCGCTGACGGAGCTGTTTTTGACAAAATTCAAGGTTCAATTAGACAGTAAAAAACAGAATGCCCTGATCCCCGACTTCCCCGAAGTTGTCGGGGCTCTAAAAGATTCACTATTCTTGACAACTCAAAACTATTGACTTATGGCTGGATCATCTGCAATCAGTAACCCTCAATCTCCGATCGAAAATATCAAAAGGGCGATCGGCAAAATCACATTACCTTGGGGCATCACCCTAGGCTACCTCAGCTTAATGCTATTGCTCCCAGTTGCAGCAATGCTGCTGAAAGCCAGCACAGCAAACCCCGCCGAATTTTGGAAAATTGCCACCAGTCCGATCGCCCTTTCTGCCTACGATGTCACCTTCTTTACGGCATTAATTGCGGCATTAATTAACGGAGTATTCGGCACATTGATCGCCTGGGTTTTAGTCCGCTACGACTTTCCCTTAAAACGGATTATAGATGCAGTCGTCGATTTGCCTTTTGCACTGCCTACCTCCGTTGCCGGTTTAACTCTCGCCACAGTTTACAGCGATAACGGCTGGATTGGTTCGCTTTTTGCACCTTTGGGAATCAAGATATCCTTTACTCGCTTGGGCGTAGGTATAGCGATGATATTTATTTCCTTGCCATTTATAGTGAGAACCGTACAGCCAGTTTTAAACGAGATGGAAAAAGAAATCGAAGAAGCAGCTTGGTGCTTAGGTGCTTCTCAATTTGAAACCTTCTGGCGAGTAGTTTTGCCGCCGCTATTTCCGTCTATTTTAACCGGAGTTGCCCTCGGATTTTCGCGAGCGGTTGGCGAGTACGGCTCTACTGTAATTGTAGCTTCTAACATACCGTTCAAAGATTTAATCGCCCCCGTTTTAATTTTCCAAAGGTTGGAACAGTACGACTATGCAGGAGCAACAGTTATCGGCACTGTCATGTTAGCTATTTCCCTGGCAATGCTGTTCGCCATTAATCTATTACAAGCATGGAGAAGACGCTATGACGGCTAATATCAATTCACCCGCTGGTTACAAATTTCCGCCCGCAGGTTCTAGTCGGCGTCAGGAAAAAGCTTGGGTAAAACCAACTTTAATCGGAATTGCGATCGGCTATCTCGCTCTTGTCTTATTTATCCCTACTCTCAACGTTTTTTATCAAGCTTTCAGAAAGGGATTTGAGCCATTTTTTTCTAACTTAACATCGCCAGATTTTCTGCACGCAGCGCAACTTACCCTGGTGATTTCTCTGATTGTCGTGCCTGTAAATACAGTATTCGGTTTGTGTGCAGCCTGGGTAATTGGCCGCAACAAATTTCGGGGCCGCACGCTATTAATCAGCCTTTTAGACGTGCCTTTTGCCATCTCTCCCGTAGTTGCAGGTTTAATGATTGTACTGCTTTACGGTCGGCTGGGATGGTTCGGGCCGTGGCTGGAGGCGGCCAATATCAAGGTTATTTTTGCCTTCCCTGGGATGGTGCTAGCTACTGCTTTTGTTACCTTGCCTTTTGTGGCGCGCGAAGTGATTCCTGTTTTGGAAGAAGTGGGAACAGATCAAGAAGAGGCGGCGAAAACTTTGGGAGCAAATGACTGGCAAATTTTCTGGAATGTCACGCTTCCGAGTATTCGGTGGGGATTACTTTACGGAGTAATTTTGACCAATGCTAGAGCAATGGGAGAATTTGGAGCCGTCTCTGTGGTGTCGGGAAATATTGCTAAAAAAACGCAAACTTTGCCTTTGTTTGTAGAGGATGCTTACAAGCAGTACGCGACACAAGCCGCATTTTCGGCTGCGGTAGTTCTCGGTCTTTTAGCAGTTGTTACCCTCGTGCTTAAGGAGATTTTAGAACGAAAAACTAGGATCAAAGAAGTTGAAGAATAATCACCATTCATGAGGCTTTAGGGTGCGAACTTGTTAGTCATTAGTATGGTGCGACGCTATCGACAATCTGGTTGGAAGCTCGAAAATCTCACAGCTCCGCACTCTACAAGATATTGGTGCAAAATGTAAACTGAAACAAACATTAGGAGGCCCAAATGTTAGATCACAACACTAGCGAATCTCAATTTGAGGCGATCGGCAATTTTCACAAAACCCAAGAATCAGATATTCCCAAATCTGATAGTGGTGACAACAGACCAACTCAAACCCGCATTCGCATTCGTATTCCTAAAGAATACCATCAGGAACCTGTCATTTCTCACCTGATTTCTGAATACGGTTTGACGGTAAATTTTAATGCCGCTTTGTTGGGTGTTAAAACTTTAGATGACGGTTGGTTTGACTTGGAACTTAACGGTACAAGTAAACAGATTGAAACGGCTCTGATTTATCTCAATGATTTAGATGTGGAAATCTGGAGCAATTCCAATAATCCCGATGAAGAAACTTGGTAATTAGTCACTCCAGGAGGCAGAAACCGGGAAGAGGAGTTAAGATTCTGGACTGCAAAGCAGAATTTTCTTTCCTCTTCGCGGTTTATTGAGTCTAATAGTCTCCAGGAATGTTAGTCATGAGTCAGCCTATCTATTCCTGTAAAATAACCGTTATCAAGGTTCTAGTGAGGAATGCAAGCCTTCATAAAACTCAGAGGACTTGCATTCCTTACTACCAACCAATTTGATTGGGGTTGTTCGTTAGCGAAGCTTGCAGAAGACGATCGCACATACAGATCCTTCAGCAGCCAACAACTACCTAATAATATCAGCTTACAGCTAATAACCGTGACTGATGACTCTTGATTAACAAATATCGATCGCCCTCAGTTAATTATTAGATTGACAATTTTTATCAAATCTGGTATATTCTCCATGTTTGGGAAATTCAAAAATAGCACGCAACTCTTTTCAAAGATTTTTGTAACAGCCGGAACAATATCCCCCTTTAAAACTTCTAAACAATCAAACTAAGTCATTTATGCTGGTAAAGCATAAAAAAAGTTTTTGTCAATATTTTTTGATTGATAAAAATTAAGGGCGATCCTGTGAGTTGGCGCAGTCCCCGTAGGAGGCGGCTTCGCTAACGATCGGCACCGACGCAGGAAAAAGCTCGATCGCTGGTGTGCGGGGTTTGTGATATGAATTTGATGTGTGCGTGTACCAGAGGAATTTAATCGTGGAACTTTATAAAGAACCGAAACACCAGATAGTTTTTGCAGATTCACAAGTTACAGATTGGGCAAGCTTAACAGAAACTGTAAATCCAGATACAGAAGTTATTATTCTCAAGGGCGATCGCGACGGCATCGAGCAAATCGGCGAAACACTCAAACAGCGGAAAAACATTGCAGCCGTCCACATTTTGTCTCACGGCGCAGCCGCCAGCTTGCAACTGGGGGGCACAGAGCTTAATCTCAGCAACATTGAAAGCTACCGCAATTATTTAGAAACATGGTTTGCTTTGCCAGCAGCCGAAGCAAACTCGAACTCTTCAATTACAGCTAAACCGGAAATTCTACTTTACGGTTGCAACGTCGCCGCCACAGAAGCAGGTGTCGCCTTCGTCCAAAGGCTGAGCCAGCTCACCGGGGCAAATATTGCCGCTTCCGATAACTTGACCGGCAGTGCGGCACTGGGTGGAGACTGGGTGCTGGAAGTGACTACGGGCAAAATAGAAACACCTTTGGCATTTTCGGCTGAGGTGAGAGAAGCTTACAGCGGCGTTTTAGTCGCCACATTTGGCGAACTGCGGGATGCGATAACTCTGGCTAACGCTTTGCCCAATGCAGACACGATTGCCATCACAGGCAACATCACCTTCGGGCCCGGACAGGTTCTGCCCAGGATTTCCACCCCTATCACCTTTACCGGCGGGGGTTTCGCCCTAAATCTCGGCAATAACCGGGGCTTCTTCATCGACAGCGCCACTACCCCAGTTACATTTTCCAACCTGACAATTACCGGTGGCATCTCTACAGGCGCTGCGGGCACAGGTGGCGGTGGCGGTGCAGCCGGCATGGGAGGCGCACTATTTATTAACAGTGGCACTGTCACAGTTAACAGCGTGACATTTACTGGCAACAGCGCGACGGGCGGCGCGGGCAGCGCGCCCCCCGTCGCTCCCGCAGTCGCAGGCCCGGGCGGCAACACCGATTTTGCAGGTCTGTTTCCCTTCGTTTCTGCAGGTGGCCCCGGTCAAACTGGCCTCACCGGCTTGCCAAGCATCGGCGCTGAGGGCGGTACGGGCGGTACGGGCGGCAACGGCGGCGCGGGCAGTGGCGGATTGCCAGGTACCGGTCTTAACGGCGGCCCCGGCGGCGCTGGCGGTACGGGCGGCGCTGGTACTGGTGGCACTAACGGCGGCCCCGGCGGCGCTGGCGGCGCTGGCGGCGCTGGTGGCCTCGGAGGAGGGGGTGGCGGCGGCGGCGCTGGCGGCGCTGGTGGCGTCGCAGG
>Ga0163153_10006885_pt1 | contig 12537 bp, 18 predicted proteins | sample OliLakLV19MP6IB1_FD_148629 | JGI IMG/M metagenome (GOLD analysis project Ga0163153, IMG submission 148629) | Freshwater microbial mat bacterial communities from Lake Vanda, McMurdo Dry Valleys, Antarctica - Oligotrophic Lake LV.19.MP6.IB-1 | ecosystem: Environmental > Aquatic > Freshwater >... | reverse complement strand
ATCCAGTCCCGCTGCGTAGGTGAGGATGTTGCGTTCGGGTTCAAAAGCCGTGCCCGCTTCGTTCAATCGCGTGTAGAGCAACGGCGTCACGTCCTTCCCGCCCACGCTCACTTTCGTCGCGCCTTTGCCGCCGTTCCAAACCGCGTGGACGCGCCCATTCTTGCCGACGGCCAGTTGCGCCCCGCGAATCGATCCCGCCGCGATGGCGCTCCCCGGCTGGCTGTTCACGGGCATGGGTTTCGAGAAACTAGTTTCTCCCGGTTGCCGACGCGCGTAGAAAATGTCGCCACCGCCCGCGTCGCCTTTGTAGTAAATCAAATGAACCACGCCTTTGCTGTCCACCGCCGCCTGCGGCTGGATGCCGCCATCAGGAGTGCGGACGAGGGCGACGCGTGAGGATTCAGCCGCGCTCAGATTAATCGCGAGTAGTGAAAGGAGGAGAAGACGGATGCTTCGCCTGCCAGTGATGTTTTGGGTTTTCATAAATTCAGCGGTGTTGCGGCGCGGGGTCATTCGGACTGGCTACCAGCTTCGCATTCGGCGCAACTAGGACATGCGAGCCGGCGTTCACCAGGATTTCCGCCCCATCGGCCCGCCGCTTCAAGAGCACTCGGCCTTCCGTGACGACCAGCCGGGTGTGATGTTGCGCGGTTTCCAGACTGAGCGTCGTCCCTTTGACCACCGCGTCCGCTTCCGGCGTGGCGAAGGTCAGCGGATGATTCCGGGGCTGCCGGGCGATTTGAGATTTCAGCGAGCCGTCCTCCAGGTAAAGACGTGGCGGGCCGCTGGCGGATGGAGTGGCCAGAACACTGTTCCCGCCGATATCCACCCGAGTGCCGTCGCCCAGCACCAGCGTCGCGCTGCTGGCCTTTCCCACCGTTTTCAATTTGCCCGCCTTGCTCAACCTCTGCACGCCCGTCAACCGCGTCTGGCCCGCAGCGTCGATGAAATAAACCTCGCCTTGCACTGCGGCCACTTCGATTTTTCCAGCGGGTCGCCAAACATCCGAAAGATAAATCCCAGCCAGTGCAGCCAGAATGAGGAACACCGCCGCCCACGCCAGCGCGGGCAACGCGGGCTTTCTCTGTCGCCGCATCGGGCGCGGCACCGGGATCGTCGGCTGCGTTGCAGTGCGTGGCTGTGTCCGCTCTACGATGCGCAACCGCACTTCTCCGGAAGGGGATTGCGCTCCGGCAAGGCTTTTCTCGATGTCGCTTCGCACCAGTTCCACCATCGCCGCGTCGGGCACCGGCGCCGCGAGCAGCCCGGCGATTTCGGAATTCAGCCGCGTCAACTCCAGAAAGCGATTAGCCCACGACGGCTCCGCCAGCAACGCGACCAACTCGGCGGCATCGCTGTCCGTCAGCGCGTCGTCGAGGTAGCGGGACACCAGTTCGTCGAAGCGGGAGAGTTCAGGGGCGCTCATGGCGATTCGAGAGAAAGCCGTTTCTTCACACAGTCAGCCAGCCGTTGCCGAATCCGATACAAGAACAACCGCGCAGCCTCGGCACCACGGCCCAATTGCTCGCCGATGGTCGCCAGCGGGAGTTCCTGCACGAAGCGCAGTTCGACGACGGTTTGTTCGTGCGGACTCAGCAGCTCCAAGCACTGCCGCAGGGCGGCAATGCGGCCTTCGCCTTCCTCAGCACGAGCATCAAACGAGGCGAGTTCCAGTTCCGCCCGCTTCTCCTCCAACAGACGGCCCGCCATCCGCGCCTGGCTCTGATAGCGCCGCCATTCGTTCCGGCAATGGTTCAGCGCAATCCCCTTCAGCCACGCGAAGAAACTTTTGCCCAGCCGGAAGTCGCCGAGATTTTGAAACGCGGCAACGAACGACTTTTGCACGATGTCCTTCGCCTCCGTACCATCCGCGACCTTACCGACGACGAAATAATACAGCGTGCGCTGGTAACGCTCCACCAGCGCACCGAACGCGTCTCCGTCTCCCGCCACAACGGCGGCGATAATTTGGTCGTCCATCTGCTCGATTATTGTGGGTAAAGTTGAAAACCGTACGCTTCTTTTGGCGAGACTTGAGTATTGCCGCGCAGCGCTGGCTGGGCAGGGCGGCCAAGGCTACTGGGCGGACGCGGAAGAACAAGTGCGGCGAGTTCGGAAGGGCGATGCTCAATGGCCACGCAGGCCACCGCCGGTGAGAAACGTGCCGCCGTCTGTGTTGACCGTCGTGATGTGACAGCCCTGCGCTGAAAGCGAATCTGGCGGATACCATTTCGTCCCGCTCACCGGGTCGAACATGATGGTTCCTCCGTGTCGTGGCAGAAAAAGATTTCGCCCGTGGGCAGCCCGGGCGTCGTGACCAGCGGGTCGCGATAAGCGCGGCGATTTTCCTCGGTGCATGAAACATCAAGCACCTTGAATCGCTTCTCGATGGTCGGGAGGCTGTCATCCGCGGCAAGGATGCCTTTGCCGGGAGCGAGAATTGCGGCGACGGTTGATTCCATTCTGGGTGCGCTCATAAAGCGTCGCTTGTTCAGGACAGCTTCACGACCATCTTGCACAAGTTCTGCCCTTTGAAGAGACAGAGGAAAGCGCCCACGGCATTGTCAATTCCGGCCACAACTGTCTCCTTGCTCTTGAGTTTGCCGGCGCGAAAGTAAAATAATATCAAACCGATTGGCTGGTGCTCCTTGTTGAAAAATCGATTCCTCGGTCTTGAATTCAACTTTCATGGCGGAATCGGCCAACACTCGAAGCTGATGGTCACTTAGCCCCTTGAAAAGCGGCTGTTCCGCAATCAAGGGATACAGTTGTTGCGCAAGGTCGCTGCCACCAGCAACCGCAAAAGCAGCACCGGTTTCAGCGGTTGCCTTGATGGGAGTCACGGCTGTTGGTGGATTCATGGATTAATGAGAAACCGGGCTTAAACTCGCGCGATCCGCATCGTAAGCTGGTGCTTGATCAAAGGCTTCCTTGGTCACCGTCACGAACACCTTGGATTCTTCATAACTGATCCGGTCAATCTGGCTCGGCAACAACACCACCTTCTTACCGCTGAACCGGTTTCCCGTATTGACCACCAACTGGCCAATGACCCAGCTCTTGTCGTCCATCATAAAATCAATCACCTGGCCGACAATTTCGTCGCCCGCTTGAATCTGGTAGCCGAGGACCGCTTGGACGCTTCGCAGGTGAATATCAGAATGCTCTGACTTGCCGCTCGTTGTGTTCATGGCTTCACCCGGGTAAGAAATCGAATTCTCTGAGACAATGGGGAAACCGCTCATCCCCCAAATGCCATCGCCCTGCCAATAGTCTGGCCAGCCGTAATGCCTGAAATACTCTTCTTCATATTGGCGCGACACCGGCTTGTGCGTATCAATCGAAGGACTGTTCTCAATCTGCTTTCGCGTCAGATTGACGATCAAAACCTTTCCGGGTTGGTAGAGGCTTTTGAAAGCGTGCGGCGAGATGAGCACCAGCCGCCCCGTCAACCAATTTCCCGTGTCCGCGACGAGATAGCGAATGACCCAGCGCTTGTCATCGAAGTAGAAATCCTTCACATGACCGATTTCGCCGTCGGAGGCCCCCAGTTTGTCGCCGCAAATCTGCTTGATGCTTTTTAACATAAAATACTTTGTTCTTTGGGTTTCAGGTTCGAGCAATACGCAAACTACGTGAGATTGAGCCTTCTTGGTATGGGGTGAAACCCTGCCGCCCGCTGTCAGTGCCGCAGCAGAATCCGGATGCTCAATTCACGGTTGAGTGCCGGAAAGCGGATTCATGGACGTTTCGTAAGGGTAACACCCCATAGCGTCTCAATTTTTCCGACATACCATCTAGTCGTGAAACGTCGAAAGCACTTGCCCATCGAAAGATCGGACATCACCTCACCAGTCTCGCCGGTAGCGGACTTTGACCAAAACGGAATTGATTTTCCGCCCTGCCCGGAAGAGGTGGCGAGAAAGGTGTACTTCTCCTATGTGAACGCCGGCTCGGCGCAAGGGAACCATGTGCAGCATTGGCTGGACGCTGAAGCCCAGATCATTCAGGAGCGTGACCGGACGCGCATTCACGGGTTTCACAATCGCACCTGACACCAACGAATCTGCCGTGGTTCACACTCCTGATCTTAAACTGCAATCCCCGAACTAAATTTATCATGAACGAAACGCCTGTTTTCCCAAAAGAACTTCACCGACTGCGACCGAATCCCAAAGCCGCCAGTCCAAATCCAAAGACACCCAACCGGGACAACACTTTTTCCAAATCCCGCGACACCCGAGAGAATCGCGGGGAGCGCCAGATGAAAACCACGCACAACTCACAAACATTTCCGCATGGGCGATGATGATCAGCCATGAACACAAATCCACTGAAGCAAGGTGAATTGACCGAAAACTCCGCCGGCATCGGCACCGTGACCTGCAAAATGGTGCGCGAACGCGCCCATGAACTGGCTGTGATCAACGGTCGTTCTGCGAGAGACACTTCAAAATCTGATCTGGCTCAGGCCAAGCGGGAATTGACCGGCAAACCGGACCTTGATTCCAAAACCGCCGCGCTCGAAGCCGCGCCTGAATCCGAACGATGGGATTCATTGCCCGGCTCAACCGGACGCAAGGCACCCACTGCGGCCAGCGAAGATGAGGACGACGAAGGCCGGAGTGACAATGAATTGCTCGTCGAACAAGGCATTGCGGAAGCCGGGCATGATCAAATGCTGCAAGCCAGCAAAGCAGCCCCGAAAATCTCATGAAGGCAGCGTCACTCACTCGGATTTAGCACAGCTAACCCAACGGACATTGAAATCATGAACACAACTACTCAGGCGCAAGACCTCACCGAACGAAAATGAAGGAGCAAGCGCAATGACAACGAACAGTGCCACCGTGGCAATCTGCAACTCCCACGCCGACGCCGAGGCGGCGGTCAAGGAGCTGCAGCACGCCGGTTTTGAAAATGAAAAAGCTCTCGTTTATGGGGCGCGACTACCACACCGACGATCACGTTGTCGGTTATTACAATGCCGGCGACCGCATGAAATGCTGGGGGAAGAACCGCGCGTGCTGGGGCGGCATTTGGGGAATGCTTTTCGGTTCGGCGTTCTTTTTGGTTCCTGGCATCGACCCGTTGACCGTGGCCGGACCCCTCGTCGCCTGGATTGTTGGACATTGGAGGGGGCCGTCGTGTTGGGCGGGTTGAGCGTGGTCGGGGCGCTCTACAGCCCGGGCATTCCCAAGAACAGCACCTTGCAATACGAGGCTGCGCTCAAGACGGGAAAGTTTGCCCTCATTGTAGCCGGAACGTCGGTTTCCGCGCCAGCGTTGGAGTGGCCGCAGCCATGGAACGGCTGCGAACCGCCGCAAACCGGGCAGCACATTAGCATCAACAGATCGGGGAGATTTTTATGACAAAAATGGAACTCGGCATGGTCGGCCTTGGAAGAATGGGGGCAAACATGGCGCACCGTTTGATGGCTGCTGGACATACCGTTCGCGTCTATTCCGCCACAGCGAAGACCCGGGAAACATTCGCGAAAGAGACAGGTGCCTTGGCTGCTTCGTCGCTCGCCGATCTCGTGAAGAATCTGGCGAAGCCGCGCGTGGTCTGGCTGATGGTTCCAGCAGGCGTGGTGAACGGCACCATCGCAGACTTGCTGCCGCTGTTGTCACCCGATGACATTTTGATTGATGGCGGCAACTCTTTTTACGTGGACGACATCCGCCGGGCCAAAGAACTGGCGGCGAAGAAAATTCATTATGTTGACGTCGGGACGAGCGGCGGTGTTTGGGGATTGGAACGCGGCTATTGCCTGATGATCGGCGGCGAGAAACAAATTGTCGAACATCTCGATCCGATTTTTGCCACGCTCGCGCCGGGTATCGGCAATGTTCCGCGAACACCGGGCCGCAAAACTCCCGGCGGGAATGCTGAACAAGGTTATCTGCATTGCGGTTCAAACGGAGCGGGGCATTTCGTGAAGATGGTTCACAATGGCATCGAATACGGAATCATGTCCGCGTATGCCGAAGGCTTGGGCATCCTGCGCGCCGCCAATGTTGGAAAAGCGATGCGTGAGGTGGATGCTGAGACCACACCGTTACGTGATCCAGAGCACTATCAATACGACCTCAACCTCGCAGACATCACGGAAGTTTGGCGTCGCGGCAGCGTCATCGCGTCATGGCTGCTTGATTTGACCGCCGACGCCCTGGCCAAAGATCCACAGCTCGCGCAATTCGCCGGACGTGTCGCTGATTCTGGAGAGGGCCGCTGGACAATCAGAGCCGCGATTGACGAAGGCGTGCCGGTCCCGGTGCTGACCACGGCGCTTTACGGGCGCTTCAGTTCGCGCGGCGCGGCGGATTTCCAGGACAAGCTTCTGTCTGCAATGCGTTACGAGTTCGGTGGACATTTGGAAAAATCCGCGAAATAAAGAAACTGCTGTGCGCGAGTCCGAGGTTTCAGCCCTTGCCCCTGAGAAGGCAAAAACAGGCGCATCAGCCACACACGACACCCAATTCTCAATAGCAAGCGCGACATCAGGTTTTCCCCTCTGGGGCGCGGTTATTTTGTGACGATTCCCTCGTTGATGGTGTTACCTGCGGGCGAGTCACCGGCACCGGTCAAGCCGACTGCGATTGAGAACGGCGAGTTGGCATCCGCCAGCGCAGACAAAACTTTGGCGAAATAAACCGCGTCAAACACTCAGCCACTTCAAACCCAACGTCGCCAATCCGAGGAAAAAGAAAAATCCCGCCACGTCAGTCACGGTCGTCAGAAAGATGCTCGAGGCCAGAGCGGGATCGAGGCGGAGCGACTTCAACCCCAACGGAATCAGCACGCCTGACACAGCGGCGGCGAGTTGGTTGAGCAACATCGCTGCGCCCGCCACCAGACCCAGCATGGGGCTGCCCTTCCACCACCAGCCGATCAAGCCGACCGCCAGCCCGATCGCCAGACCATTCAACAAACCGAGAATGATTTCCTTCGTCAGCGCACGGCGGCCATCGCCGGGAGCAAGCTCGCCGAGCGCCATGTCGCGGATGATGACGGTGAGCGTCTGCATCCCGGCGTTGCCGCCTTGGCCTGCAACAATGGGAAGGAAAATTGCCAGGGCCGTCCACTTCGCGATGGTGTCCTCGAATAATCCGACGACGAAGGCGGCGAGAAACGCAGTCCCGAGATTAACATAAAGCCAAGGCAGGCGGCTGCGAATCGAGTGCTGCCAGGGAGTCAACGCGCGTTCTTCGCCGGACAAACCGACCATCAGCTGCATGTCCTCCGTGGCTTCCTTGCTGGCGACTTCAAGGGCATCGTTCGATTTCACCACGCCGACGAGCCGCCCCTCCGCGTCGAGCACTGGCAGGCCGAGATAGTGATAATGCTCAAACTGCCGGGCCAACTCTTCCTGATCCGCGTCGGCCCGCACAAACTTCACATCGCGATTCATGATCTCGCTCATCCGGCGCTCAGCCCGGCGAAACACCAGGTCGCGCAAACTGACGATGCCGACCAACCGCTGCTCCGCGTCCGCGACATAAAGATATGCGATGTCTTCCGTGCGTTCCTCTTGGGCACGGGCGCGCAGCAACTCGCGCACTTGCTCCACCGTCATGTCCTCGCGGAGCGAGATGAAGCGGTTCGACATGACGCCGCCCGCCGAATCCTCCGGATAACGGAGCAGCACCCGCAGACCATCGGCGGCCGCAGCGGGAAGTTTGCTGAGCGCATCCCGGCGCATCACCGGCGCGAGATGTTGGAGCAAATCCACCGCATCGTCGGGAGCAACGCTCTGAAGAATTTCCGCCAACTGCGTGGCGTCAAATGCGCCTGACAAATCCAGCAGCCGTTCTTCTTCCACTTCGGCCAGCGCGGCGGCAGCTTTGTCGGCGGGCAATTGCCGGAGCAGCGCGCGGGCTTCGTCCACATCAAGACGCTGCAAGCGATCCGCAAGGTCGGCGGCGTGAAGTTTCAGGAATTCTTCCAGAATAACGGGTGTTGTGTTGTTCATGGCTCAGGCGCTTGTCAGGGTTCGTTAAGCGCGAGTAAAAACTCGCAGCGCAATCCCGCGTGGCGCTGTCTCAAGGATAGCGGTCAGCCAGCCGCATCGCACGGATTGATTCCTGCGCGCCATTCCCACGCTTGGCACGGTGTTCCTGTTTGCTTACTATCCTGGCGGTAACGCAACAGGGATTGCATCTCTCGCGTTAATGCATGAACCGAACGTCTCGCGACCATCAGCCGTCGCCGCGCAGCAAATCCGCGACGAAAGGTTCGCGCGCGGCTGCCGCCTGCCCCGACTTGCGCAGCCAACTCGCCGCCATCGTGGAACAATCCAATGACGCCATCTTCAGCCGGCGACTGGACGGAATCATCACAACCTGGAACGCCGCAGCGGAGCGCATCTTTGGCTACCCGGCGGATGAGATCATCGGGCGATCCAGCCGCGTGTTGCTGCCGAGCGGACAGCGGGACGAGTTCCGCCAGTTGCTGGTCCGCCTCCGGCGTGGAGAGATCATTGAACACTTCAAAACCGTGCGTCTCCGCAAGGATGGACGCCGCATTCAGGTTTCCCTGACGCTCTCGCCGGTGCGGGACGCGCGGAAACGGCTGGTTGGTTTTTCCACGATCACGCGCGATTTCACGGACGAGCGACGAACGATCAACATGCTCGCCCGCCGCGAACAGGAATTGCAGGATTTGTTTGAGGAAGCGTCCGTGGGGATTGCCCTGACCGCGCGCGACGGAACAATTCTCCGTTCCAACCGCGCCTTCTGTGATTTGCTGGATCGAGAGTCCGAACAGGTAATTGGTCATGCGCTGGGTGAGTTTCATGCTGACGCCGCCCTGGTTGAGGAGATGTTGGCACGGCTGGCCGCACGTCAGACGTTGCACAATGTTTCAACGGAACTGCTCGCGTTGACTGGCGCAGCGCGGCATGTGCTCATGGATGCCAATGCGCTTTGGGAAAAGGGTCGTTTCGTTCACTCGCGCTGGTTCGTGCGCGACATCTCACGACGCAAGCAACTCGAAAGCGAGTTGCTGGAAATGAGCGAGCGGGAGCGGCGCGCTTTCGCGCAGGAACTCCACGACGGCCTCGGCCAGCAGCTTGGCGGCGTGGCGTATCTCAGCAACGTGCTGCGCGAAAAGCTCGCTGAGCGCAACGCTCCCGAAGCCGAGGAAGCCACGCGCATCTTTGGCCTCGTGCGCGAGGCCATCGAACAAACGCGCCGAGTCTCGCGCGGCCTCTCGCCCATTCGCCCCGAGCCGGAGGGCTTGATGATCGCGTTGCGGGAACTGGCGGCGCAAACAACGGAATTGTTCCAAGTGCGCTGCCGTTTTGATTGTCGCCTACCGGTGCTGATCGAAGACGCGGCGCTGGCCGGGCATCTGTATCGCATAGCGCAGGAGGCGGTGAACAATGCGATCAAGCACGGAGAGCCGCGCCGCATCGACGTTCATTTGAAGTGCGCGCAGGGAAACGTCACGCTCACGGTCGCGGATGATGGCAAAGGCATTGGCGCACTCTCGCCCACGCGGCAGGGACTCGGCTTGCACATCATGCAATACCGCGCCGGTCTGGTGCGTGGCACGGCGACCGTGCAACCGCGTCGCGGCGGCGGCACGGAAGTCATTTGCACCGCGCCTTGCGGCCAGCCCAAAACCCGGCCACGCGTGAAGTGAATCCTGAGCCAATCAACAGCATGGCGAAAACCAAAACCCCTAAAACGGAAGCGACGCGAAAGAAAATCCTCGTTGTGGATGATCACGCCGTGTTGCGCGAGGGTTTGGTTGCCCAAATCAATCGCGAGCCGGGCCTCGTCGTCTGCGGCGAAGCGGAGACAGCGTGTGCGGCGGTCGAGGCCGTCGAACAATTCAGCCCCGATCTCGTGCTGGCGGACATCACCTTGCCCGGGCGCAATGGATTGGAATTGATTCGCGACCTGCGCGCCCTCCGCGCGAGCCTGCCCGTGCTCGTGCTTTCCATGCATGACGCGTCGCTCTTTGCCGAACGAGTCCTGCGGGCCGGCGGCCGCGGCTATGTGTCCAAACAACAAAGCGGCAGCCAGCTTATCAACGCCATTCGCCAAGTCTTGAGCGGACAGATTTATCTCAGTGAAGAAATCTCCACGCGCCTGCTCGGCAGCTTCACCGGCAAATCGGAACGGCCCAAAACCCTCTCGCCGGTGGAATTGCTCACTGACCGCGAGTTGGAAGTGTTCAACTTCATCGGCCAGGCCAAGGAGACCAAGGACATTTCCCGACGTCTCGGCATGAGCGCCAAAACCGTCGAAGCCCATCGCGCCAGCATCAAGCGCAAGCTCAAGCTCAAGACCGGCCCGGAACTCACCCGCCACGCCGTGCTGTGGGTCGAGGCGGTGCGGTAGGCCTTCTCCGAGCCATCTTGTCGTTCTTCCGTTTTTGGGAGTCTTTCTCCCGACCTCCTGCTTGCTCCTCATAGTCGTTTCACTGAGTTGCGCGGCGGGATTCAGCCAATGGTTTCAGAACCGCAGCATCGTTACTGTCATGCGTGTGAAGAAAATCAATCCAATCACGGCGCAGTTGAATCAGGCGAGGATGCGCCGCAAAACCGGTCCGGCCTTGCTGACGGTCGCGAAGACCTCGCCGGTGTTTTTTCTGGTGACGATCCGTTCCGCCCGGAGGCGCGTTCAGCAAGGTCGCTTTCCCACCTCCACCTCGGATGCGTGTCCCGGTCTGGCCGGGCGCGCACTCCGCTCGGCACATTTCAACCCTGCTTATGCTTATGAAGAATCCGCGCAAACCTCCGGCGGTGCAGCCGCAGCCGCATATTCCTGGGCTGACGCGGCGGATGGTGAAAGAGCACGCCACACGGTTGTTTCGCGATGTGCTTCCGCAGCAGTCGCTGACCGAGCGGGAGTGGCGGCTGGTGGAGGAGGATCTGGCGCGCAAACTCGAACGCGACGGTTTTTGAAACTGAACTGCGAGATTCGTGAGCAATGAAATGACGTGCTTTGAGAAACTGAAACCAAAACGAGAAAGGCAAAACTATGGAAACGAACTTTGAAACCATCGAAAAGTCGCACGGCGCAATTGCCCGTGAACGCGTGAGAGCGGATTTGGAAACGCTCACTCGTGACGCGGAGGACTTGTTGAAAGCCACCGCTGGCGATGTGAGCGAGAAGGTCAAAGAAGCGAGAACGCGGGTTGCGGCGGCAATCGAACGCGCCAAGACCACCTGCACTCAGTGGCAGGAACAAACCGTCGCCACCGCGAAAGCTGCGGCGAAGAAGGCGGACACCGTGGTCCGCGACCACCCGTATGAATCCATCGGCGTCGCGTTTGGCGTTGGCCTGTTGATCGGCGTCCTTGTCACGCGCAAGTAACATGAATTCGTCCCCACCAAACCACAGTGGGTGGTTCGAATCGCTGCGGCGGATCGGCGAGTCTTTATCGGTCCTGCTGCGCAGCCGGTTCGAGCTGTTCACCGTTGAGTTACAGGAAGAGAAGCTGCGGTTGCTTAACCTGTTCCTCTGGTTGGTCCTGGCGGCGACCATTGGCGCGGCAGGTGTTTCGGTTGCCATTTTCACGCTGGCGTTCTGGCTGTGGAACTGGGCGGGTTATGCCGGATTGATCGGACTGGTCGTGGCGGCATTGGCGGTCGCGTTCGTCATCGTCTGGACTATCCGCCGTACAATTCAAACCGGCCCGACGCCCTTTGCGCAGACCGCGGCTGAATTCAGAAAGGACGGCGAATGTTTGCGCAGCAACAACTGAACGAGCTGGCCGAGCGCCGCCGCCTGCTGGTGATGGAGGCGGACCTGCATCGCAGCCTCATCGGCTTGGAGCGCGAAAGCCTTAGGGCGCGACTCGCCGGACTGCAGGCGGCGCGGGAGCGTGTGGCGTCAGGAGGTCCGTGGCTCGCCGCAGGCAGCGCGGTTGCCGGACTTCTGGCCGTGCCGCACTGGAGCAAACTGGTCCGGTGGATTCCGACGGCGTTGACGGCGTTGCGCTGGGTGCAATCGCTGAAAGGCAAGTGAACAAGATTTTGCCGCCTGTGCCGAATCCATACGGCGGTGATGACGCAGTGCGGAAGGTCGCCTGACCGCTCACTCGCGGTAATGAGGGCGCGGCAACTTTTCGCGCCCGATTGAAAACAGAAACGAAGCCACAGAGGGAAAGGATCAGACATGCTCCTATCGCCAAACGAAAAAGTTCACGTGATGCACCGCAGCTACTTAGTGCCTGAAAGAAAACTCACGCCGCCGCAGTGGCAAGGGCGACGACAGCGATCCTGGGGTGCGAATGTTTGAACTTTCTTTGAACGTTTTGGGGCTTTCCACGATCCGATCTTCAAACATTCACCACCATGCGCCATCACTTCCAACACCAGCCCGACCTCCAGATCACGCCCATCGAAAAGATTCGTCTGCCGCTCAAGAGCCGCGATGAACTCCCGCCCATCCTCGCCGGCCTGCAATGGGTCTGGATGCAGCCCACGCTCAAGACCGAGATCCTCGCCCTGCTGGAAACCAAAATCCTCGCGGGCAAAAAAACCACCGGCCGCACGGGCATGGATCTCTGGCAAATCCT
>Ga0163153_10006884_pt1 | contig 12539 bp, 8 predicted proteins | sample OliLakLV19MP6IB1_FD_148629 | JGI IMG/M metagenome (GOLD analysis project Ga0163153, IMG submission 148629) | Freshwater microbial mat bacterial communities from Lake Vanda, McMurdo Dry Valleys, Antarctica - Oligotrophic Lake LV.19.MP6.IB-1 | ecosystem: Environmental > Aquatic > Freshwater > Lake... | reverse complement strand
CCGCCGGTCTGTTTAGCCACGTCGGCAATGCCTTGCGCGGTCGCCACCGAGTCCACCGCCACCGCGATCCGGGCGCGCCGCCCCAGTCGCAACAACCGATCCGCCTTCACCGCTCCCACAACGTTATAGGGCAGCAGAATATCGCTTACGCCAGCGGCGACCATTACCTCCGCTTCGCCTACCTTTTGGCAACAGATGCCCACCGCGCCGCTTGCCAGTTGCATGTGCGCAATTTCGGGAATTTTGTGCGACTTGGTATGGCTGCGCAGGGGAATACCCACTGCGCGACAGCTTGCCGCCGTCGCCTGAATATTGCGCTCCAATTTGTCCAGATCACACACGACCGCCGGTGTATCCAGATCGTGAATCAGCATAGGTTTCTCCTGATTGATGGTTTTCGTAATTCCTAATTCATAATTTGTGCTACGCCATCAGCGCTGTATAAAGCGCTTTAATATACCCAATCGAATAGCCCCACCCAATCGCCTTTTCAGGTGTATCACCGGGGATGGATGGGATGTGATCGGGGTTGATGCAACCGCTGAAGCCGACCTTTTTCAATTCAAGCAGAATCTTGAACATATTTAAATCGCCATCATCCAGCAAGGTTTCTTCATAGGCGCCGGCGGTGGCCAGGCTGCCGCGCACATTGCGCATGTGGACCATAAAAATTTTACCCTTGCGCCCATAGTTGTTGATCTCATCCAGCACCAACGAACTGCCGCCGGCCTCGGCGCGCGTGCCGATACAGTAAACAAAGCCTACGTTGGGGCTGGGAAAGGCATCGATCACACGATGAAAGCCTAGGCCGCCAAAGGGCGTGTCCACATTGGGTGTATCCGATGGGTGGACCGCCAGCTTGATATTATACTCTTCGGCAATGGGAACCAGCTTTTCAAAGGCGCGGGTAAAATGGCTCCACCAACTGTCCAGTTCAGTCTTGGTCGGTGTTTGCACGGGTTCCGGGGTCAATGTCTCGCCACGCGATTGGTAGCCGCCGCGGTGAGCGGAGCGGTAGCGGATCATGCGTTGGGAGAAGACATCGCCTGCAAAGCGTTGGCGCGCAATGGGAATGCCGGCCTCGCCGTAGACGCGCAACGCTTTACACGCATTCTCCAGTTCAATCTCACCCTCCGGCTGGCCGGTCATGAATTTCGTGGAAAGATTCGGTAGCGTCACCCGGTTGATATCAATACCAAAGGCGCGCAGTCGCCGTCGCAAGGCTTTGACTCCCGCCAGATCGGGATAGCCTTGCTCGGTCACACCAGGGATCTCGCTGTCGCCGCCAAAATCAAGACAATCTGCGCCTAGTGCAACCATCCGGCGCAGATAGATGTCAGTCAACTCAGCGTTGTGGGTAAAAACAGAAATGCGCATCACTCGTATGCTCTCCTTTGCTGAAGTGCTTTGGTGAAAGAAATTCCGGTTATCTTATCATACACCGGATGTGTGAGCAATCAACCTATTTGCGCACAACTTTACCCATAGCAGATAATAATGCTGGATTGTCTTTAGTGCAGTGGAGGGAGTGAAGTGGCTGCGGCAGCGAAGATAAAATCTACCTATTCAGTTGCACAGAGTAACGTAAACCGGCACAAAGGGACGTAGAGAGAAATTTGAGTAGAAAGTCAAGCCAAGGAGGAGTGAGCACGCCCCGTGCGAACAAATTCGCACGGGGCGTGCTCACTCCTCCTTGGTACAATAGTTACGGCGTCTCAATCATCTGGATATAGCGCGCTGCCGAGTTTTTTACTGCATCCTTAGCATCATGCGGTACAATCGTATCCCACCAGGCGCCATAAATGCGGTCAAAGGCGTAGGGCTGCACCCGATCGACAATGTGTTGCACCTTGGGCGCAGAGAGCGGGATCAAGTTGGGGTAGCTATACATAAAGCTCACCCAGCGCCGATCGGCCACCACCTGGATAATGTCACCCGTCAGCAGCGCGCCTTTTCCGGCGGCGCCGGCCGGCCAATGGAGCACCTGCCCACCGGCAAAATGACCGCCACAGCGGATCAGCGTCATGCCTGCCCAAAGCGCTTGGCTTTCGCCGTCCCAGAACTCCACCGTCGGATCGGGGCGCATGACCCAAGCGCGCTCGGCTTCGTGCAAATAGATCGGCGCGTTAAAGACATGGCTCCATTCAATCATCGCAGAGTAATAATGCGGATGGGAGATGGCAATGGCGCGCACACCGCCCAAGGCTTGGACCTGAGCGATGGTTTCATCATCCAGCAGCGAGATGCAATCCCAGAGCAGATTACCTTTGGGTGTCTGCACCAGGAGCGCCCGCTGACCAATCGCGAAACGAGGTTCAGTGCCGATGCCGATCAGGTTGGCTTCATGCATACGCACACTGTTTTTATGCGTTTTGCGTAACTCAGCCAGCGTCGTCCACTGTTGCCCATTGTAGCCAATATATTGCCGCTCATCTTCACAGACCGGGCAGCGGCTGGGTGGCTGCACACCATCAGGAAATTGTGTACCACAGGTAACACAGATGAAATGAGTCATAGTCGCTCCCTCATGCTTGGGCTTCTAATTCGTAAATCAGTAGGACAGTGAGTCAGTAGATCAGTAATTGCCCTACTGACTCACTGTCCTACTATTGCAACGCGGTCCTATGTTCTTGGTAATGCTCGTAGGTATCGCCGGCGATCCAGAGCAAGAGGGGGCGCGCTTCGGGATCATCAGCGTAGCGCGGTTGGGGTAGTTTGTCAAACGGCATTTGGGTCAAGGTGGTGATGGATCATTAATTATTGGTTATCAATAGTGACCCTTCCAGGAAGAGGCAACTGTTGTTTAGGTATGGGGAGTAGTCGTTGCCTCTTCCTGGAAGGGTCGCCGTCTCATCAAAAACGCTTAGCAAACGCTCCGCAAACGCCCGCGCTAGTAAGCTGCAAAGAGTATTGATGAATGCTGGAACAAGGTTTTAGCAAAACTAGCAGTTGTGTTTGTGGAGAAAACTTATGGCATCAAAACGCAAGCTTTTCCTAATCGACCCCCATTCGATTGTACGCAGCGGTCTGCGCACCTTATTGACAAACGAACTGGATGTCAATTGCATTGGCGAGGCGGCTTCTTGTCATGAAGCGTTGCGCTCGCTTGATTATTTACAACCAGACATTATCGTGATGGAGCTGCTCTATCCGCACGAAGATGGGCTGGAACTGCTGCGGTTGCTACGGGCCAAGCGTCCCACCTGTCATGTGCTCGTCTTCACCGACAACATGGATGAAAGCTATATCTGCCGTGTGATCCATGCCGGGGCCATTGGCTATTTGACTAAGAGCGTTCCCTCCACAGAGATCGTGCGCGCTGTCCGCGCCGTTGCGCGTGGCGAGCCAGCGCTTCATGCCGTGGCGCAGCGCGTTTTGATCCAGCTTGCCCTGGGTGCGCCCCCGCCCCCATCGGAGTTGACGCGACGCGAACAGGAGATATTGGGACTCATCACACAAGGGAAGCGCAACCGCGATATTGCTACCCAACTCTGTCTTACCGAAGGCACTGTTAAGGGCTATGTGAGCGCCATCCTGACCAAGTTGGAAGTCGATGACCGCACACAAGCGGCCATGTTTGCCGTCAAACACCGACTTGTACCAAATTTTTAGTGATCGTAGGTGCGGTTTCGCGCCTACGAGGCAACCGCTTCCAGGCGCGCACATGTTTTAGGTGACCCCGTGCGGTTGTAAACCGCACCTACGACAGTCAGGTCGAAACTCTAACTTTGGTTAGACGGAGATACCAACCTTTTTCTGGACAAAACCTATCTAAAGAAGGAGGTGAGCTTTACTGTTTTTTGTTATACTATTCAATGATGTCTTTCTTCCTATCAAAAAAGGAGCAACAGATGCACGATTTATTCCACACTAAACATTCCCAGCGACAGATGTTTGGTGGATTGTTTACCGTCGCTATCCTCGTACTGCTATCCTGGTCGGGCTATCTTGGCTTGCTGGCCCAAGACGGCTCAACCAGTGGTACGCTGGCGGCGGCACCCTTTGATGGGCCGACAACCTCCAGCCCTATCGCATTGTCTCAGGACAAAAGCACGGTCTGGGTCGTCAGCCCGGATGACGGCAGCGTCACGGTGTTGGGTGATCTGGACAATCCAAATCTTGCCCAGCGCTATAGTATTCTCACCACTGTCAAGAATGTAGGTGAAGAACCGCAGGCCATTGCCCTGGACGCGGGCGCGGGCACCGGTCTGCGCGCCTATGTAGTTAGTCCGCCCGACAATGGTGTCGCCATCCTCAAGGTAAATTCTGTAAGTCCCTTTCAAGTGGTGGTCGAGAAGCGGTTGACCACCGGCGCCGAACCGTGGAACGTGGTAGCCTCGCCCGATGGCGCACGCGTCTTTGTCGCCAACAGCGCGCAGGACACGATCACGGTGATCCGCACCGACAATCAGACAATTGTCGGCAATATCAACCTACGCACCAGCGCCTGTAATGTTGATGATCCCAATCGCCGCTACCAGCCGCGTGGTCTAGCGGTGACGTTGGATAACAGCCGGCTCTATGTCGCCCGCTTTATCTCCTTCACCAAATCAGGCGGTGTGCAGGCGACGGATGAGGGGAAGGTCGGCGTAGTCTGTCAGATCGATCTGCCAGCAACCATTACTGACTTGCCCGGTGCCGGTGCTTTCCACCCGGTTACGCTTGCCGCGCTGGATACAGGCTTCAAAATCGATGCCAACAAAGATACCGTACTCGATCCGACGTTAGCCTATCCCAACCAGATGCAGAGCATTGTTGTGCGTGGCAATGAGGCCTATCTGCCCAATATCGCCGCGTCAACCACAGGTCCGCTACGCTTCAATGTCGATACCCAATCCTTTGTCAACGTCATCGACAACGCCGCCTCCGGCGTCCCGGCTGACGCGCCGACCAAGTCGATCAACATGCACTTGGGGGCGCGTGATCCCGAAGCCGGTAAGAAAAGACTTTTCTTTGCCAACCCGTGGGCGATTGCCTTTACCAACCAAAGCGGCGCAGGCAGTGCCTATGCTGTCTCCGCCGGTAGCGATCTACTGGTCAAACTGGCGGTCGACGCGACCGGTGATCTGAACTTCACCACCGATATCAGCACCACACGCTACATCGACCTGAATGACCCCGCCAACGCCGCCACCAGTGGACGCAGTGCCGGCAAGAATCCCTTGGGCCTTGTCATTCGCAACAACAGGGCGTTTGTGATGAACTATGTCTCGCGCAACGTCTCGGTGGTAGACTTGGATTTAGACAGCGTAGAAAAGGTAATCGAAACGACGGCATTACCCCCCAAAGGTTCAGCGGATGAACAACTCCAGGTGGGTGCTGAGATGTTCTTCTCTTCACGCGGTCACTTTAATCGCCCCGCAGGTACGACGGTTTCCACCGAAGATCGTCTGTCAAGCGAAGGCTGGCAGAACTGCGCCAGTTGTCACTTTGCCGGTTGGACGGATGGCAACGTCTGGTCGTTTAATGCCGGCCCACGCAAGTCAGTGCCGCTCAACAGCACCTGGAGTCCGCATAACCCCGATGACCAGCGTATGTTGAACTATTCGGCGATCTTTGACGAAGTGCAGGACTTTGAGTTGAATGTTCGCAATGTCTCTGGCCCTGGTCCCTTGACAGCACAGAACAACCCAGTCACTGGCGTCCCGCCCAAGCCACCGGTCGATTGTGCCTTTGCTCCCGCTCCTGCACCCGCCAATACGATCACCAAAACGGCCGTCTTTGACAACAATCATGGCTTACTGATTGGTGACGATGGCGATATCAATAAATCGCCCTGTACCGTAGTTACTTTTAATAAACCCAATAGCAACCGTCCCCAATTAACGGTGACGTTGCCAGGCAGTGACAAAGCCTGGGTGGCGTTGGATTCCTTGAAAGAATGGGTACGCTTTGCCATCCGCACGCCGGAAGGCGCGTTGACTACGCCAGAATTAAATGCCGGCGGCAATACCATTGCCCCCAACGGCGGTCTAAGTGAGGCTGATGTCAAGGCTGGACGCAAACTCTTCTTCAAGGCTAATTGCCAAGGTTGTCACGGTGGCACCAAGTGGACCATTAGCAATAAGGACTTCACGGCCCCACCCGCTCTGACCAATCTCGCCACCGAAGTCGGCGCAGCCAACACAGTGCAAGCACAGTTCTTTGTGGGCGCGGCTGGGGATTTCTTGAAAGATATTGGCTCCTTTGAACTGGGCACGGCAGCCAACCCGATTGGCACTAATGTCGGCGCACCAGAGAAAAACGAAGGCGGTCTGAACGCACTCGGCAAAGATCACAACGGTGACGGCAAGGGCAATGGCTTTAACATTTCGTCGCTGCTCGGTCTCAACATCCTGCCACCCTACTATCACAATGGTGCTTGCGAGACGCTGGCCTGTGTGCTGAGCAATCAGAAACATCGCACCGGCAACGGCAAATTCACCGATGTGTTGGCCAACCCAGTGGATCAGGCCAAACTGGTAGCCTGGCTAGAGACGCTCGACGCTGACACCCCCTTCCCGGTTGATCTCTCAGTGCGTGCCCATGATATCTTCCTCGACCCGGTAGTGTTGAGTAAGGGAATAAAGGCGACGATTGGCGCCAATATCCAACTCTTTGGCACCAAAGCCGATCTGCTTGATATTCTGCAATCTCTCAATTTGACCGAACTGAAGGTGAAGATTGAGGCCGACCCTGGCTTAGCGCCAGTTGAGCTCTCACTGACACCCAATTCGTTCAAACAGGATTTCGGTCAGGCGGTGCTCACGGCAACGTGGGATATTCCTGCTAACGCGAGCGTGAATTTGGCAACGATCAAGGTCACGGTTGATTCTCTGAATCAACTGATCGAGGCTAACGAAGGCAACAATACGGCCACCCGCACCCGCCGTTTGCGCAGTGCGCCGGCTGATACCGTTGCGCCTAAGGTCAATGGTGTCTTTATCAGTGATGATAACCCCTTTGTCAACACAGATCAGATTGCAACCTCGACCAATGTCAAGGTGAAGATCCAGGCGACCGATACAGGTGGTAGTGGGTTAGATTCCTACTGTATCGTGCGCTATCGTTACAAGCAGTCCGAGCGCATCTGGGAGCCGCTTGACTGCAACAGCTTTACGCCGCTGCCGGCACCGACAGGTACTGATGAGTTTATCGTCGATGCCCAGCTCATCGATCTGGCCGGTGTCACCTATGCCTTTGTCTGGGTCAAAGACAAGGCCGGCAACATCTCTGGTACGCCGGGCTTTGATGTAATCAACCTGGCCAATGGCAATCCCATCGATATCGATCGCAACGATGTCCGGATCTTCCGCTTTGTGTTGCCGGCAGGGACACCGTTGACACTAAAGTTTAAGACCAGCGCCGGTGACATTGATATCTCGGCCTTTGATCACTTCCGCAATCTGTCCCAGGCGCCCACCCGCTGTGTATCCAGCGCCCAAAACGGCACGGTCGATGAACAGATCACGTTGCCAGGCAATTGCGTGGTCGATGCCGAAGACAACCAATTGTGGATCCAAGTGGAAGTCCGTGCGATTGCCAACAGTCGCTTCACGATTGAAGTGTCGCAAGTGGCTGAAATAGTGACGGCCTCTGCCGCCACTGTGTCAGAGCAGGCGCTCGACCTGCCCACCACGCCCACGGTTGCTGGTGCGCCCCTACGCGCCAGTGTGGACGCGGCGCAGGATGGCGCTGGCGGTGGCGCTATCTACCTACCGCTAATTCGTAAGTAATCTTATGCTCGTGTAACTACGGTAGTATCATAGCAGAGGCGGCGATCATCTGATCGCCGCCTCTGTCGTTTGTCGCCACTCGATCAAAAAAGCGCGATAGCCTTTGAACCAAAGGCTATCGCGCTTTTTTGATCCTACTCTATGGAATTGTGGCGCCCAACAGGCTGGGGATCCGTTGGGCGCACAATTCCTAAAAACTAAATAGATGCTCTACTAGCCACTTGACTAGGGTTGGAACTGTCTGATCTGCTGATCTTTGGCCAAAGCAATATCGCTAAACTGAAATCGATTCAAAAACAGTCCTACTCACATTTTTAATTTTAATGAGGAGAAACCGCTTATGAAAGAACCAGATACTCCCAAAGGAACATTTGCGCTTTTGGTGATTTTTCTATTACTTACCCTGACGCTCTGGGGAAATGCTTATTTCACCATGTTATCACGAGGAGCGACTCAATGAGCGACGCACTGCATCAACCACCCCATCAACCGACGGGTGAACAAACGCCGGATCCAATGGCTGGGCACGAAGCGCTGCATATTGACCGCTATGAAAGCCTTTGGATACGCATCAGCATGACGACGTTGGCGGTCTTTACGGTTGCCGTCATCTATGCCAGTACGGCGATGGGTATCCAGTTGCCGGGAATGCACATGCGCCTTGATCCACGTGTGGTCGCCACACCAGGCATGAGCTTGTTTGCTGAGCCTAAAGTTACCCAGATTGGTGATGGTGAATATGAGGCCTATATACGCGCCCAAGCGCAGCCCTGGATCTTCACACCTAGCGAAATCCACATTCCAGTGGGCGCCAAGTTGACCCTCTATATCACTAGCCAGGATGTACAGCATGGCTTTCATATCGATAGAACCAATGTCAATGTCATGGTGCTGCCGGGACAGGTGACCAAAACAGCCGCCCGTTTTGATAAGCCGGGCGTCTATAACTTCATCTGTCACGAATATTGCGGCATCGGACATCACACGATGTTTGGTCAGATTATCGTGGAAACGCCAGAGATGATTGCCGAGGCTACAGCTACGGCTGAAGCAGAAGTGGCGCTGGCGACGGGGGTGGGCAATCCCGAGAAAGGCCAGGCTCGCTTTGCCCTCTGCGCCGGCTGTCACGGGCTAGGCGGCGAAGGGGTTAAAGGCTTGGGCAAGCCGCTCGTCGACAGCGCATTTGTAGCGGGTCGCACCGATGCGGAATTGGTGGCCTTTATTAAGCAGGGCCGGGCACTCGATGATCCAGCCAATACCAGCGGTATTGCCATGCCGCCCAAAGGCGGCAACCCAGCGCTCAGTGATGGCGATCTTCTAGACATCGTTGCCTTTATCCGCACACTACAAACTCAGTAGTCAGTGGTCAGTGCTCAGTGATACACGTAAACTGACTAACTGACCAACTGACTACTGATTACTACTTACAATTCAGGAGGACTCATGGCTGTTCAAAATTTAACCATGCCCTTTGCCGGCCAAGCGGCTGTGCCTGTGACACCGACTCAAGCCGACCTGGCCTTTACCCATCGGCTGGCGGGTTGGAACATTGGTATTGCGATTAGCGCACTTTCGATTGGGGTTACGCTTGGCGTTTTTCAAGGACTGGAACACGCCGGCATCAATTTGTACTCGTGGTTGATTCCCCTCAATATCCAGAGTTACTATCAAGGGCTAACCTTGCATGGTGTGCTCAATGCGCTGGTTTGGACGACATTTTTTATCGTCGGCTTTTTCACCTATGCCCTGGTGCATAGTCTTAATCGACCGCTGCGCTATCCGCAAGTCAATCAGGCCGGGTTGATCATCATGGGGGTTGGGTTGTTGATGGCCGCTGTGCCGATCCTGCTCAATCAGGCAACGGTGCTCTATACTTTCTATCCCCCATTGCAGGCGCATTGGGCCTTCTACATCGGCTTGACCCTGGTCGTGGTTGGCTCGTGGGTTGTCGGCTATGGCTTCTTCTTTACGCTCTACGCTTGGCGCAAGGAGCACCCTGGGGAGAGACAGCCCTTTATCGCGCTGACCATCGCGATTACGATGGCGATGTGGCAAATTGCCACGATCGGTGTAGCGATTGAGATGTTGGGTTTGCTTATTCCTTGGTCACTGGGGTTGGTGGCAGGCACAGACCCGCTGCTGGCGCGCAGTCTTTTCTGGTTCTTTGGCCATCCGCTGGTCTACTTTTGGTTGCTACCCGCCTATATCTCGTGGTATGGCATGTTGCCCAAACAGACCGAGGGCAAAATGTTTAGCGAATCACTAGCGCGCTTGGCCTTTTGGCTCTTTCTTCTGCTCTCGACACCAGTGGGCTTTCATCATCAATTTGCCGACCCCGGCATCCCGCCAACCTGGAAATTCATCCATTCGCTGCTTACAATGGGCGTTGGCTTTCCCAGTATGCTGACGGCCTTTACCGTGGTCGCTTCGTTGGAACTCGGCGCGCGCGCACGGGGTGGCAAGGGCTATCTAGGTTGGGTTCGTCGTCTGGCGTGGGGCGATCCCTCCTATGCGGCGCAAAACTTGGCGATGATTCTCTTTATCTTTGGTGGCATTGGCGGTCTGATCAACGCATCGTATAGTCTCAACACGACTGTCCATAACACCACCTGGATCCCTGGTCATTTCCATCTGACGGTTGGTTCCGCTACTACGCTCACCTTTTTTGGTATCTGTTATTGGCTGATTCCAGCTTTAACCGGGAAAAAATTGTTCACGAAAGGGCTGGCCTTGGCCCAAGCGTGGACATGGTTCTTTGGCATGTTGTTCTTCTCCAACGGCTATCATGCCTTGGGCATATACGAGGGCGCGCCACGTCGTTCGATGCTAGGGGCAGCCCCCTACGCCACCGCGGCCTGGCAACCCTATCTGGTCGAAACGCTCTTTGGGGTAACGCTTTTGTTGATCAGCGCGATCTTGTTCTTCACCGTAGTAATCGGCACGACACTTTCTTGGCGCAAACTCGACAAAGCCATTACCATGCCCATTGCCGAACCCTATGACCCCGCCGCGCCTATCCCGACCTGGCTTGACCGCTGGGGACCTTGGCTCTACGGCGCGATCTTCCTGACCCTGGCCAGCTATGGCCCCATGTTGTTTAATCTGTTCTATCACATGCAACTGACGTCACCTGGTTTTAAAGTGTGGTGATAGAGCATTGCCACTAAGGCAAGCAGCGTAAGTGAGGAGTAGGCACGCCCCGTGCCGGTTCGTCCCCGTATAGATCGGCACGGGGCGTGCCTACTCCTCGCTTACCTTAATGATAACTCTCGACAAAAAATCCGCGTTTCCTAAATCCGCGCCTCTCCTCTACCGGCCGCCCAACCCGGTTAGGGTAATCCCCCGCACAAACCAATTCTGGCCCAAAATGTAGATCACCAGCACGGGCAACAAGGCAATGACCGCCCCGGCCATGAGGAGATGCCATTCCGTTTGATACTGACCTTGAAAGGAAGCGAGACCAATTGGAATCGTGCGCATCGTCTCCTTGCTGGTGATGATAAGCGGCCAGAGAAAATCATTCCATGATGCCTGAAAGTTGAAGATTGCCAGGGTGGCCAACACTGGCCCGCTCAAAGGCATGATGATCTGCCACCAGATGCGAAAGCTACTAGCCCCATCCATGCGCGCCGCCTCATCCAAATCCAAGGGAATGCCCCGGAAATATTGGCGCAAGAGAAAGGTGCTAAAGGCGCTAAACGCCGTAGGTAGGATCAACGCCTGATAGGTATCGCGCCACTGGAGAAAGCGTGCGATCAAAATATAGTTGGGGATCATCGTCACCTGAAACGGGATCATCAGGGTGGCCAGGTAGAGGAGAAAGAGGGTCTCGCGCCCCCAAAAGCGCAACCGGGAAAAGGCAAAGGCCGCCAGCGACGCCGTCAGGATCTGCAACAAAACGGTGCTTACGGCTACGATCAAACTGTTCGCATAAAAACGGCCAAAAGGAATTTGCCGGAAGGTTTCAAAGTAATTCTGAATCGTGATTTGGTTGAGCGGAAATTCGCGCGTCAAAAACGCCGTCTTTGGCCAAAGCGACACCAGCAACATAAAGCCAAAGGGCGTCAACGTTACAATGCTCCCTAATAAGAGCAGTAGATGTAGCCCAAGATAGGTGCGTTGAGTTTCAAATCGAATAGTCGTCATATTTTAGATTTTAGATTTTGGATTTTAGAGTTCTGATTGGTACTTGACCGACTAATCGGAACTCTAAAATCCAAAATCCAAATTTAGGTTACCTCGTAATAGACCCAGCGCCGCTGCATCCGGGTTTGAATAAAGGTAAAGAGAAAGATAAAGAAGAAGAGAAACCAGGCGATGGCCGAGGCTTTCCCCATCTTGGTAAAGCTAAAGGCATTTTGATAGATGTAATAGACCACGGTCAAGGTTGCCTGGGCCGGTGCACCACCACTATTGCGTGTCATAACAAAGGCTTCCGTAAAGAGTTGGAAGGCGCCGATCATCTGGAGAATGAAAAGAAAGAAGGTGGTGGGGCTAATTAGCGGCAAGGTCACATTGCGAAAGCGTTGCCAAGGGCTGGCTCCGTCGACGTGGGCGGCGTCGTAGAGTTCCTGGGGTACACCCTGCAAGGCTGCCAGATAGATCACCATCGTAAAACCTGTGTTCTTCCACAGCGTCAATAAGACAACCGATGGCTTTTGCCAGGTCGAATCGCCCAGAAAATTGGGCGGCTGGATCGGCAATCCTGTCCATCGGCCCAACGCCCAAAAGAGTTCACTGATCGGGCCATAGTCCCGATTGAGCAACATCTGAAAGACGATCGCCCCGGCCACAATGGTCGTCACTACCGGCATAAAATAGATG
>Ga0163153_10006882_pt1 | contig 12542 bp, 8 predicted proteins | sample OliLakLV19MP6IB1_FD_148629 | JGI IMG/M metagenome (GOLD analysis project Ga0163153, IMG submission 148629) | Freshwater microbial mat bacterial communities from Lake Vanda, McMurdo Dry Valleys, Antarctica - Oligotrophic Lake LV.19.MP6.IB-1 | ecosystem: Environmental > Aquatic > Freshwater > Lake... | reverse complement strand
GCAATGACTTGATCACACTTAGTTTCAAACCTGAGAAGAAAAGCCCTGGCAGCATTCGTCTTTCAGGATGGAGCGATGCAACCGGCTGGAAAGGAAAAGGTCAACTGGAAAATGGCACCTGGACAATCTGGAGTATCACTCGTACGGGCGATCTGGCAGCTAAAAATCCTGCAAAGCCTGCGGCCGTTGATAAGAAAGACGAACTCGGAAAAGTTATTTATCCGTTTATCGCGCACGGCTATACGTCACTGCCGGTTGCGGAAACCATGCTCATAAAAAACACTACGGTATGGACGAATGAAACCGATGGCATCCTGCAAAACACCGATGTTCTCATCAAGGATGGTAAAATTTTTAAAATCGGAAAGAATCTATCTGATCCCGTTGCTAAAGTAATTGATGGAACAGGAAAGCATTTGACTGCCGGTATCATTGATGAACACTCCCACATTGGAGCTGGTAGCATTAACGATGTGGCCGCCAATTCCGGTATGGTGAGGATCGGTGATAATATCGATGCGGAGGCCATCAATGTTTACAGGGCTCTTTCAGGTGGCGTGGTTGCTGTGCAGATATTGCATGGCTCCGCTAACCCGATCGGTGGACAATCGGCATTGGTAAAACTGCGCTGGGGCGAATCACCAGAGAATTATAAAATTCAGGGGGCCGATGGCTTTATCAAGTTTGCCCTTGGTGAAAACGTGAAGCGTACCGGTAATGCAGCATCCATTCGCTTCCCACAAACACGTATGGGTGTAGAGCAAGTATTTGTCGATGCGTTTACCAATGCACGTGAATATGAAAAGAAGTGGGCTACTTATAATGGCCTTGCCGCCAAGGAAAAAGCATTGGCCATCAAGCCACGCAGAGATCTTGTGGAAGAAACTATGCTAGAAATATTAAACAAGAAACGCTTCATCTCTTGTCACTCCTACGTGCAATCTGAAATCAATATGCTGATGAAAGTGGCTGAGCGTTTCAACTTCCGCATCAACACGTTTACACATATTCTTGAAGGATATAAAGTAGCAGATAAAATGGCACAACATGGTGTGGCCGCTTCTACCTTCTCAGATTGGTGGAACTATAAGTGGGAAGTTCGCTATGCAATTCCTTACAATGCTGCAATCATGCATCGGGCTGGTGTTGTTACCGCTATCAACTCGGACGATGCTGAAATGGGAAGAAGATTGAATCAGGAAGCTGCGAAATCAGTGAAGTATGCAGGCGTATCAGAAGAAGATGCCTTGAAAATGGTGACACTCAATCCAGCGAAAATACTACACCTCGATAATCAAATGGGAAGTGTGAAAACAGGAAAGTCGGCCGATGTGGTTCTCTGGACCGATCATCCCTTGTCTATCTACGCAAAAGCAGAAAAGACCATCATCGATGGAAAAGTGTATTTCGATATTGAGAAAGACCAGCAGAACAACAAGGATATGGAAGCCGAGCGTGGTCGCATCATACAAAAGATGAAGAATGCCAAAAAATCGGGCATGCCTACGCAACGTGGTGAAAGCCGCAGCCAGTTGGATTTCCATTGTGATGATGTGTTGGGTTTCGAAAAAACAGAAGAGTAGTAATACCTAATTGAAGAGATACTTATGAAAAAATCAATATACACCCTTTTGATGGCGCTGTTCATGTTGAACACTGCCTGGGCGCAAACACCAGTTCCGGCCAAGCCCCAGTCAAAACCCATTGCACTCACCGGAGGTGTGGCGCATTTGGGCAATGGAAAAGTAATTCAAAACTCAATCATCACATTCGACAAAGGAAAACTTACTTTGGTAGCTGATGCTACCACGGTGAAACTGGACTTGACAGGGCACGAGGTCATCAACATATCGGGTAAGCACGTGTATCCAGGTTTTATTCTTCCCAATTCACAGGTAGGCTTGCAGGAAGTAAGTTCAATTCGCGCGATGAATGACAACACCGAACGCGGAGAAATAAATCCTAATGTACGCGCATTGATTTCTTACAATACTGACACAGAATATACAGCCAGCTTCCGCTTCAATGGCGTGCTGTTGGCAGAGGCAACACCAATCGGTGGCTTAATTTCAGGTTCCTCTTCCGTGATGGAAATGGAAGGCTGGAATTGGGAAGACGCAGCTCACACGGTGGATGCCGGCATTCACATGAACTGGCCTCCGATGATGAGACGCCAATTTGATTTCAATACCTTCTCATTTTCAGAGTCAGTCAATAAGGATTATGAAAAACAAGTGGGCGAATTAGAAAGATTCTTTGCTGAAGCTGTATCATACGGAAAACTCTCGTCAAAAGAAGCCAATCTGAAATTTGATGCCATGCAAGGATTGTTTGACGGGAAGAAGACGCTTCTCATTCATGCCAACAATCCCAAAGAAATAGTAGCCTCTGTACGGTTTGCTCAAAGAAGTGGTGTACAGCGAATTACTTTGGTGGAAGGCTTAGGCGCATATCATGTAGCGGAATTTTTAAAGGAAAATAAAATACCTGTGATACTCCCGGCCACTCAAAATCTTCCTGCCCGTGCCGATGATGATGTAGACCTTCCTTATAAACTTCCTCATTTGCTTACACAAGCCGGTGTAATGGTTTCATTATCTAATGATGGTGCCTTGCACGGAGCAAGAAACCTGGGCTTCTACGCGGGCACCGCTGCCGCTTATGGCATGGACAAGGAAGAAGCATTGAAAACCATTACCTCCAACACCGCGAAAGCATTGGGCATTGACGGCCGCGTTGGAACTTTGGAGGTAGGAAAAGATGCTACGCTATTTGTTTCTAATGGCGATGCACTGGATTACAGAGGCAACGTATTGACTCATGCTTTTATTTCGGGCAAACTAGTTACTTTGCCGGGCAACCAACAAGAGTTGTATGAGCGCTATTCAAGAAAGTATGGACAAATGAAGTAAAACCAACCCTATTCATTTTTAAATGAGACGGCTTCAAAAAGAAGCCGTCTTTTTAATTTATCGATAATAGTACTGTTCGTTGATTTTCCTTGTCGGAAAAGAAAATAAAAACACCCTTGTGATTTATCCTACTTTGTCATGTTTCATCCCTACGGGATTCAAAATTTATATTCTACCCCCAATTCTACCAACATATAGTCCCTGCGGGACTGCATAGATGCCGTTAGGCATCCGATGTCGGTAGAAATCCGGCCAAACGTTTCTAGTCAAAGTGCCATCGGCACGAAATATTTTGAAAATGACAAAGTAGGATTAATGCAAATCTTTAATTATCACAAGGGTGTTTACCTGCTTAGTTGCAGCGTAAAACTATTTTAAATATCCGTCTGCACTAACGATGTAAACTCAAAGTCTTTAGAAAGTAAGGCATTGAACTGCTTAAACTTTTCTTTTCCAACTTGCTCACCATGCTTCTTAATAAGTACTTCTCCGATATCATAGTTCACTCCGTTGACTATGGGATCCATGATAAAACATATTTCAGATTTCCACTTTTATCAGCTTTCTTAGGCGCCAGCAATCGTGTTTGGGCTTTAGCCATGGCTTGTGAAGTATTTGAAATATCCAGAGCTGGCATGAGTTCATTTTTCACAAAGGCTTCAAAGTCGTTGCCATTATTCGCTTTTACATAATAGGTGACGATCCATACCGGCTCGCCAGCTTTCGCTACAGTGCGTGGCGCAGCCATATCTGAATTCATATAATATCACGGTGTAATTGCCACTTTTCTCCTGTCTTCTTCCACTCCACCATATACTTGCCAGCATCTACTTTGATAGAATCCATCGCATGCACCTCATAATTACCTCGCTCGATAGCAAAATCGCTCTCTTCCATTAAAGGTTGCCATATTGGGAGCCATCAATTGACAATCTTCTGTATATAAATTGGCGACAGCTTCGGCATTTTTACCAGTTATGCTTTCCATAAATGTTGCGTTGGTTGCCAAAATGGAAGTTTTGATTTGTTACTGGTCCACCTGCTGTGAGCAGGAGACCAAAACAATAAGAAGTAGCAGGCATGAGATCAATAGTTTCATATTAATAGGATTTGGTTTTGGTTATGAGTAAATGTAAGTAACTGAGATTTCAACTTTGTGGACATCTGTTAAAATACTACTATTTTCACATCCTTGCCTTCATGAGTCATATCAATGATTCAATTTATTAGACCTATCGCGTAAATCAACAGCATTTGACTTTCTAAAAAATAAGTCTTAACCTTTGTAAGGTTTGGATTCTATTTAATCAAAGGTAAATCACCCCATAAAACAACTATACTATCTATGAAAGGTTTAATGATGAACTACCAACTCACCTTGCCCACATTAATGAGACGAGCTGAGTCACTTCACGGCAAAAAAGAAATCATCACCCGATTGCCCAACAAGTCATTGCATCGCTATACCTATGCAGACTTTGCTTTACGCACGAAGAAACTAAGTGTTGCTTTACTGCAATTAGGTGTACAGCCAGGAGACCGGGTTGCCACGCTTTGCTGGAATCATTATCAGCACCTTGAAATCTATTTTGGTGTTCCCTCCTTCGGTGGTGTGCTTCATACCTTGAATCTCCGTCTGTCACCCGATGATCTTGAATACATTGTGAATCATGCTGAAGATACAGTGATAATCGTTGATCAGGTTTTACTTCCCTTATTCGATAAATTCAAAAGTAAAATCAATGTTAAGCACATCATTGTGATTCCGAATGCAGGGCAGCCTGTGCCAGACGGAACATTAAACTATGAAGATATTATCGCTTCGGGCGATGAAAGCAAATACATTCCCTTCGAAGGAGATGAAAACACAGCCGCTGCCATGTGTTATACCTCGGGCACAACCGGCAAGCCAAAAGGCGTATTGTATTCTCATCGTTCCATCATGTTGCATTCTATGGTTTGTTCTTATGCAGAAGGCATGTCGATATTAGAAGCTGACGTAGTCTTGCCAGTAGTACCCATGTTCCATGTCAACGCATGGGGATTGCCTTTCACCTGCACCATGCTGGGTTGCACGATTGTATTCCCTGGCCCCTATCTCGATCCCGTAAGCTTACTCGATCTCTTCGAAAAAGAGAAAGTAACCATCTCTGCTGGCGTGCCCACGATCTGGCTTGCCATTTTAAATGTGTTGAATGCTGATCCAGGCAAATATAACCTGCGCTCCATGCGGCATATGATAGTAGGAGGTTCAGCGGCACCACGTTCCATGATCAAAAGCTTTGACGAACAACACGGATTGAAAATCCTGCAAGCGTGGGGGATGACTGAAACATCTCCATTAGGAAGTATTGGCGTTCTTACCAGTGAACTACAGAAAGAAAGTATAGAAGTGCAGTATGATTATCGCGCCAAGCAAGGGGTGCCTGCTGCCTTTGTGGAGATAAGAGGAAAAAATGAAGATGGAATGATACCGTGGGATGGCAATACGATGGGCGAACTCGAAGTGAGAGGTCCGTGGATATCCAGTTCCTACTATAATAGTCCTGAACAGGATGATAAATTTACATCGGATGGTTGGTTCCGCACGGGCGATATTGTCACGATCGATGATAAGGGCTACATCGAAATCAAAGACCGCAGCAAAGACGTAATTAAGTCGGGTGGTGAGTGGATCAGTTCGGTAGCCCTCGAAGGTGCCTTGATGGGTCACCCCGCTGTGGCGGAAGCTGCGGTGTTTGCTATTCCGGATGAGAAGTGGGCAGAACGACCGATGGCATGCATTGTATTGAAAGAAGGTAAGACAGCAACGCGTGAGGAGTTGAAAAAATTTCTTGAACCGTTCTTCGCCAAATTCTGGTTACCCGATGCCTATGAGTTTGTCAAGGAGATTCCTAAAACATCTGTAGGCAAGTTTAAGAAATCGGTATTGAGGGAGCAGTTTAGTAATTATAAAGCGTAACCTTATTGAAGCTAATTCGAATATCTCCAAACCCACTACAGTATGAAAAGAAGAACCTTTGTCAAAAAATCCGCTTTAACCGCTTTCAGTGTAGCTGCGTTTGGCGCCATTAACTGGAATGGTAAAAGTTTTGAAGGCGATACAGTAACAACAACGGATATTCTTGGTCCCTTTTATCGACCCGGCTCTCCTATGCGCAGCAACCTGATCCCATCAGGTTCAACCGGTGAAGTCATGAATCTGATCGGAACCATTTTTCAGAAAGATGGAAAGACTCCCTTATCGAATTGCCTCATTGAAGCCTGGCAATGCGATGAGCATGAACGCTATGATAACGCTTCCGATGACTACCTGTTCCGGGGAGCAGTAAAAACCGGCATGGATGGAAAGTATGCTTTTAAGACCATCATACCCGTGCCTTACAAAGATGGTGAAACCTGGAGACCTGCACATATTCACCTGAGAGTATCCAGTGCCGATCATCAGGACCTGATTACACAAATCTATTTTAAAGGTGATCAGCACATTGAAAAAGATGCTGCTGCTGCTTCCCCGATAGCAGTGAATCGCATTTTAGAAATCAGGAAAAATGCCTCTATAGAAAATGAAGTGAAGTTTGATGTGGTGATGGGAAAGGCATTTCCGCTGGATGATGCCGGATACAAAAAAATAACCGGAATCTATAAAATGAAAGATGGCATGGCCGAATTCAACAGGGAAGATGACCTGCTCATGCTCAAATTCAATGGACAACTGATGGAAGGTCTGGTGTATAAAGGCAACAATACCTTTGAAGGTGGGTTAAGCTATTTAAAAGTAAAATTTGAAATACTGGCCGATGGTAATGTGAAAACAATCATTGCCACCGGTGATTGGGAAAGTGGTGACATGTCTAAAACCACCTCACAGGAAGGAATGAAATTTTTAAAATATAGTAACTAATGTCTACTCACAGAATGAAAGTTATCCTCCTGCTCATTATAACCATCCTGGTTTCATCGGAAACACACTACGCACAAACCAATGCTGAATATGACATCGTAATCAAAGGCGGTCGTGTAATTGATCCTGAAACAAAATTGGATGCCATTAAAAACATTGGCATACGAAATAACCGCATCGCTCAAATCAGTTCGGAGCCTTTGAAAGGAAAAGAAACCGTGGATGCTGCAGGGCTGGTTGTCTCCCCTGGTTTTATTGATCTTCATGTACATGGGCGCAGCAATCAGGAACAGGAATACCAATTGCATGATGGCATCACTACTGCGCTGGAATTGGAATGGGGTATTGAATATCTTAAGGAGTGGTATGCCTCGCGGAAATCAAAAGCGCTTATCAACTACGGTGCAAGTGTAAACTGGCCCTTCCAACGATTCAAGGCGATGGACAAATACAAAGCCGGAGTTGATGAGTTACTTCAAAATACATTGAAGGGCGATTCAAAACTAGAGACGCTTTTTAATCTCGCTGGCACAAGCTTCATGGAAAATCTTACAGCCGATGAGATCAACAAAACCCTCATCAACATTGAGACCTCACTGGAAGAAGGTGGCATTGGCATTGGTGTGCCAATTGGTTACTTACCCAAAACCAATCCGGAAGAATTGTTTCGGGTGTATCAGCTAGCCGGTGAGCAAAAGGCTTTGGTGTTTTCACATGTAAGAGAACCAAATATGATATCTATTCAGGAAGCTATCTCCAATGCGGTGCTTACCGGAACGCCTTTACACCTTGTACATATCAACAGCATGTCGCTGGGTAATATTTCACTTGCACTAGAGATGATTGAAGCTGCCAGAAAAAAAGGATTTGATATCACCACTGAACTGTATCCCTACACGGCAGCTTCTACCCTATTACAAAGCGCCATGTTCAATGAGGGCTGGCAGGAAAAACTGGGAATGAGTTATGACGATTTGCAGTGGGTGGCCACAGGCGAACGGCTTACGAAAGAAACATTTGAAGCCTATCGCAAAACAGGAGGATCTACGATCATGCATATGATGAAGCCTGAATGGATCAATATCGGCATAGCTGCACCGGGTGTGATGATCGCATCCGATGGTATGCCCTATTCACCACTCGCCCACCCCCGCACAGCCGGAACATTTTGTCGGGTGCTTGGCAAATATGTAAGAGAAGACAACGTGATCGATTTAAAAACAGCCATTGAAAAAATGACATTGTTGCCGGCAAGAAGACTAGAAGAAATCTCACCGATGATGCGATATAAAGGAAGAATACAAGTGGGTGCCGATGCGGACATTACAATTTTTAACCCCAACACCGTCAGCGACAAAGCTACCTTTGAAAAAGGACTTGCTTTTTCAGGAGGTATTGAATATGTAATGGTGAATGGCGCATGGGCATTAAAGAATGGTAAAACCGTAGCGAATACCTTTGCGGGTCAGCCTGTATTCGGGAAGTTTAAAAAATAATTTTTATTACCATTATTGCATTCCCTCGTTAGTTCCCGCTAAAGTGATTGGCTTTGTTTTTGTCTCTTGCCGGTAGACCAACAGGGGCGTTACTGAAATTTCACACGGCATTCAGTACCTATATAGATAAAATGATGCTGGTAATTTTATAGCACGTTAAATTGGAACGAGTAGAAACAAATTGTAAATTGGACTATAAACACTTTGGCCATGTGCAGAACAATTACCCTGCTACTCTTTCTTGCAATACCCTGCCTCGTTACGGCTCAAAATAATAGTGCGGCTGACTTTTCCAGTTTGCGCATTTTAAAGGAAGGCAATGATGGGGAAATGAGTGATTTTGCTGTTAGTAAAGATCAACGTTATATCGTAGTAGCCAATGAAAATAAAGTAATAAAAATTTATGATGGGGTTACGGGCAAATTTCTAAAGCGCATAACGGGCTTTCATCCATCACCAGAAGAAATCATCATCACACCAGATAGTGAAAGCATTATTACTGTTGGCCTTGATAACAAGATCGCCATCATTGAATTGAAAACAGGCTCTCTCAGGCGAACGATTACGCTTAAAAATAAACTTCGTTGTCTGGAAATTCACGGGGAAAGTAAAATAGCCGTGGTGGGTGACAGCAAGGGATTTATCAATTTTATTGATCTTGAGAAGGGTGTCATCGTCAAAGAGATGAATACTGGCGCACCGCAGGTAAGTTCATTAGCATTTAGTCCGGATTACCAATACCTCGCTGTTGGCACCGGTGTGGCCATGGGGTATATGATCAAGAAAAATCCAATCCTTGTGCTTGATTTTGCCTCCAGGGAAATTGTAAAGAAATTAAAAGGACTTGAGGGGGCAACTACCGCCATGCGTTTTAGTTATGATGGAAACACTCTTTATACAGGTCATAAAAGTAATTCCAGAACGGTGGCAAAATGGAACCTTTCCACAGGAGAAGAAACCATTATCAATGCTGTATTTAATGTAATTTCATTAGGCGGTTTTACGTGCATTGATATCGATAAAAAGAGCAGTGTACTGGTGACCACCACAGATGACCGTTCCATTCAGATTTATGATTTACAAAGCAACGAAGTAATCTCTAATCAGTTTGCTTCTAAGGTACGCTTGATTCGCAAGCTGGATCATTTTCCACGAAATATTTTTGGTGTCAATGAAGGTAAGAACTTCATCATTGGCGGATTCAACAAGAGTTTACTGTATATCTACAATGCAGAAAAGAAAGGCATCTCGGGCTATATCCATTTATACAATGACGATTGGGCGGTTGTTTCTGCGGATGGTCGCATGGACGGCTCATTGCCTGCCATCAAAAACCTTTCATGGTCTGAGGGATTAATAAAAATTCCGCTAGAAAATACCTTTGATGCCAATTTTACTCCTCGCCTCCTTAACCAATTAATATCGGAGGAGGCCACAAAAAGTGAATTTAAAGTAGAACAGGCGGCCAAAGAAATCCCAGTGATTAAAATTCTATCCATCGATGGTAAGCCATTTATAGCCAATACAGGGAATGCCCCAATACGCAGCGCCAAAAAATTAATTAGTATCAAAATCGCCATTGATAAAAATCAACATCAAGTAGATGAGATACGCCTCTATCAGAATAGCAAACTGGTTAATACCATTGAGAATAAAAACGGTTTACCTCCCGATTTAATTTTTCAGGTTAACCTAACCGATGCCTTTGGCCAGGAGAATTATTTTTATGCAACCGCCAAAAGCAAGCAGGGATTTGATTCAGAAAAAATAAACTTCATTGTTGCTTACGATGGCAAGACCGATGAAAAAGCGGTGTTGTATTTGTTTACCATTGGTGTAAACGAATATCGCAATCCAAAATACAATCTAAACTTTGCTGTTGCGGATGCAACAGGATTTGAGGAACAAGTGAAGAAATCCAGTCAGGGTTTATTTGACAAGGTGGTTGTCACATCGTTGCGCAACAGCAAAGTAACCAAAGCATCCATCATCACTGCCATCAAGGAAGTGCAAGCCAAAGCAAAAGAGCAAGACCTTTTTATTTTTTACTATGCAGGTCATGGGGTGATGTCAGAAAGCACAAATGCACAATCGCAGTTTTACCTGATTCCTCATGATGTCACCCAACTGTATGGTCGTGATGATTTGCTTTCCGGAAAAGGAATTTCTGCAGGGGAATTGAAAGACCTTTCAAAAAACATCAATGCGCAAAAACAGGTTTTCATTCTGGATGCGTGTCAATCCTCCGGAGCGCTGGAGTCGGTGGCGGTAAGAGGGGCAGCAGAAGAAAAAGCGCTGGCTCAATTGGCGCGCAGCACGGGCACGTTCTGGATCACCGCGACTGGCACTCAACAATTCGCCACTGAGTTTGCTGAATTAGGTCATGGTGTATTTACCTACTCGCTGATAGAAGGCTTAACTGGAAAAGCTGATAATGGAGATAAGCGAATCACCATTAAAGAATTGAGTCTATACATTGAAAATCGAGTGCCCGAATTATCAGAAAAGTATAAAGGAACCCCTCAATTCCCTTCCGGGTATTCTTTCGGTAACGATTTTCCAATTGGAATTATTAAGTGATTGAAGGTCATTGAACCTTGAAATACATTCGCGCGTGAAATGCTGCTATTCGATCATTTGTTATACTCGGGTATCAATCATTAAAGTCATTGTATAAAATCGAATTAGTAATAACATTTGCCGCTGGGGAAGCCTAAAGTTTACTGTCCCTAAACAAAATCAAGATAAAAAATATTCAGTTCTGACTTCTGACGTTTATTAATCATGAACCCCGATTTATTCATAGCATCACAGCCTTCTATTTCAATAGTGGGTATCCGTATAGATGAGCCCATCAATACCCTGACTGATTTACTCGTATCCGTTGTGTGTTTCTTTGCTCTTTACCATCTATCAAAAAGAAAACAGTCAGGCCGAACCCGTGTATACTTTCGCATGTATTTTCTTTTATTGGGATTAGCCACACTATTTGGCGGTCTCGTAGGTCATGGATTTTTATATGTATTCACTTTTGCCTGGAAACTTCCTGGTTGGATTCTCAGTATGCTTTCCATTGCATTCATTGAACGATCTTCTATTGAGTATGCAAAGCCGCTCATCGATCCACGTATCGGTAAGTTCTTTTTAATCCTCAACATTATTGAACTGTTGACTGTCATGACCATCACCATTTATACTTTAGACTTTACATGGGTGGAGTTTCACTCGGGTTATGGTTTGCTGGCTGTGGTACTCCCGTTTCATGGTTTCATCTATTTCAAAACCCGTGACCGTGGCAGTTTGATCATCCTGGGCGCTGTTATGATCGCTTGTTTAGCTGCGCTTGTATTCATGAACCATATCTCCTTACATATCTGGTTTAACTACATCGATATCAGTCACACGTTGATGGCTGTTGCAGTATTCGTTTTTTATAAGGGAGCCTTTCAACTTACAGAAAGCAATACTGCACTCTCAAAAAAGTAACGAAAGAAGCTAGCTTAAAGCTACCTTTGCGTGATGCAAAACACAATCAGCGCGACAAACACAGAATTTCTTAAGAATCTTTCCATTGCCAATTTCAACGAAATGCAGACAACATTCATTGAAAAGGCAACTTCTTCAGGCAACTTAATGCTTCTGGCACCTACCGGCTCAGGTAAGACCCTTGCCTTTTTAATACCGTTGGTTAATAAACTCAGTCCCGATGCATCGGGTGTGCAGGCCCTTATTGTAACCCCTTCGCGAGAACTGGCACTGCAGATCGAACAAGTGTTCAGGGCCATGAAGACCTCCTTCAAAGTAAGTGTTTGCTATGGCGGCCACTCGATGAAGATTGAGCAGAATAGCTTGAGTGAGGCACCTGCCGTGATCATTGGTACACCGGGCAGGTTAAGTGATCATATTCTAAGAAAATCATTTGATCCACGAACGGTGAAGATGGTCGTGTTAGACGAGTTTGATAAATCATTGCAGATGGGCTTTCATGAACAACTCACAATAATTTTTAAGGCGCTTACCGGCAAGCAACAACACATCCTTACTTCGGCCACCCGGTTGGATGCATGGCCGGAGTTTCTGCCTTTTAAAAAACCAGAAACAATTAACTATCTGAAAGATGAAGCCGACTCCAAATTAAGATTGCGGGTTGTGCATACAAACAGTGTAGACAAGGTGGAGACCCTCATGCGCCTGGTGGCAGGATTCAATCAGGAAGTATGCCTGGTCTTT
>Ga0163153_10006879_pt1 | contig 12546 bp, 7 predicted proteins | sample OliLakLV19MP6IB1_FD_148629 | JGI IMG/M metagenome (GOLD analysis project Ga0163153, IMG submission 148629) | Freshwater microbial mat bacterial communities from Lake Vanda, McMurdo Dry Valleys, Antarctica - Oligotrophic Lake LV.19.MP6.IB-1 | ecosystem: Environmental > Aquatic > Freshwater > Lake... | reverse complement strand
GTTCAAGGGCGAGGTCTACGTCCTGAAGAAGGAAGAGGGCGGCCGTCACACCCCGTTCTTCACCAACTACCGCCCGCAGTTCTACATCCGCACGACCGACGTCACCGGCACGTGCAACCTACCCGAGGGCGTGAAGATGGTCATGCCCGGCGACAACATCACGATGGATATCCAGCTCATCGCACCAGTCGCGCTCGAGGAGCAAATGCGTTTCGCCATTCGCGAGGGCGGCAAGACCGTCGGCGCGGGGATCGTCACCCAGATCATCGAGTAAACCGCGGAGACCGAGGGCGAGCGGAGGCCCGCGCTGCTTGTCCGGAGGCCACCGAGGCCACCACGGAGCGGCCGGCCTCCTTGGTCGTCTGATGCACGGATGCCAAAGACACGAACGAGTCGCCCGGTCTCACTCGCCTGTACTACCTGCGGAGCTCGGAACTACAAGACCAACGCGAAACCAGGTCAGGTGATCGAGCTCAAGAAGTTCTGCAAGCAGTGCAAAGTCCACACGGTTCACCGAGAAGCGAAGTGAATGAAAGCGGTGAGTTGGTTGTTGAGGTCGCCGGCCAATCCGAACTGCAGACGGCGACTCGAATGGAATCAGTTGAGAGAGAGCAGAACAGACGTTGCTGGTTGATTCACCTTCGGTGAAATGATGAATAATTGTAGGGGTATAGCTCAGTTGGTAGAGCAGCGGATTCCAAATCCGCAGGTCGGGAGTTCGAGCCTCTCTGCCCCTGCTGACGGCGTGGCGTGCGGTGGTGTTCTCCGAGGTCGGTGATGGCGAAGCGCGGCGACAAGGACGATCCCGATGAGGGCGACGACAAGAAGCGTCTCCCCGAGCCCGCCGAGGGTGATGAGGACACGTCCGCCTCGAGCACCGAAGAAGAAGCTGACGAGGACGAGGACGAGGACGAGGAAGACGCGTCCGAGTCCGACGCCGACGAAGACGAGTCAGACGAGGACGAGGACGAGACCAAAGACGAGGACGAGTCCGACGAGGACGAGACCAAAGACGAGGACGAGTCCGACGAGGACGAGACCAAAGACGAGGACGAGTCCGATGAGGATGGGTCCGACGAGGACGAGGACGAGGACGAGAGCAAGGATGAGGACGAGTCCGAAGAGGACGACGACGAGCCCAAGGCGGCAGCTGGTGACAGCGAGAGCGCGGACGGGGACAGCGAAGAAGAAGAACAAGTACAGCTCCCTGCACATCTCGGCGCGCAGAAGTACGTGTACAGCGCGTTCTTCGCCGGCTCGATCCTGTTCGCCTACATCCTCGGTCGCACGCTCGAGACAATCTGGTCGCAGCTCGCCAGCTGGGACACCGCGGTGGACGCGCTGCCCGCCATCGCTGTCGTGGCGGACGACGACAAGCAGACGTACTCGCTCATCTTCGCCGGGCTCGTCGCCGTCGTGGTCGCGCTGCGAACGTTCCGCAAGTCGAGTGTCCGGACCTGGGCAGAGGAGGTCGCGGCAGAGCTGGTCAAGGTCAAGTGGCCCACGCGCAAGGAGGTCTACGGCTCCACCGTCGTCGTGCTGGCGACCAGCGCGATCGCCGTCACTTACCTCTTTCTGCTCGACCGATTCTGGGGCTTCGTCACCAACCTGATTTACGGAAGCGGCACTTGAGCTTTGGAGACCCTGGCGCGATGACCTCCCACGACAAGACCACAGCAACACCGATGCAGCCCGCAGATGCCGCCGTTATTTCCTCGGCCACAAAGGGCGGCGCCCCTCTGAAGTGGTACGCGATCCAGACTCACTCGGGGTACGAGGCCCGCGTCCGCGACTCGCTGCTGCATCGCATCAAGCAGAACGGTATGGAGAGTTACTTCGGCGAGATCTTGATCCCGACGGAGCAGGTCACCGAGAACAAGCCGGGCGGGCGCACGCGCGTCAAGCAGAAGCTCAGCTACCCCGGGTACATCTTCATCCAGATGCGCATGAGCGAGCTCGTGTGGCACCTCGTCAAGGGCACCACGAAGGTCACCGGATTCCTCGGCAACCAGACGCCGTTCGAGGTTCCGATGTCGCAGATCGAGAACGCTCGGCGAGGCACCGCGGAAGGCACGGCCAAGCCCAAGCCGCGGCTCTCGTTCGAGGTCGGCGAAGAGGTTCGCGTGCTCGACGGTCCGTTCTCGAACTTCACCGGCACGGTCGATGAAGTGAACATGGACAAGCAAAAGCTGAAGCTGAAGGTGTCGATCTTCGGCCGTCCCACGAGCGTGGAGCTCGACTTTGCAGCGGTGGAGAAGCGATGAAGAAGATCACTGGTTACGTCAAGCTGCAGCTCCCGGCCGGGAAGGCCAATCCCTCGCCGCCCGTGGGCCCCGCGCTCGGCCAGCACGGCGTCAACATCATGGCGTTCTGCAAGGACTTCAACGCGAAGACCGCGACCCAGGGGGACCTCATCATCCCCGTGGTGATAACGGTATTCTCGGATCGCTCCTTCAGCTTCATCATGAAGACGCCGCCCGCGAGCGTCCTCCTGAAGAAGGCGGCCGGCTTGCCGACCAGCAAGAAGCCCGGCGCCGGCTCCAAGGAGCCGAACAAGAACACGGTCGGCAGCGTGACCAACGCCCAGCTCCGCCAGCTGGCCGAGCAAAAGGTCCAGGACACGAACGCCGCGAGCGTCGAGGCCTGCATGCGCAGCATCGCAGGCACCGCGCGCTCGATGGGCATCGAGATCAAGGACTGACCACAACCATCACCGAAGGTGAATCGCGCCAGCCAGGTCTGGTCGTCGATTCTGGAGCAGCAATTCAAACCACGGAATCTGGCGATGCCGTGGGAGGCGAAAGCCGCAAAAGAAGGAGGCAAAATGCCGAAAGTCGCCAAAAAAACAGCGGCGTCCAGGACCAAGGTCGACCGCACGCAGAAGTACTCGCTCGAACAAGCCTGCTCGCTGGTCAAGGACAGCGCGTTTGCGAAGTTCGACGAGACCGTGGATATCGCAGTCAGACTCGGGGTGAACCCGAAGCACACGGAGCAGATGGTTCGCGGGGCAGTCGTATTGCCCCACGGCACCGGCCAGAAGCTGCGCGTGCTCGTGTTCGCCAAGGGTGAAAAGGCGAAAGAAGCCGAGGCAGCCGGAGCGGACGTCGTGGGCGAGGCAGACCTCGTCAACAAGGTCCAGGAAGGCTTCATGGACTTCGATCGCGTGATCGCCACGCCCGACATGATGGGCATGGTCGGAAAGCTGGGTCGTGTGCTGGGACCGCGAGGTCTCATGCCCAACCCCAAGGTCGGCACGGTCACGCTCGACGTGAAGACGGCCGTCTCGGAGGCGAAGGCAGGCAAGATCGAGTACCGGGTCGAGAAGGCGGGCGTCGTGCACGCTCGCATCGGCAAGGTGAGCTTCTTGCCGGATGCGCTCAAGGAGAACGCGAGGGTCTTGATCGACGCGCTCGTTCGACAGAAGCCGTCCACCGCCAAGGGCACGTACCTCCGGAGCATCACGCTCTCGAGCACGATGGGTCCTGGTGTGCGCGTCGATCCGCTGCAGTTCGCTGCGGTGAAGGAAGGGGCATAAGCCATGGATCGCGCCCAGAAACATGCCCTCGCGTCGCAGGTGAAAGACAAGTTCGGCAAGATGTCGTCTGCCGTCCTGGTCGATTACCAGGGGCTCACCGTGGAGGCCGTCACCAAGCTCCGCAACGAGTTCCGCAAGCAGGGGATCGAGTATCGCGTCGTCAAGAACAGCGTGATCAAGCAAGCCATCGTCGGTCAGCCCTGGGCTGACTCCTTCGGCAAGACGCTCACCGGCATGACCGGTGTCGCCTGGAGCTACGAGGACCCGAGCGCCGCCGCCAAGATCATCAAGGCGTTCCGCAAGGACAACGAGAAGCTCAAGATCAAGGCTGGCCTGGTCGACGGTCAGATCATCCCGGCGGATCGCGTCGAGAGCGATCTCGCAACGATGCCCGGCAAGGACGAGCTACGCGCCATGCTGCTCGCCACGTTCCAGGCTCCGCTCACGCAGTTCGTTCAGCTGCTGTCGGCGCCCGCGCAGAACTTCGTCTACCTACTGGCTGCCAAGTCAGAGGCAAAGGAGGAGGCAGGCTGACCGCGTGAGGGGCAAGAGGGCTGCCCCCGGTCCAGGGCTCGAGCGACGTTCCCTCGTCGCACAGAGCCAACCTTTCTCCGTTCTTCCCATCAATGTTCTTCGCGAGCCGACCGCGAGCTCGCACGTTTCAAGGAGTCACGAAAATGGCTGACATCTCCAAAGAGCAGGTCGTCGATTACCTCTCGAACCTCCCCATCATGCACATGGCCGAGCTGATCAAGGAGCTCGAGGGCAAGTGGGGCGTCAAGGCGGCGCCCGTCGCTGTCGCTGGTCCCGCGGCTGCCGCAGGCCCCGCCCCGGCAGCGGCCGAGGAGCAGACGGAGTTCACCGTCAACCTCACCGCGCACGGCGCCAACAAGATCCAGGTCATCAAGGTGGTTCGCGAGATCACCGGCCTCGGTCTGAAAGAAGCCAAGGATCTCGTCGAGGCCGCGCCCAAGCCCGTCAAAGAAGGCGTGAGCAAGGCCGACGCCGAGGACATGAAGAAGAAGCTCACCGAGGCAGGCGCCACGGTGGAGCTCAAGTAACGAGACCAGATTCACCGCCAGGACGCAGAGCGCACCGTCTCTGCGGCTTGGCGGTAAATCCCCCGCCTTCACCGAAGGTGAATCAAACCAGCAACGTCTGGCTCTCTTTTTCTTCTCGCACTTACCGCTTCAGAAGTCGTTTCGAGTTTGAGGTGACCTCGCGTCACCGTCCGGAGGACACCCGATGGCGTCGATCGTTCAGACCAACTTCCGCGTCCGCAAGAATCTTGGGCGCGTCCGTCGCATCGTCGACATCCCCAACCTGATCGACATCCAGAAGTCGAGCTACGACAAATTTCTGCAGATGAGCGTGCCACCCGGCCAGAGGCACGAGGTCGGTCTGCAGGCGGTGTTCCGCTCGGTGTTCCCGATCAAGGACTTCAACGGCACCAGCGAGCTGGTGTTCGTGTCGTTCAACCTCGAGCCCCCGAAGTACGACGTGGAAGAGTGCCGCCAGCGCGGCATGACCTTCTCGGCGCCGATCAAGGTGACGATCCAGCTGATGATCTACGACACGCGCGACGGCGGCGAACGCATCGTGCGCGACATCAAGGAACAGGAGGTCTACTTCGGCGAGATCCCGCTGATGACGGACACCGGTACGTTCATCATCAACGGCACCGAGCGCGTGGTCGTCAGCCAGCTGCACCGCAGCCCGGGCGTCTTCTTCGACCACGACAAGGGCAAGACCCACTCGAGCGGCAAGCTCCTGTACTCGGCCCGCGTGATCCCCTACCGCGGCTCGTGGCTCGACTTCGAGTTCGACCCCAAGGACATCATCTACTGCCGCATCGATCGCCGCAGGAAGATGCACGCCACCGTGCTCCTGCGCGCGCTCGGCTACACGACCCAGGATCTTCTCAACTACTTCTACAACACCGAGCAGATCTTCCTGGAGAAGGGCGGCAAGTACGCCAAGAACATCGAGTTTGATCTGCTCCCCGGGCAGCGCGCCACGCGCGACATCAAGCTGGGCAGCGACGTGATCGTCAAGCGCAACACCAAGTTCACGCGCGCCGCGGTCCGCAAGCTGAAGGAAGCCAAGCTCGACCGCCTGCCGATCGAGATGGACGAGCTGGTCAGCAAGGTCGCCGCACACGACGTGATCGACCCGGAGACGGGCGAGGTCCTGCTCGAGTGCAACGAGGAGTTGACGGAGGCCAAGCTCAACAAGCTGCGCGAGGCCAACATCGACAGCTTCAAGGTGCTGTTCATCGACGGCCTCAACGTCGGCAGCTACCTGCGCAACACGCTGCTGGCGGACAAGGTGAAGACCACCGAGGACGCGATCCTCGAGATCTACCGCCGCCTGCGCCCGGGTGATCCGCCCACGCTCGAGACGGCTCGCACGCTGTTCCAGAACCTGTTCTTCAACGCCGAGCGCTACGACCTGTCCAAGGTCGGCCGCTTGAAGCTGAACTACAAGTTCTACCGCGACGTGCCGGAAGAGGAGCGATCACCGATCGATCTGACCGTGCTCACGCCGCAGGACATCCTGGAGACAGTGCGCCACCTGATCGAGCTGAAGAACGGCCGCGGCAGCGTCGACGACATCGATCACCTCGGCAACCGCCGCGTGCGCGCCGTCGGCGAGCTGATGGAGAACCAGTACCGCATCGGTCTGGTTCGCATGGAGCGCGCGATCAAGGAGCGCATGAGCATGTCGCAGGAGATCGACACGCTGATGCCGCACGATCTGATCAACGCGAAGCCCGTGTCCGCGGTGGTCAAGGAGTACTTCGGCAGCTCGCAGCTGTCGCAGTTCATGGATCAGACGAACCCGCTCAGCGAGGTCACGCACAAGCGTCGCCTCTCGGCCCTCGGGCCGGGCGGTCTGACGCGCGAGCGAGCCGGCTTCGAGGTGCGCGACGTGCACGCCACGCACTACGGTCGCATCTGCCCGATCGAGACGCCGGAAGGCCCGAACATCGGTCTGATCGCGTCGCTCTCGACGTTCGCGCGCGTGAACGAGTACGGCTTCGTCGAGACGCCGTACCGGAAAGTCACCGAGGGCGCCGTCACCGACGAGGTGCAGTGGTACTCGGCGCTGGAAGAAGAAGGGAAGTACATCGCGCAGGCGACGGCCGACCTTTCGGACCAGGGCAAGTTCAAGGAAGGCCTGGTCTCGGCCCGTTACAACGGCGAGTTCAAGCTCGTCACGCACGAGATGGTCGAGCTGATGGACATCGCGCCCAACCAGATGGTGTCGGTCGCCGCTGCGCTCGTGCCGTTCCTCGAGCACGACGACGCGAACCGCGCCCTGATGGGCGCCAACATGCAGCGGCAGGCCGTGCCGCTGCTGGTCTCGCATGCTCCGATCGTGGGCACCGGCGTCGAAGGGCGCCTGGCGCACGACTCCGGCGTGTGTCTCACCGCCAAGCGCGCCGGCATCGTCGAGAGCGTCGACGCACAGCGCATCGTGGTCCGGCCTCGCGAGGGCGAGGGCTCCGAGATCCCGGACATCTACCACATGATGAAGTACCAGCGCTCGAACCAGTCGACCTGCTACACGCAGCGACCGATCGTGCGCACGGGCGACGTCGTGCAGATGGAAGACGTGCTCGCCGACGGACCGTCGTGCGACCACGGTGAGCTCGCGCTCGGACAGAACGTGCTCGTCGCGTTCATGCCCTGGCAGGGCTACAACTTCGAGGACTCGATCCTGATAAGCGAAAGGATCGCCAAGGAAGACGTGTTCACCTCGATCCACATCGAGGAGTTCGAGTGCGTCGCCCGCGACACCAAGCTGGGCAAGGAAGAGATCACGAGGGACATCCCGAACGTCGGCGAGGAGGCTCTGAAGGACCTCGACGAGTCCGGCATCGTGCGCATCGGCGCCGAGGTGAAGCCCGGCGACATCCTGGTCGGCAAGATCACGCCCAAGGGCGAGACCCAGCTGTCACCGGAAGAGAAGCTGCTCCGCGCGATCTTCGGCGAGAAGGCCGGCGACGTGCGCGACAGCTCGCTCAAGGTCCCCCCGGGAGTCGGCGGCATCGTCATCTCCGCGCGCGTGTTCTCGCGCAAGGGGACGGACAAGGACGAGCGCGCGCAGGCGATCGAGGACATGGAGCGCGCCAAGATCGAGCGGACGCGAGACGAGGAGATCAAGATCCTGCGCGACTCGTACTACCGCCGCGTGAAGGAGCTGCTCATCGGTCAATCGACCAATGGCAAGCTGGTCGACGACAAGGGCAAGGTCCTGCTGCAGAAGGGCGCCGTGATCGACGACGCCGCGCTGGTCGAGATCCCGCGCAAGTACTGGGGCGAGATCCCGGTCGAGCCGACCGACAACATCCAGCAGATGTTGAAGGGCCTCGACGATCTCGTGCGCAGCCGCGAAGAGCACTTCCGCGACAAGATCGAGAAGCTGGCCAAGGGCGACGAGCTGCCCCCCGGCGTGATCAAGATGGTGAAGGTCTACATCGCCATCAAGCGCAAGCTGCAGGTCGGCGACAAGATGGCCGGGCGCCACGGCAACAAGGGCGTCGTCTCGCGCATCCTGCCCGAGGAGGACATGCCCTACCTCGCGGACGGGTCGCCGGTCGACATCGTCCTCAACCCGCTGGGCGTTCCGAGCCGCATGAACGTCGGGCAGATCCTCGAGGTTCATCTCGGCTGGGGCGCGCGCGAGCTCGGTATGCAGCTCACGCAGATGCTCGAGCAGAAGCGAGCCATCAGCGAGATCAAGGCGCGCCTGAAGGAGATCTACAAGGGCGACCGCGGCAACGAGAACATCTTCGACAAGATGACCGACCAGGACATCATCCGGTACGTGAAGAAGGTCGATAAGGGCATCTTCATGGCCTCACCGGTGTTCGACGGCGCGGTCGAGCTCGACATCAAGGGCGCGCTCGAGATGGCGAACTTGCCGCAGAGCGGCCAGACGATCCTGTTCGATGGGCGCACCGGCGAGACGTTCGATCAGAACGTGACGGTCGGCGTCATGTACATGCTGAAGCTTCACCACCTCGTCGACGACAAGATCCACGCGCGATCGATCGGACCGTACTCGCTCGTCACCCAGCAGCCGCTGGGTGGCAAAGCGCAGTTCGGCGGTCAGCGACTGGGCGAGATGGAAGTCTGGGCCATGGAAGCCTACGGCGCGGCCTACGCGCTGCAGGAGTTCCTGACCGTGAAGAGCGACGACGTCATGGGCCGCACGCGCATGTACGAGGCGATCGTGAAGGGGGAGTACACGCTCGAGGCAGGTCTGCCAGAGAGCTTCAACGTGCTCATCAAAGAGCTTCAAGCTTTGTGTCTGAACGTCGAGCTCGTGGAAACGGGCGCGGCGGCAGTTGCTGCGGAGGAGGAGTGATCCATGCGTGACATCTTCAGTTTCTTCGAGAAGCCCAAGGATCCGCTTTCCTTCTCCGCCATCCGCATCTCGCTGGCCTCTCCCGAGAAAATTCGGGAGTGGTCGCACGGCGAGGTCAAGAAGCCGGAGACCATCAACTACCGCACGTTCAAGCCGGAACGCGACGGCCTCTTCTGCGCCAAGATCTTCGGGCCGGTGAAGGACTACGAGTGCAACTGCGGCAAGTACAAGCGCATGAAGCACCGCGGCATCGTGTGCGAGAAGTGCGGCGTCGAGGTCATCCAGAGCAAGGTGCGGCGCGAGCGTCTCGGCCACATCAACCTGGCCACGCCGGTCGCCCACATCTGGTTCCTGAAGAGCCTGCCGAGCCGCATCGGCGCGGTGCTCGACATCTCGCTGAAGGACCTGGAAAAGGTGCTGTACTGCGAGGCGTACATCGTCATCGATCCCAAGGACACCGGGATGAACCGGGGTGATCTGCTGAGCGAGGAGCGCTACCTGCAGATCCTCGAGGAGTACGGCGACGACAAGTTCGCAGCCGGCATGGGCGGCGAGGCCGTGCTCGAGATGTTGAAGCAGGTCGACGTGCATGGGCTCGCCGAGCTCTTGCGCAACGAGATGCGCAACGCGACCAGCGAGGCCAAGCGAAAGAAGCTGGCCAAGCGGCTGAAGGTCGTCGAGGCGTTCCGCGAGAGCGGCAACCGTCCCGAGTGGATGATGCTGACCGTGATCCCGGTGCTGCCGCCGGATCTGCGACCGCTCGTCCCGCTCGATGGCGGCCGCTTCGCGACCAGCGATCTCAACGATCTCTACCGCCGCGTGATCAACCGCAACAACCGCCTCAAGCGGTTGCTCGAGCTGAACGCGCCCGAGATCATCATCCGCAACGAGCGCCGCATGCTGCAGGAGGCGGTCGACGCCCTCTTCGACAACGGCCGCCGCGGCAAGATCATCACCGGGCCCAACAAGCGCCCGCTCAAATCGCTGTCCGACATGCTCAAGGGCAAGCAGGGCCGCTTCCGGCAGAACCTGCTCGGCAAGCGCGTCGACTATTCGGGCCGCAGCGTCAGCGTCGTGGGTCCGAGCTTGCGCCTGCACCAGTGCGGTCTTCCGAAGAAGATGGCGCTCGAGCTGTTCAAGCCGTTCATCTACAACAAGCTCGAAGAGCGCGGCTACGTCAACACCATCAAGAGTGCGAAGAAGATGGTGGAGAAGGAGCGTCCCGAGGTCTGGGACATCCTGGAAGAGGTCATCAGCGAGCACCCCGTGCTGCTGAACCGCGCACCGACGCTGCACCGCCTCGGCATCCAGGCCTTCGAGCCCGTGCTGATCGAGGGCAAGGCCATCCAGCTGCATCCGCTCGTGTGCGCGGCGTTCAACGCCGACTTCGACGGCGATCAGATGGCGGTCCACGTGCCGCTCTCGGTCGAGGCGCAAATGGAAGCGCGCGTGCTCATGATGAGCACCAACAACATCCTGTCGCCTGCCAGCGGCAAGCCGATCATCAACCCGACGCAGGACATCGTGCTCGGGCTCTACTACGCCACTCGCGAGCGCAAGTACGCCAAGGGCTGCTACCGCGATGGCTCGCTCGCCGTCGACAAGAAGGGCGCCGTCACTGGCTACCTGCGCGGCGTCTTCTCCAGCACCGAAGAGGTGCGCATGGCGTACGACGCAGGCGAGGTGGCGCTGCACGCGGGCATTCGCGTGCGCGTCCCGGTCGTCGATGAAAACGGCCACCCGGTGCGCGACGAGCAGGGGCGGCCCAGCCGTCACATCGTCGAGTCGACGGTCGGCCGCGTGCTGGTCGGCGAGGTGCTGCCGCCCAAGGTCGGCTTCGAGCACGCCAACAAGGTGCTCAACAAGAAGGCCCTCACCAACCTGATCGACACCTGCTACCGCGTGCACCGCAACAAGGAGACCGTTCTCCTCGCGGACCGCCTGCGGACGCTCGGCTTCGAGCACGCCACCATGGCCGGCATCTCGATCTGCATGGATCACATGGTGATCCCGGACGCCAAGAAGGTGATGCTCGGCGCCGCTCAGGACGAGGTCGAGAAGGTCATCGAGCAGTACCAGGAAGGGCTCATCACCGACGGTGAGCGCTACAACAAGATCGTCGACATCTGGGCCGACGTCGCCGACCGCGTCACCGACGAGATGATGCAGGTCATCGGCAGCGAATCGATCACCGATCCGGAGACGAGCAAATCGACGATCGAGCCCAGCTTCAACCCGATCTACATCATGGCCGACTCGGGCGCCCGCGGCTCGAAGCAGCAGATCCGGCAGCTGGCCGCGATGCGAGGCCTGATGGCCAAGCCGAGCGGCGAGATCATCGAGCAGCCGATCACGGCGAACTTCCGCGAGGGGCTCACCGTGCTGCAGTACTTCATCTCCACCCACGGCGCTCGCAAGGGCCTCGCGGACACGGCGTTGAAGACGGCGAACTCCGGCTACCTCACGCGCCGTCTGGTCGACGTCGCGCAGGACGCGGTGGTCGCCGACATGGACTGCGGCACGCTCAACGGCGTCCGCGTGGCGAAGCTCGAGGAGGCAGGAGAGGTCATCCAGTCACTCGGCGATCGCATCCTCGGCCGCGTCACGCTCGAGGACGTCATCGACCCGCTCACGGGCGAGGTGCTCATCCCGACCAACACCGAGCTCGGTGAGGCCGAGGTCAAGCAGATCGAGGACGCCGGCATCGAGGAGGTCAACATCCGCTCGGTGCTCGTGTGCGAGGCAAGGCGCGGCATCTGCGCGCTGTGCTACGGACGCGATCTGGCGCGCGGCTACCGGGTCAACGTCGGCGAGGCGGTCGGCATCATCGCCGCCCAGTCGATTGGCGAGCCCGGGACGCAGCTCACCATGCGCACGTTCCACGTCGGTGGTACCGCGGCGCGCGGCAAGATCGAGGCGAGCTACCTCGAGGCCCGCACCGAGGGCACCGTTCGGCTGAGGCGAGCGGTCGTGCAGAAGAAGAAGGACGGCACGATCATCGTCATGAACCGCCACGCGGAGCTGGTGATCGTCGACGACACCGGTCGCGAGCGCGAGCACAGCAGGCTGGTGTACGGCGCCTATCTCAAGCGCAACGACGGCGACAAGGCCAAGCCCGGCGAGCTGCTCGCCGAGTGGGACCAGTTCGCGACGCCGATGCTCACCGAGGTGAGCGGCGTGGTGAAGTACGGCGATCTCGAAGAGGGCGTCACCGTGCAGGAGCGCCTCGATGAGGTCACCGGCCTTTCTCGAAAGGTCGTGATCGAGTCGAAGACCGGCTCGGGCGGCTCGGGTAACCCCGATCTGCGACCGCGCATCTCGATCAAGGATCCCAAGACGGGCGTGACGCTCAAGCTGCCCGGTGTGGATCTCGACGCTCGCTACCTCCTGCCCGTCGGTGCTCACATCGTCGCGCAAGAAGGCGATCTGATCGAAGCCGGCGACATCATCGCCAAGATGCCGCGCGACGCGACGAAGGTGCAGGACATCACCGGTGGTCTGCCCCGCGTCGCCGAGCTGTTCGAGGCTCGCAAGCCCAAGGATCACGCGATCATCAGCGAGATCGACGGGCTGGTGACCTTTGGCAAGGACACCAAGGGCAAGCGCAAGGTGCTGATCACGCCGACGTCCCCGGA
>Ga0163153_10006877_pt1 | contig 12548 bp, 8 predicted proteins | sample OliLakLV19MP6IB1_FD_148629 | JGI IMG/M metagenome (GOLD analysis project Ga0163153, IMG submission 148629) | Freshwater microbial mat bacterial communities from Lake Vanda, McMurdo Dry Valleys, Antarctica - Oligotrophic Lake LV.19.MP6.IB-1 | ecosystem: Environmental > Aquatic > Freshwater > Lake... | reverse complement strand
AACCCTTCGCCCGGACGATCGACGCGGCAAAGAAGTACGTCGTGTCGAGCACCCTCGACCGGGTCGATTGGAACGCGGAGCTCGTGCGCGGGGTTCTGGGAAAGGCCGTTCAGCAGCTCAAGCTGGAGTCGGGTCAGGGACTGTTCGTGGGAGGCGTGAAGCTTCCGCTTGCGTTGGCGGAGCTGGGGTTGATCGACGAGTACGAGTTCGTGGTGCACCCCAGGCTGGCGGGACATGGCCCGACGTTGTTCGCGGGGCTATCGAAGCATGTCGACTTGAAGCTCGTGAGCCGGCTGGAGTTCGGCTCAGGGGCGGTGGCGATGCGGTATGAGCCGAGAAGGTAGCCATGGGGCTTGTTAGCCCGAGTCGGCCGCATCAGGGAGCAACTCGGGCCAGGTCTTCCAACTGGTTCTTGTGATGCCTGGTTCTGTAGCGGTGGCAGCGTCCGCCTAACATGCGCGTGCAGCGGACTCGCTCATCGCCTTCGACTCTTCGCGAGTCGCTTATGCGCCACCCGTTCGACAGACGATGTGATGCGCATACTTCTTGGAATCTCCACGGAGCGGCAGTTCTGAGTCGGGCAACCGCCGATTAGCAGAGCATCGGGACTATCGCGCGAGCGAACTCGCATCGGTCACATCGACCGAAGCGGAGGCATACGCCTGCTCGCATTCTCATAACCCCTGGTTACAGGATTCGGGGTCAGACCACCTGTGCGAAACTTCCGCTCAAGCTGATGCCAGATTTGATCGACAGTCTCGCGGGGCGATGCAGCTTCGTTCACGTTGATGTCGCCCACGCTCACCGTCACCGGGCCGCCGCTCTGCCGGAACTGCGGCTGCATCCCAGCGTTCATCCGTTGCAAGTCTGAGAACCACTTCTGACGCGCCTGGCGGTACATCACGACCTCGCCGGGCGTCAGTGCCGCGATCGCCGTGTCCGTGCCGCGAGCGAAGCCGCCGCTGGCGAGCCCCTGCACTCGACCCTGATTCACGACCGCATCAATCCGGGCCGCGAGTCGATCGCCGGCGCTTTCGATCGCCGTCAGGCCACCACCAATCACCACAGTTCGGTGATCGGTTCGTCATGGTACACATGATGCGGCCGCTGCAGCTGGTCTTGCCACATGGCCGATCGGGGCACGCCTAAGGCGTCGTAGATCGTCGCCGCGAATCGCTCAGGCGAGTACGACTGGGAGACAGGATAAGCCGCCTGTGAATCGGTCTCTCCGATGACATTGCCGCCCGGGACGCCGGCGCCGGCGAACAATGCGGACTGCACAGGCCCCCAATGATCGCGTCCGGCGAACTTGGCGCCCGGGATGAGCGAGATCTTCGGCGTGCGGCCGAACTCGCCGGCGACGATCACCAGCGTTTCGGCCAGCAGACCGGACTGATCGAGATCGTCGAGCAGCGCGCACAGCGCCCGATCCGTCGGCGGAAACAGCTTGTCCTTCAGGACCGGGAAGATCGACCAATGCGCGTCCCAGGACCCGTTGTTGCCCAGGTGGACATGCACGAATCGCACCCCGGACGCGACCATCCGATAAGCCATGAGGAGCGACCAGCCGAACGAATTGCGACCGTAGCGATCCTGCAGCGCGGCGTCCGCGTCGGTCACCCCGAAGATCCATTCGCTCCGCGCATCGGTCAGCAATGCCTCGGCATTCTGTCGATCGCGTTCGAACGACTGCGTCGCGGCAGCCTGAGCGAGGTGCGCGTGCTGCCGCTCGACGCCGTCGAGCAGTGCCAGACGATCATTGAAGCGGGCGCCGGCGAGGTCTTTGCTGAGCGTCAGGTTCGGGACTTCGAATGTCCGATTGTTGGCGAACGTGCGGTCGGGATTGAAATGGAAGGTGTACTCGGGAAACGCGCCGTACGAGTCCGAAGAGAATGAGGCCGCATCGATGAACCACGGGTCGCCGCGACGGCCCATCATTCCTCCGAACTGGCCCGGCACCGTGTATCCGCTCAGGTGGATCAGTCGTTCAGGCAATATCGTCGCAGGGGGCAAGGCATCGCGGGCTGGCAACACGGCTCCGATGACCGAGGCGATCGACGGCCAGTCCGTGGGCTGTGGATTCTCCGGATCGTAGTTCGTCGGCAGCTCGGAGCGTCCGCTGTGCATGACCATGTGGCCTTCCGCATGATCATTGTGGCCATGCGAAATCGTCCGCACGAGCGACCACTTGCGGCTGCGCATCGCGAGCTGCGGAAGATGTTCGCAGATCGACAGTCCCGGTGTCTGGGTCGCGATGGCGTCAAAGTCACCGCGAATCTCGCGCGGAGCCAGCGGCTTCATGTCGAAGCTCTCAAGCTGACTCAACCCGCCCGGCAAATAGACAAAGATCACGGACTTGGCGCGCGGGACGGCTGCCGGACTTGCCGGCCCCGTGTTCGCGGCGCGCGCCGCAAGCGGCAATCCGACACCGACGCCGGCCAGCCCGCGACAGCCCCATTGCAGGACGCGGCGGCGATCAAGAGGGGCATTCAGTCTGTCGCGACGCATCGCCGGACCTTCTGTTGAGTGTCGATCGCCGTCAACTCGAGCTGCCCGCCAGAGTACATCCTAAACTGTTCACTCACATTCGCCACTACGCAAACAGATACGCATAAAGTGTCGACATGTTGAACGAAAAACGCACGTGCACCTTGCGACCGGCCAGCTCTGCAACCGACGGACGCTCGCGCCATTTCATCTTCGCCCGGACTTCGTCGCCGCGATAGGGGACCGAATCGTCCAGCGTGTACCCCGGAATGGGCTGCCGGCTCTCATCGAGCAACTCGACGCGCAGGTTTCCCCAATCCCTGGACTTGGGATTTCCGGGGTTGAAGCACTGCCGCGACCGGACGTTCACGTACAACTCCGGACCGGTGACCTCGACGGGTTGCGTCAGAACTTCGGCCGTCTCGCTCTCATTATTGTTGGCGCCGCGATTGAACCATCCGCCATTGGCGAGGCCCGCGAAGCGATCGCGTTTGATCCGCAGTAATCCGATGGCTCCGGTGCAGGCGACCGGCGCCCAGTGGCGGCGCGCTCGACCGCAGTAGTAGATGAACAGCTCGTCGCCGACGAGAAACGGCGGGCTTAGCGAGGCTTCGGCCGAATCGGCATCAAACGCGTCGTCGCTGCCGATCGGCACAAACGGTTCCTGGCGGAACGGCCGGTCCCACTTACGGCCATCCCGGCTGCTCACGAGGAAGCCCTGCGCCCAGCCCTGCATTGTGTGAATCAGGTTCGCGATGCCCACATACTGATCGCCATAGGCGAACGGCAGCAGGAAGTGACCCTGAATGATCTTGCCGTCTCCGTCCTGTTCGTCAAACTCGAACGGCCGCCCAATGTGCGTCCACACCCGGAGATCGGGACTCTCCGAGATTTCGGGATATCGAATCACTTCGCCGGTCTCGAGCAGCTTCGACGACAGCCAGGTGAGTACCCAGACCTGTCGCGCTGGATCCCACAGCACCTTTGTTCCGTCATTGACCTTCAGCAGTTGTTCCGGAGGCATCGTCCAGTCAATGCCGTCGGGGCTGGTGAGCAGGTTGTGAGACCAGCCGCCGTTCTGATCGCGCCGCCACATCGCGGAGACCATCTTGTACCGCTTCGTCGCATCGGGCTCGCGCTCGTCTCGGACCACGTTCGTGCCGTCGCAATGCGTGACCAGCTCATGTAACGGCTGACCTTCTCCGAGGTAGCGGACGCCGGCGCGCTGCCAGGCGGCGTCACCGCGCGAGTCTCCCGGCCGATGAATGGCGCTGGTCATCAGCAGAATGTTGGTCTGGTCGTAACCATCCATCGCATAACGGCCGACATTCGGCTTGTGCCAGACGATGCCGTCGCCGGATTCCGCATAGCAGGTCCGCATCAGACAGATGTCGCCCGCATAGCCCATCGATTCGTACCACATGCGAAACTGTCCGCTGTCCGGCTCGCGGAGCACGCTTCCCCACGCATAAACCCACGGGCTTTCCCAGGGACGATCCTGTTGAACGACGGGGACCGGGTGCTTCTGGACACGTCCGAGAACGCGGTCGACTCCGTGTGTGCTGATGATGCCATGGTCATCGATGAACAAGTGCAGTCGGGGATCGTAGAGGCTGTTGTGCGCGCTCGGTTGCGTCGACACCGGCTGGTCCGGGTTCTGTGCCAGCGCGGCGCCGGCAGCGGCTGGGATGGCGGCTATCGTCTGAAGGAAGCTGCGACGCTGCATGGCTGAGATGAACCTCAACGAGGACTGGGAACGAGTCAGATGTTTATTTCGACGACTGCCAGAGTGGTTTTGGTGTGATTCTCAGTGCAAAGGCGTGATCGCACGGGATCTCGGTGGAGAACCCCTCATCACGATCGAAGTCGCTGTCGAGCGGCATTGTGATCTGCGCTCCCCCTGCGGTGTTCTCCCAGCGCAGTTCCGGGGTGACGCCCAGCAGCGTGATGTGCGTTCCCGGCTGCAAATGAACGTGCGGCAGTACGGTCTGGCCTGTCGGCCAGTCGAATACGACCGCATACACCGCATCGTCGCGCGTCGTGTATCGCACGCCGACTCCATCGGCCGTCGTGGTTCCCGGCGCCCCGTCGAACCAGGGGCGCGTGCCGTAAATCGCTTCGCCGTTTACCTCCAGCCACATTCCGATCTGCCGCAGCGTACGGTCTTCGAGCCGGTACAGTTCGTCAGGGCCGAGGTGCATGACCAGCTCGACATTGCCGTTCTTTGCCGACGCATCGGCAATCCATTCGACGAGGTTGTTGACCAGTCCGTGCGACGATTCGGGGCCGCGGATTCTCCGGCGGTACAGCGTCTCGTAACGGACAAAGTATCCGTCCGTGATGTCCGAGTGTGGTCCGGACAGCTCTTTGCGAAACCAGTCGCCGTGCGTGAGGCTCTTGTCCCATGTGGCCCACTTGTAGGAGCCAAGCGCGTCTTCGAGCGCCACGCCGTCGGGAGATCGCGAGTGGTTGTAGTAGTACGCCGCCAGCTCGCGGCTGCGCAGCTCGTCGTCGGAGAAGCTGAGCTTGTCCCCGTCGAGCCAGAGGGTGTCGGGCTGGTAGCGATCGATCAGCTCGTAGGTCGTTTCCAGAAAGTACTTGTTGCGGCCTGGATGCAGGTAGTTGCGATAGATGCCGAATCGCAGGCCGCGCTTGCGCACGGCGGCCGCCATCTCCGCGACATAGTCCTTCGCAGGATCGTCCGGCCTCAGCGTGAGAAACGGGCTGTCGTCGCAGTCGGCAAACTGGCTCGGGTACGCGAGGAAGTACGAATGCGGATCGACACCGAACACGATGTACTTCGCGCCAGCCGACTGCGCGAGCTCCGCGAGGGCGTCTGCATCCCAGTCGACCGCCTGCCAGCTTTTGTCCGCCATGTGATAACGAGCCTTCAGCGGCTCACGGCCGCTGCGCACCAGGTAAGCGTTGTACTGCTCCGCGGTCGGATGCGGCGGGTAGATGAAAATGCCCACCTTTGCATCCATGAACCACTCGGGCGTCGGATGCTGATCGAGCGACTCCCAGGTGGGTAGAAACTGATCGGGTGCGGGAACCGACGTCGGCTCCGCGGCCCGGCCACCACACGGGAACGACAGCACAGCAGCGAGAACAAGAATTCGCATCGATATGTTCGTAGAGCCGATCGGGCGGTGATTGAGTTCCGTGTCGTCCTGTTGTGTCATTCGCCGACCCCCTGCTGATCCAGGAACTCGCCCAGATCGATGAGGTCGTATTCATGCGACAGGTTGCGGCCGTTGTTGCTGACGCCGTCGCAGTCCGGATCATCGCCGCGGACTTCAAAGTCCCGGGTGTAACGGCCGAGCGTCGGCAGCAACTCCTTGACCAGCGCGTTCTTGCAGTTGCCTCCTTCGTAGGTCGCGCTCGCGAATGCGAGTCGCGTCCCGCGCGAGATGCCGAGCAATGCGAGATCGGACCATTGGAAGTTTGAGTTAAACTGCTCGTTGTCCGTGTCGGGATCGCTCCCAAAAGGGCCGCCTGTCCGGGACTTGGTGTCGATCCGCGTCCAGGGGGAGTTGAAGTAGCCCGCCTGATACGCAGACCGCAATGCGCATCGGTGCAGTGCGTGGAAATGAAACAGTCGCTCGCAGCCCCCGGAGAGTCCGACACCGTCCACGCCCTGAAAATGCACGAGCAGTGCGCGGTCGATCAGGACGAGGTTCTCCAGGGTGCGAAACAGTCCGTTCTTGCCGCCCGAGTCCGGACTGCTCTCGCCGACGTCATGATCGTCAAATGTGATCAGTGGGCGTCCCTGGACGGCGAGAATCCCGAGCGCGGCGCCCGAGTATCCGCCGCGTTCATCCATCCCCAGCCCGAGCCGCGACGGCTTCCGACCGAAGTGGCCGTTGATCTGAAAAACGACGTGGGGACGCGCGCGGTCGATCCGGTCATAGTTCACGTAATACGCGACGACAAACCGCGGGCGACCGTCAGGGTCCTTCGCATGCAGCTTGAGCCGCTTGTAGCGCACGGCGACAGGTGCGTCGTTGCTGCAATAGTTGGCCGGATACAGCAGCGTTCCCGGCTCGACATCGATCGAAGTGAGCTGCGGCTCGTCGACATGAATTGCGATCTGCTCCGCATAGCGGTCAGCGACCCGCCGCGCGAGATCGGCAGCCTCCGCATTCGGGAACTGCTCGGCCAGCCAGTTTTTCTTGACCCGCTGATAGGCGCCATCCGGCAATGCGCGTCGCGGTGCAAGGGTACGTTCGCCGATCGCGGCAGTGTTGGTCTCGCGATCGTTGTCGCGCTTGGGGCTGGGCGGTCCTTCAATTTCAATAACCGGTCCTGCGAATGGCGTCGGATCGAGCGCCGCATGGACGTCGTGCGGAACGTCCGGCGGCGGGAACTCGGCCGTGGCGACGGCAGACATCACGACGGGACCGATCCACGCGAGCAACGCCAGGCAACACGTCGTCGCACACTTTGAATGGAATCGAGAGTCTCGCAGTGAGTCTCGCACAATCGGATCCTTCGAAGTCGTCGTCGTTTCTGCCGTCCACACGCGATCCAGTGACGCGCCGACCGGTCATCCGATCCGATACGCATACAGTCGGGCGTTCTTGAGTCCGAACCGCAGCTTCACGCTCCGGCCGGCCAGCTCCGCGAGATTCGACCGCTCCCGCCAGGCAATCGCGCCGTTCACCGCGTCCTCGGTCATGGGGATGCAGTCGGCGGCCGTGAAGTTCTCGATCGGCTGCCCCTGCTCATCGAGCACTTCCACCACCACGCTGCCGAAGAAGTTCGCTTTGGCGTTGACCGTCAGCGACTCGCCATCGAACACGATCGTTCTGGTGGTCGCGGTTCCTCCGTCGAAGCCCGAGGTCAGCGAGGCGAACCCGTCCAGGCGAATCGACGCCAGGCCGTTGCCGCCGGCGTAATAGCTGTCGTTCGGCTTGTCGGGCCGGCGGTCGTGGGTCTCGGAGTACCCGCGGTAGTACATATACAGCTTGTCGCCGACGCGGATCGGCGGCGCGCCGGTGATCATGCACATGAACCGGTCCCAGTCGCCATAGTCGCCGACATCGATCAGCGCCGGTCGATCGAACGCGTCCGGGCCCGCCATCGTGTAATGCAGGCCATCCTCGCTGGTCAGCAGGCGCACGCGCAGGTGATGCACGCCGTCGGTCTCGACCTTGTAGTGCGACGTCAGTCCCAGGTACTGGTCGCCGTACCGAAAGCCCATGTGGTTGTAATAGGGCGCCCGGATGTCAGGGACCGCCGGCATCGACACTTCCAGCGGCGACCACTCCACGAAATCGGTTGACGTGCTGTAGAGCCGCTCGCCATTGACGCCCCGGATGAAGGCCACGTAGCGGTTCTGCGCCGTATCGATCATCAGCGACTGTGCGTCGCCGACCGGTCCCTTGTCATTCGTGCCCGGTCGTGGACGGTACGCAAAAATCGCGTCATTGCGATGCGTCCAGCGCAATCCGTCGGGGGACGTCATCGAATAGATGCCGCACTCGTTCAGTCCGCCGCACCACTGGCCGGTCTCACCCTCGCTGTGGCTGAAGCTCGACCAGCCGATCGACTTGTAGCGGCTCGCCGGATCGGAATCGTGTGGGTCCTTCAGGACCGATTCCCAATGGTCTTCGCCGTTGTGATGCGTCTGCGGGACAACGACGTTGGTTTCCTGCGAGCTGCCCCCTTCCCAGGTCACTTCGTACAGGCCGAGGTTCGGCCGTTCCCAGTGAACGCCGTCCGGAGAAATCGCGTAATTGAGCGTGTGCGGGCCGTAGCCGGGCTTCCCGAACTCGGTGCCGATCACTCCCTGGTACCACGCCTTGAACAGTTTCTCCTGCTCGTCATAGATGAACGCGCCGCACGGTCCCCCCTGCTTGCGCTCCCACTTCTTTTCACCGAGCAGCACCGGATTGCCCGGATGCTTCTCGGCCATATGAAACAACTGGTGGATATTCTCCGCCGAATCGAGCTGATTCAGATCGACAAAGACCTGCGGCGCGCCCTTCGTCAACTTGCGCGCCGGCGCGGGAGTCGCCGCTGAACTACTCCGATGCATGCAAAGCGCAGCGACGGTCGCAGCGCTGCCTGCGAGGAAGTCTCGTCTGGAGAGGACGACCGGATCGGCGCTCGGCCGACTGAGTGCATGTCGCATGGTGCGAGGTCTGTTCCGATTGAAGGTGTGAGGATGAAGATCGTCGGGGTCCGCGTTCTCGCGCGGGGCAACTGAGAATGTCACAACGACAGATTGGGCAGTTTCAGGCTGGAAGCAGATCGGGTAACTCAAATCCGGCACGGTGCTCTCTTGTCAGCAAAGCATTCGCATCCGGATCGTCAATCAATGATTCGCTGGCAGCATCAAAAGTCAGCCGTCGCTGCACACGGTGTGCGATGTTGCCCAGGTGGGCCAATCGCGATGACAGATGTCCCTCACGGATTTCGGCATTCAGGCGATCAGGAGTCCTGGCGCGCACGCAGTCCACGAAGTTCTGCAGATGCGGAGGATCAAGTTCGTCCGACGGCTTCTCACTGCGCAGGGGCTTGTTCTGCACGCCGAATGCTTCCCAGCCGTAGTAGTCCAGTCGGATGAAGCCGTTGGTCCCGTAGAACTCGCAGCACGTACTTTGACGACTGCGGCCGACAACGTATCGAGCCCACAGCCGCATCTCGTACACCAGAGTGGTGCGAGGAAACTCCCAGGTGACGATTTGCGTGTCGGGCGTCTCGTGATCGTCGTTGTAGAAGTACTGACCGCCGGCGCTCGTGATCGCAACGGGATCTTCGACGCCGAGCGCCCAGCGGGCGATATCGATCTGGTGCACGCCGTCGTTGCCGATATCGCCGGTGCCGTAATCCCAGAACCAATGCCAGTTGTAGTGAAAGCGATGAGGGTTAAACGGACGTTCCGGTGCGGGACCGAGCCACAGGTCGTAATCAACTTCGAGCGGGGCGCTCGCTTCGTCGGCAGCGCGGCCGATCGGCTCGCGCAACTGGTTATTGATCGCCTTGGCCATCAGCACGTCGCCGATCAAACCGTCGCGCATGGCCTGGATGGCACTGCGAATATGGGCGCGGGAGCGGCTTTGCGTCCCGTGCTGCACCACGCGATCGTACTTCCGGGCGGCGGCAACCATCGCTGCCCCCTCACGGATGTTGTGGCTGCACGGCTTCTCGACATAGACGTCCTTCCCGGCACGGCACGCCAGGATCGTCGCCAAAGCATGCCAGTGATCGGGAACGGCGAAAACAAACGCATCCACGGCCGGATCATCGAGCAGTGTGCGAAAGTCGCTGACCGTGCGCGGTTCCGAGCCCTGTTTGTCGGTCACTGCCTTGACGACGGGAGGCAGCACGCGTTGATCGACGTCCGCCAGCGCCACAACGTGCGCGTCACTCAGTGATGCGAACCCCTCGGCCAACTGGCGGCCGCGGCCGTTCACGCCGACAACCGCGACCCGGATCCGATCGTTCGGCGCGGCGCGCGCCGGCAACGGCGTGGCCAGCGTGGCAATTGCGGCGCCTCCGGCTGCAGTCAGGAAACTTCGGCGGTCCAGTTCAGGCATGTCCGTCTCTCGATCGTGTGTCTGGCAACGCTCAATGGATCAGGCGTTGCGGTGCCAGTGGATGAGCGTCTGTGTGTCGATGTGGTCCTGAATCGAGAACGAAGACTCCCCCTGCACTCCGGTTGCGCCGAGCGTCTGCTCAATCCAGGCGAGTTCCTGCTGAGTCGAATCTCGCGAGGCGCCTGGCGGTGTGAGCAGTTGCACCCGTCGACCGCGGGTTGCCGCCACGAGTTGCGGCACGTCGCCGAGTTCCAGGATTCCCGGAATCGACGCATGGTCCGTACTGAACTCGTCCGCAAGTGCCTGTTGCTTGTACGTCAGAAATGACAACCGCACGGTCGTACTGCGGATGCGCGGCGACAGGACCGATGCCAGCAACGCGATCTCTCCCGCCTCGCCGGTCTTCCACCGGGATGACTGCTCGGTCAGGCCGATGATGCCGGCGGTTGCGTCCGCAGGAATCAGGACGTCCATGGCTCGCAGCACGTCCTGGACTTTCATGCCGACCGCCGGCCGTCCGGTGAAGATCCCGTAGCACTGCAATCGGTTCGAGTGTTCGGAGTCGTCTCGAGGCTCGATGCAGATGACGCGGAAATGTTGTGCCAGCGCGGCGAGGTGCGGGGCGTTTGCCGCATCGTCAGGACTGCCGACCAACACGAGATTCCTCGACGAGGCATCCGCGTCGCCGATCTCCCAGGTCCGCACCGTCAGCCAGCGATCTCCGAACCGCTCGATCGGCACGCGCCGAATGGTCCGGGTCACTCCACCCGTCACATCCCGACTTTCGTCCAAGGGAGCCATGGTCCAAGTCGCGGCATCGATCGCGAGGACGCGGGTCAGGTCGTCGCGCAGCGATGAGTTGCGCTGGTCGAGCTTCTGACTGCTGTCCGGGACCGAACGGCGCTCGATCGTGGGCAGACTGCGGATGCGATCGGCGTACACCGACCCATATGTCACCGCGGAATCGATTCCGACCTGCAATTCCTCCGGCGAGAATTGCGGCGTTTCGAGAACCATTGTGCCAAGCGGCTGCTGTCCGTCAAAAAACACTTCGTTGACAACCTCGAACAACTGCGCCTGCTTGCCAGGACTGTAATCGTGGTTCGGGTCCGGACAACGGACATCGCAGCGGTCCGGCATCCCGTACAGTTTGAACACGTGTCGCGCACGCTCAATCAGGGCCTCGGCGTGCGTACAATCGAAGGCGCCGCCGCTGTTCAATTCGTTGATGATTCGCAGGCGGCGCGGTGCGACGGTGGCGAATGCCAGGCCCATGTCGCAGTCCGCCTGGAAGCCCGGCGGGTGCATGTGCCAGCATTCATCGCGACCGGACGATGCCGGCCGCAGCCACATCCACAGGTAATCGCAGGTGCCGACACACGGCACGACGAGCGTCACCCGCGAATCGGCGACGCCCATCCACTGCGTGAAGTGGCCACCACCCGACCAGCCGGTAAAGCCGATGTGTTGCGGATCGACGTCTCCGCGCTGCAGCAGGTAGCTGACGGCCGTCATGCCGTCGCTCAGTTCCATGCCGATTGCGGTCAGCCCGGTGTAAGAAAACGTTCCGACGTTGTGCGCGTTCCCGGGCTGAAACCGTTCGCCCATGCCAAAGTAATCGACAGCGATGGCCACGATTCCCCGCTCGGCCAGATTCGCGCAGAGCTGCTGCCCCTCGGGCCAGCTCTTGCTCGGGTTCGTATGCCCCGTGATATACACGAATCCGCCCGCATGCGGCGCAGCGCGCGTCGGCTCATAGACGTTGACCGGCAGCTCAATCCCATGCACGCCGGACAAGGCCATCCGCCGAATCCGGTAATGCCAGCCGTCGGGCGCGATCGGCTCCCCGACCTCCCGGATCGCCACGGTATCCGCCAACTCCTCCTCAAGAAGCGGCAGTCCGAATCGCGCACGGATGCGACGGCGCAGCAATTCGCCATCCACTCCGGCGACTTGCTCCCACTCGGCCAGCGTGCCCGGCAACGGCGGCGGCGGCCGATGCTCGATGAATTCCGCCAGTGTTCCAACTTTGGCGGATGTGTCCGCTGGAGCGACAACGCTGTTGTTCGGCTCCGCGCAGCAATCCGACAGCGTCAGCCCCATCGCCGCGGCTGCCGCACATCCAGAGTGCTTGAGAAAGAGTCGGCGATCGACAGCGGAATCGTGCATGTGGTTTTCGGAGGGTCGGCAGCGCTGCGGCAAGGCTCAGGTTTGCAGTCGAAGACGGATGGTCACGGCTTAAATCAATGCTCGAATCACTTGCCCGCGACAGATCGGCCTCGGTCGCCCGAGTCGATCGTGGACCTCCCCGGCCGGATCAACACCTGCGAGATGCAGCAGTGTGGCGCCGACGTCCCATGGACCGACTGCGTCGTCCGTCGGATATGCGGCCGCACGGTCTGAGGCGCCAAACGTGTGCGCCGGTTGAATCCCGCCCCCCGCCAGCAGCAGCGAGTAACAGTGCGGCCAGTGCTGCCGCCCCTTTTCCAGCTTGTCAATCCACGGTGTGCGGCCGAA
>Ga0163153_10006876_pt1 | contig 12548 bp, 13 predicted proteins | sample OliLakLV19MP6IB1_FD_148629 | JGI IMG/M metagenome (GOLD analysis project Ga0163153, IMG submission 148629) | Freshwater microbial mat bacterial communities from Lake Vanda, McMurdo Dry Valleys, Antarctica - Oligotrophic Lake LV.19.MP6.IB-1 | ecosystem: Environmental > Aquatic > Freshwater >... | reverse complement strand
AATGGATTATTGTTTTATAATTAATCGTGTTCTATTTTCATATTCTTCAATGCCGGGCTTTCAATGACACGTATTATCCTTGTTCAGATTCTTATATTTTTAAAAATATATGATTGCCATGCCCAGCATCCCGTATGGGGCAAAACGATGAGTAGTAAATTATCAGATCTTTGCAGCGAGGTAAGGGTATCACCCTCGGGAAGAGAAATATTTCTTTTTGGGGGTTTTGGAGACTCATTGAGTGTGGGCAATCAAATTCTTGTGCCAGAATCAAACCAAAATTCCTTTATTATAAAGTATGATACCAGTGGTGCAGTCATGTGGTCATATCATTTACGAGGTTCGGACGTTCGAATCGAAAACGCTGTGCTGGATACTAATGGTGATATTATTATTGAAGGTCGATTCTTTGATCGCATCGATTTTGGGAACGATGTATACTTGAATCAATCTGTTAATTTTACACATAGCGCATTCGTAGCGAGAATTACCAATTCTGGCGATCCTGTATGGATAAAGATTTTTCCGGATTCGAATTATGGCGATATTAGTTTAGGCGAGAACGGTCATATTTATTTTGCTCATGGAAGTTTTCCGGCCGGGGCCATTGCACCCACGGATTGCTGGATTCACCACCTCGGTCCAGACGGTAAGGTGATCTGGGAAACAAAATTCATTTCTTCTGTTTATCCATCCGTTGCTTATCCGCAAAGTTTAACGGTAAGCCGCGGACAAGTTATTTTGGGGGGCACATTTAAGGGAGATATAGCGATATCAAATTCGGTTTTTTCTGCATCAGATGGGCTTGGTTTTTTTGTCATTCGGTTTGACACCGCTGGACATTACAAGTGGATAAAAAATTTAGGCGTGTCTACGTACAACCTTGCAACCATCAGTGATATGATGGCCACTGATGATGGTGGGTTTTATCTTTCCGGAGGATTACCCAACCAAACATGGCTGGCGAGATACGACTCGGTCGGAAATACGATATGGCAAAAAAGAACCCCTAATGGTGACATCTTCTCATCGTCTTATCTTAGTCAGAGTTCAGAAGGCAATGTTTATTTCGCAGCTGATTTTTATAATTCACCTGAATTTGAGGGCTATCAGCTAAGAGGCACGAATGATTCGCAGGTTATTTTAAACGCGCCCAACATTGTGGTGGGCGAGATATCCTCATCAGGTGTGCTGCGCTCGTTAAACCAATTTGAACCCAGCCTGAATTCAGTTCTGTCTGTGGCATTCGGATCAAACAATGATTTTTATGTCAGTGGGTCTTCACATGGGTTGACACTCAAGATGGAAGAGCTTGCGCTTCCCATGAAAAATAGTGATCCGTTTTCTACGGGCGATGGATTTCTTGTGAAGCTGCAGGTAGCCCCTCCCGTCATTCCAAAGCTTCATCTGGGAGCCGATACTTTATTATGTAAAAACGAAAGCTTCATGCTTGAGGCCAAAGGCTTTGTTAGTTATCAATGGCAAGACAACTCAACAAACTCCAACTTTGCGGTAACTGAGCCAGGAATATACTCGGTCTTCGTTATTGACGAATACGGGAATGAGTCAAAAGATACTATTCGGGTTTCTGCCTGCGAAATCCCCGAAGTAGTTATTCCAAACGTGATCACGCCTAATGATGACGCATACAACGATTTTTTTCAGATCACAGGCATCGATGCTACATTGAATAATTCATTGACTGTTTACAACCGCTGGGGTCAAGTTGTGTATCATGAAAATTCTTATCAAAGCAATTGGGATGCACCTTTACTGACTTCTGGCATTTATTTCTATCACTTTTACAAAGCGGCTACTAATAAGGAATATAACGGAAGCCTGCATGTTGTTAAGTGAAACGGTCAGATGTGATGAACATGATGATTTGATTTTCCCTGAGTTTTCAATTTTGAAGTGCCCACCCCGCTTGTTCATGCGCCAGCTTTGGATGTGGCAATGCGTAGTTGAGTCCTGCTTCGTATTTGATTGAGTAAATGTTAACTTCAGGATTGTCTTCACTCTTAATGATAAATTATGAACGCAACCAGCCAACCTCCACAAAAACAACTTCCCTTCTGGCCGGGCGTAGTGCTCATCGCAGTGGGTATTCCGCTGATCTTCTGGCTTCGCTTCGGGCGGGTGGATGGCTTCGCAATAGGCTTCACCGCATTCTTGCTACTGATTGTGTTTGGCTTGCGGTTCATCCCTGTGCTCAATGAAAAATACGGAGCCGAACAAGAAAAATTAAAAGTGAATCGTGGTCCGTTCGATTGGCTGGGAGCAGTTTGGCTGCTCGCCATTCCGTTTGCTCCGTTTTTAATGTGGGTAGTTGATTCCCTCTCTGTCATCACCGTGCAGAATTGGAAAATCATATTGGGTACTAAGGCTGGGCTATGTGTGCTCATCCCGGTGGTGAGTGTGCTGCCCCTGATAAAATATGTGCGGGGCAAGGCAGTTCCGTATGCACTCCTTATCCTGGTGATCGGCACCGGCTATCCCGTTTCATTGGGCTGGCATGCGATGCGCGACTTTATCAGCGGGCCACAGCAGCAGCAGGTTTCGGTAACGCAAGTGAATCAAATTCACATGACGTATAAGTTCCGCGATGTGCCTACCGAAATACTGGTAGTGAAGCTAGCCGATGGACGAACCCTCGAAGCCAACGCCACACAGGCTGCCATCGAAACAGGCCCCGCAGCCATCACCGTGCTGCAACATAGCGGGGTGATTCTGGCGGTGCGATAATTTGAAATTTCAAATCTGAAATTCTCATGGCGTGCCCCTCGTGCCTCGGGTCGGGCTATCCGCTGCAATCTTTTTGGCCACCCGCAGGCCCAATGCAGCAAAAAGGATTTCCGCTACTATCCCTCACGCGAAGTGAGTATCTTTATGAATGGATGTGCACGAACTAAAACAATGATCGACTACAAGGAAGTAATTGTTTACTCTGATCAACCACAGACTTGTAATAAATGTGGATCAAGGACCGAAATAATTCTTGACTTATCTCATACCAGAAATCAAAGTCAAGTACATCAATGCCTGAACTCTGAATGTAAAAATCAATTTGTTGTTGAGGCGGATATTGAGTTAATTCAAGAATGAAAGACAAGGTAAAAATGAACAATAGACTTTGATGTTAAACTATTATTTTAAAGACTCCATTAAGTCCTTCCTTGAAAAGAGCAAAGAGGAAATAATTGGTTCAATAACTCTTTCAAATCAATTTGATTCAACTCTATTGCAAAATAAATCTTGGGAACTACAGATTCCTATTTTGAAGACAGCCCTAAGTGGATTTGATGGTGTCATTTTTTTTGAATTCTCAATCCCTCGAATGGGAAAGAGAATAGATGCATTAGTCATTATTGATACTGTTGTATTCATCATCGAATTCAAAGTTGGAGAATCCAAATTCCTTAATTATCAAATTGATCAAGTTTGGGATTATGCGCTTGATCTTAAGAATTTCCATAAGCCAAGTCACAATATTGTTTTAGCGCCCATATTAGTTTCAACCGATGCAAAAAAATCCTTTCTTGAAATTGTAACAACATCGCATAATGATAAATTGATTTTGCCCATCAAGTCGACAAAAGATGATTTAATATATGCTATTAAAGGCACATTACAATTCTTTAGCGGAAATGAAGTAATAAATGGAGACGATTATGCAAAGGGAAGTTATTCACCAACACCAACGATCATAGAAGCTGCAGTTTCATTATATAATAGTCATTCAGTTGATGAAATAACCAGAAGCGATGCTGAGGCAAAAAATCTAACATTAACCACAACAGCAATATCAGAGATTATAGATTCAGCTAAATCGAGACAAAAGAAAATAATATGCTTTGTAACAGGAGTTCCAGGTGCAGGGAAAACACTCGTTGGATTAAAAGTTGCCACCTCACATCTGGATAAAGAGAAAGGAAACGCAAGTGTTTATTTATCCGGAAACGCTCCATTAGTTGCCATTCTTCAAGAAGCATTAACAAGAGATAGAGTTGAGAGGGAGAAAATATTAGGTAACAAAATAACTAAGAGCAGTGCCAAACAAGCTGTAAAATCCTTTATTCAAATAATTCATCATTACAGAGATGCTTATTTAGTTAATTCAGAAGCTCCATACGATCATGTTGCCATTTTTGATGAAGCACAGCGAGCTTGGAATAGAGAGCAGACGGTAAAATTCATGAAGCAGAAAAAGAATCAACCAGACTTTGATCATTCAGAGCCGGAGTTTCTTATTTCTTGTTTAGATCGACATCAAGATTGGGCAGTAGTAGTTTGTTTAGTAGGAGGTGGCCAAGAGATAAATACTGGGGAAGCAGGTATTTCTGAATGGATAAATGCAATCTATAATCAATTCTCTGGCTGGGAAGTTTATATTTCTCCAAATCTTACTGACAATGAGTATTCGGCAGTTGATTCAATTGAACTTTTAAAGACTAAATCTATCGTTAGATTCAATGAGGATTTGCATTTATCTGTTTCCATGCGATCATTCCGAGCTGAAAACCTTTCGCGATTTATTAAGAATATTTTGGATTTAGATCTTTCTATAGCCAAAGAGACTTTCAAAACAATTTCCGAAAATTACCCGATTGTATTAACAAGAGACTTGACCAAAGCTAAGGATTGGCTGAAAGAAAAAGCACGTGGAAGTGAACGATATGGAATGGTGGTTTCTTCTCAAGCTCAAAGATTAAAACCGTTTGCTATTGATGTTAAATCTCCAATGAATCCCGTGAATTGGTTTCTAGATGGAAAAGATGATGTTCGATCTTCTTACTATTTGGAAGATGTTGCAACCGAATTCCATGTTCAGGGACTCGAGCTTGATTGGTCTTGTGTTGTTTGGGATGGGGATCTTAGATACTCTGAAAGTGATTGGAAAACATTTGCGTTTAAGGGAAGCAAATGGCAAAATATTCATAAGCTAGAGAGGAAAAGATATCTAATAAATGCTTACAGAGTTCTTTTAACGCGAGCAAGACAAGGAATGGTCATAGTTGTCCCTGAGGGTAGCTTGGACGATCATACTAGAAAGTCGGAGTATTATGATTCAACTTTTAATTATTTAGTGAACATTGGGATTACGATTATTTAATGAATAAAATCAAATTCAACTACCTCTACCGCGATGCAAGCAATTATAGAATCTGGGGTTATGAAGTTTTCTCCAACCCTCAATCTCTTGATTTGACAATCATTGAAAGCAAAATCAGAGAGTCATTGATTGATGGAGAATTCTTTGATCCTCAATATTGGAGAGTACAAGCATTAAAACATGAAGATTGGATTCCAGAACTAGATCACACTTGGAATGCATTTGATTGCATTGAATACACCGATGAAAATCCGACCACTTCTATTTCAATAAACGAATTCTTAGAACTCATCTCCAAGATCCCAAAGTATTGGTGACCAACCATGAAATGCACGCCTAACAGTGCTTACCTTTTATGAATTGGATGCACGGTCGCTACTTGCTTCTCCAGTCGGTGCTTCAGAACCGGGCCGCACCAGCAACGGGCCCAGCGGCATGGGCAGCGCTATGAGTGATTTATAAAGAATGCGTTCTACCATATTTTTTGATCCGAGCAAAATGACCAGGTGGAGTTTTTTGTCTTGTTTGATAAGAGTTGTAATCACGGTGCTGTGCGCCCGCGTGATATTCAATGTTAATAGCAGTTCATCTCCTTGTGCTACTGCAGGTGGGTTCACTTCAAGCGCCAACTCAGTGCCATCGCGCAGCAGCGTGAGGCTTTGCGTAACGGGATAGTGGAGATCTTTAAGAGCCGTTTTTTGAAGCATGGATGCGAATGCCTTCATGGTATTGGTAAGCTCATCCAGCACCACCTCTTTTCCAATCAGAAGGTCGCGAATACGCTGTGCGTTTTTAATGCTTCTTCGCTCGTAGGGAAGACGGATAAGACTATCGATCAGCACGCCAGCGTTTCCGGGAATCGACTGTACTATTTCTTCGAGGTGAGTCAGGAACCAGTCGGTGTCATATTGAGCGAGCGCATCGAACAATGCTCTTGACGGACGGTTAGCAAGTGCTTCGCTCCGGGCATATTCACGTGCAGCGCCTTCCTGCGCAACAAGCGGAGCCACCACACGCCAGGCAGTGTTGCTCACCGTGTTGTCTAATGTGGTCACGCCAAATTCAATGGGTGCCGTAAGGAGTTCTTGTTTTGTCTTAAGTACATCGAGCACGCGCTCACGGTGTTGTTCCGTTGCCGTGTAAAATAAAAACCACAGGCTGCGCGCAAGAGTGGCCGCATTATTTTCCTGCAGGTTGACGGCAGCCACGTTGGTCATGGCAAGTGCTACATCAGGTTCGAGCTGACCGTGAAGGCGCAAGAGCCAATATAATTTTTCACGATCGGCTGCGCGCACCACGGGTTGCACCTCTCCGCTCAAGCCACATTGAGTAACGGTGCGCAGATCAGTCACCGTTTCAATGGAAGCTCCTGCATACGTATAAGGAAGGGCCATCAATGGATGACCTTCACAATACCATGGTTTACCGGGTGAGTCGTCACGGTCGGGAGGATCAAGAGCTGTTTTATCAGTTTCCAGCCAGCGATCGCAACGGCAGATATAGAGTCGCCATTCATCGCGCGTACGGTGCATGAGTGGAGACATCAACAAGTCGGGCATATCATATAAGGTAGCCAACGCACTTGGTTCAATGTCTTCCTTGGTGGCAAAAGCTACGCCTACTACATGGCGCACCTGTGCGCCACAATTCCGGCAACGCAACCGCGAGCATCCGATCGTAGGCAAAAATTCTGTCTCGCGTTCAGCAACATCGGTAGGGATGACGCCCGTGCCGTCCACCAGGTAGCCGCTGTAAAAACATGGTATCATGTGCATATCTCATTTGATATTAAAGGTAGTGCTTCAAAATCATTTATTTCAAGTATCGTCTCTCCACGGGGCGATGCACATTGAAGGGTATACATACAGGAGACGATGCTGAATTAAAAGCTGCCCGGAAATAAAGTTGTACTAAAAACCAGGAACCAAACAACTAACAGAGTACCACACAGTGCACTATTTTTGTTTTTTGTATATTGGCGTGAACACGTGATTAAATTTATTCGTTTCTTTTGAGCAATGCCCAAACTGCCTAAAGCACCCTTACAGGAAGCTATTTTTGAAATCACATGGGAGCTGGATTTAGATCCCTCCAGTAATCAATAATTTGATATTGGCTTTTCTCTCGCTCAGGGGAAACTTCAGGAAATAGTTAAGAAACAATTTCCTGCCTTTGCAAGAAAGGTTCCTTATCAATTCCCTGAACAGGCACTTCAATACCAGGTAATCAATCAATATTGGAATAAACCCTCGGTGTGGCCTGTATTGCAATTAGGCCCTGGGATCTTTACAGTGAATGAAACAGAGTTAAATTATGATTGGACCAAAACCTATTTTCCATTAATTGATCGGGCGTTAGATTGGGTTCATGAAGCTTATGATGGAAATCTTCGTATTAATTATGCGAGCCTTCGCTACGTAGATTCAGTAAAGCTAAAGGATTATGGTTTTGATGGTATGTGGCAGGAATTCATTCAGAAACATTTCAATTTTGCGTTCGTTAATAACTTTAATTCAAGAGGCCTTATTAAAGGAATTCAGTTTGATCAGTATTTTGAATTAGAAGACAAATCAGAGTTATACATTTCAATGAACAGCGGTAAGTATAGAAAAACGGAAGAGGAGGCACTGATTTGGCAGACCGCAGTATTGAAAAGTGGAAAATTTGAAAAAGATTCGTTAATTAGATGGGTAAAAGATGCCCATTCAATAACATCAGACTTATTTAAGGAAATGACGGAGTCCCGATTTTATGATAGCTTCAAATGATTTAATACTGGACTATGAGTCAGAAACAAATACATCGTCCATTTCAGAAGATGTAGTTTTTTATTTAGGTGATCGAAGAAAGTCAGCAAGTAATACTACTATTGTGATTTATAAAACATTCTCCACGTTAAGTGAGTCGGCCCGGCAAATGATTACCAAGGCTAATTCATTCAAATCACTGCAAGATAATTGGGATAGCCACGGAGCAGTTGCTCCATCATCTGAAAATATTGAACGCGCGATTTCATTTATCAAGCATGCTGACAAAAATCTTCTCCCGTTCTATTTCACGGCTCCGGGTCCTAATGGTGAATTAGTGGTAGAATTTAAAAAGGGAAATAAAGAGGCGGCTGCTTATTTCAATCCCGATGGCTCAACAGAATTAGCGATGAATGAAGGTGATGCTATTATTGAAGAAGGAACGATTGAAAATAATTACAAAGACCTTCTCCGGTTCATCAACGCCTAAGCATGTTGTAGCAAATTCTTGATTCTGACGACTTATTGCGGAGGGTACTATTTGACATTGTTGATCCACTTTACGTTAGACCTGATCAAACCGTAACCTCAGTTGCTTTTCTTCCACGTAGAATAGAGGGAGCTTTAGAAGTAGGCCTATCAGTTGAAATTTCCAGATTAACCACCTATGCACAAAGTATAAGAAACATTCAAAAGTTTAGACTCTATGCTTTAAAAGCCGGATATGTTAGCCAAATAAATCTTGATTGTATACATGACCCGTTGGTTGATAACGGGGCTCATGCGTTAATAATTGGAGAGATTAAGAAATCCAAAGCTAAGCAACTTTCTCTTGGGGCAACCCGTGTACAATACCCATAAAAATTATTTCTATTCTTGTTGTTTGGCATCATTGGTTTCATAGTTCTTTTCTTCCTTCATATATATGCTCTGTGTAAGAGAAAGTGTTTAGTGCCTCAATAGTATTTTGCATTCATGCACAAACGCGATGAAGGGTCTCGCCAGACCTTTATTATCGCTCCATCATAAATTATCAAACTCAACTTCGACAAACACTTCATCTCGCTTGCCCGCAATGACATCTAAATAAGTTGGGGGTACGGCCAGTTTTAATGATCATGAACTGTGGTGTGGATTTCTTACAATGCAATTTAAGTAACGGGTAACGATCGGGTAAAATTAATTCCTTATCTGCTGTCCGATTCCAGCTGGGTGTTTCGTCTTTAATCTGTAAAATCATTAGCCAACCTAAATTTTAAAAATTATGACCACACAACAAGTAGCCGATCGCCTCATCGAACTTTGCCGCAAAGGACAAATAGCGGAGGCCTCACAAGAACTGTATTCCGATGACATCGTAAGCATTGAACCGGCCCATGCGCCTACCAAATCAGCGAAGGGTAAAAAGGCCGTTGCGGAAAAAGGTGCTCAATTTGCACCCATGATTGAGCAGCGTCATGGTGGCTCGTTTGGAGACCCTATCGTAGCGGGCCGCTATTTCAGTGCGGTGATGATATTGGATGCCACCTTCAAGGGTCAGGGAAGACAAACACTGGAGGAAATTTGCGTGTATGAAGTGAAAGACGGGAAGATTGTTTCTGAGCAATTTTTCTTCTGATCGGGGCAGCGTTTTATAGCAAGGGTTTAGGCAAACTAGTCTCTTGCTTTTTTATTTATGGATGAACCCGACTTGGCCGAATGACACGCTGAAAAAAAAGTGTGTCAAGTGAACTCCCCTATGAAATTGTCATCCAGGTCGGGTAACATAAAGTGTGAACCCGTGAATGTATTTCAAACCCGAACCGGGGTCCCGCTGAAGTAACATACAAACGAAACTATGAAATGCGCTTGTGCTTCTTCCATGGGATTGGATCAAAAAGTAATTCCTTTATTCATTATCATCAAGCTTAGCAGGAATGACACGTTGTGGTTGGGCTTGTCCACGCTTACATTTTCTTTTCGTCATCAGCATCTTTCATGTGCCGGTAAAGCAAAACAAGTTTATCAAATTCTTTTGTGATGGTTGTTGCAATATGCTCGCTGCTGATTTCTACATCTGCCGGTAAATAGTTTTTTCCGATTGTGAACGAATAATACTTCTATCTTTGAATAGGGCTATCAAGTCACTTACCACGCTTGAAATTATTGAGGTAATGGAAAACTTTCTTACCCGCAAGCGACCACCCGAGCACATACGTCTTCAATTAGACATTACATATCAGATTGAAAATCAAAGTGTGGTGATCTATGAGGTGCGCCCTCAATGGAATGATCCTAAAATAATCCGGCAACATCCCATTGCGAAAACCACCTATGTGAAATCAAGTAATCATTGGAAAGTATTCTGGCAGCGGGCCGATTTGAAGTGGCATAGTTATTCACCAAAGCCAGTGGTGAAGAAGCTTCACGATTTTGCGCGATTAGTAGAGGAAGATTTGCATCATTGCTTTTGGGGGTAGCCATTAATATCCAGCATCAGGAACCGGAATCCCGTGTTCCAGCAAACACGATTCACGAATTGACGATCAGTTTGCGATCATTTTTCACCGGGGTATTCAAAAAGCGTTCATTTTTCACCAATTGCGTTCATTTTTCACCTATATTTGATTTAGATGCAAACCCCGTCAGCTTTTCACCCTGGTTAATAAAAGGCATTTGGTTTTCACGTAAGGCAACTATTTCTCACCCAATGGCTAAGCAACGTAAGCATTTTTCTCAAAAAATAAATGTTTTTCATAGCAGGCGGGCGCCTGAAGAGTCATTGGTGGTAGGCTATGGCGCATTGATTGAATCATTTCAATTACCGATGCCTATGCCGGCACAACTGGCATTGATCAGTTCAAAAAAGCGGCAGTATGAAACAGACGAGTGGAAGATTTTCACATCGCGACATCAGCCAGAAGATACTTTGTATAAACAATTAGTATTTGCTTTAAAGTATGAAGGTGTTAATCTATTGTTCTTTAAAAAGTTATTCGCAGAATTATCATCAAAAGAAATTTTAGCACTGATACAAATTGAACCAACGGGACAGTATAGCCGCAAGATTTGGTTTTTGTATGAGTGGTTGTTTTCAACTCAGTTAACGATTGCCAACGCAGACAGTAAAATAAAATATACCTCCTTATTGGATGAGGATAAACAATATGCTTTAAAGGGATATCAATCCGCGAGACATAGAATCATAAATAATCTTCCGGGTACCCAAAACTTTTGTCCGCTCATTCGCAAGACCGCTAAACTGCACCAATACATAGCCGCCAATCTTGCCGGGGAAAAAGATAATTTCCTGAAAGGTATACACAAAGACATTGTGCAGCGTGCCGCTGCTTTCTTATTGCTCAAAGATTCAAAAGCTTCCTTTACCATTGAGGGTGAAAGTCCGAAAAGTAAAAGAGCCACACGGTGGGGGCAAGCGATAGGGCAAGCCGGCAACAGCGAACTAACCAAAGAGGAGTTGCTCAGGCTGCAACAATTAGTCATTGAAAACGCTCGTTTTTTAGAAATGGGTTTCCGGAAAAAAGGTGGCTTTGTGGGCGAGCATGACCGAACGACAGGCGAGCCTTTGCCCGACCATATTTCTGCTAAATGGCAAGATATTGATCTGTTAATTTCAGGATTGCTGAACACGCATGAACTACTATTGAAAAGCAACATTGATGCAGTATTGGCAGCGTCAATCATTGCTTTTGGTTTTGTGTTTATCCATCCGTTTGAAGATGGCAATGGCCGTATCCATCGTTATCTCATCCATCATGTATTGGCAAAAAAACAATTCGCACAGCAAGGTATTATCTTTCCGGTTTCTGCTTCCATATTAGATCACATCGTTGATTATAGAAAAACATTGGAGACATATTCACATTCATTATTGGACTTCATTGATTGGAAAGAAACCCGCGATCATAATGTAGAAGTAACCAATGACACGCTTGATTACTATCGCTACTTTGATGCAACACGGCAAGCAGAATTTTTATATGATTGCGTGAAAGACACGATCGAAAATATTATTCCCCATGAAGTAAAATATTTAATCCGCTATGATGCCTTTAAGAAATACCTGGAGGAGGAATATGAAATGCCTGACAAACTAGTAGCCCAAGCGGTCAGGTTTTTAGAGCAGAATAATGGGAGCCTTTCAAAAAGAGCAAAAGAAAAAGAGTTTAGCCAGCTGTCGGAGAATGAAATAGTAGATTTGGAAGAAAAGTATAAAGAACTGTTTCAGAATGATTAAACTGCGCAGTATAGTCACTACATTTTCTTTTCGTCACCAGCATCTTTCATGTGCCGGTAAAGCAAAACCAGTTTATCAAATTCTTTTGTGATGGTCGTTGCAATATGCTCGCTGCTGATTTCTACATCTGCAGGTGAATAATTTTTTCCGATTGTGAACGAATAAAATTGCCAGTTGTCGGCTTTGGTAAACTCCCACAGCGCTTCTTCATTCTGAAATGTCTCGAGGGCTCTTCTGTCACCGGCAATTTCAATCCAGTAACCAGCACCTAAGCCGGTTAATAGTTTATGGAACTGAATCCGGTATTCGGCATCGTTCATCTTATTCTTAAAACTTTCGCGATCGGCTTTGCCTGCGTTGGGTTTGCCGGGCACTAGCCAAATGCCCACTTCTTTTTGCTGGAGGATGATTTGCAGCTGCATCACATCCGTTAATGTGGCAGGAGGATTAT
>Ga0163153_10006875_pt1 | contig 12552 bp, 11 predicted proteins | sample OliLakLV19MP6IB1_FD_148629 | JGI IMG/M metagenome (GOLD analysis project Ga0163153, IMG submission 148629) | Freshwater microbial mat bacterial communities from Lake Vanda, McMurdo Dry Valleys, Antarctica - Oligotrophic Lake LV.19.MP6.IB-1 | ecosystem: Environmental > Aquatic > Freshwater >... | reverse complement strand
AGTAGGTTGTGCGGCCGCGTGACGAGCTGGTACTTGCCGTCGGGCCGGTCCAGCGCGGTCTGGGCGCCAAGGGTCGCGAGCCGGCGGTTGATGGCCTGGACGACATAGGATTGGGCAGCTTTGAGCGGCGTTCCACGCTGGCCGACCGCCGTGGCTCCGGTCTCGACCGAAATCTCGGCCCCCGAATGCTGACCACCCTTCCGCCCCTGCCAGAGCCAGGGCCTGTATTCAAGGACGGTGTCCACAAACGGGAACTCGATCACGCCCGATTTGTCGGCCTTGAAGTGTTCCTCGACGACCCCTGTTCGCTTCCCGGCCTGCACGGCGTCCCAGAGCTCAATCAGGAAGCGCATCGTGCGAACTTCGAATTCCCATTCTTCGAACCGCTCGCGTTCCGCTCCCCACAGCGGACCGAAGCGATGGACGAAGTCGAGGGCCTGGTCCGGCGTCGGCTCCAGCGCCGCGAAGTTGCGGAAGAGCGCGGCGTCCTGGTCCGTGGGCAGCACCGTCCGCCGATTCATCAGCTCCGGGCGTTTGGCCACGAGCACCAGCCGTGGCGTGTTTTCGCCCACGGGGTTCCAGGGCGGGCGGATGCGGCGGGCGTAGCCCTTACGGTCAGCGGGCTCGACCCATTCGTATCCCTCACCGTTCAAGGCGGCTTCGTACGTCATCAAGTCGGTCATGGCGGTCCTCCCGGTACGTCACGGATATATTACGAATAATCGTGTTGTACGTCAAGGAGACGCCAATACAATTAATTCCGTGGTAGCCGTGATGCGAGAGCAGCACCCAGGACGCCCCAATACCCCGAGAAGGAAGCCATGAGCAACCCGACGTTTTCCGCCGAGTCCCAGTTGGTTCGAGTCACCGAGGTCGCCCGCCACTTGAGCCTCAGCCGCAGCAAGATCTACCAGATGATGGACCGCGGCGAGTTGCCCTACGTGAAGCTCGGCAAAAGCCGCCGCGTCCGCTGGCCCGACGTCGAGCGGCTTGTCGAGGAGAACACGATCTCGCGGTCGTAGCTGCATCCGACCACTTTTCGCGTGTTCCGCCATGCCGGCACGCGTTCCCTTTCGGCTGCAGCAACGCGGAGCCATCTCGCATGGACGATGCAAACCAGGGAGATCGTCAAGTCGACCAAGGCAGTGTTACTCGACTGGCGGCAGACCGCTATGTGCGGCGCGGTTGGTCCGTCATCCCCGTTCCCCACCGCAGCAAGAACCCCGGCTTCGATGGCTGGCAGCTGCTTCGCCTGACGGCGAAGACGATCCACGATCACTTCAACGGCCAGCCTCAGAACATCGGCGTGCTGCTGGGGGAACCGTCAGGCTGGCTCGTAGACGTCGATCTCGATCATCCGCGCGCCGTGGAGCTGGCGGCCCAGTTCCTGCCGCCCACGCCGGCCATCTTCGGTCGGGCAGGCAAAGCACGATCGCACTGGCTCTACCGAACCACCGGGCCGGTTGCGACCAAGAAGCACAAGAGCAAGTCGGCCGGCATGCTCGTTGAACTGCGGTCAACAGGCGCCCAGACCGTCTTCCCGCCCAGCACGCATGAAAGCGGCGAAGCCATCGTTTGGGTGGACGAGGGTGCCGAACCGGCGTCAGTCGCCCCCGAGGCTCTGCTGGATTGCGTCAAGCGGCTGGCGGAAGCCGTGCTCGTGGAATTAGGTGAGAGACGAGCCACCACCGAAAAGAAAAAGTTTACCAAGGCACCGGCGCCAGAACCGCCGCCAATCAGCCCCGACGAACCTGCGGACAAGGCATCCCAATGCCTGGCGGCCATGCTGCGGATTGCTATCGCTGATCACCGCGATGGATCGCATCGACTCTTCGTGTGCGCCTGCCGGGCTGTCGAGCATGACCTGGACGACGCTACGGCCCTGGCCACGATCAGCCAGTACGACAGCCGGCGGCCGTTCCCACATGGCTGGTCCGACCAGGACATTCTCCAGCGGCTGCATGACGCTGAGAAGCAATGCCGCCGAGGTGCGGCGCTGGATCTCGACGCCGAGGGCTGCGTTCCGCTCGGGCAGCGGGACCCACAGACCGGCAAACTCGTGCTTTCTCCGCGACGTACGCTGCCCACCTCGGATGCCTATATCCGGGATTTCCAACTTCATCCAGACGGTCGCACGCTCCATAGCTATGCCGGCATGCTGATGGCTTGGCAGAACAACCGCTACGCGGAGGTCGAGGACAACGCCGTCAAGAAGCAACTCCAGACCTGGCTGCACGACTCGCTTCGCTACATCTTCAATCGCCAGACCGGAGAACTCGAGCTCGTGCAATACGATTCGAACCCGAGCACGGTCAATGCGGCCCTCGACTCGATCCGAGCCTTTGCCCACCTTCCGGTGACGGTTACCTCGCCTTCTTGGCTCGACGATGGCAAAGACCATCCCCCAGCCAACGAGATCCTCCCATGCCGATCAGGCCTGGTGCACCTGCCGACCATGCAACAGCTTCTGCCGACGCCGCTCTTCTTCTCCGTCAGCGCGCTCGATTTCGACCTCGATCCCCAAGCGCCCGAGCCGATGGCGTGGCATGGGTTCCTGCACCAGTTATTCGACGGCGATCTCGAGGCGCTCGAATTGCTGCAAGAGTGGTTCGGCTATTGTCTCACCGGCGATACATCGCAGGAGAAGATGATGCTCATCGTCGGACCAAGACGCAGCGGTAAGGGCACGATCGCCCGCGTCCTTGCGCGCCTGATCGGCATAGGCAACGTCTGTGGACCCACCACTTCCAGCCTGGCCAGCCACTTCGGACTTCAACCTCTGATCGGCAAGACGCTGGCCATCGTCAGCGATGCCCGCTTCCACGGCGAGAATATTCCAATCGTCGTCGAGCGCCTGCTGTGCATCAGCGGCGAAGATCTGGCCACGGTAGACCGCAAGTTCCTGGGCAGCGTTACGATGAAGTTACCCACGCGGTTCATGTTCCTCACAAACGAACTGCCTCGATTGACCGATGCCAGCGGAGCCCTGGCCGGCCGATTCGTAACGTTGCGGCTCACCGAAAGCTTTTACGGCAAGGAGGACACTGGCCTTACCGACCGCTTGTTGGGTGAACTTCCGGGCATTCTGAATTGGGCCATCGAGGGCTGGCGCCGCCTACACCAGCGAGGCCACTTCTTGATTCCCGCGAGCGTGAGGGACATGGTCCAAGAGATCGAAGATCTGTCATCGCCGGTATCGGCTTTCGTTCGTGACGAATGTGTCGTCGGGCCGGGTCACCGCGTCGTCGTCGACGTTCTCTATGACGCCTGGCGACGATGGTGCGAACAGGAGGGTCGGCAGATCGTCACGACCAAGCAGACCTTTGGCCGCGACCTGGCCGCCGCCGTGGCCGGCGTCACTCGTCGTCGCGGCACTGCCATGCAGCCGTTCTACGAAGGAATCGCGCTGAAATGGACTCAATCATGAGAAGCCAGAGAAGCGGCGAGAATCAGGGAACGCATTTGATGGGCTTACTGTCGCGCACTGTCGCGACAGTTTGCATTGCACGCGTGCGCGGGCGCGCGTGCGCGCGGGAGAAACATACGGTGCGATGGCGACTGTCGCGACAGTCTGCGGCAGTGTTTTGGCCATCGAGTTGATTGGCGTCCATCCATCACGTCGACGTACGAACTGGTCGAATCGATGTTTCAATGGCGAGTGGCGCTCCCAGAATTCCTGGAATTCACGGCCAACTGACGGTTGCGGGAATACTGGGATCGCACTTCAGCCCCCCGGGGGACGCTTAGGTACTTTTCCGCACCGCGCCGATGGTTTCCCACCCCCATGGCGGCCGCGGTACACAAACTCCGTCCGGCGATTGAAAACATGACACAACACGACTGGAACGCTTGGTGCATAAGGAGTTACGACAGGCTGATGAAGGCCGTGCGGTTGAACATGTATTCGGGCTGGAAGCGGCGGATTTACATCTGGTCCACCAACCAGCCGAAGCGGATTCGCCGATATGAGCGGACGAGGCGAGGCGATGTCAGGTCGCGGGTTGTACGCGTCCAGAAGACCTGGGACGAGGCCATTCGGAGGATGATCGATGCGGGTAGACGACAGCAATATCAACAGCGGCTATCTGGAAGCTGGAAGCAATGGGCAATCAACGTATCTCGACGATGGCGAGAAACCGCTCGAGCGAATCAAGGCGCCCGAGATCGAGGCGCTCTTGGAACGACAGAACTATCGGTGCGCCCTGACGGGGCACCACCTAACGCCGAACAACGCATCGCTTGATCACATGGTCCCGGTATCTCGAGGCGGCGCCCACACGATCGAGAACATGCAGGTGGTGCTCACGAAGGTGAACCACGCCAAGGGCACCCTGACGCAGGACGAATTCATTCAGCTGTGCCGCAAGGTTGTGGCACTTGCGGGCCAGAGGAACAGCTTCACATGAAACTTCGCGACCGCATCAAAGAACTACGCCGCGTCAAAGCCAGTGAGATTCTGCCGAACCCTGCGAACTGGCGGACGCATCCCAAAGCGCAGCAAGACGCAATGCGCGGCATCCTGGCCGAGGTGGGGATCGCAGACGCACTGCTAGTGCGGGAGACCCCGGCGGGGCTGCAACTGATCGACGGCCACCTGCGGGCCGACGTGTCGCCCGACAGCGAGTGGCCAGTGCTCGTGCTCGATGTGGACGATCAGGAGGCAGCAAAGCTGCTGGCCACGTTCGATCCACTTTCCGCAATGGCCGAGACCGACCCGGAGAAGTTGAAAGAGCTCTTGCGCCAGATCGACATCGATAGCGAAGCGCTGCAGCAGATGCTGAACGAGCTGGCAGACGACGCTGGTCTCCAGGATGACGGCGTTGAGATCATCGAGGACGAGGTTCCTGCGCCGCCCGACGAAGCGACCACGCAGCCGGGCGACCTGTGGATCTTGGGCGACCACCGGCTGCTATGCGGTGACTCAAGCAAGGCTGACGACGTCGATCGGCTGCTGGACGGTGCGACGATCCACTTGGTCAACACCGACCCGCCGTACAACGTGAAGGTCGAGCCGCGCAGCAACAACGCGATCGCCGCCGGCCTGAGCTCGTTCGCCGGCCCCAAGCACCACCAGTCGCTCGACCTTGCTCGGCATCCTGAGAAGTCGAAGCCGACCGGCAAGAAGCTGCGAGCCAAAGACCGGCCGCTGGCCAACGACTTTGTCACGGACGCAGCGTTCGATGAGCTGCTCGCTGCCTGGTTCGGCAACATCTCTCGCGTGCTCCAGCCAGGCCGCGTGTTCTACATCTGGGGCGGGTATGCGAACTGTGCCAACTACCCGCCAGTGCTAAAGGCGTGCGAGCTCTACTTCTCGCAGGCGATCATCTGGGTGAAAGAGCACCCGGTGCTGACTCGCAAAGACTTCATGGGCAACCACGAATGGTGCTTCTACGGCTGGCGAGAAGGCGCCGCGCACCAATGGCTCGGGCCCACCAACGCGGTGGACGTTTGGAGCATCAAGAAGGTCAACCCACAGAGCATGGTGCATTTGACCGAGAAGCCGGTCGAGCTCGCCGCCCGAGCGATGCGCTATTCATCCCGCTCGGGTGAGAACGTGCTGGACCTGTTCGGTGGTAGTGGGAGCACGCTGATGGCCGCAGAGCAAACGGGCCGGCACGCGTACCTAATGGAGCTTGATCCGCCGTATTGCGATGTGATCGTCGAGCGGTGGGAGAAGTTCACCGGGCAAAAAGCGGAACTAGCTAGCTTCGAAACTATCGCTTAGTCAATGCGACGACAACCGTCTGTATACGCGAACCTCGGGAAACCCCCAGTGGCGATCAACTGCCTTCCAATCGCCGGTGTCTTCGATCAGATCACGTTTGGTGGCCCATTGTTTAAGACGCGCAGCCAGCCAAGACTTTGCAGAATAGTGGGACGACTCAGCCCACCGACTTTCGAGTCGAGATACATGGTCTGGGTACTGCTCACAGAACTGGGTCCAAAGATCGACCGCAGTCACCAGCGTTCCCCCTGCCAATGCACCTACCTCCGCCCGAAGAGCTTCGGCGCTCTGTGTGAGGACGACATCATCTCCGGCGACCTTTCCGAGCTTTGGCGATGCTGTACGGGCGAATCGGCCTCGACAAAATTCCAGATATTGGTCGATCACCGCAGCACAGGTAGTGTCGAGCTCATTCGCATCAACACCACTGAAATCTTCAATCAGCGACTGCCAGGGGACGAACGTACCTTGGGTTCCAATTGCTGCTTGAATATCCGAGGACAGTGGGCCAGGTGCCACAAAGACAAAACGAAACTGCTTGCCTTCGGATTCCGCGAGCGCGATGCCACCGGTGATTTCGTCAACAACCTGTTGCACATCCTGATAAAACGGGTCCACCTTGTTCTCGATCAAAATGAAGTGCTGTTCCGTCCGGATCACGATGTCTGCGAGCCGCCAACGCTGCGCATTTGGCACGCTGACTTGAACCTCTGTATCGACCCGAACCGTCGTTGCCGGAAAATTCAGCTTCCTGAGAAAAGGCGTCAGGTAGCGAGGGCCAGCACCATGCGATCCGCTCGGGTCGAGCAACCAAGCCAGCATGCGGCTATGGAAGACCTCGTAGTTCGCGTTCAAGACCTCGAAGATATTCATGACCTGTTCTACCAGAAAGAAAGGTGCTTGCGCCGGTCAAAGTATAGCCCAGCAGCCACGCTGGCCGCGACGTTTCCGCCGTGTCGCGGCCGGTGGCACGCCTTGACCACCGACGCCACCCACAAGAAAACGCCCCGACGTGGCGAACGTGGGGCGTTGGGCGGGAGCCCGCAGTGGGCGCTACGCGTTGGCCGTGAAGTGCCCGCGATCGGTCTTCTTGAACCGGGCACCTTTGCCCATCGCGTTGATCTCCCGCAGGATGGCGCTATAGAGCGTGGCGTGGGGCGTCTTGCCGCCGGGGCTAGTCCACAAGTCCTTCGCCGCCATCGCGTCGATCATCTGCTTGGCGTTCATCGGCTCCTTCGATGCGGCCAGGACCTGCGCGGCGGCATCGATCGCGCTGAGCTTCTTTGGCTTGGCATTGCCCGGGGCCTTCGCCTTCTTGGCCGGTCTGGGTTTCGCCTTGGTGGCCTTGGATTTCGCGGCGGGCTTCTTGGTCGTCTTCTTCGTAGCCATGTCTCATCTCCTCGGAAATGGGTGCGATGGGTTGGCTGCCATCATCAGGCTCGCGGAACCACCCGCGAACGACGCCGGGCTGGCCGGCGTTTCGGCTTACAGACCCAGCTCTTCAAACAGGCGGTTTACCTCCTCGACCCCCAACATCTCGGTGAGCGTGTCGGCCAGCCATTCGGCTTGCTGCAGGCCGCGAATTGCGTCCTCGTTGGTCGGCTTGTAGAAGGCGGCGGGCTGCAGGAAGGCAATGATCGCGGCCACGCCCTCAGGCGACAGGTTGTCGCGGATCACCTTCTCGAAGGCCTCCTGGTCTACCGCCCGCTCATTCAGTCGTTGTTCGCGTGCATTGTTTGGCTCCTCGTGGTTTGTGTTGGGATGTCCCGTTCAGACAGTCACACATGAGCCAACGATCGAACGGAACATCAAGCGCGGCCGGGCCAGATTCCGGCAGAATTCGACAGCTTATTTTCCACTGGAAATCGCCGAGGTTTTCCTGCAGCCGAATTCGGACATGTCCCGATTCGGGCCCAACGTGTAGGCCACGTGGCGAACCGTCCGCCCGATTGGCCTTGGTGGCCAATCACGCCCCAGGGCCGCGACGTGGGCCAACGTGGCGTGTGTGGGCTACCCTTCGGGCGGAACCAACGCAGAGATGCGCGTGTGTCCCAACTTCGCCGCGAGGCCAAAGAGAAAGCCAAGGCGCTGCGGAAGCAGCTCGCCGTTTTCGACAAGCTCACCGACGGGGTGTGGGAACGCGAACGCGACGTAGAAGGCGAACGGGCGCAACGGGCGGCGTCCAAGGAGTTCGTCATCCGGCCGGGTGCCAATCGTGCCCGGTGCGAGGCAGACGCCCAGACGGCCGGAGGTCAGGCCGCTCTGGCGGGCGCTCGGCGAACCGGGCGCAAACGGAAGTTATCGGGGGACGATTTGCGTCGTCTGCAAGCCATTTTGCTCGCCGGGGCGCGCGGCCAAGGGCACGAGACCGATTGGTGGCCCCTGAGGAGGCTTTTGTCGACGCGCATCATGGGAGCAGCTTTGTCATTTGGAGCGCCTCCAGCTCGCGGACCTTCGCTTGCAGCTTCTCGATGAGCGGAGCAACTTGCGTCTGTGAGAATCGCTTGTGGATATGCTGTGGGCAATTCACGTCCCATGCGTCCACTTCAAACACAATCGCTCGCTCGACTTGCCCCGCATACTCGGGATCTCGCAGGCGCTGCAGCAATTCGGGTTCGTCCTCAACGATATGTGCTGTCCCCCACAGCTTGACACGACGGCTACTGGCGTAGTCCATCAGGAAGATAAATGCTTTCGGGTTTTCCGCCAGGTTGCCGAGCGTAATGTATTGACGGTTTCCCTTGAAATCCGCGAAACCCAAGGTCCGTTCGTCCAATACCTTGAGAAATCCCGGCGCGCCTCCCCTGTACTGGATGTACGGCTGCCCTTGGGAATTTGCGGTTCCCAAATAAAACATGTCCAACTGCGAAAGGAACACTTCCAGCTCCGGCGTGATCGTCGTTTGCCAGCCGCTCCTTTGCTCGAACTTCGCGTACGTGTCACGCGAGCCCTTGGCAGTTTGGATTGCTTTGACTGAATCGGTGAATGCCACGTCGCTCGGATAGGTTGCCATGTCAAGATTCCTTTATCGAACCGCGGGGATACCGACATCGTCCATGGGACGCGGCCCTGGAGCGGGCCAGCGAAACTTCCTTTCACTTTCCTCCATCGGAACGTCGTTGATGCTCGCCTCGCGGCGCCTCATCAGTCCGTCGTCATCGAACTCCCACATCTCATTGCCGTAAGCACGAAACCAGCGGTAGTTGGCGTCGTGGTATTCGTACTGAAACCGAACGGCGATTCGATTGTCGACAAAACTCCAGAGAGCCTTGGCGAGTCGGTAGTCGAGTTCCGTCTCCCACTTCTTCGTGAGCAACTCACGAATCTGACTTCGACCTTGAAGGAATTGCGATCGATTCCGCCATTGCGAACTTTCGGAGTAGGCCAGTGATACTCGCATGGGATCGCGACTATTCCAGGCGTCCTCTGCTGCGCGCACCTTCGCAGTTGCCGTTTCGAAGGTGAACGGTGGTCGGATGTCCGTTGGTGATGACATGGTCACTCCTTTCTGGTGGCACTGAAAAATCGCAGGGCACTTGGACTTGAGCCAAGCACCCTGCGAACATCATCAAGGCTTAGTCACTCGGCGGGATGCCCTCCGCCTGAGCATGCGGCAGCAACGCAGGCCTCGACCGGTTCGGCTCGAGGAAAGTCCAGTTCCGTGTCGGCAACCTTGTTGAGGAAGTTCGTAAAGCACCCCAACACCACACTGGCGACGATTTCGACAATTGCCGAGTCGTCAAATCCGGCCTCGCGAATGGAAAGGAGCTGTTCGTCGCTCACTTTACCGCGGTTGTCCATCACGGCGCGGGCGAATTGCAGGGCCGCATTCGTCCGAAGGTCTTCGCTCGTGGAAGTTCGACCGGCCAGGATCTCGTCCGCCGACAGACCAGCGCTCGTGGCGATCGCCGTCACAGCCGACAGGCAATATTGGCAGGCATTTGCTTCGCTGGCGGTTAACTTCACTTGTGTATGCAGCTTCTCACCGATTCTCGCCTGCGCCATGGCTTGGCTGAACGCGAGGAAACTCTCGAGCACGGCCGGGGAGTTGGCCATCACCGCGGCGGTGTTGGGAACCGCGCCGAAAACTTGCCGAACGTTGTTCAGGAGCTGCTTCACGCGACCTTCCGCCTGGTCGGGGAATACGGAATTCAATCGTTGCATAACATCGTCTCCTTGATCGAGGGAAAGAGGCGGGCGCGCCTCGGAGCAACGCTGCTCAAAGCGCCCCGCCAAGAAACATATACAGACCGGTCTGTATTCAGCGCTGCAAATAAAAAAGGCGACGTGCTCATTGCTTTCGCGCCTTGGAAACAAGTTCCAACGCGGCATCCCTGGCCACCACGGCGGCGTCCGACGCCTGTTCCATGACGGCGGCTACAATCGCTCCTTCGACAAGCAGTGCAATCGCAGGCGCTACTTTCTTGGCAGCCGCTCCCGCCGACCTTTCAACGATGCCGGCCAGCATCGCGTGGAAACGCGCCTTGTGCTCCGCCGCGAAGGCGGCAGCGGGATGCTTCGGATCCGCCACTTCGGCCGCTGTATTGATAAAGACGCAGCCGCGAAAACCGGGGCTATCGAACCACTCTTTCAATGCGGCAAAGAAGGCACTAAGCGGATCGACTCGCTTACTGGCGTGCTTCTCGATTGCCTGCGAGAAGAACTCGGTGACTGACTCTTCCCGCTGTCTTAAGACCGCTAAGACAAGGTCGTCCTTCGACGGGAAGTGCTTGTACAGGGTCATCTTGGCCACCCCTGCTTCGGCGATAATCCGATCGACCCCGACGGAATGGATCCCCTCCGCGTAAAAGAGGCGATCCGCGGTTGCGAGAACTCGCTGTCGTGCGTCAGAACCATTTGTCTTGCCCATGCCAATACTATACAGACAAGTCTGTCCACAGTCAAGGGGTGCTCGACGGATTTTTGGGGAAACGCTAATCCCTGCTGGGCACGTCGCCGACCGGCATGCCCCTCCGAGCCCAAAACGGTCCAACCGTTGGGCGCCACCCAAGGCAGTCACTCAGCGTGGCGTCAAATCGTCGCGATTGTTTGTAGAGGCCGCAGGGCCGTGCCTAATCGACACGACGAAATGCGCAACCAGGCTGTGTCGCTCATACGACAACAAATAGAGATGCAGCAGGTCAGGGTCCTGTTCGTCGCGGTGAATGACGGGACCGTCCACCGCGAGGCTGTGATGGTCGATCCACCGCCCTTGTTGATCGAGCATGAGGCTGAAATAAGGACTCTTGTCGGGTGGATTCCTCTCGAGGTCGTCGTACACCTGAAAGAACGGCGGTACGCCAATGCCCATTGGCATGTACAAGCCCTTGGGGAATTCCCTGGTCACCAGTTGCGGCAAATCCTCGATCGCAAAGCCGCTGACGATGAAGCGGCAAGTGTCGCTGGTCTTTGAGCTGGCAAAGATCAACTCCAGTTCGTCCAGTGGCTTATCTGTTGCTGGCGAGACGATTTTGCGGAGGATGGCCTTTTCCACGCGGTCGATGCGCCAGTACTGGTTTTTCCAAGGGCGGTGCACGCTGTAGCGGCCGGGCGGGACAAATGCCGCGAAACGGACCTTCTTGTCGCCGTAGAAATCGCCCCACGAGACGATATTCTCGGCGATCGTGGTACGGCGCTTGCGGACCTGTTCACCCGCGACGATCACTGGCTCAGCTAGATCGAATGCGGCGGTAACCTCGTTCTCGTGCTCAACCTTTCGTAGACCATCGAGGTCGACGATCTTGCCAACGGGATCGAACCAGTGTTCTAAATAGTACCAATGTTTCCAGTACGGCAGGCCCGTGTTGGCCTCGAAGATCTCCTGGTAATGGCCAAGCGGAAACGTGAACCAGTTTTGATAGTAGAGGGCCTTGCCGCTGCCGTCGTTCGTGAACAACAGGACTTCCCAAAGTCCGGCGTTGAGGCAGTTCTTGGCCAGCTCGGCCGAGTAGAGGTTCGACGTCTCGAAGCCGTTGCCTTCGGTTACTTCCAGATGCGGCGAGCCGGGGTCGAAACGCACCTGCTGCCGGTTCCATTGGCGGTCGGTGAGGGCGATTCGGCGCAAGCCCTCGTCATGTCTAGTCCACTCAGGCAAGCCCGGGGTCATCAAGCTGACATCGACATGGCGAAAGGCGATCTTGGCGACATGGGGACTGGTGGGTTCGAGGATGAAATCGAAATGCGTAGCGTCCTTGCGAAGGAGCGTGAGCCGCCGATCGTTGTATTGGCCGAAATGGATGCTGCGGTCAGCCGGGTCCTCCGGGTAATCGGCATTCGTGTATTCTTGGACCGCAAGTGACATCGATTCCGCGACCTGGTATCGCGTATGGGTTCGCCATGCGAGACCGACAATCGCGATGATCAGCAATGCGGCTGCCAAGATCGCCAGATGCCGCGCACGGACGCCCCATTGGACCAGTTTACGGATAGCGAGCGGTATGATTCCTAGAGCCGCGAGTGAGCCAAGCACCATTGGCGATAGCACGTCGCGTGGCGAATCAATCGTAGAGATCGCCGTGCCTGCGTTGACGTACAGAAACGTGCCGAGGAGCATTCCCAGCCAACTTATGCCAACGTAGGTGCCGACGCGCATGGGAGTAAGGCCCATGCCCAGGTTGATGAGAAAGAACGGCACGGCGGGAACGAGGCGCAGCATGAGCAGATAGTAGGCGCCGTCACGCTCGATGCCGTCGTTGATCGCGCGCAGTCGGTCTCTGAACCGGCTTTGCACCCAATCGCGAAACAAGTAGCGACTAGCCAAGAAGGCCAATGTTGCTCCGAGTGTCGAGGCCCCGCTGACGATTGCGGTTCCCCACAAACGCCCAAAC
>Ga0163153_10006873_pt1 | contig 12553 bp, 10 predicted proteins | sample OliLakLV19MP6IB1_FD_148629 | JGI IMG/M metagenome (GOLD analysis project Ga0163153, IMG submission 148629) | Freshwater microbial mat bacterial communities from Lake Vanda, McMurdo Dry Valleys, Antarctica - Oligotrophic Lake LV.19.MP6.IB-1 | ecosystem: Environmental > Aquatic > Freshwater >... | reverse complement strand
ACCGAGATCCGCCGCATCGCGCGCGCCGACCAGAACGTCAAGGTGCTCACGCTGTGCGGCGGGACGCCGATCCGGCCGCAGCTCGCGAGATTGCAGCACGGCGCGCACGTCGTCGTGGGCACGCCGGGGCGCATCCTCGACCACTTGAAGCGCGGCAGCCTGCGGTTGGACGCGGTGCGCACGCTCGTGCTGGACGAAGCCGATCGCATGCTCGACCTGGGGTTCTTCGACGACATCGCCAGCGTCGTGAAGCGTTGCCCGGCGGCGCGTCAGACCCTGCTCTTCTCGGCCACGTACCCCGAGGGCATCGCGCGGCTGAGCCGGCAGTTCCTGCGCGAGCCGCACGAAATCAAGCTGCTCGAGCGGCCCGGGCAGGCGCAGATCCACCAGCGCTTCTACCGCGTCGACGAGCGCGAGCGGCTCGAGGTGGCCGCGCGGTTGCTCGAGCACTACCGGCCGCAACGTACGCTGGCCTTCTGCAACACGAAGCAGCGCTGTCGCGACGTGCAGGCGTTCCTCGCGGAGCGCGACATCGTCACGCTGGCGTTGCACGGCGACCTGGAGCAGCGCGATCGCGATCAGGTGCTCGTGCAGTTCGCGAACCGGAGCTGCTCCGTGCTCGTCGCGACCGATGTCGCGGCGCGCGGGCTCGACATCGCGCAGCTCGAAGCGGTCGTCAACGTCGAGATCACGCCGGATCCGGAGGTCCACGTGCACCGCATCGGGCGCACGGGTCGCGTCGACCAGGAGGGTTGGGCGCTGAGCCTCGTGAGCGCGCCGGAGATGCCGCGCGTCGCGCGCATCGAGGACGCGCAGGGCGAGCCGCTCGAATGGCACACGGTCGGCGAGCTCGGGCGCGCGAGCCGGAAGCCGCTCGTGCCGCCGATGGTCACGTTGCAGATCCTGGGCGGCCGCAAGGAGAAGATCCGGGCCGGGGACGTTCTGGGCGCGCTGACCAGCGCGGGCGGCTTCCGCGCCCAACAGGTGGGGAAGATCAGCGTGAACGAGTTCGCGACCTACGTCGCCGTGGAGCGGACGATCGCGCGCGCGGCGTTCGAGAAGCTCTCTGCGGGGCAGGTGAAGGGCCGCAGCGTGAAGGTCCACTGGCTTCGGGCGTCGTCGCCGTCGACGTAACTCACGCCGCGCCCCAGGACCGGCGCGATCCGCCTCGCTGCGGGCAGAATCCAGCGGTTAGGTATCCGTTCGGGTAGGCTCTGGGCGTGGCCGGCGCCCGCACGATCCTGCACCTCGACATCGACGCCTTCCTGGCGTCGGTCGAGGTCGCGCTCCACCCCGAGCTGCGCGGGAAGCCGGTCGTCGTCGGCGGGATGCCGACCGACCGCAACCTGGTCATGTCGTGCTCGTACGAGGCGCGCGCGGCCGGCGTGCGGCCCGGGATGCTGCTGCCCGAGGCGGCGCGACGCTGTCCGCAGGCCGTCTTCCGCCGCGGTGATTCGCAGGGCGCCAACCGGCTGCGCGAGCGTGTCGTCGACGTGGTCCTCGGCGCGACTCCGCGCGTCGAGGTCACGTCGATCGACGACCTCTACGCCGACATCACCGGAACGGAGCGCGCGCTGGGCCTGCCGGTCGACGTCGCGGCCGGCCTGCGCACGCAGATCCGCGAGGAGGTCGGGCTGCCGGTCACGATCGGCATCGGCTCGTCGCGCACGCTGGCGCGCATCGCCGGCAAGCTCGGCAAGCCGGGCGGCGTCGCCTGGATCTTCGCGGGGAGCGAGCGCGCGTTCCTGGCGCACCTGCCGATCGAGCACCTGCCCGGTTGCGGACACGCGACCGGCCGCATGCTCGAGCGCTTCGGCGTGCGCACGGTCGGCGAGCTGGCGGTCGTGCCGCGCGAGGTGCTGTTCACGAGCTTTGGCGTCCTGGGGCTCGTGCTGCACGACCGCGCGCGCGGCGTCGACGACGAGCCGGTCGAGCCCAGCTACGTGCTGCACCAGGACGGCACGCGGACCGCGCGCGCGCCGCAGTCGATCCGCCGCGACGGCACGTTCGAGCCCGAGGAGGGCCGGCGCGAGATCGTGGGCGCGATGCTGGCGTACCTCGTCGAGCGCGCGGCGCACAAGCTGCGCTCGCACCGCGTGCGCGCGCGGACGCTTCTCGTGCGCATCCAGCACGTCGACACGCGCAGCGCGCCGGCGAAACTGCGCGCGGCCGATCCGGAGCCGAATTTCGCCGAGAAACGCGTGCGCCTGGATCCGGCCACGGACTCGACGGCCGAGATCCTGGCGCAGGCGCAGAAGCTTTTGGCCGTGCTGCCGCGCAAGCGCGCGCTCGTGAAGCGCGTCGGGCTCACGCTCGAAGGGCTCGAGCTTGCGGGGGGGTGGCAGCGTCACCTGGCAGGCGATGACGGGCGCGAGGCGCGCGCGGACCGCGAGCGGCGCCTGGATGCTGCGCTCGATGCTCTGCGGGCGCGGCATGGGTTCGGCCGCATCTTGCGGGGTGGGAGCCTGCCGTTGGCGGCGACTCATCCGCTCGAGGCGGATGGGTTTCGCCTCAGGACGCCCTCGCTGAATCAGTAGACAGAGGTGTCAGACACCTTTCCTCCGCAACGACGGCGAGGACGCGGGTGTACAGCGGTGTCAGACACCTTTCCCCGCCGTCCCAGGCAGCTGCAGCGTAGGCGGCGGACGGCGGGGCAAGGTGTCAGACACCACTGTCCACCAAGATGGCGGGCCGGCACGGCTCGCGCCGTCCGGCCCGCATCTCTGCTCAGCCTCTCCATCTCTCGGAGGAGAGGACCCGCGCGGGGTCACATCGATCAGAGCCAGTCACAAGCCAGTCCGAGAAGAGTCTTGGTGGGGGTCAGGATGGGTCGGGCTCGCCGTCGCCTGCCCGCGACGGCGAACCCTCGGATCACGCGACCGTCCCCTGGGAGGATCCGGGGCCCGCTCGTGCGTTCCGTCCGCGCCGGAGCGCGGGGGGATCCACGGGCCCACTCAGAACCAACCGCCAGATTGCCCCCTGTCAGCCGTTCGGAGCGGACTCGTGTGGAAGGAAGTTCGCATGCCGCGGTGATGCGGGAGTGAAATCCGCATGAAAAGGGTTTCATACTCGGGGCTCAGGAGATGAAGGATCCGATGGGCGTAGGGGCCCCCACGGTCGTAGGCTTGCGAGGGACATCCCACCGATGCGAATCCTGGTGATCGAGGACAACCCCCGGATGGCCGGGGCGATCCAGCGCGGGCTGGCGGAGCAGGGCTACGTCGTCGACGTGGCGCACACCGGCTTCGAGGGCGAGGAGCGCTGCGCCGAGGCGCAGTACGACGTGATCCTGCTCGACCTGATGCTGCCCGACCGCGACGGCGTCGAGCTGTGCCGCAGCCTGCGCCGGCGCGGGATCCGCACGCCGCTGCTGATGCTGACGGCCCTGTCCGGCACGCAGGAGAAGATCGGCGGGCTCGACGCGGGCGCCGACGACTACCTGGCCAAGCCGTTCGAGTTCGAGGAGCTCGTCGCGCGCGTGCGTGCGCTCTTGCGGCGCGGACAGGCCAGCGAGTCGCGCACGCTGCGCTACGAAGGGCTCGAGCTCGACCTGGGCAAGCGCTCGTGCACGCGCGACGGCGCGAAGATCAAGCTGACGCCGAAGGAGTTCGCGCTGCTCGAGTTCCTGATGCGCAATCCCCATCGGGTGCTGCCGCGCATGACGATCGTCGAGAAGGTCTGGGACATGAGCTACGAGCCGGCCAGCAACGTGATCGACGTGTACATCAGCCAGTTGCGCAAGAAGATCGACAAGGCTCACGATCAATCGCTGATCCACACGGTCGTGTCGGCCGGCTACCGCTTTGGCCTGGCAGAGAAGATCTGAGCCGAACGGGAGAGGGCCCGCGCACCTGCTGCGCGCCTCCTCCCTGCCGCTGCGCCTCAAGTTCACGCTCTGGTCTCTGGTCGTCTTCCTGATGGTGTACCTGGCGGCGTCGGGTACGTGGTTCATCGCGCAGAACGTGCTGGTCACGAGCACGCGCGAGAAGCGCATCGCGACGGACGAGCTCGAGGTCGTCGAGCGCGTCGTGCGCGGCACGAACGGCGAGTTCGATCCCGGCCTGGCGCGGATGATCCACGCGCAGATCGCCGCGCTGCCGGATCTGGGTGACGCGCTCGTGCTCGTGCGCGGCGACGACGGCACGGTGCAGTCGCGGTTTCCCGAGGAAGGGCCGCTGGCCGCTGTAACGCTGCCGCTGCCGACGTCGGACGCAGCCGGCGTCCTGACGCGCGTCGACGCGAGCGGCCCGGACGGGACCTCGCTGGCCCTGCGCACGATCAGCCGCGAGTTCACGTCCGAGACCGGCAGCCGTTTCTGGGTGCAGGTCGCCGCACCGCTCGAGGCGCCGGCCAAGGGGGACTCGGTCGCGCCCTACTTCCTGTTCGGCATCCCGATCGGCGTGATCGCGGCCGCGACGATGGCCTGGATCATGGCCGGCCGCCTCGTGCGCCCGATCCAGCGCATGGCCACGGCCGCGCGGTCCGTATCCCCCACGAACCTGCGCGGGCGGATCGACGTCGAGCCGACCGACTCCGAGATCGCGCGCCTGCAGCAGGAGTGGAACGCCGCGCTCGAGCGGATGGAGCGCGGCTACCGCGCGCAGGGCATGTTCCTCTCGAACGTGAGCCACGAGCTGAAGACGCCGATTGCAGTGCTCCTGAGCCAGGCGCAGGTGTTGCGCGCCGGCGCGCCGCAGGAGGAGATGGAGCAGTTCGCCAGCAACGTCGAGGAGGAGATGCGCACGATGGCGCGGCTCGTCGAGAGCCTGCTGCTCCTAGCGCGCGTCGAGCACGGCAAGGAGCTCGTGCGGCGCGAAGCCGTGTCGCTGAACGAGGTGATCCTGGAAGCGGCCGAGCGCACGAGCGAGCTGGCCCGCAACATGGACGTGCCGCTGGTGACGAACCTGCACCTGAGCTCCGACGGCGAGCCCGAGCCCGAGCTGGTCGGCGACCCCGAGCTCCTGCGCACGATGGTCGAGAACCTGGTGCGCAACGCGCTGCGCTTCACGCCGCGCGGCGTGCCGGTCGACTTGCGCGTGCAGTGCGGCCACGGCGAGGCTTCGATCCTGGTGCGCGACGGCGGTCCCGGGATCCCGCGCGAGCACATCGAGCGGATCTTCGAGCGCTTCTACCAGGTGCCCGGTGAAGGCGACAAGAAGCGCGGGACGGGCCTGGGCCTCGCGATCGCGCGCAGCGTGGCCGAGCTGCACCGCGGCGTGATCGCGGTGCGCAACCTCGACGGACGGGGATGCGAGTTCGAGGTGCGCCTGCCGCTCTCGCGATGACGGAGCGTACGCCGCCCGTCGCCGCCGCCGAGGCGCGGACCGCACAGCCGGGCTCCCGCAGCTCCGCGCCGTCGCGCGGCGTGCTGCTCGCGTTGATCGCGCTCCTGTGCCTCGTGTGGGGCAGCACGTGGCTCGTGATCAAGGACGGCTTGCGCGACCTGCCGCCGTTCACGTCGGCCGCGGCGCGCTTCCTGGTCGCGGCGCTGGCGCTCAGCGCGCTCGCGCCGTTCCTGGCGCGCCGCGAAGGCGGCACGAAGCCGCCGTGGAGGCTGTCGCTCGTGCTCGGCGGACTCAACTTCGGCGCGTCGTACGCGATCGTGTACTGGACGGAGACGAAGATCCCCTCGGGCGTGACGAGCGTGCTGTGGGCCGTGTTCCCGATGATGATGGCGGCCAGCTCGAGCTGGTTCCTGGCCGGCGAGCGCTTGAAGCCGCGGCAATGGATCGGGTTCGCTCTCGGGTTCGCCGGCGTCGTGCTCCTGTGCGCCGTGGACCTGCGCAAGCTGGGCCCCGCGAGCGCCTGGGCCGCGGCCGTGCTGCTCCTGTCCCCGCTCGTGTCCTGCGTCGGCACCGTGATCGTGAAGCGCGAGGGCCAGCACGTCAGCGCGACGCTCCTGAACCGCAACGCGATGTGGATCGGCGCCGCGATCCTCTTGGTCGTCGCGCTGCTCCTCGAGCGCGACGCTGAACCGGTGTGGAGCACGCGCGCGATCCTGAGCGTCGCCTACCTGTCGCTGGCCGGGACCGTGCTGACGTTCACGCTCTACTTCTGGCTCCTGCGTCACACCGAGGCGTGGCGCTTGAGCACGATCGCCTACGTCACGCCCGCGATCGCGCTCCTGCTCGGAACGCTGGTCGGCGGCGAGCCGTTCACGGCGTGGACGCTGGCGGGCAGCGCCACGATCCTGGCCGGAGTGATCTTGGCCACGCGCAAGTAGCAAGAGCGAGCGGGCGAGCGTCTCAGGAAACACTCATGCGCGGCGCGTTCCGCGCGATCTCTCTGCGGGCACGACACTTGCCCTCTCAGTGGTGGATGGGCCCTGGAGCCGCAACGAGCCGGCAACGGATCGGCCGTGCCCTGTCCCCATTGAACCAAGGAGAATCGTCGATGAAAAAGCTGCACATCCTGACCCTCGCACTCGTCGCGGGCGTCTCTCCGTACGCGGTGGCAACTCAAGCCCCGCAGGAGAAGCCCACGACCACGACCGTCCAGGTCAAGACCACGAAGCTGACGCGCGCGGGCGCCGATCTGAACGGCAGGATGCTCGTCAACAAGAAGGGCGAGACCCTCGGCAAGGTCGAGGACATCGTGGTCCACCCGAAAGGCGATGTGGCCTTCGTCGAGTTCTCGGGCGCCGGGTCCCTGAACACGGGGGCGAAGCGCTTCCCCGTTCCGTGGCGCGCTCTCGAACGCAACGAGGACGGCCAATTCGTGCTGAACGCGACCGGCGCGGACTTCGCGAAGTCGCCGAGCTACGACAAGAAGCCGGAGATGACCGCCATGGAATGGTGGGACTCGACGGACAAGCAGTACGCCGCGCACGTCGCCGCGAAGGCTTCGCCGACCGAGGCGTCGTCCTCGCTCGCGCCGACCAAGATGCTGTACATGGGCAGCGACCTGCGCTCGCGCTCGATCGAGAACCCGGACGGCCAGAAGGTCGCCACGATGAAGGAGCTGGTGGTCGATCCGCGCAGCGGTCGCGTGAGCTACGCCGTGCTGTCGGTCGGCGGCACCCTGGGCGCCGGTGAGAAGATGATCGCGGTTCCGTGGGAAGCTCTGAAGTCGCTGCCCGACGTGAACAATCCCAAGCTCGAGCGCCTGACGCTGTCGACGACGAAGGAGAAGCTCGAGAAGGCGCCGGAGTTCACGGCCACGACCGAGGGCTGGGCGAAGGCCAACGAGCCGGACTACCTCATCAAGGTGTACGAGTACTACGCGCTGCCGGCGCCGAAGTTCTAGGACGCACGCGGCTCGAGAGGAGCGTCGCCCGGTCTCCGGGCGGCGCTCCTTCGTTTCTTCCGCCCGCAAGCGCGAGAGTTCGACCAACTCTCGCGGCGCGATCAGCCGACTTGGGTCGTGAGGGCAGCGAAATGGCGGGCCCATCGTTGTGCATCGGTTGGGTGCCTTGACGGTCTCGAACGACCCGCTTCTTGTGGAGCGAGCACCGAGCCGACCTCTCGGCTCTGCCCCTCGCTGGCGCTTCCATCCGGTTCCTCACTTGGAAAGCGCCCCCATGTCGAAGCATTCGAAGTGCGCCGCGATCCCGTCCGGTCCAATGACCCGCGCCGCGATCGTCGTCGCGCTCGCAACCTGCGGCGCACCGTTGCTCGCGCAGTTCGGACCTGAGCAGATCGTGGCGACCTGCGGCGGCGACGTGTTCGACGTCCGGGCAGTCGACCTCGATCTCGACGGCGACCAGGACGTGATCGTCTGCCGTGACAACGGCAGCACTCCGGCCTTCGCATGGCACGCCAACCTCGGCGGCGGCACGTTCGGGAGTGCACAGCCCATCTCCGTCTCGCCGTACGCAGCCGGCCGGGTTCGCGCGTTCGACGACGGTCAGGACGGCGACGTCGATCTCGTGGCGAGCATCGAGTCCTACACCCCGGAGACCGGATCGGGCCTGTACCTCGAGCTGCACCGCAACCAGGGCGGCGGGGTTTTCCAGAGATTCGAGATCGACGTCCTCGACCACCCGAGCCCGGCCGTCGGGTTCGGCCATGTCGACGGTGACGGCGTCCTCGACCTGTTCGATTCGCGCTGGACCGACGCGACGGTGTACTTCCGCAGGGGTGTCGCTCAAGGCGGATTCGGCCCGCGCCAGACCGCGACGACGGAGGCCTACAGCCCGAGCAACATGGTCGTCGCCGACCTGGACGGCGACGGGGACTCGGACTTCGCGGTGGCGGGCCAGCTCGCGACGGAGGTCGTGTGGTTCGAGAAGCGCCGGCTCGTTCGGTCCCAAGCAGGTGCTCGACGCGCAGCTGACGAGCTCGTTCGGCATCGACGCGCAGGACGTGGACGGCGACGGGGATCTCGACGTGCTGACGCAGGTGGAACCCGACGCGGTGCGCTGGATCGAGAACCTGGGCGGCGGAGTCTTCGGAACGGTCCACACGCTGACGAGCCTCGGCCAACTGGGTCCCGTGGTCCTGGACATCGACCTCGACGGTGATGCGGACCGCGACGTGCTCGTGTCGGAGTGGACCGGTGCGTCGTGGTATCCGAACGACGGCACCGGGCTGTTCGGCATGCGCCAGGCGATCACGGCCGGGACGATCGCGGCGCGCTCGATGGATGCCGCCGACTTCAACGGCGACGGCGTCCCCGACGTGCTGCTGGCCTCGAACCCCACCGGTGCTCCGCGAGTGGCGTGGTTCGAGAACCGCGTGATCGGTCCGCTCGGCTCGAACTTCTGCGAGCCGGCCGTGCCGAACTCGACCGGGTTGCCGGGCCGGATGACGGCCGTCGGGAACCCTTCGGTCTCCATCGGACGTGCGACGCTGCGCGCGATTCAGCTCCCGACGGACAAGCCGAGCCTCTTCATCGCGAGTCGGTTCACGGGATACGTGCCCAACTTCGGCGGCGGAGTGGGCGTCTTGTGCCTGGGTTCGCCGATCCGTCGGTTCGGTGGCGTCGCGAGCACCAGCGCGACTGGCGAGCGACTGTTCGAGCTCGACTTCGCGACGTCGCTCGGGGCTCCGATCCAAGCCTGGCAGGCATGGCACTTCCAGCTCTGGCACCGCGATGCGGGCGGCCCGAACCTCACGGACGGGCTGCACGTCCTGTTCACGCCGTAGCGAGACGCCGATCCATCAGCCGCTGTGACCGCCACGCACTCAACCTGTTCGCGAGTCGGCCAGGCCTGGTTCACCCCCGGAACCATCGCTCGTTGTGCCATCGCAGTGCCGCCGGGCTCGGGCGTTCTTCCGCCGCGACCGGGACGGACACGAGCTCGCGATCGTGGAACTCGTAGAAGCGCCGGCCGTTCGTCCACTTCTCGCGGATCCGCGGGGAGACCTGGACGCGGTACTCCGGCGTGACGGTCACCAGCCGCCGGTCGAAGAGCGTGTGCAACTCCTTCGTGAGCAGGAGTCCGTTCTGGATGTGGTTGCTGCGCGGGCCGAGGTAGGACTGAACGTGCGCGGCGTCGAGGACGGGTTCGGTCTTCTCGCCGCTGATGGCGCAGCGGCCGGAGTACGCCGTGATCAGCCGTGAACGGAAGGCGCCCTGGCCAACCCGGGTCCTGGTCTGGGCGAGGGCGACGGTTCGCTCGTCGGCATCGACGAGCGTGAACTCGAGGGCGAAGTCCTCGGGTGCGACGAGCTGGTCGAGCTGGATCTGACGCAGGAGCACGTCGGCGAGAACGGGATCGTGAACGGTCGCTCCGCGAGTGCTGTTCATCGGCCAGCCTTGCGCGGCCCCCCACGGGATCCAGCGCTCCTTCGGCCAGAAGATGGCATCGCGGAGCATCGTGCACGCAAGCCGCTTCGAATCAGTGCGCGAGGATTGGAGGTCCTCCGCGCGGTAGACACCGAGGCCGCGCAGGAACTGGATGCGGTCGGGGAAGCCGTTGCGAATCCCGAACGTCTCCCACGCGACGTCAAGGTCGAGCAGCGAGAAGTGCGCGAAGAAGCCGTAGCCGGCGATGTGGTGGATCGGGGCCTTGAGCTTGAAAAAGACCGGCTCGCCGGGCCGGAAGTGCTTCAGCGGCGTCTGGGCTTCGGGGGACCAGAAGTTGACCTCGTCGACGAGGTTGTCCGTGCTGGTCGAGCGGAGATAGTCGAACCAGGCGCGGTCGGTCACGGCGATGTACGGCTCGTGGCTCACGCGGGACTGAGGATGACGCCAAGCGGCGGACCCAGCCAACGAAACTCGCGGCGGCTGACACTTGGCCGGCTCCGACGCCGGACGACCGCAGCCACCGGCGGGCTCCCGTGGCTTGGTTTCCTCGTCGCGGAGGGCGCAGAAGTCCCATCACGGATACGGACCCACGAGTTCACAGCAGTAGGTCAGGGCCTCCATCAGGGCCTTCACGCCCTGCTTCCTCTGCTTGTCCTCGTAGACGAGTCGGTTGATCTCCGGAATGACGTAGTGGCCCGATTCCCCAGAGCGCGCGAGGCTCATCCCCCGCTTGCGCACCTCCCCGACCCGCGAGCGAGCCACGAAGTACGAAATCATTTCCAAATCGCGTCACTGCATCCGAGCTCTCGACCCAGACCGACAGCCCCTCGTTATCGCTCGAGCTCGGGCGGAAAGCGAGCTCAGCAGGACGTCCCGACGCACCTTCTGGACACTGGGAAGCCCAGACCCGCCGGACGACGAAGGCCTCGTGGCCCAGCTCTTCGCGGCCGACTTCCATGGCGGCCTGTCAGCGCGCGACCCTGTCGTAGTCGGTGGTGAGGAAGCCCTGGGAGCCAGGTATCGAGAGGACCGAGACCGAGGCGAGCCAGGTCAGGTCGCGCTGCTCCGTGAGCTTGCCATCGACGTAGGTCAGCAGTTGGACGGGACCGGACGGCTCGACGCACAGCGAGTGCGTCGTGGATTCGACGCGCCACTCGAACGCGAGGCCCCCATCGCCATCCGGGACCGTGAAGCTCGGCGCAGCCCAGCGCTGATCGCGCAGACGCTCTGCGATCAAGCTGGCACGCCCGATGGCGTCCGTCGAGGGCGGCGTGAACTCCTCATCTGGCGGCTGGACGGGGCTGAGCGTCCAGTCGCGCAGGGTCTTGAACGTCGAGTTCCAGGCCAGGTGCTGCTCGAGCAAGCGCCTCGCGGCAGGCTGGTAGAGGTACTCATTCAAGAGACGGAGCCTATCAGTCCATGAGATCCTGCCTTCTCGGTACGGAATAGGGGCCCGTCGGAGTACTTGGGTCAATTCAAAGACAACCGCCGCAACTGGCCATTCGGCGGCCGAGTCCGCTCCTCGCGCCTAGCTATGGCGCGCCCACATAATCGGTTGCCCTTGGCGCGATTGTGGGTGACACAGAGCATTTGGCAGTTCTCAACCGAGCTTTCGCCGCCCTTGCTCCATGCGGAAACGTGGTCCGCGTCCATTTCGGCGAACTTCCATATCTTGCTCTTATTGGCAGCATGGCCGACTGCGCAGAGCGGACAGTTTGATGTGGTACTGGCTTCGGCATTTGTGGTCTGCTTTGCGTACACAGACTTCTTGGTCGCTTCGTCGAACACCCGTATATCCAGGAGCTTCGAATCTTGATGGCCGCCGAGAATGTACTCGAAGACGCCACGACGGTTCTTGACGTACGGGTCGGCATATAGCCGTACGACTTCGGCAGACACTTTGGCCGGGTCATATGACTTGGAGTGGTATTGCTCGTAGAGCCGTCCCCACTCCAGTCCCTGCATCTCCTTCTCAACATCGCTGAACACGCCTCACGCGCCACGCCCCCAAGGTCCCCCACGTCCGCGCGATCGTCGGCACCGAGATCTCGGACGCGAGCGGCCTCCCCGGTCGCCTCATCGCGCTCGCGACGAACGCACAAGGTTGGCGCCACCTCTGCAAGCTCGTCAGCGCGCGCCAGCTCGGCGGCGATCCCGGCGAGCCCGGCGCCAAGCTCGACGGCCCCGACACCTTCCAGCTCGTCGACGCCGCCGTCCGCTGGCAGGAAGGTCTCATCCTGCTGGCCGACCACCCGCGCCTCCTCATGGAGCTCGCCGGCCGCGTCGACGAGCGCTCGCTCTTCGCGGCGATCTCGCCCGCGAGCCTCGCTCTGCGCGCGGGTCGCGCGGGGCCGCGCAATGCGGCTCATGCGCCGCATCGCAGCGCGGGCATCGATGCGTTCGACCTGCGCCGGCGCAATTCCGAGGAACAGCTCGAGACGCCCAAGGTGCCGGCTCCCGAGCCGCCCGTCGCGGCGCAGGACCTGGTCGAGGCGGCGCGGGCGTGTGGCGTCGCCACGCTCGCGGTGCCGGACGTCTATGCGGCGACCGCGGCGGGTTTCGCCGACCATCGCGCACGCGTCGCCATCAAGCACAACGCGCTCTTGCACGACCTGCCGGACACGTGGCTCGCGGCGCGGCCCATGCACCTGCTCGCGCCGGCTGAGATGCGGGCGCTCTATGCCGACCTGCCCGAAGTGCCGGGGCCGTTCGAGCGACGGGCTCTTGGCGCGCTCGAGCGCACCGTCGAGGTCGCGGAGCGGTGCGCGTTCCTGCCGGAGCTCGATGGCACCTTGTTCCCGACCATCGCGCTCGAGCCGGGGGAGACGCCGTTCTCGCGCCTCGCCGGCTTCGCGCTCGCGGG
>Ga0163153_10006871_pt1 | contig 12556 bp, 9 predicted proteins | sample OliLakLV19MP6IB1_FD_148629 | JGI IMG/M metagenome (GOLD analysis project Ga0163153, IMG submission 148629) | Freshwater microbial mat bacterial communities from Lake Vanda, McMurdo Dry Valleys, Antarctica - Oligotrophic Lake LV.19.MP6.IB-1 | ecosystem: Environmental > Aquatic > Freshwater > Lake... | reverse complement strand
GCTTGTGGCCGTCATAGAGGAGGCTGCCCTCGCGCGCGTAGGCGGCCTTGAGCGGCGGGGCCAGCGGGCCTTGCCCCTTGTACTCGAACAGGTTGGGCGCGCCGGTCAGCACGGTCTGCTCTTTACCGCTGCCGTCGTCCAGCCGCAGCAGCGTCAGCCGGTCGGCGTTGGGGTGCGGCAGTACCTCCAGGATGGCGGCCACCACCAGCTTGGCGGGGTCCCAGGCCAGCCCTTTGGCCTTGGGGCCGGCGCCGGTCTTGCCGCTGCCACTCTTTTCGGCCGCCAGCCCGTCAATGCGGCCGTCGGCCGGGGCCAGGCCCGAGTAGGTTATATCTTCGACCTCCAGTCCGGCGAAGGTGAGCTTATACGCCAGCTCGGCCGGGGAGAGCGTGATGTCAACAAAGTCGCGGAGCCAACTGAGCGGTACTTTCATGTGCCGGTCCCTTAGAACTGTTCCAAGAAGCGCAGATCGTTCTGGAAGAAATAGCGAATGTCGTCAATGCGGTGCTGCAGCATGGTGATGCGCTGCGGCCCCAGGCCGAAGGCGAAGCCCGAGAACACGCTCGGGTCGTAGCCGCCGTTGCGCAGCACGTTGGGGTGCACCATGCCGCAGCCCAAAATCTCGAGCCAGCCGCTGTGCTTGCAGACCGCGCAGCCGCGCCCGTCGCACACGAAGCACTCCACGTCCATCTCGGCCGACGGCTCGGTGAAGGGGAAGTGGTCGGCGCGGAAGCGGGTGCGCACCTGCTGGCCGAACATGCGCCGGGCGAAGTCGCTGAGGGTGCCCTTCAGGTCGCTGAAGGTGATGTGGCGGCCGACGGCCAGCCCTTCCACCTGCAAGAACTGAATATCAGAGCGCGAGGTGATCTGCTCGTAGCGGTAGCACATGCCCGGCAGGATGACGCGGATCGGCTCCGGGTTGAACTCGCGCATGGCGTGAATCTGCCCGGGCGAGGTGTGGGTGCGCAGGATGACGTTGGGCGTGGTGGTATAGAAGGTATCCCACATGTCGCGGGCCGGGTGGTGGGGCGGCATGTTGAGCAGCTCGAAGTTGTACTCGTCGCTCTCGACTTCGCGGCTGCGGTAGATTTGGAAGCCCATGTCGGCAAACACGGCGTAGATTTGGCGCAGGCCCTGGGTGGCGGGGTGCAGCCGGCCCTGGGCGCGCGGGCGGCCAGGCAGGGTCACATCCAGCGCGCCGAGGCGCAGGGCGGCTTCCATCTCGGCGGCGCGCAGGGCTTCGGCCCGGGCGGCGTAGGCCGCCTCCAGCGCGCGCTTGACTTCGTTGCCGCGCTGGCCGATGGCCGGGCGCTCGGCTTTGTCGAGCCGGCCCAGGTCGCCCAAGACGGCCATGAGCGGGGCGCTGCGGCCCAGGTGGGCCACGCGCCAGGCTTCGAGCGCAGTGGTGTCGGGCGTCTGCGCCAGGGCGGCCAACGCCGCCGCTTCGATGTGGGATAGCTGGTCTAACATACGCGCTCCTTCAGACAGCCAGACAGAAAACAAAAAGCTCCCGCCCAAGATAGGGACGGGAGCCGATAGCCCGTGGTACCACCCTCGTTGGCCTAGCGTGCGCCAGACCCACTTGATCCCAACGGCTGCGTGTTATGGCTGGCGATTGGGTGTCTGGGTAACGCGGGACAGGCGGAGACCGCTACGCAAGCGCACGGATTTGTGTGCGCCGTTCACGGCTCGGCTCGGGAGAGAACTTCGGCGGGGGTGGTCCGGGCTGGGCTTGCAGTCTGAGACCCAGCCTCCCTGGCGGCGTCGGCCCGCGTACTTTTCTCCGTCATAGCCAGTGACTATGAAGTTAAGGCGATTATGCATGAACGGGGGCGGAGTGTCAAGAGAAGCGAGAGGCAAAGAAAGAGAAAGAGAAACAGGTGCGGCCGGAGGTGGGAGGTAATCGGGAGGCTGCTAGCGAAAAGGTGTTGTCACCGTCGAGGCGGGTTCTCGCCGCAGGCGGTGGTTGTGAAAGCGATTATCTGACCGAAACCAATTTTTGCAAGCCTGTGGCGGGCAGGCCCGCCACAGGCTTGCAAAAATTGGCGGCTGGCCCAAAACTGCTGCGCCAATAACTGTGGATGCACCACCGCCGCGTGTGGCCTAGCGCTGGCGCGGGGGCCTAGCGCCGCGTGTGGCCTAGCGCTGGCGTGGGGCCAAATCAAAGCTCTCGTCACTGCCCAGCAGGCCGGTCAGGCCGCCGGCGCGGGCGGCCAGCACGCGGCTGGGGGCGAAGTAGGCGAAGTTGAAATTGACTTCGTCGCCGGGCTGCTTGCCGGGCAGCGGCATCAGGCGGGCGGTGAGCGGCTTGTTGACGCGCAGCGCCAGCGCGGCCACGTCGAGCAGGATGGCGGCCAGCGCGCCGCTGTCGGTGTCGCCGGGCAGCGGCACGGTGTCTAGGCCCGCGCCGCACACGGTGCTGTAGAGCAGCAGGTCGGCCACGGTCAGGCGGCCCTCGGCGGCGCGGGCGGCCAGCACGGCGTCCTCCAGCACCGGGAAGAACAGGCCGGAGAAGCCGACGTGCGGCACGCTGCGCGTGGCGCGGTCGAGGCTGTCGGCCAGGAAGGCGGCGGCGGCCAGGGTGCCGTGCTGGCCCAACGGCTGGCCGGTGAGGCGCTCCAGCGCGGCGCCGAGCGAGCGGGCGGCTTCGGGAAACGGGGCTAAGGTGAAATCAATCCCGCCGAAGCGCAGCCCGCGCCCGCCGCCGAGTTTGCGGGCGGCCTTGGTGAGGCGCGCGGCGTGCTCCTCGACGGCGCGCACCAGCCGGGCGCGGGCGTCGGCCAGCGAGGCGGCCTCGGCGCAGGCGGTCACCGCCAGGTCGGCCGCTTCGACGCCGATGGACAGCACCGGCGCGCCGCCATCGTGATAGGCGGCCGGGAAGAAGGGCGAGCCGGGCGGGACGTTGGCGAGCGCGGCGAATCTTAAATTTCCAAAACCGTCGGGCGTGAGCGTGGCGCAGCGCTGGATGACCTCCGCCGCCCAGCGCACGGCGGGCAGGCTGACACCGGTGGCCGGCTCGGCGATCAGGGCGGAGGCGAAGACGTGCTCGGTGGCCCGCAGCGCTTCGGGGATGGCGAGATACCAGGCCGGGCCGTCGGCGGGGCGGGCCGGGCCGAGGGTGGCGTAATCTACCTTATGGACAAAGCAGGCGGCCTCCAGGTCGAGCGCCAACTGCACCAGGCGGCCAGGGTCGGCCCCGGCCAGCACGCGCGGGAAGGGGGAGAGGGCCAGGCGCGTGGTCTGCACGACGTAGCCGGCCTCGACCAGGGCGTCTTTCACTTCGCTGACGGCGCGCCCGGCGGCGACGAAGCGCTCGTCATCTAAGGGGTAGCCGGAGTCGAGAAAGTAGGTGATGGTGCGAATGTGCATCTGGGTTCCTGAGGGCGGGTCGGGTGCTAGGAAAGTGTACTGACTCTGGGGTGGGATGGCAATGGCGGCAGAAAAGCATTGGCCACGAATTGCGCGAATGACTCCCCTGAAAAAAGGTCGAGCGCCTTTTTGAGTAGGGCAAGAGCCTTCAAATCAAGTCTCAATTGTGCTCGTCCGCCCTATTTCAGTGGCCGCCAGATTCAAAAGTGGGGCCGCGCCCCGGCCGGCAAGTGATGGTGGGTGTGGAATAAGTCAAATTTACAAATTTACGAGCTATTTGGCCCGAATCTTGGGGAAAAAGCCTATGGCCTGCCGGCGGGCGCAGAGGTTCGCTCTGGCTGGCTGATGGTCAGCGAAGCCAGCACGGCCTCGAAGATCGGCCGAAAGACCTCTGCGCCATCGCGCGAGGTCTCGCCCAGCACCAGCAGAGATAGCTCGTCGGTCGCGCGGGACGCCAGAAAGAAGATCGAGGCCTGGTCGGGGCGCTCGGGGCTGACCGCCCGGAAGGCGGTGACGGCGAACTCACTGCCGCCCAGGCTCTTGAGCGCGGCCTCGTCAATCATTTCGAGTTCGGCGCTGTTGCCGAGTTGCGTGGTCAACGACTTAACAAACGTCAGCGCGTTCCACTCCAGCCCGTCGGGCGCGAGCACGGCCACGCCCAACACGATCAGGCTGTCGCCGGGCTTGAAGTTATCGGGGTTCACGCCTTTCAGGCTGGCGTTGGTCGTAATGGTGATCGTCTCGTCGCGCTCGAGGTCAATCACCACCCATTCGGCCGGGTACGAAAACGCCACGCCCTTGGCGGCATTCGCGTACGATTCGAGTTGCGCCGGGGCCGCCCGGCAGCCGGCCAGCGCGAGCACACTCAACGCCCAGGCGAGGCGCGCCGCCACGGACAATTGGGACGGGCTAAAAGGTGTTCGCATCCGTTTCACGCGGAGCGGTTAGGGCGCAGCCCATCCGTTGCCACCGCCGTTGCCACCGCCGCCGGAGAAATCGAGCGTAAACACCGGCCGGGCCTCGCCGGTGATCAGTTGGCGGTAGTTTTGCAGCGTGAGCAGCGGGCCGTAGCCAAACTCGGCCAGGGCGTCGAAGTCGGCCTCGTCCAGCGCGCCCAGTTGGCGCAGCACTTCGAGCACGGCCAGGTGCACGGCGCGGGCGCTGCCGTCGGCCACCTTGAGCGCCAGGCCCAGGGCGGGCGAGCCGGGGCGCAGCGCGTTGGCGGCGATGCCCACCGCCTGGTAGCCCTCCGCCCCACCCTTCACCACCAGTTGGCCCGGCCGCCGCCGCATGAGTTCAGTGTCGAAGCCGCCCGGGCCGCTGATCATCTCGGGGTAGGCGGTCATGGCGAAGAACAGGCTGCGCAGCGCGTTGGCGCGGTCGTGCGGCTGGCGGGTGGGGTCGGCCAGGCGGGCGTAGGCCGTGGCGGCGCTGATCAGCGGCACCGCAAAGTTGGGGGCCGAGCAGCCGTCTACCCCCACCACCACGTCGTTGGGGGCCAGGCCGCACACCTCGGCGAAGGTCTTTAGGATCAACTGTTGGGCCGGGTGGCGCGGGTTGACGTAGTCGGCCAGCGGCCAGTCGTGGTGGCGGCAGAGCGCCAACATGCCGCTGTGCTTGCCCGAGCAGTTGTGGCGGTTGGGCGTGGGCGGCTGCTTGGCGCAGGCCAGGCGCACGGCGGTGGCGGCGTCGCCCGGCTCGTGCGTGCCGCACAGCAGGTCGCGCTCGGTCGCCCCGATGCGGGCTTGCAGGCTGGCCGCCGCCGCCGCGTGCAGGTCCAGGCCCTTGTGCGAGGCGCAGGTCAGGGCGATCTCGCGCGGGGGGATGGCAAAGGCCTCGGCCGCGCCGGTTTCGACGGTGGGCAGCGCCTGGAAGGGCTTGGCGCTGGAGCGCAGAAAGGTGACGGTGTAGGGGTCGCCGTAGGCGGCGATCAGCCGGCCGTGCGTATCGGCGATAGCGAGTGCCCCGCTGTGCAGCGACTCGACGATGCCGCCGCGCGTCAGTTCGACCAGCGGCTGATAGCTCATGCTAGGGGTGGGCGCCGGCCGCCCGCCGGTCGTACAGGTGCTCTAGCCCGACGCGCAGCCGGCGCACGTAGTGCTCGCGCAGCGCGGCCGAGGGCGAGAAGTGCGTCACCAGCGTCTCGGCCAGCGCGGCGGTGTCGGCCCGGGTCTTCTTGCTGCGCACCAGGGCTTCGAGCTTGCGGCGCACGAGCTTGAGGAAGTCTTCCATCGGCTTGAGGCCGGCTTTGTCGGTGGGCGCGCCCCGGCCGGGCACGATGATGTTGATGGGGTAGCGGGCCTTGCGCAGCTCGGCCAGGTTTTCCAGCCAGAGTTCCAGGTTGGCCTCTTGCAGCAGCGGCGGCACGCCCAGGGTTACGGCGTCGCCGGTGAAGACGATGCGCTCCTTGGGCAGCTCGACCCAGATAGCACCGGGGGCGTGGCCGGGTCGGCGCGCCAGCAGCAGCTCGTGGCCGTCGAGCACCAGGCGCATGCGCTCGGTGAAGGTCAGGCGCGGGGTGATGACGCGCACGCCGGCCAGCTCGGTCGCCAGGTCTGAGTCGGCTCCGGCCTCGGACGGCCCGCCCTTGAACATTTCGGGCCACTGGCGCAGGCGCTCGGAGGTCAGCTCGTGCGCGATGGTGGGCGCTTCGAACCACTGGTTGCCCAGCACGCGGTCGCGGTGATGGTCGAGGTTGATCAGATACTGGATCGGCTTATCGCTGAGTTGGGCGAGCTTGATGCGCCAGCGGCGCGCGTCGGCCGGGTGGGTGGGCGCGTCTATGCAAATGAGGCCGCTGGGCGTGACGATGGCCCCCACGGTGACGCCCGCAAATCCGGATTCGACGTAAACATCTTTGGCGAGTTTCTGCATGCAACTTCCCTATCAGGGTGGACCTCACCCCCGGCCCCTCCCTGGACGGGGAGGGGTGACTTTGTTAGTCGGTGCCTGATTGAATTATAGCGGTTGGTTGGCAGCCAGCGTGGTGCTGTTTGGCGAATGGTTGGGCGCGGGCCGCTGGGTCCATCCGGAATTATTGGCCGCAGCCGTTTTGGGCCAGCCGCCACTTTTATGAGACAGCGGGTGGGCAGGCCCACCCGCTGTCTCATAAAAGTGGTTTCGGTCAGATAGTGGCTATAAAATCCACATTTTGCGATCAGAACCCGTCTTGACGGTGGCAGTGATGCGCCCGTTTGGCTTTACCAGGCACCATTTAGAAATGCACCCGGGCCACTCGGAATGCTAAGCCGCAAGACCTTAGGCGTCGGACAGGGACGACGCGGCCGGGCGCAGTTCGGCGGTGGTGGCCAGGGGCAGCGTAAACGAGAACGTGGCGCCCGGCCCGCGACCGCTATCCACCCAAATGCGCCCGCCGTGCGCTTCGACGGCCAGCTTGCAAAAGGCCAGGCCCAGGCCCAGCCCCTTGGGCGCGGCCTCGCGCTGGACGCGCATGAACTTGTCAAAGATGCGCTGGTGCTCGCCTTCGGGCACCCCCGGCCCGGTGTCACGCACGCTGACGGTCAGCGTGCCGCCGGTGCGCTTGACCCCCACGGTAATGATACCGCCTTGCGGCGTGTATTTGATGGAATTATCGAGCAGGTTAATCACCACCCGGCGGATCAGGTCGGCATCGGCCCCGGCCGGGGGTAGTTCCGGCGGCACCACAGTGTGCAGGGTCAGGCCCTTGCCGGTGGCGGTGGGCTGCACCTGCTCAATCGCTTCCAGCAGCAGCGCGCTCATATCCACCGGCAGGCGGTTGACGCCCAACTCGCCCACTTCCAGGCGGCGCAGATCGAGCAGCGAATCCACCAGGCGTGACAGGCGCGCGCCCGAGCGGCTGGCGATGGTCAGCAGCGAGGCCACCATCTCATCGCCGGGCGGCAGGGCGCTGCGCAGGATGTCGAGCGCCGAGACCATGTTGCCCAGCGGGCTGCGCAGGTCGTGGACGATCATGCTGATCAGGTCGTTGCGCAGTTCTTCCAGCGCCAGCCGTTCGGAGAGGTCGTGCTGAATCCAGTAGACAAACTTCTCGCCGCCGCGCTGGATGAGCTTGGCATGCACCTCCACCGGCACCTCGACGCCCAGCTTGGTGAGGATGCGGGTCTCGTAGTTGATCGGCTCGCCGTTGAGCAGCGGGGCAAAGCGCCCGCCCGCCAGCGAGTCGGTGCGCACGCGGTGCAGGTTGTGAATCAGCAAGCCGACCAGCTCGTCGCGGCCATAACCGAAGAAGCCGACCGCGCTGTGGTTGGCGTCGGTGACGACGCCGTCGAGGTTGCTGATGAGGATCGGGTCGAGGCTGTCTTCAAACAGGCCCACGAAGCGATTTTCGGCGGCTTGCAGCTCGGTGACGCGCTGGGCCTGCACGATGGCGGTGCCGGCCAGCGAGGCCAGGCTGTCGAGCAGATGGAGGGTGTCGGGGTCAAAGCTGCCGCTGGCCGGGTTGACCACCTCCAGCACGCCGATGGCCCGCCGGTCAATCCGCAGCGGCACACAGGCCAGGGCGTGGGTGTGAAAGCCGCTCCGGTCATCCAGGCCGGTGTAGAAGCGCGGCTCGTTGCGCACATCGGGCACGATCATCGGCTCGTTGTGCTGGGCCACCCAGCCGGCAATGCCGACCCCCAGGCGGATGGTGGCCCCGCGCATGGCTTCAGAGGTCGGCCCCACAGCTTCTTTAAAGACCAGGTGGCCGTCCTGCACCAGCGCCAGCGAAGCGCCCTCCATGCCCAGCCATTCTTGGGCGTGGGTGACCACCAGCCGCAGCACCCTGGACAAATCAAAGGTGCCGTTGATGGCCTGGGCGGTGGTCGCCAGCGCCCGCAGGCCATAGGCGCGCCGTTCGCTGTCGGCAAATAGCCGGGCATTCAGCACCGCCACCGAGGCCTGCTCGGCAAAGGCGGCCACCACCTGAGCGTCGGCGGCAGTGTAGGCATTAGGCTCCCAGCAGTCAACCGAGAGCAGGCCCATGACCTCATCTTGGGCGATGAGCGGGGCGCCGATCCAGGCGCGAATGCGGGCCGACTCGGGGATGTCGGCCGCGATCCACTCGCTGGAGCGCTGCACGTCGTCGATGACGAGGCAGCGGCGCTCGTCGAGCACGCGGGCGATGATGCCAACGTGGGCGTCAAAGCTCACCTGGAGCACGGCGCTCTGATCGGCAAAGCCGCGCGCGGCCGACACTTCGAGCCGCTGGCCGCGCACCAGCAGCAGCGTGGCGGTGTCGAAGGCGATCACGCGGCCCAACTGGTCGAGCATGAGCGGCAGCACCTGGCTGAGGTCGAGCGTGCCATTGATGGTGCGGGCCACCTCGCGCAGCATGTTGCTGATATCGCGCCGGCGCCGCTCGGCGGCCAGCAGTTGGGTGTTTTCAATGGCGATGCCGGCCTGGGCGGCGATGGCGGTCAACAGCGCGACATCATCGGGCGTGAAGGCGTCGGTGGTCAACTGGCCGATGGACATGACGCCGACCACCTGCTCGCGCCCGACGACCGGCACCACGATGCTGGAGCGCGACTCCACCGGCTGGTTTTGCACCGGGTGGTACCAGCGCAGCTCGGTGGTGGTGTTGGGGACGTAGACGGCCTCGTTGTGGCGGACGACCCAGCCGGCCAGCCCATAGGTGAGCACTTCACCCAGCAGCGGCAGCGGCTCGGGCCGGAAGACGCCGTCTACCAGCAGGGCGGCCTGGCGGGGCAAGCCATGCTCATCGAGCACCAGCAGGCTGCCGGAATAGGCGTGCAGGCCGTCAACCGTAAGCTGCATGAGGCGCGGCAGCAGGTCGGCCAGGTCGAGGCGCGGCGATATTTCACGGCTAATTTGGTAGAGCAGCGCCAGCCGGGCGTGAGCGAGGCCGTTGCCATGAGAAGGGAGGGTCATCGGTGAAAAACCAGCGTTTAACCGGCGAAAGACGCCCACAGCGCGACCAGTACCGGCCGGGGAGCGTCCCGCGACGGTGTAGAGTATAGCATACCGGGGAGGATTGTTAAAGGCTGGTTAGTTGGCCCAAAAGCGGGGGAAGACTTAAGCCACGAATCGCTTCGCGCGAATTACACGAATGGGGCAGCGGGAGCTACGAAATTGTGCCAGATCCGTGGGCTGGGGCAGTAGAGGCTAGGGGCAGCCGTGCGCAGCGCCGAAACTGACAGCCGCCGCCTGGCCCAACTCAGCATCGTTCCCAACACTCAACATCTTCCCCTTCGTGATAATTCGTGGTGAAAGGCCTGCGGCGATGAAAATACCTACCCCGGCATGGTGGGCTTGGCCTGGGAGGCGCGGCGCTGGCGAGTGAGTTCGGCCAGATGGCCGTCGTTGGCCAGCCCCTGCTCCAGATGTACCCGGCGCTCTGGGCCAGCGGTTTGCACCAGCAGGTCGTTGTACAGCCGCTCGACGCCATAGACGGCGTGGTTGCCAATGTGGTCACGCAGGTAGTGGAGCTGGGCGTCGGGGTAGTGGCCGCACAGGTTCATGGTGAACATGCGCCGCCGATTCGAGCCGCCAAAGGCCGCGTGCTTGAGGGCGTGGTTGAACACCACCACATCGCCGGGCACGCTCTCCAGCGCGACGGCGGGCACGGCCCGGCCGGCGACGCCCCACAGGCTCTCGCTCCGGCGAATTTCGCGCTCCAATTGCTCGGCAAACGGCTCGCCCTGGCGGTGGCTGCCGGGGATGACCCGCAGCGCGCCGGTGTCGCGCGTGACGGGGTCGAGGTAGAAGGCCATTTTGACGAACATCACCCCACCCCGCTCGCCGTAGGTGTCCGAGTGCCAGGCCGAGTCGCCGGTGTAGTAATTGCCGTCGCTGCCGACGTAGTTGAAGTCGTCCCCGAGCAGACTGGTAAGGACATCGTGCGTGCGGTGGTCATCGAGCAGGGTGTGCAGCGCCGGGCTGCGGTCCATAAATTGGGCCAGGGTAGAGCTGGCGGCGCCGTCGTGCGGGCGGCCGTCTTGGCCGCCGCCGTTGGCTGCCCAGACAGCCTCGAAGCCCGCCATGATGGCGGCGATGCGGTCGGCCAGCAGGCCGGGGAGGTGCAGGTAGCCGAAGGTATCGAAGTAGGCGCGTTGTTGGGGGGTCAGGGGCGTCATGCTGATGAGTCTCCGGGTGGCACCGGTGGACCGGCTGAGAATGTGTGGCGGGCCAACTAAGGTGCAGAGTATAGCACAGTGGCGGCCCAAGGCAAGTGGTGCCGCGCGAAGTGAGAGCGGGCGTTCAGGGCACTGGGTCGCCGGCGGCGCGCAGCAGGGCGGCCACGGCCGGGCGCCGGCGGAAGGCGGCGCGGAGATCGTCGGCGCCGGCGTGCTCAACAATATAGGTGATGACGGCCACCGCCTCCTGGCGCAGCGCCTGCGCCGCGGCCGGGTCGCCACGCGCAACGGCCAGGTCGGCCAGCGCGGCCAGGATGGGCCAGAGGCTGCGGCGCGAGCCCAGGGCCTCGGCGTCGGCGCGGGCCGCCGCCAGCACCGCCTGGGCGGCGGGCGCCTGGCCGGCGGCGTGCAGTGCCCGCCCGTGGAGGCACAGGGTATCGGCCAGGAACAGGTGGATGCCGTCCTGCCGCAGGCTGAGAAGAATCATTTCGGCCAGGGCCACGGCCTGAGCGGGCCGGCCCTGGGCCAGGGCCACCTCGGCCTGCGCGACAGCGATAAAGGCCTGGGTGAGGATGAACTGCCGCTGCAGCTCGGCTGGGTCGTGGCTGAGCGGGAGGGCGTCGAGCGCGGCCTGGGCCTTCGCCGGCTGAGCGTTAAACACATACAGCAGCGGGACCAGCACCTCGATCTGGGTCCAGGGGGAGTTGAACCACGGCGCGAGCCACCGACTGGCGAACAACGGCCAGGGCGCGCGGCAGATCGCCCAAGTAGCCATAGATGAGGGCCAGGTCGAACTCGGCCTGGTTCTCGCCCTCGGCAAAGCCGGCGCGGTGCGCCAACTGCCGGGTTTGGTTGGCCAGGGCCAGCGCGCGGCCGCAGTCGCCGCGATCGAAGTGGACCATACTGACCAGGTAGGAGGCGTAGGCTTCGTTCCACAGATTGCCAATTTGGCGGCTGAGGGCCTCGGCTTCGGCCGAGAGCGCCAAGGCCCGGTCATATTCCCCGCTGAGGGCGTGCAGCATGCTGGTGGTGGCGAGGTTGTCGGCCAGCATATTGAGCACACCCAGCTCGCGCCACAAGGCCTGGGCCGCCTGCAGCGCGGCCAGCGCGCGGTCGGGCCGGCCTAACTGAAAATACACGCGGAGCAGATCAGTCAGCAGGTAGGCGCGGGTCTCACGCAAATCGTGCGCCTGGGCCAGGGCGAGCGCCAGGGCGAGCGCCAGGGCTTCGCCGGGCGGGGCGGCCAGCTCGCGGGCCAGCGCGAGGGCTTGCTGCGCGAGGGCGTGGCCCAAGGAGGTGTTTTGCTCAATGCTGGGTCGCACATAAATCGTGGCGCGGGCGTTCAGGGCGGCCAACTGGGCGGGGCGGTGGCCGCCGGCCACGGCCCAGGCTTCCAGCGCGGCATAGTTCGCCAGGGCGGCGGCATCTTGCGCGCTGAGCTCGAGGGCGCGGCCCCGCTTGAGGTAGAGGGCGCAAATGGTGTCGGGCGCGCCGCCGTGCGCCACGGCCAACTCTAGGGCGCGGCCATAGTGGTGCAGCGCCTCGGTGTTGGCGTAGACCTTGGCCGCGGCCTGGCCGGCGAGGGTGTGATAGTGGACGGCGCGGGCGAAGTCGCCGGCCTCGGCAAAGTGGCGGGCGAGCAGCGGGGCGTGGGCGGCAGCCCCCGGCTCGGCCGAGTGCAGGCGCTCCAGCGCCTCGCCGGCGGCCTGGTGCAGCATCCGGCGGTCGTTCTTCACCAGCGAGGCGTAGACGGCATCCTGGATGAGGGCGTGCCGGAAGAGGTATTCGATCTCCGGCTGAAGCTGGGCGAGCAGCACCAGGCCGCCGGCCTCGAGTTGGGACAGGTGGGTCAAGAGAGTCATGAGCGCCGAGGGTGGTCAGCGAACATGCGCGGCTCCCGGGGCACAGAGCCCGCCGCTAGGCGTGGCCGTGGATGCGCTCAACCTCTTCGCGCTCGAAGCGCACTTCGTCTTTGCCCTGGAGCTTGTCGAGCACCTTCTGCACCACCAGTTCCAGGTGGGCGGGGTAGGCGACGTAATCCAGGTCGTCGGCCGGCACGGTCAGCACCGGGCACAGGCTGAAGGCTTCGATCCAGCTTTCATACAGGT